>Ga0180432_10007922_pt1 | contig 13376 bp, 9 predicted proteins | sample SS_ome_10_FD_132414 | JGI IMG/M metagenome (GOLD analysis project Ga0180432, IMG submission 132414) | Hypersaline lake sediment archaeal communities from the Salton Sea, California, USA - SS_1_MS_2 metaG | ecosystem: Environmental > Aquatic > Non-marine Saline and Alkaline > Hypersaline >...
ATTGCTCTTGTAGAAAAAAAGTAAAAATAAAGAAGAGTCCCTGTTTGTATTATCAGTTAAAACTTTGCCCAGGTCCGTGTATAGAAGCAATTGATAAAAAATCATACATGGAAAACATAAAACAAATTGAATTGTTTTTAAAAGGCGAAACTGATATGCTGAAAACTGAACTTACCGAAAAAATGCGAAATGCTGCTGAAAAACAAAATTTTGAAATGGCTGCGTTTTGGAGAGACAAGTTGGAAGCAATTGATCATTCAACCTCAAGTCAAGATGTTCTCTTACATCACGATGCAAACAAGGACATTGTAGGATATTATAGCGATGAACAACTTAAATATGTAGCCATGGTAATTATTCACATTAAAGATGGAAGGATCTCTAATAAGAGCCCATTTACGATTGATCTCAGAGAAAAGATCATACAAAAGAATGAAATATTCCCCTCTTTGTTAGAACAATTCTATCAAGAAATGAAATCTTCTCTTCCAGAAATCATCATAATCCCAGAGCTTTTTAATGGCGTAGAAGTTTTTAGTGCTATTTTAAAAGATAAGAAAAGTGATATTCAGATTCGTGTTCCCTCTAAAGAGGAGTACGGATTAATGAGAATTGCCAATAAAAACGCTAAGGTAATGGTAGAACAAGAAATTCAAATGGAGGATATTAAACTTAAAGAGGAAGATTCCATTCAACAAGCCTTAGAAACCGCTAAAGAAGTTTTAAATTTACCAAGAAAGCCTAGAATAATCGAAGGATTTGACATTTCTAACATCGAAGGCGTTGACGCTACAGGTTCAATGGTATATTTTCTGGAAGGGAAACCATATAATAAATATTATCGACATTTCAAGATCAAAACTAAGTCTACCCCTGATGATGTTGCAATGATGAAAGAGGTAATTTATAGGAGATATACAAGTATATTGGAAAACAATTGGCAATTACCCGACTTGATACTTGTTGATGGTGGAAAAGGGCAATTGAATGCTGGCGTTTCAGTTTTGAAAGATCTTGGTCTTGAAATACCAATTATTGGTCTGGCTAAGAAATTTGAAGAAATCTTCGTGCCCAATGAGAAGAGTCCAATAATTTTACCAAAAAATTCTCCCTTATTAAAGATCTTTCAAAGAGTTCGAGATGAAGCACATAGATTTGCTGTTCGGTTGCATACAAAACAAAGAACAAAGCGAATTACAGGTTCCTTATTAGATAACATTAAAGGGGTAGGTCCTGCAGCGAGAAATAAGCTTCTAGCTCGTTTTAATAGCTTAGATGGTGTAAAAAAAGCATCTTTAGAAGAATTGACTCAAGTTGTTGGAGAAAAAGTGGCTAAAAATATAAAAAATGCTGGATTATAGTTGATATATACTTTTAGCAAGTAATTAGTTAAAATAAAAAAGAAGTTATTATCCTACTCCCCCCAATCTTCATCAGTGAGTTCCGCAACTTCAGCTTTCGCAATATTGCCCTCAATTTTCGTGATTTCGAGGTCAACACCACAATCTTCACAAGCAATAACTTCACCTTCAATCGTACCATCGTCCAGCTCAAACTCGTAATAGCAAGAGGGGCATTCACATTTTACCATGATCAATTTACCTTTATTTTATGTAATGTTGAGAATGATATGTAAAATATGTCATTAAAAATAAAATTTTTGGTACTCTTAGAGTGTAAATAAAAAAAAAAAAATTATAGATATTCGTTCTTAACACGCGAAAGCAATGCAAGGACGATTATTGTTATTCCTATTATCAGAAACATGGTGTTCAAGTTAAACATCACGATATAACCAACCAATGGATAAAGACTCGCTCTTATGCAACTACCAATCATGTTAATGGTACTGAGAATGGTAGCTCGATTATCACCTTCTATGTGTCTGTTGATTCCGTTGATATATATAACGTTTCTAGAAAAACCAAAACCCACAATTGCCACGACGAGCACGATGCCGATTACTATTAAGTTTACCATCGATATTAGAATGAATCCAATGCCAGGAATTATCGTATAAAATACTAAGAACCGCTTTTTATTTCTGATATTTTTATCCAATTTTGGAACGAGGTTTGTAAATATGATTTGCATCACCGTCAATGAAGCTGCGACAAATCCAAAATATACAACTTGAATCCCTAATTCCTTTAGATAAAGTTGATATGTCCAAATGATGAAAAATACTATGGCGTCAACTATTACCAGATCAAATGCTAGAATTCTTAGGATTTTATTGTTCTTGAGTTCTTTAATTCCTGACTTTAAAACTGACAGATATTTTTCCGGATTCTCTGAATTTTTTTTTAAATCGTGATTGGGTTCCTTTAAAGTTAATGCTATTATTGCTGCCGCAAAAAATGGGAAAAACATAACCGATACTACGTATTGTACTGGCATGAATAGCGTAAATAAAGACCCTAATGGTCCTGCTAATCCAATACCTATCAAGAAAAAACTACTATTTCTTGCTGATATCTTAGCCACTTCCTTTTCCCTTCCCAATTTTTTTAATGTGTCGTATGTTAAAGCCGAATCCGTTCCAGATAACAATGCTTCTGCGAACGCCCATAATGTTTCGCATACGATAAAGATGCCTAAATTTGGAGTGCTTGAGTAAACTATCGCAGTAATCGCAATCGTTAATCCACCTAAGAATAACGAAAATTTCCTACTAATATAGTCTGCTATTGCCCCACAAGGAATTTCAAAGGCAAACACCATTATCGTGAAGTAACTTTGTAAGAACATCACCTCAACGAATGATAACTTACCCCACGTCATGAAAAACACTATTAATACTCCTGCAATGAAGTGTCCTCCCATGAAAAAATGGAACAAATAGGATTTCCATATATTCGATTTGAACTTGATTCCTTCAAGGGCTTGCACGTTCAAAGCATCAAACTCTTGTTCTTCCTTTTTCTCCTTTAATTCTAACATTTTATACACCTTTTTTTTAAATTATATTAAATTATTGCTTTCTTTATACAAAAAACCCGTGATCATACATTATTTTAAGACAATCATCAAATATTTAAAAGACAATGAACTTTCTGAGCGCAATGAGAATTGTAGATAGTAACTACAGAATACGTCGAAGCATCAGAGATGTTGCGTAGCCGAGATGTTGATCTTAAGGTTATAATGAGTATACGGGGTTGTTCCTAATCATAAAAAAACATCCCTCGCATTGAAGATAACTTTTTAACATTCGGATTACGGACTAACCTATATACTCTATTAATTCTATTCCGAATAGTATTTTTCGTTATCATCAAATTAATCAACAAATTTTTTGTATTAATGATATATTGATTTGCATTTTTTATAAATCTATCCATTGGAATGATGTAAATGAGCAAAACGATGGGAATTGAATGGGAAAAAACAGGTAAAAACAGAATTTATAATAATATCGGATTATTTTCAGTCTTATATTTAACTAATGCTAAAGCGCCCCGTAGACCAACCTCATCTCCTAATACCGTCATCTTAATTTTTGGAGGATGATTTATCGTAAATTTAATTGGATTTTTTTTAAATTGCTCAATTAAGGGTGATATTATTTGTTCTTTATCCTTCATCATCGCCCCTCCAAAATAAATGGAAGTACTATCGTAGAAATTGTTTATTGCTCCAGTTCCGATTTGTGTATAAAACACACAATCGTCTACGACCTTTTGAGACAATATATCGCCCTCTCTTGCTGCTTGGAACACTTCTTTTGCAGTAATTTTATACAAGTCATTATTTACAATGCCTAATAAAACCTCTGCGTTTAACTTCTCTTCTTTTATTGCCTCTAAAGCTCTCAATTGAACCCCTGTACCCGAACTGTACGCCTCCCAACAACCATGTGCTCCACAATTACATGTGATTTTACTCCGTGGCTCGACTATAACATGCCCTACCTCAGCAGCGTTTCCTTCTTTTCCTAGCATGAGATGACCATTGCAGATAACTCCTCCCCCGATCCCTGTTGAAATTGTAACATACACTAAATTATCTTTTTCGTCCTCTTCGGCTTCAAAATAATGCACTCCTAACACCGCCCCATTGCAATCGTTTATCAGGTAAATTGGGATGTCTGGAAATTTTTCTTCAAGCGGTTTTCTTAAAGGAATGACTTTAAATCCAAGGTTTACGTTGTTGAACAATTCCCCTTTTTCTAAATCTATTGGTCCCGCAGAGGCCAAGCCTATTCCGATTATGTTATTTACATCTATACCATTTTCAGATAATAATTCTGACATTAGTTGAATTACTGTATGAATGATTGAAAACTTGTTTTCTTTCAAAGTTCTAGTAGTTTTAAGTTTAATATTCTCTTCTTTCAGATCTGATGTGCATGTAGCAACACGAATCCATGTACCTCCAATATCTACTCCCACAATGTACTTTTCCATTTCTTTCACATTTCTCTATTGTTATTTCTTTATTGATATTGTTGGTTCCGTTGCATATTTCTCTAACGCTTCTTCATCAAGCTCAACACCCCATCCTGAACCTTCTGGAACTTGTATCATGCCACCTTTGTAATTTAAAGGCGTTTTAATGAGATCATCTTCCATCATTTCATCTCCAAATAACTCCATTGCATGACCGAGGGAATGGAATTTTGCCGCTGCAAGATGTATTTGCCACGCAGAAGCAATCCCTAAGGGCTGATTGTGGAGAACAACGCCCATCCCCTTCATTTCTGCGTAATTTATTGCCTTTATGGCATTAGTAGTACCTCCTGGACGCTCTGAATTTATCCCTACTACTCCAATGGCTCCCAGTTCAACTAATGTGATAATATCTCTTAAAGAAAAACATCCTTCATGGGACATTAAAGGCGTATCAACACGTTTTTGCACGTATTGCATTCCTATATAATCATCCTTATCAACAGGTTGCTCAGCAAAGTCAATTCCAAAAGGCTCAATTGCTTTTATAGCGCGAACAGCAATGTTTGGATCGTAGGCTTGATTATAATCTACTCTTAGCCTCGCATCATCCCCAATTGCTTTTCGAATGGTTTCTGTTATCTCTATATCTTCGGGAATGCTTCGACCGAGTTTAATTCTAAATGTTTTAAATCCTTTTTTTAAATATGATTTTGTCAATCCTCTCATTAGCATAGGATCTGCAAGAGGGATGAGAGCACAAAGTGGGATTTCATCAGCACACTTGCCTCCCATAAATTCGTACGCAGGTTTATTCGCAATTTTTCCCATCAAGTCGTAGCACGCTATATCAATGAGCCCTTTGGCAACTTCGCTGCGTGACACATTATTATCCATGCGCTTAATAATTTTTTCGATGTTAAAGGGATTTTCTCCTAATACATATCCAGATAACGCATTTTTTATAGCATCAATAATTTGAGCAGGAGATACTCCTGTTTCTGGTAACCATACAAAAGATTCGCCTATTCCAATTGTACCATCGTTACTAATTAATTTACATATAACGAAATCCCCGCCAAGCCATTCTTCCTCAGAGGGAATTGCCATGCCTAAACCCCCTTCTGTTTCTAAGAGCGCTTTTTTCACATATTCTTTAAAGGGAACGTGGATTGGAGTCAATTCTATCGATTTAATTCTAGCTTCCGTCATATATAACTTTTCCTCTTATGATCGTTTTAACGACATTAATATCTTTAATTTTATCATTTGGTATTTCAAGGGGATTTTTATCTAAAATGACAAAATCCGCTAATTTTCCCACCTCAATGCTTCCCTTGACGTCTTCTTGGAACGCTGCATACGCACCATTTATTGTATAAGTTTTAAGCGCTTCTTCTATAGATATGCATTCTTCGGGAACGAAACCATTTCGAGTAACTAACGCGTGAAGCCCCAAAATTACACTTGTCGACTCAATAGGACAATCAGAGCCTGAGGCTATAACAACCCCCTCTTTTACAAGTGATTTCATTGGATAAGCTTGTTTGCATCTTTTCTCTCCTAATCGTTTACAAAGCCATGTATATTCTGAATTGATGAATGGTGGTTGACAAGAAGCGATGATTCCTAACCTTCCCATGTCCTTTATGACATCTGGCGTGAGAGATGAGGCATGTTCTATTCTATGGCGATGATCTGCTCGTGGGAATTCAGATAGAAGTCTATCATACAAGTCCACGACAACGCGATTTCCTTTATCACCAATCACATGAATTCCGATTTGATATCCAAGATTGTGACCAATTTTCATTTTTTCATATAAGTCTTCAGTGCTAATTACCATAAAACCCTGCTTATCTGGTTGATCTGAGAAGGGCTCGTGCATTAGGGCTGTTGCAGATCCATACGTTCCATCGGCAAATAGTTTCAAGCATCCGACTTTAAACTTGCTATATTTTCCCTCTCCATGTAAGGGGGGTTTTTTTACTCTTTTTAATTTTTTTGGATTATGAGTATATATTAAACTATACCAATTTTGTGGGATCCTATCCATTATTGATTTAAGAACGGGTAACTCAATTGCTCCTAAATCGCCCATCTCAGCACCACCCTCCATTTGAACAATTCCATGAAGCGTTGTTAAACCATTTGAAGAAAATATTTCAAACGCTTCTTTTGCGATTTTATTTAAGATTTCCGGATTAGGGAGGGTGTATTTAGAGAGCATTAAATTTGTAGCTAGTTCAGAAAGGATTCCCGTTAATTCACCTTTATCGTTTTTTCTAATTTCACCGCCTTCAGGGGCTTCTGTACTTTCTGTAATTCCCGCAAGTTCTAACGCTTTTGTGTTTGCAACACCGAGATGCCCATCGTATCTTAATATAAAAATGGGGTGATCAGGACAACCTTTATCCAAATCCCATCGTGTTGGTAATACTCTTTCTTCAGGATTCTCAAATTCTTCCTCTTTTAAGCTTAAACCTATTATTAAACTATCATTAGGTTTACCTACACAAGCCTCTCTCAGTGTTTCTTGGAGTTCTTTTAAGCTTTTAATGTTAGCTAAATCTAGATTGAATAAAAAAAATAAAAAAGCGATAGGATGTAGATGTGAATCAATAAATCCAGGAAGGAGCGATTTTCCATTTAGATTTAATTCTATACAATCACTTCCTATTTGCTTCTTTACTGATTCAAGGGATCCAACAGCAACGATTTTCTCGCCTTCTATCCCAACTGCTTCTACTATAGGTTGATTATCATTGATGGTGATAATAGGACCACCATAAATTAACTGTTTTACAGCTTTAACATTATTCATAATTATAAACTCGAAATTATGTAATCTTTTATATTATAGTTTTGAATTAATGCGTGATGGTTTTTATAATTTTTTTGATAAGAGCGTGAAAAATCAGCTTAATAATGATTTATTTCGACAGTCTCATCACCAACAATAGCTTTAAATTCATCTACTATCTGATTTTTTCTTTCTTCATCTATTGCGAAAACAAAGTATTGAGCCGGTATTCGTGCGATGGAATACAACTGAACCATGTCAGGTTTTATTCTTTTAATTGCATTCGCTAGTCTTTTAATATTGTTATCGTTATCGTTGGAAATGAAATCATCGCTATAAGACTTGCATACTAAACATTGGATTGCTAACTTGTTATTTTTAGGCATTTCTTCTTTTAATTTAGCGAGAGAATTAATTATGATCTCTATTTTTGGAGTGTCTTCATGAGGACGATTCATTCTTTGAAAATTTTCCTCATCTCCAGCATCTAATTTCGCCAAGACAAGGTCAAATCGTTTTACTCTTTTTCGAACGTCTTGAAAATGTAAAGTACTAGAATTCGTGAACAGCGTGAGTTTAGGTTCTTCATTAATCCACTCAAGATTTTCTCTAACTTCTCTTGTTATTTCAAGGAATTCTAACAGGCTTTCATTTAATGTTGGCTCGCCATTATAACCAAAAGTAATTGAATTTAAATGAGGGACATATTTTAAAATCGAAATCAGTTCTTTCCTATAATTATTAGAAGCTGGAGCTTTAATTCTATACTCTGGGGATACTAACTGACTTCCGCCCGTTGGACCAATCTCGCAATAAACACAATCATAAGTACAAGTCTTTTTTTTCGGAAGGACATCTACGCCCAAAGATAATTTTAAACGCCGAGATTGGAAAGGACCATAGGTGTATTCTCGAGGCATCGCTATTAATAAAGATTATATTTTATCAATGAATTCTAGAACCGCAAGATTAAATTCCTCTGGTTTTTCGAGCATTACCATGTGAGCAGCTTTATCAATTACGACCAATTCTGAATGTTCTAAATTGTTTTTAGAATATAGCGAATATTTTACCGGAGTGAGTTTATCAAATTTACCAACAATGATCAAGCAATGAACTCGAATTGATTTTACTTTTTTCATGATGTCGAATTTATCACATATGCTAAAATCTGTATGGACTACCTTCGGATTAGTTTTTTCAGCTTCTTCGATGTATTCCTGAACAACAGCTTTTGGTGCTTTTCTGTAAAAAGCTCCTACAGGGAGAGTTTTCAGGTACCCTTTAAAGTCATTCTTAGTTGTTTCGAGAATTACATCACTAACGCGCAATCTCGCACCCGTACCAATTAACATCAACGCTTTTACTTTCTCTGGATATTTCAAATAGTATGATTGAACAATTGCCCCCCCTAAAGAATGTCCCGCTAAAATGACTTCTCTAAGACTTAAAAATTCTACGAGGGTTCTGACTGCATCAACATACAGGTCAAGAGAAAGTTTTTTATACTCTCCAGATTTACCATGAGAGGGTAAATCAATCGCAATAAGACTATAATCTAAATTCAATTGTTCCATTTGTTCTTTCCAGGTATATGAGCTCCCTCCGGAGCCATGTATGAAAATTAGAGCTTTAGTTGGCACTTTTTCTTTTATTTGATAGAAGATGTTTTTCCCTTTATATTCAAAAAATGGCATGATTTGGAATTCTTAGTTTTACTATAAATGAATTCACGATACTATTAAAATTCAACAATTAATAAAGACAAAAATGATGTGAATTGATTAATTTTTGATACCAATATCTTTATACTGCATTTCTAAAAGGTGTTTGTACTTTCCTTCTAAGGCCAATAAGCTCTCGTGGGTGCCTTCTTCTACAATTCCGTGTTTTTCGGCTCCTAAAACAATGATATGATCCGCATTTTTTATTGTAGAAAGCCTATGAGCAATGATGATAGTAGTCCGTCCCTTTCGAGCTTTATTGAGAGCGTCTTGAATCAGAGTTTCAGTGTAAGGGTCAACAGACGATGAGGCTTCATCTAAAATCAGAATCTTTGGGTCGGTAATTAAGGCACGAGCAAATCCAATTAATTGCCTTTGTCCAATTGATATATTTGATCCATTCTCTTTCAGTTTTGTCTCGTACTTCTTATGTAGCGCGTCTATGAAATTGTGTAAGCCGAGAAATTTCGAGACTTCAATCATTCTCTCCTCGATTTCGGGTGTTGGATTATCGAACGCATAAAGCAAGTTTTCTCGAATCGTTCCTGTAAATATAAAAGCGTCTTGCGGGACCAAACCTATTAAATCTCGCAATTCTTTCTTGTAAACGTTCCTTATATCCTTTCCGTCTATAAGAATGGTTCCTTTATTTATATCGTAAAACCGTGATATCAGCTTGATCGTTGTCGTTTTACCTGCTCCCGTTTCGCCAACAATTGCTAATGTTGTCCCTGGTTTTATTTTAAAGTTTATATTCTCCAACACATACCCTCTTGATTGTTCATGCTGAATGAGTATTTTTTGCTCCTTTATCGCATCCTGTACAATTTTTGGGAACTCTTTAAAATCTTCTTCGGGAATGGGCATGCCTGCAAGCATTCGCGCGAGTGCTTGAGGGGATGGTGCTTTCATTCCTCCACCCATACCGCTCATTCCTCCACCATCCATTCCCCCTCCACTAGATTGTAATATCCCGGATTTACTACTCAACATTTTTTCTAAATTTTTCACCATCATCGATATCATTGCTGGAGGCATTTGCATCCCTCCACCCATTCCACCCATTCCCATTTCCTTTTTGGGTGCTTTACCTTTTTCTAGTCTTCTCTTTTCCATTTTGAAAGAAGTTTTATAATCGGGATTCTTTTTTGCCATTTCAGTATTTGGAACTGCGTAGTTGAATTCTGCTAAAATATCGTCAATCTTTTTGGGTACATCTGATGGTTTAATCCCCATCAATCCCATGAATAATTTCATTCTAATATCTTGAGGCATTTTCATTACATTTTTCATGACAAAGGATGAATACGGTTCGGGAAAAGATTTGATCATTTCAAAAGCGCGTTGCATCATCGGATTTTGTTGCATCATTGGGGGCATTTGTGGTGTTGAAGGAGCCCCTTCTTCTTTTGTTTCCCCATTTCCGTTTTCAAGGATATAGCCAAAACTCACATCCTTGAATTCAATTTCTCCTTGAACTTCTGAATAACTTTCGGGATGTTCTGGATCGGGGATTTCAACCCTTTCTTGTAAGAGCGAATATATTCTATCCGTTGCTGCAAATGCCGATTCTACAACTTGCTGGACAGCCATTAAACTCATGAATGGTCGAAAAAATTGCGCCAAGATTGAAATATAGGCAGATAATACTCCAACAGAAACGGTAATACCCAAGATATTTACATTACCTAAAACAGCAAATCCACCAACAGTTATCACAATTCCCGTAATTATGGTGGTAACAAAAGTAACTAATGGAAAGAAAACCGACATGATTTTTCTTATTTTTACCATGACTTGATAATTTTGAGTATTTGCCTTGTCAAATTCAGATGTTAGCTTTTTTTCTTGTCCATAGGCTTGTACTACTTTAGCTCCCGCGATATTTTCTTGTATTGAACTAGTAACACTACTAATACTCTCTCGTGTTTCTTTAAATACGCCCGTAACCACTTTTCTAAACCTTCTCATCATGAAGAAAAAGAGTGGAAAAACGGCCAGACTTATCGTGGCTAATAGCGGATTAAGTACATACATGAAAATAATCGTGAGTACCATTGACAGCATGCTACTGATGATCATTACAAACTGTCCTCCTACAAGCAAGTTAAGTTGGTCGATATCGTTTGTAGTTATTGAAATTATATCTCCAGACGGATGGGTATCAAAATAAGTCAACGACATGTCTTGTAATTTGTAAAATAAATCATTTCTTATTCCAAACACAACATTTTGAGATACCCTTGCCATCCCATATTGAGAAATATAGTTTGAAATGGCCATGAATATCATCATCGATAAGTAAAGCATAGTCATAGATAGAATATATTGCGCATTTTGAGCTATAATTCCATCATCAATGATACTTGCTGATATTAATGGACTTAAAGACATTATGATTGTTCCAAATAATAACAAAATTATGAAGAGTAAAAAGGATCTTCGATGAGGTTTTAGATAAGAAATGAGAAATTTCCATAGTTCTCCTCGAGGATTATTCAATTCTTTATCGTTTTCGTCAAACATCATCATTCTACGCATTCCTGAAGTGGGTTGTCGAATCTCTTTTTCAGGTTCTTTTGACTTGTTCTGATTTTCCATGCTCATTTTTAAATCCCTCCTTCTACAGTTTCTTTCTTTTCTGTTCCAAATTTTTGTTTTTGGAACAAAGTTTCATAAATTTGCTTGTATAATACATTCGAGTCTATTAATTGATCATGTGTTCCTTTTCCTACAACGCGTCCTTTATCTAACACTAAAATTGAATCAGCATTTCGAATCGTTGAAATACGTTGAGTAATAATAAGCGTTGTAGTTCCTTTCATTATTCTTTCTAAGGCGTTCTGAATCTTGAACTCTGTTTCTACATCTACAGAACTCGTTGAATCGTCAAAAATTAATATCTTTGGTTTTACAATTATAGCACGTGCTATTGATAAGCGCTGTTTTTGACCTCCCGACAATCTTGTTCCTCTTTCTCCCACAATAGTCTCATAACCCTCCGGAAGAGATGCGATAAAATCGTGTAGGTTAGCAATTTTAGCTGCAGACTCAATTTCCTCTTGAGTTGCGTTTTCTACACCAAACGCAATGTTTTTTCCAATGCTCTTATTAAATAGAAATGTTTCCTGAGAAACAATCCCTATGTTCTGCCTTAAATCTTTCAATAAGAATTTTTTTATGCTAATATCGTCGATTTTTATCGTTCCTTCATTAATTTCGTAAAACCTTGGTAACAAATTAATAATGGTAGATTTACCACTTCCTGTAGTTCCGAGAATTGCCAGTTTTTTTCCCGCAGGAACTTCAAATGTAATATCTTTTAATACCCTATGATCGCTTGTATAACCAAAGGAAACATTTTCAAATTTTACGTCTCCTTTCATTGAAGTTATGGGAATTGCACCCTTTATATCTTTCACATCAGGAGTTGATTCTATCACCTCTCTAATACGCGAAAGGGCTGCGTCTGCCTGTATATACATCATCATGATTTGCCCCCACATGACGAGTGGAAACATTAGAATACCCAAATACCCTTGAAACGTTACCAATATCTCTAACTCCATAGCCCCTTGAATAACTAAGTTTCCTCCGATAAATAAAACACTAACCATTGTAAAACCAATTATCACGTAATTCAGAGGCATGATTAGCGAGTTAAACTTTGCCGTGCGCACGCTAGCGTTATAAAATCTCTTGTTGTTATCATAAAACTTTTGTCGTTCTTTATCTTGATTGCTAAACATACGTACTACTTGAGCTCCAATGATATTTTCACGTATGGTATTTGTTAATTCTCCAAAGCTTTCTCTAGTTTCGTAATAAATGGGTTTCATTTTTTTTGTTAGTATGAAAGATGCTATCAGAGAAGTTGGGATTACAATCATGAAAATTAAAGATAATTGGAGGTTGAGGAAGATGGATGCAGATACCACACCAACCATTTGAATTGATCCTTGAAGACCTAAATTAAAACCCATTCCAAATATACCTTGAGTTTCTTCTACATCAGAAGTTGCGCGAGCAATTAATTGCCCTGTTTCTGTTTTATCAAAATAGGAAAATGATTGTCGAAATATTGCGTTGTTGATATTTATTCGCAAATAGTATGCAGCTGCGGATGCTACAACTGCTCCTTGAAGCCTTCCTGTTCTATTTGTATAAAAACTCAAAAAACCAAATAATATAATCATGGAAAAGTAAAACAATAAATCCCAACCTGTTAAAGGTACTGCATTATTTGGATCTAATCCTCCAACCATTCTTCCAGTAAAAATTGGTACAAACAGAGCAAAGACAATTGACATGCTCTGATAGACTAAAGAAAGAATAAATTCCTTCCTTGATTTTGCCAAATATTTAAAGATCATTCCTGTTGAGCCCATTTATCCTGCCATCTCTTTTAAGTTCTTGTTAATAACTTTCTATAGCTTTAATCGTGATTATTTTTCATTC
>Ga0180432_10007923_pt1 | contig 13370 bp, 4 predicted proteins | sample SS_ome_10_FD_132414 | JGI IMG/M metagenome (GOLD analysis project Ga0180432, IMG submission 132414) | Hypersaline lake sediment archaeal communities from the Salton Sea, California, USA - SS_1_MS_2 metaG | ecosystem: Environmental > Aquatic > Non-marine Saline and Alkaline > Hypersaline >...
CCACGTCTTGGGGCACATCAAGGGCAACGACGAGGCAGTTACGCGGCTTCTGCTTAAGATGCTCGACGACGAGGAACCGTATGTTCGCTACCAGGCCGCGCTGGCCGCCTCGCGGCGCGGGGTAGCCGACAAACGAATAGTCGAACGACTTATTGCCGGCTTGACCGATAAGCACGAGTGCGCCGCGGCGGCGATGACCCGAGCGCTTACCGACCTGCGGATAAAGAAATCGGCTCCCAATATGCTCTCGCGGCTTAAGCAACTGGCGGCGGTCGATCCACCCGAGGACGAGTATCCTACCTACGGCGGAGGATTCGGCTCTAGATATGACATACTGCTTCACTCCGAGGTCCCGTGGTACAGATCTTGTGTATCCGGGCAAGTTGCGGAATTGGCGACCGGACTGAGCGCTTTGCGTTATGAGAAAGCCAAAGGTCAACTTCGCGAGATGGTCGGAGGCCCCTATTCGCTTGACGTGCTATCGGCACTAGCGGAGATCGACCGCGACGGCGCTTTGGAGTTGGCCGCCGCGGCCGTCCTCGACGAGACGGCCGATTGGGAAGCACGAAGATGCGGGCTGCACGTGATCCGCACCTATGGCAGCATAAGCCACGTGGAACTACTGCTACCGCTACTTGATGTCATCCCTAGGAAAGACGGCTCGGCCACCGATGCGTTTCTAAAGGAGGTCGCCTCCGCCATGGGTGAACTGCTGCGGGAAGCTGACCCCGCGGACTCGAAGTACAAGAAGATGCGTCTGGCGGCAATCGCCCAGCTTCGCAAGCACGTCAGGCATCAGGTCGGCCTGGAAGCATTGGAAGTGTTGATCGCAATCGCCCCCGAGCGCAGAGCAGATTTTCTTCTGCAAGCGGCGCTCGGCAGAAAAGCAGACTATCACGTCCGCACCCTAGCTTTGCAGGAGATTGTCGATCACGGCACGGTCGATCCAAACGATGCACACGTGCTGCTGCCGCTGTTGGACGAGGCCACGGATAAGGGTTATCACGGCGAGACTCTGCGAAAAGACGCCACCAGAGCCATTACAGACATCGTCTCCATGGGGGCCAATGCGGACACACGGCGCAAGGTTGTCGACCGACTGCGCAAGATGCTAACATCGGATGACGATCTCTTGGCAGTGGATGCCCTGATACGCATCGGCCCGGATAGCGAGCATGATCTGTTGGTCGAGTTCGCTTGCGACAAGCGACTAAAGGGCATCACTCGGATGGTCATCCTCTTACGATTGGCCAAGACCGAAGATCTCGCGGTCGTCAGAAGACTCTTGCCGTTGCTCGACGACGACTCGGTCACGGCGGGCTTCGGCCGAATACGCGACTTGGCGGCCGACGTGATGATACAAGTCGCGGTCAAGGAAAGAGTCTACTCGGATGCCGAGCGCGCGGCGCTGAAGAAGCTGAAAGCCGACCTCGACGCCGCCTCGGGCGAAGACCTCGATGAAATGCTTGTCAAACGCCGCGAAGCCGCCCGGCGATGGGCAACTGCCGACAAGGGGGAATAGGCTAGTTTCACGCCGTCGACGCGGGCTTACTTCAGCTCGGCGCTATACTCCCCAATCGCCTTGATAACCTCGCCCGGTACGACCAGCGTGGCTTCCAACTGGCCGTCGACGACCTTTACGGCGAAGCCGACCGGCGGGGTTTTGGGAAACTGGGGGATGCTTGGGCTAAGGCCCGGGCCGAGGTCGAGTGTGTTGCCGCCGGCGCCGGTTTTGTCGACGTCGCCCCCCGCCTTCATGGCCTTGAGCATCACGCCCATCATCCGGTTCGCGAAAGTCACGCTGCCCTGGGGACTGACGTATCCGACCCACTGCGAACCGTCCGGCAGCAGCTTCTTCGTCTTGGCCAGTTGCTTGTTCTTCGAGAGGCTTTTCTTCGGCGTTTCCAAGGCCTTAAGCGTGGCCAGCAGTTTCTTCTTATCGGTGTATCCCCATGCAATCGTGGTCTCGTCGACGGTTGCCATGTATACGTTGATCTTTTCGCCGGGGCCGAACATTGCCTCCATCAGTTTGTCGTAGTTCGGAACTTCGGCGGCGGCCGGCGTGGTCGGTATCTTCATCGACAAATGCAGCCCGGGCTTTCCGCCGATGGTGACGTTCTTCACTTCGCTGCGGGTGAGAAACGCGGATTCGTCGCCGACAAGCTCGTTGTAGCCCTCGATGTACTTGCCGTAATGCTTCATGAATTCGGCCGAGTTGTCGACCTTGACGAAACCGACCATGTTGCCGTACAGCGGGTCGTCGCCTTTGCCAACGCCCATCAACATCGACATGCCTTGCATGCCCTTGACCGATTCGGCGGAAAGAGCGATCAGTTTGTCGGCCTTCTCGGGCGCGATTCCGTACAGCTCGGGCATGGCCTTGATGACGCCGACCGACATTCGCAGCATCATCTCGGTCAGCTTTTCGGGAAACACGCCCCCGCCGGCAGCGACGTACGGCCCGTCGGGCAAACCGGCCAACAGATCGGCCTCCACGGGCTTAACTTCGGCGAAAGCAGCGGCCGCCTCGCCCCCGGGGCCAGGGACGAAACTGACTCGCTTGGTCAGGAACACGTTGCCCTTCTCGTCGATTTTCCCCAGCAGGGCGACCTTGTCGGTCTCCTTGGCGGCCGCTTCGACGAACATTTCGTACATCTCGAAGCCGGCAATCGCTTGCTCCATGTTCCCGCCTTCAAGCTGCTTGAACATCTCCTTCGCCTTGCGCAGCTCGGCCAGTATCGTATTGGAGAAGACCTTGACGCCGGCCGGCATTACCACGGCCGCGACGTCGCTTTTGCCCAGCGGCTTCTTCCAGCCGGCCACCTCGGCGGCGATACTCTTTTTCGATTCGAGCACTTGCTTGAGCAACTTGTCTTGGCCGGGCAGGGCGAGCAGGGCGTGGCCGTCCTTTTCGCCGACAAGCGTCCGCTGCTCGGCGTCGGGCTCCGCGCCGCCGGCCTTTCTGACGTCCATGGCGGCGATTTGCTTGCGAAGCTCATCGATGTCGTCGACGCGTCCGATGAACATGGGGGTTGGAAAAGGGGCGTCCGCTTCCGACGGCATGGCAACAACCGCCATGGGTGCCTTCTCGTTCAGGCCGGCCGTCATGCCGGTGGACATCTTGAACATCGCCAAGGGGCTCATCGGCGGTGCTCCGATCTGCCCCGCCAACTGGACGATCTTGCCGTCGAACTCCGTGATGTTGTTGATAAGCACGAAGCCCAAGGCACTGTCGGGGATCACTTCCAGAATGTCCGCCTCGGCCTGGGCGTTGGGAACACAGGCGGCGGTCAGGCATGCCGCGATAACGCCGGAAAGAAGAATTCGTCGTCGGCTCATTTGTCTGCCTCGTGTTGTTGGGGAAAAGTTTGTTATCAGCCGCGGCTTCGGCTGTCGATATGCGATGTATTCGATCCGGAAAAAGGAATATTGGGAAAACCCTGGGCGAAAAACCCCGGACGGAGGGTGATTATCCCCCGAGTGCGTCGGTTGTGTCAACCTCGCGGCAGGCATTGAAAGTGAACGAAAGTCCTTTGAGTCCGGGTGCCATGCTCCACGCTTGCGTGGGCATGCGTGCAACGGTAACTCTCTTGCGCAACATGCCCACGCAAGCGTGGGACATGGCACCCAAAGGCCTGCCTAAACGCCCTCTCTGTCCCATTTGCCCACCAATTGCAATTGACCTCGCCAGCCAGTCTTGGTAGCCTTTCGCTCCCCCGCTGCATTGGGCAGATAGCGGGCAGAGGGTTTGGCGCTTTTCCATGCGGTGAAATCCGGCGACTTCAACTCCAGCGAAGCAAGACATGAAACACGCATCCATCGGGCCAATCGAGATTCATCTTCCCGCGAAGGTCGAGGACAACGATCTGTTGCAGGCGGAGTTTCCCCGGTGGAACATGGAGTGGATCGAGGACAAGACGGGCGTGCGCCGTCGGTACATCGCGGCCGAGGACGAATGTGCTTCCGACCTGGGTGTGGCGGCGGCCGAAAGACTCTTTCGCAAGCACGACATCGACCGCGATTCGATCGACTTCCTCTTGTTCTGCACGCAGACGCCCGACTATCCGCTGCCCACGACGGCGTGCCTTATGCAACAGCGATTGGGACTGCCGACTTCGATCGGGGCTCTGGACTTCAACTTGGGTTGCTCGGGCTTCGTCTACGGATTGTCGTTGGCCGAGGGTCTGATATGCAGCGGCGCGGCCCGGCGAGTGTTGCTGATAACGGCCGAGACTTACTCGAAATACATCGACCCGACCGACCGTTCGTTGCGAACCATCTTCGGCGACGGCGCGGCGGCCACGTTGATCGAGGCGGGCGATAGGCCGTCGCTGGGATCATTCTTCTTCGGTACCGACGGTCGCGGCGCCAACTCGCTGCTGGTCGCCGACGGAGGTGCAAGGCCCGAGCCGGACGCCATCTCGCCGAGCAAGCGAAAACGTTGGCCGAGCCGCTTGTTCATGGACGGTCCGCAACTGGTCAAGTTTACGCTCGACGTGGTGCCGCCGCTGGTCGACCGGCTGATGACCGACTCGAAGTGGACGGAAGACGACATCGACATGTATCTGATGCATCAGGCGACTTCGTACATGCTGGACCATCTTCGCGACCGCTTGAAACTTGACGAGGAAAAGATGCCCGTCGCCTTGGCCGACTGCGGCAATACGGTTTCCTCGACGATCCCGATGCTGATGCACGATCTTCGCCGCGACGGTCGATTGCGGCCGGGCAAGAAGTCGCTTCTGATCGGCTTCGGCGTGGGCCTCTCCTGGGCCGGATGTGCCTGGACCGAAACCTGGGAAGCCGAACAAATGAAACCGGCCGAAGAGCCTATCTTGCGCAGAGCGGCTTGAGCTGGGGCTGTCGGCTCATTACCCAGTAGGAATCCGCCCTTACTCGGTTCCACTGCCGCCTAAAGGCGGAACTAGGAACGGGTCGGCCCGGTAATCTGGACTACAGGTCGAGCCACTCGCCTTCGAGCAAGAGGAAATCCACGGCCGGGGCTATCGTCTTTCGATCAGGGCCCGACTCAGACGTGGCCGTTATGCGATCGTAATTCGTCAGGTAGAGTAGGAAACTCGACATGGCGTCCGTCAGCGAGGCCTGCTCCGCGTCGACTTCCAGGTAGTCGGTCTCCGGCGAGTCGTACAACTGGGCCTCGTCGAACCCTCCGGGGCTACTTGATGCGTAAACGCGTTCGAAATACTCGGCCGAGTAGAAGAAGTCGCCGCCGCTCAAGGAAGCTTCGCCGGGGCGGCCGATGAACGTTTCGCTTCCGCTGGAGTCATGGAAGTTAGCCGTGTCGACGCCGCCGCCGATCGCGTGGGCATGGACCGCGTCGAAGAGTTTCGCCCTGATGAAGAGCTTGTCGCCATGCAGGGTGACTTCATCGGGGCTTGCGTCTAGCGTGTCGTCGCTTCCGGCGTCGTAAAGCTCGGCCGTGTCGTAACCGCCCTGTTGGGCATAGGCCCTGACTTCGTCGAAACCCTTGGCCCGATTGCTGAACCCGTCGCCTTGCAGGGTGGCCTCGTTGGCGTCGGCCTCGAAGAAGTCGTCGCCGGCGGAGTCGTAGAGCTGCGCGATGTCGCTGCCGCCGGATTGCGAATAGGCGTGAACCGTGTCGAAGTCCTTGGCCAGATTGTAGAAGCCGTCGCCGTACAGCGCGCTCTGCAAGTCGGAAGCCACGAAGCTGTCGTCGCCGGGCGAATCGTACATAAGCGCCGTGTCGCTCCCACCGGCGGTGGAATGGGCATGAACCGTGCTGAACGATCGGGCCTGATTGTAGTAGCCCTCGCCGTAGAGAGCGCCTTGGCCGGGAATGGCCATGAACGTATCGTCGCCGGGCGAGTCGTACAACTGCGCGACGTCGTTGCCGCCATAGGTGGACTGAACCTGCACGGTGGAAAACGCCTCGGCCCGAAGCAGAAAGCCGTCGCCGCGGAGTTGCCCGAACTCGGGCGTGGCCGCGAAACTATCGTTACCCTCCGAGTCGAACAACTGCGCCACGTCGTTTCCCTCGCCGCTGTAGGCAATAGCTTCCGAGAAACCGGTCGCCAGATTGTCGAAGCCCTCGCCACGCAACCTGGCATAGTCCGGCATGGCCATGAAGCTATCGTCGCCGTCGGAATCATACATCGCGGCCGTGTCGTTTCCACCTCCGCCGTCGACGGTAAGCGTAGCCACCGACAACACCTCGACGTCGACGCCGGTGCCGCCGAAGCTGGCCGCCATGGGCGAAGTCAAGAGAGTTTCATCGTCGGGCGTTCCCGTCAATGTACATTGGTCGCTGCCGGAGAGCCCGTCGATAATGATCGTGCTGGTGGCGGCCGGGTCTATCGAATACTCGATGCCGGCAACCGTCAACAGGTGCTCGTCGCCCAGCGTCAATTCAAAGATATCGTCGCCGTCCGTGCCGTGGACGCTCAGAAGGTCGTCCTCTTCAACCAACAGGTTGGCCGCCCGCAGGGACACTGCCGGGTTGTCGCCTTCGATCACCAGTTCATACTGTTCGCCGTCGAGGACCTCCACGTCGAGCCGCTCGTTGTCGTCCTCGCTATTGGAAGAGGCAACGACGTTTCCCTGCCGGTCGAGCAGCGTTAGATTGACGTCGCCGTCGGCCTGCGAGAACAGGGCCTCGATCGTCAAGCGACCGTCGCGTGCCGGTTGAAGGAAGTAGCGGCTGCCGTCGGCTACGTCTTGAGAAGCCGTTTCCAGCAGGTCGACGCTTCCCCAGTCCTCCACGCTCTCGGGCGCCGTGTCGAAGACTCGAACCATTACGGTCGTCGCGTCTTCCTTGGCGGGAAGCCGACCGTCGTCGACGCGAATGCCGATCTCGTACCAGCCCGGCGCCAGATCGGCGGGCGGCGTCCAGGTGAACTCGCCGGTCACCGGGTCAATCTCGGCACCCTCGGGGGCGCCTTCGACAAGACTGTATCGCAACGACTCGGGCGGATCGTTCAGGTCTTCAGCACTCACTGTGAAGGAAAGGGGTACACCCGCCGTGGCAACCTGATTGTCGATCACGGCCAGCGCCGGCGGCTCGTTGAACTCCTCGACCGTTACGGTGAACGTCGTCGCGGCGGACATTGCCGGAGTCCCGTCGTCGGTGACCTCGACCGTGATAACGTGCGGCCCGACGGGAAAGTTGGGCTCCGGCGTCCATGTTAGCAACCCCGTGGCCGGATCGATCGTCGCGCCGGTCGGTGCGTCTTCGGTTAGGCTGAAACTCAGGCCGTCGGCCGGAACATCGGCGTCTCCAGCGGTTGCCGTAAGTTGAAGCGTATCGCCCCAGGCGACCATTTGGTCGTCGATCGGATTGATCCATGGCGCTTGGTTGCCGTCCTCGACGGTTATGGAAAACGTTACCGAATCGCCAAGCGGCGGCGAGCCGTCGTCGGTTACCTCGACGGTGACGCTGTATGTTTGGGAACCCTGCGATTCCTCCGGCGTCCAGGTCAGAAGCCCGCTCGTCGGGTCGATGGTCACGCCGCTTGGAGCGTTATCTCCCAAAACATAGGCGAGCACGTTGGCCGGATCGTCCGAATCATTGGCCGCCATCAACAACGAGAACGGCACGCCTTCGGTGGCCGTCTGGTCGGCGATGACCTCGAATTGCGGTGCTTGGTTCACTTCGTTGACCGTGACGACAAAAGTCGTGGCGGCGTCCATCGGCGGCGAGCCGTCGTCGGTTACCCTGACGGTGAATTCGTATGTCCCGCCGCCATGTGATTCGTCCGTCGTCCAGGCGATGACGCCCGTTGCCGGGTCGATGCTCGCGCCGTCGGGGGCTCCGGGATCAAGGCTGAAACTGAGCGTATTGGCCGGATCGTCCGTGTCGGCGGCCATGGCGGAAAGCTCAAGGGTGTCGCCTTCGTCGATGGTACGGTCGTCGATCGTGGCGATGGTCGGCGACGTGTTTGCCTCTTCGACAGCGACGTAGAACGTCGTCGAGTGATTCAGAGGCGGCGAACCGTCGTCGGTCACCGTGACTGTCACGTCGTACTCGCCCGAGCCGTGCGACTCGTCGGGCGTCCATGTCAGCAGACCGCTGTTCGGGTCGATGATCATGCCCATGGGCGCACCGGGTTCCAAGCTGTACGTCAGCACGTTGGCCGGTTCGTCCGTGTCGGTGGCCGCCGCGGAGAGCGAGAAGAGTTCACCCTCGACGGCGGTTTGGTCGGCAATCGAATCGAGTTGCGGTGCCTGGTTGACCTCGCTCACGGTGATGTTGATGCTGCCGGGCATGGAGACCATGGCAGCGTCGGTCACGATTATGGCGACGTCGTACTCGCCGGGGCCCTGCGTCTCGTCGGGCGTCCAGGTGAACTGCCCGGTGACGGGGTTTATCGCCGCGCCCGCCGGAGCGCCCTCGCCGAGGCTTATGGTAAGCGGCGCGGTGCCGCCGGAAGCTGTCAGGTCGACGGTCAGCGTTTGTCCCTCGTCGACCGTCTGTGGGTCGACGGGAACGAGCATCGGCAGATCGCCCACGCCGATGAAGAATTCCTGAGTGCCCACGTTACCGGCCGTGTCCAAGGCTTCGACCACGACCCGATGCGGTCCTTCTTGCGAAACGTCGGGCGTCCACTGGATAATTCCGCTGTTCGGGTCGATGGTCATTCCCTCGGGGAGCTCGGCCAGCGAGTAGATCACCAGCCCGCCGAGCTCGTCGTCGGTATCGGTATCGTAGGTGTAAGCGGTGCCCACCTCGGCGCCTTGGATAGGTGTCGAGGTGAACGCCGGCGGCGTGGAGTCAACCGTTATCGACAAGGCGTCGCTCGGCTCGCTCGTGACAGTGAACGTCTCGTGCCGGTTGCCGATGTCGAGCGTCTGCTCGGGCAGCACGGTAACGGCCGTAATGGAGCGGACACCGTCGGCGATCTCTTGCGTGCCGTTGGTGGTTACCAGCAATGAAGTGGCGTCGGGCACGACGCTGCCGATCTGTTGCCCGTCGGCCAAGAGCCTTAGCTCCAAGCCCGGAGTGGTATCGGTGACGTGGAATGTCAACGTGCGACCGTCGGCGTTGTTCAGGTTGGTCAGCAGATCGTTGTTGCTCTGGCCGCTGTCGCTGTCGGGCGAAAGGCTCACGGTGCTCGGCCCGTTAGGTTCGACAAACAGGGCAATCGTCTGCGAATCTCTTCGCCCGCCGTCCAGGGAAGCCACACCGACCTCCAGCGCGAACGCGCCGGTCAGGCCCGTCTCGGGCGTGATCGTAACTTGCGAACCGGATACGTCGACCGCTATGCCCGAATTATCCTCGATAAGTGCCGCCGAGTAGATCAACTGGTCGCCGTCGCGGTTGGTTGACGAGAGATTGAAACTGACCGGCTGCCCGTCGGTTGTATGCACGTCGGCGACCGGAGATAGGAAGGGCGGGACCGAGTGGGGGTCCTCGTGTATGACAACGAGAAACGTTTGGGTGGTCAACCCGCCGAAATCGTCGGTGACTGTGATCGTTATGTCGGCCGAACCGGCGGTCCCCGGAGGAGCCGAGAGCATCAGAGTCCCATTGGTCTCGTCGACGAAGACTTCCACGGAACTCATCACCACTTCTTCCAGCGGCTTGCCGCTTTCGTCGGTCTGCGCAAACTGGATCGAACGCAAAACGTCCTTGCCGGCTGTCTGGAAGCCAAAAACCGTGTTTTGGAAATCCCAGTTCCGTCGCGGGTTGGCTGTGATGTGGAACCGCGAGTCGTTGTTGTCCGGAAGGCCGTCGCCCGCCATCGAAAGTACTCCGGAACTGGTGTGCAGCAAATCGCGGTGAAACTCGTCGTCGAAGGTCTCGCCGGAATCGTCGCCGGCCAAGAGCCATTGCGAGGGAAACACCTCGTCGAACGTTTCCCCGTCGTAGAATCCCGCCTCGGCCAACTCAATGATTCGGCCGGTAGTATTCGGCACGCGGTTCTCGAAAAGTTCAAACTCCATGTCGCCGTGCCCGGCAACGGAAACTCGCATACTGCGGTTCCCCTCGGGCACCAGAGCATTAACGTCCGGGTTGGAGCTTTCGACCGAATACTCCAAGGCGTCGCCATCGGCATCGAAACCATCGAGCGGCAGATGCAGCGGAGCGCCGGCATACAACACGATGTTGCCAATCTCGGAAATCACCGGATCGCTGTTGTAACCCACGATGGTTACGGCGAATTCCTCGATGTCGTGCATCGGCGGCGAGCCGTTGTCGCTAACGCGAACCGTTACCGTATCGGTCCGCGTCATCTTTTCAGCCGCCGGGGTCCAACTGAAAACACCCGTGACCGGGTCGATCGTGGCCCCCGACGGTGAGCTCGGGGCGAGGCTGAACGTCAACGTGTCGGTCGGGTTAAGATCGGTTGCCGTGGCGGTGAAGGTCAGCGTTTCCCCGTCTGCACAGTCGTAATCTTCGATCGGAGCCAGATTGGGCGGGTAGTTGGTCACCTCTGGCGGCGTGACATCGTATGTTTGCAGGAATATATCCGAGCCTTCGGTAGTTTCGCCGCCGGCGAACATTATCAGGCCCGAACTCCCCAACGCAATCGAAGGGTCGCCGCGCCCATCGCCCGAGAGGACTTGGACGTCTCCCTGGGGGATGCCCACGGCGTCGTAGTGTTGGACGAAGACCGCTGCGGGGTCGCCGCCGGTTGGGTCGTGGTTCTCCCAGGCGACGGCAAAATCGCTATCCGGACCAATGGCCACCGCCGCGTAGCGGGCAGCCCGGGCAACGAGCGTTTCCCCGCCGCGGGGCGCGCCGCTGGTGTCGTAAAGCTGGAGGAAAACGTTCCAGCGGTCTGCCTCCGAGTCGAATCCCTGCCAGATGACGACCTCGTTGCCCTGGTCGTCCAAGACGACCGACGAGAGTTGCTGGTTGCCGGTCGAGGTGGTGTTGACCTGAAACTCGCCGCCGTCGGGCGTTCCGTTGGCATGGTATCGTTGGGCGAAGATGCCGCCGCCGCTGCCGTCCTGATCCTGGCTGGTCCAGGTGATGGTGAACTCTCCGGCGGAGTCCATGTCCACGGCCGGATAGCGCTGGTTGCCCTCGGACGTCGCGTTGACTTGAAACTCACTGCCGAGCGGATTGCCGCCCGAGTCGTATCGCTGAGCGAAAACGCCCGTGCCGCTGCCGTCCTGGTCCTGGCTGGTCCAAACAATAACGAAATCGCCGTCGGCGTCCATTGCTACGGCGGAGAAGTTTTGGTTCCCTGCCGTGGCGGTGTTGACCAGGAACTCGCCGCCGAGGACCGTGCCGGCGGAACTGTATCGCTGGGCGAAAACTCCGTAGCCGCTGCCGTCCTGCGACAGGCTCGACCAAGTGACGACGAAGTCGCCATCGGCGTCCATGGCTACCGCCGGGAACATCTGAGACCCGGCCGTGGTCGAGTTGACGGCGGCGGCATCGGCCAGCGGCGTCGCCGAAGCGTCGAAGCGTTGAGAGAATACGTCGAGCCCATTACCATTGCCTTCGTCGGCAGTCCAAACCAATACGAAATCGCCATCGGCGTCGGTCGCCACGGTCGCGGCCGGACATTGAGGGTATGTCAGTCGCTGGATATCATCGGAACCACCCGGCGTCGAACCGTCCCCATTGGGGGATAGAGACAGCATGCGGCGGTCTTCGAGGGATTCCAGCAGCAAACGGCGATTTTGGGGCATTATTCGCGTTCTTCGGGCGATTTCGTCGGGGACGTTTTGGATCGGGAAATCTTTCGTATCTCCCGTAATCCTAATAATCGGCACAATCGCCGTTCCGCTTGCACCGATTCGGGGAAGCGGCTTCCGTGCCCGAGGACGGTTCATTCACACCAACCCGAAGCGCAAGCGAGGAGCGAAGAGGTCGATGACAGTCGCCGGCGTCGGCGTGTCTCGCTCGCTCACCTCGCTTGCGCTTCGGGTTAGTGTGGCAATCCGACTCAATTCCCGGCCGATATCCGGTCGAAGTTTAATTAGAACGGTTGCGTTGTGATTGCAAGGTTTTCTTGTTGCCAGGGAGTGCGAAGTTGCCAACCACTAAGAGCCTGCGTGCATTCTATCTCTCCCATTTATCCAAGCCGCGCGCGGATCGCCTCGTTTACAAGGCGATTGGGCGCCACGGAGTCGAGCGGATTCTGGAAATCGGCATCGGCATTGGCCAGCGTTCGGTGCGGATGATCGAGGCGGCCTCGGCGCGTACTCCGGTCGAGGATGTGAACTTCATCGGCATCGACCCCTTTGAAGCTCGCACTGCGGCGGACGGCCCGGGAGTTCCGCTTAAGATGGCTCATCGGCTACTGAAACACACGGGAGCATCGGTGCAATTGATCCCCGGCCACCCAGGCGACGCGCTGCCTAGAATGGCCAACGCGTTGGGGACGGTGGACTTGATCGTGATTTCTGCCCATGTCGACGCGGAGTCTCTCCGCCGTGCATGGTACTATGTGCCCCGGCTCTTGCACGGGGACACATGCGTGCTGATGGAAAACACACTTTCCGGCGAAAACACGTCGATGCAGGCAGTTTCCCATCTCCAGATCGAGCATCTGGCATCGGCGACGACTCGTCGCGCCGCGTAGCGCCATCTCCAGTCGCGATGTGCCGCTGCTTCGCGGAAAGCGTGCCGTGAAATCGTTTTACGGCAAGCATTGATTCCCCGAAGCCACGGCATCCAGCGCGGTTTGGCCGGCCTGCTTCTTCGGTAGTATTATCCTTCGCCGTGCATTCCCGTTGGGCGGGAAAGTCTGTATAATGCGGGGTCACTTTGCCTCCGTCATCTAAATGAAGACACCATCATGACAGAAGAATTCCCCAAGAAAACGATGTTCCAGAAGATCTGGGACCGTCACGTAGTGAAGGCCGAGCAGGGCAAACAAACGATACTGTACATCGACCTGCAGCTCGTCCACGAGGTAACCAGCCCCCAGGCTTTCGAGGGGTTGCGCATGGCCGGTCGCAAGATTCGCCGCACCGAGCGAACCGTGGCCACCGCCGACCACAACGTGCCCACAACCGACCGCTCGGTGCCGATCGAGGACCCGATCGCGAAGAAGCAGATCGACACGCTGCGGGAAAACTGCCGTCAGTTCGGCGTCCGCTTTTACGATCTCGACGATGAACACCAGGGCGTGGTTCACGTGATCGGTCCGGAACTGGGGCTTACCCAACCGGGAATGACCATTGTCTGCGGCGACAGCCACACGGCCACTCACGGCGCTTTCGGCGCCTTGGCTTTCGGCATCGGCACCAGCGAGGTCGAACACGTCATGGCCACGCAGACGCTTCTGCAGCACAAACCGAAGACGATGGAAATCCGCGTCGACGGCAAGCTGGGCCCCGGCGTCACGGCCAAGGACCTGATTCTGTACGTCATTGGGAAACTGACCACCGACGGTGGAACCGGATATTGCATCGAGTACACGGGCGAGGCC
>Ga0180432_10007924_pt1 | contig 13370 bp, 10 predicted proteins | sample SS_ome_10_FD_132414 | JGI IMG/M metagenome (GOLD analysis project Ga0180432, IMG submission 132414) | Hypersaline lake sediment archaeal communities from the Salton Sea, California, USA - SS_1_MS_2 metaG | ecosystem: Environmental > Aquatic > Non-marine Saline and Alkaline > Hypersaline >...
CGCTCCGGAGCAGCGGCAGGGCGGCCCACATCTTGATGAGCGGCGGGTTCTGGTGATAGACGCCGAAATCGCCTTTGTCCCAGTAGATGTAGCCGGCGGGCAGGTGGGCGAACTCGTCTACGGTCACCGACATGAGCCGAGCACTCAGGACGACCTGCAGGAAAAACGCGGCGAGCAGCGCCGCGACGATCAGTACCCGGCGCTTGGCGAGCCATGCGCGCCATCGCGGCTCGATCGGGTGTGTACCGGACTCATGAGCATCCCGCGCCACCGTGGGTGAGCCTCCTCCGTCCACCGCTTCCGACAGACGCATCGCAGGGACACGTGTGCCACGTGTATCCCGAACAGCGCGAGAACGCAAGCCCAAACAGGCGCCGGAACGGCGGCGCAGGACGGCGAACCTGTGTTGCTAGTCGAGGACGGTGTCCTCGGGGATGTGGAAGTAGTAGAGGGATCCGCCGATCCGGTGGACCGGCTCGTGCTCTTGCAGCCAGGCGTAACTGTCCTCGGGGACACGGATCGGCTTGCCGCCGCTCGTGGGCGTCACGTATGCGTGACCCTCGTACAGGTTGATGCTGATCACGACGTGGCCCGTGACCGGCGTGTTGGGCCACAAGGTGTCGTACTCGACGCCGTAGACGACGGGATCGACGCGGCCCATCGTCGCCAGGTGGACTCGCCCGAGACCTTGCCGCTTCATGAAGCGCCGCAGGGTGATGTGGTCCTGGCCCCAGTCGCAGTTGGAGTCTATCAGGTAGCGTTCGCCGCGCCCGCCGGCGAACTGGTTGAAGTAGGCGAGGTAGTGCGGGAAAGCGATCGCAGACTCAACGGCCAACCATGCCACCAAGGCCCCGACGGCCACCAGCCAAACCGGGCGGCCCAGCGGGCGCGGCGCTTGCCTTGGCACGAGGACGCCGAACGAGACACACATCAGCGGAAGGACCGGCAAGACGTAGCGGAGACCGGTATTGACCCGTGTGGCGACCGAGAAAAGAACGAAGAAAAAGGCAGCCGGCACGACGATGAAGACACACACCCGCCGGTCAGGCCGGCGCACGCCGGCATACACGGCAAGGCCGAGCAGCGCGAGCACCGCCAGCGGCGCCTTGAGCAGGAAGGCGATCACGTAATAGTACCACCAGCCGCCCTTGGACCGCTCGCCGAGCAGGTACTGGAAGTCCTTCCCGTTGGATGCCTCCTTCTGCTCGACGAGGCCCCCCAGGAAGTGCTCCGGGAACGGGGCCGGCAGCCCGCCGACGGGCGATGCCGCCACTGCCGCCAGGGGCTCTATGTCGGTGTCGAATGACCGCCACGGCTTGAGGCGGCCCTTGAAGCCGTAGCCGGCGTTGATGATGAGCACGCACGAGGCGGCGATCACGCCGAGCGTTATGGCCCCGCGCGCGAGCACCTTGCGCCACACCGGGCGCTCGGGCGGCCTTGTCAACGCCGCAACGACAAGGACCAGCGGGGCCAGCGGGAGGAGCGCCAGGCACGAGAACTTCGTGAGCATGGCAAGCCCGAAGACCAGCCCCACGAAGGCAAACCGCCACGCCGACCATTTCTCGTCGAGCTTGAAGAGGGCGTAACAGGCCAACGTGTACATCGCCGCGGCACCGAGGTCGGTGGTTACCAGCCCGGAGTGCGCGATGAGGTCCGGGCTGAACGCGTACACGGCGAGCGAGAGCAGGCCGCCCACAACGCCGAACAGCTCCCGGCTCCATCGGAACACCAGGTATCCGAGCGCCGTGGCCAGGAGCGCGATCATGATCCGGCAGCGCATATACAGCGCATGGTAGTCGGCGGCGTTACCGGTCATGAAGTCTCCGCCCGCCAACCACAGGTCGTGGCGATTCGTGAACTCGGTGTCGAGCCCGCTCCGGAGGAGCGGCAGGGCGGCCCACAGCTTGATCAGCGGCGGGTTCCGGTGATACACGGCGAAGTCGCCCCTCTTCCAATAAATGTAGCCCGCCGGCAGGTGGGCGAACTCGTCCACGGTTACCGACATGAGCCGTGCGCTGAGCACGACCTGCAAGAAAAACACCGCAAGCAGCCCCGCCACGACAAGCACCTGCCGACGCGCGAGCCACGCATGCCACCTCGGCTCAGTCGCGCACGAGTCGTCCGCGCGTGAGCCGGCCGCGCGTGAGCCGGCCGCGCGTGAGCCGGCCGCGCGTGAGCCGGCGACCTGGGTTTCCTCTCTCACTCCGGTTGATTCCTGACTTGTGCTGTGTTCGAGGCGAATCCGGCGCCGCCGCGCCGTGGCCCCATCACGTAGAAGGGACCGGGCCGCGAAAGACAGGGAGAGAACGCCGAAGGCCCGCGCGACGGGGCCTGAGGCTCCCGTGCACGGCTAGTGCTTGGTGCAGGTATAGGTGCCGGTCTCGTCGAGGCCGTCTCCTTTGAACCGGAAGGTGCCGGTGAGTGTGTTGCCGCTGACGTCGAACTCGATCGTCACGTTGTGGGCCCCTGTGCGCACGCCTGTGAAGTGGCTGCCGCTCATCGTGCCGCTCAGCCAGCCGACGTGGCTCGGGTCGCGGAGCATCATCTTGCCCCTGACCGTGTTGCCGTCCTGCGACAGGATGTAGAATATAATGGTGTAGGTGAACGTCTGGGGGTCTGTGCCCAAGTTGTAGTCAATGATCCGGTGCGTCATCGTGCCGGACCACGTGCCGACGATGTATACGGGTTCGCCACCGCCGCCCCCGTCGCCGTCGCCCCCGCACCCACCGGCCATGACGGCCAGAGCGAGCAACACCGTTACCATCCCAAGGCGGACCATCGAACGCTCCTCCAGTTGTCTGTGCTTCGACCGTTGTTCGGGCCCGGCCGGGGGCACCGTGGGGCAATCCATGCCTGGGCCGGGAAAGCGGTTCTCCCCCTTTCCCGCCGGCACGATGCCAGACGCCGCGCTCCTCTGCAACCCCTTTTTCGCCGAAGACGCTGTCACTTCAGGTATCCCTGTTGCCGGTACCAGGCCGCCGTCCGCTTGAGTCCCGTGGGCAGGTCAACGCGGGGCGCGTAGCCAAGCTCGCGCTTCGCTTTCGAGATGTCGAACGCGCGGTTCTGCTTGAACCAATCCACCCGGCGCCGGAACAGCGGCGGCTCCCACGGCAGGGGCTTGTAGATCGTTTCGCACACGACCGCGGCCGCATAGACCGGCCAAAACGGCAGATGGACGACTTTCAGCTTCACCCCTAGCGCCTCGGCGATCCCCAGCACCAGCGTCTTGATGGGCACGTACTCCTCGTCGGCGATCAGGTATGCCTGCCCCTTCGCCGCATCCACTTCGGAGGCGAGCTCGAAGGCGTCAATCAAGTTGTCAATGTAGAGCGGGTGATACGTCGTCGAGCCGTCGCCCAGGAAGACGAAGCGCCCCTTGTTCACCCGCTTGTACAGCATGAAGAACCGCTCGGGGTCGCCCGGGCCGTAAATGGCCGCCGGCCTCAAAATCGAGATCCACATCCCGCGCTCGAGGAACTCCTGCGCCACCACCTCGCCCTGGTATTTCGTGTACTGGTAGTAGTCGGCCGGCGCGATCGGCGCCGCTTCGCTTCCCGGTGGGTGCTCGACGTTGCCGTGGACGCCGCACGTCGAGCAATAGACGAAACGCGGCACCCCGTGGCGCTCGGCCGCCTCGAGCATCCGCCGCGTACCGTTGACGTTCACGTCCCAGTAGACGGGCTTGCCGAGGTTCACTTTCCTGAACGCCGCGGCGAGGTGATACACGCGGTCGCAGCCCTCGGTCAGCGTGTCGACGAGCTTACCGTCGGTGACGCTGCCGATGCTGATCTGCGCGCCGAGCCCCTTGAGCTCGTCGAGAAACAGCCCTTCCTGGTTGTCGAGGACGCGCACCTCGTGGCCTCTTTCAATGAGCCTTTTCACGAGCGCCGCGCCCGTGAAGCCCGTCCCTCCGCTGACAAAACACCGCATGCGTGTTCTCTCCTACGATTTCCGTTTCCTGCAGAGCAAGTACCAGCCGCTCGCCATCGAGGCGGGGAGCAGGTCGGCGAGCCGGCTGTCGAGCCGGTCCACCGTGGTCCGCCGGTCGCCGCGTTTGCCGACAAAGACGCTGAAGATGAAGAACGACTTCACGACCTTGACGAGTTCGAGGCCGCCGCGCGCGAGCCGGCGCGTGATCCCCGGCAGGCTGAACGCCTGGACGTGGCCGGTGCCGGCCTGCTCGACGTTCGACGTGTGCATCAGACACTTTTCGTGGGCGTCCGGCATCCCGCCCAGTCTGCGGGCGCTTTTGAGGACTCTGCGTAGGCCGAGCGTGTTCCCCAAAGAGTTCTCGAGCCGTCCGAGCATCTCGCGCAGGCCCTGGCCGTTCGGGACCGTGATGATAGCGAGGCCATCGGGCTTCATAAGGCCCGCGATCGTGCGGATGAGCGACACCGGATCGTCGAGGTGCTCGAGCACCTCGGAGCAGATGATCAGATCGAAGCGCTCGCCGAGGTCGAAGCCGCTTTCCGGCACGGTCTCGAATCGCGCATTGGCAAACGTATTTGCACGTGTGGCGTGCTCGACGGACACCGGATCGAGGTCCACGCCCACGACGTGGTAGCCCAGCGATGCGATCGGCAAGGCAAGGCTCCCGTTGCCGCAGCCCACGTCGAGGACGCTGACCGTCGCAGGTTCCCGCTCGAGTCCGCAGAGGGTCTCGACGATACACTCGAGCTTCTTGAGCCCGCCCGGGTAGTGGTGGTACTCGGTGTGCTTGAGATAGGTCGCCTTGAGCGATTCGGCGTCGTCGCGCACGGTCTCTGGGTTCCTCATCCGGTGCATCGCCCACGCAGGTTACACGGACCGAGTGCGCGCCTCAAGCACAAACCGGCCATGGCGCCGTATTCGTTGCGCCGCCGGCCCGTGCAAGATAGACTTCGGCGATCAGAGCCGTAAGAGGAGGGAGACGTGGCAATTGTCTACGCGGTCCTGGGCGTGCTGCTGCTTTTCGTCGCACCGGGGCTGGCGTTACTCAGGTGGTTTCGGCCGAAGGACGGCGCGGTACGCTTCGACCTCGTCGAGGCGGTCGTGCTCGTGCCGTGCCTCTCGGTCCTCGTGGCCTCCCTCGTCGCGATCGTGCTTGCCGAAGTCGGTCAGTTCCGGCTGTGGCTGCTGTTTCTCGTGGTCGGTGCGGTGTCCTGTGTGGTGTGGGTGGCGCGCGGCCGTGGGGCGGGGCAGACGGTCTCACGCGGCATCCGGCGCGTCGAGGCCGGGTTCCTTGTCGTCGTCGTTGCCACCGGCATCGTCCTCTACTTCCGGCCGCACGAGTACCTCTTCGGCGGGTGGGACCCGTCGGCCTACGTCACGACCGGCGCTTCGATCGAGCGGACCGGCGGGATTCTCTACCACGATGAGGCGTTCGCCGCCCTGCCGCGCGAGACCCAGGACGCGTTCTCGCATCATCGCCAGGGCCTCGAGCAGCGGTTCCCCGCCATGCTCATCGGCGATCACGAGACGGGGCTCATCACGCCGCAGTTCCACCACCTCTACCCGACGTGGCTCGCGGTGTTTCGCGCCGTGGGCGGTGACCGGCTCGTGCTGTACGCCAATCCGCTCTTCGGTGTGTTGTCCGTCTTGATGTTGTTTCTACTGTGCAGGCGGTTTCTGCCGAACGGCGCGGCCGTTGCGGCAACGGTTCTGCTTGCGCTGAACCTCACCCAGGTCTGGCAGGCGCGTTTCCCGACGGCCGAAATCCTGGCACAGCTCTGCACCCTCACGATGCTTTACCTGCTTATGCTCTACTGGGAGACAGGCTCGGCGGCGGCGGCGCTGCTGGCGATGCTGGCAATGGGAATGGCCATGCACGCGCGCTTCGACGCCGTCCTGCTCGTGCCGCTCGTCGCGCTGCTCGTGTACGCGCACAACCTCGTGCGCTGGCGGGCGCGCGACTGGCTCCTGGTGGCGGGCGGTTTGGTCGCGGCGGCGCACATCGTCCTGCATTCGGTTTTCATCTCGTTTTTGTACCGGCCAGGCCTTCAGTTCGTTACCCAGCGCCCGGGTCTTTTTGCCGCCATTGGCGCGGTCGTTCTTGTCGTGCTCGTCATCATCTTCGCGGGCTTTCGGCTATGGCCCGACAAGCTCTCCGCGTGGGTCACCGGTCCGTGGCTGCGCGGGGCCGTTGTTGTCCTCGTCCTTGCGCTGGCTTTCTACGCGTACTTTGTTCGGCCGTACCTTGGCGAGGCGGCCGGCGCGGGCGGTGCGCTGCGCGCGGGGAGCCGGCAGAACTTCGCCGCGCTCGGCTGGTTTCTGACGCCCGTCGGGTTGGCGCTGGCGGTCGGAGGCGGGTGCCTGGTCGTGGCGAAGGCGCGATCCTTCACCGAGCTGACCCTCGTTGTCGTGGGCGTGGTCATGACGGTGGTGTACGCGAAGATCGGGTTTATCGAGAGCTTCTACATGTGGGCGGCGCGCCGGTTTGTGCCCGTCGTCATACCGCTGTTGTGCATCTTTGCGGGCTACGCGCTGGCCGTCGTGACTGCCGGGCTCGGACGCCTGCGGCCGGTTGCCTGCGGGGCCGTTGCCGTGGTGATCGCCGCCGTGCCCCTCGTGCGTGAACGCGCCATCGTCGCGACGAGGGACAATGAGGGCACGCTCGACTTCGTTGCCACGGTGGCCGACGAGCTCGATCCCGACGCCGTGTACATCTGCAACCACTACTGGCTTGCCATGCCGCTGCGGACGCTCTACGGCCTCGAAACCTACGCCGTGAGCGATCCGACTCGGGAGAAGTGCCGTGTCGCACTTGAATTCGCGGCGCGGACGCTTCCGCCGAGAATTGTGTATAGCGAAGCCGGCCCCGATCGGAAGTTCCGAGGGCGCGCCGTGTACTTCATTGGCCAGGACCGACCACACATCTTCCCACACCTGGCTTTCGTGCCTGTCGAGGGCGGGCGCTACGTGTTCCGTTCGGAGAGGCTGGAGCAGAGCGCTGGTCTTCCGAGGCGGGCCGAACCGGTCGAGTTGGAGGTCGTCGTCTACAAGATCGAGTACGTGGCGTGGGCCCCGGACGACACGGCTGATGTCGATCTGACTTGGGAGTTCGAGCCCGACTGGTTCCGCGTCGGCGAAGGCTTCCTCAGAGAGGACGTGAAGCGGATCAAGATCGTCGAGACCGAGGACGGCCGGCGGCTTGATCCTACGGACAAGACGGCCGCCGCCGACATTGACGAGGAGTACGCGTGGCGGACGGGGCCGCGCTCGGGGCTCTGGATTCCGTATGATCCGGAGCGCAAGTACGTGGCCGAGATCCGCCTGTCGGGTCTTGAGGCGCAGTACGGAGTCAGGATCGAAATCGCGGGACGCGTGCTTGCCACCGTCGAGCCGGAGGACTCGTTCCATACAGTGACGGTCGAGATCCCGGCGGGCATCGAGACGGGGACGCCGCGCCGCGCGTTGCTCGAGTTCGTTTCCCTCGCCCCGGCCGACGAGGCGGCCGAGGCACGCGGCGCGTATCTCGACCGGATCCGCTTGCGCTCCGTCGAGGCGGACACGCCCGCCGAGTGACGTGCCGGCCCGAATTTTGCCTTGACTTCTGCCGGGGCCAGACCGTAAGAGAGAGTGTACCCCATTGGTCGGGACGTGGCGCAGTCTGGTAGCGCACTTGAATGGGGTTCAAGGGGTCGCTGGTTCGAATCCAGTCGTCCCGACCATTCCTTCCCGTTCTTGATTCCTGCACTACCGAAGCTACAATGGGTTAGTCAGTCCATACTGAACGAGGCTCGAGTACCATGCAGAGGAAGCCGCGAGCATTGGCGTGGGTTGCCGCAGTTCTTCTCGGGCTCGCGTTAGTTGCCGGGGCCTCCTACCTCACAACCGGCATGAGGTGGGACGGCGGCTATCCCTTTGGTGAGGTCCGCGTTCTTGTCGTCGATCAGGATGGGAGACCGGTTCCTGGGGCGTCTCTGGCAGTCTTCGAGTCCACCTCCGGCAACGTGGCGGGCGACTATCCCCTGTACGAGAACGCGCGGGACGGAGGGATGCAAAGCGGCAATGACGGAGTGATCGTGTGCCACCAGATCCGAGAAGGCTTGCAGTTCGGCGGCTTCTCCTGGCGGCTCTTCTGGTGCATTCGCATGGGCGCTTCGGCACCTGAGTTCGACTTCCGGTTCTCTGCCGATGGGCACGAGACGACCACTCTGACTGCGCGTGAGTTCTTCGACTTCCCGGGACAGTCGTACGCCACCGCGGCGAGGCTGCGGTTCACTGTCGGCGGGGCGGAGCGCGAGGCACCGGTTTGGACGCTGACCGTGACGCTTCAGCGGGCTCAACCGTAGGAAGAGCGTGTCCCGTACCTTGGCTATTCATGGGCAATTCTGATGCGCTGATGAGGTGATGGTATGTCGCCAGGGGACCAGGCAATTGCCGACTACGTTGCCGATGTCAGTTCATGGAAGGCGTGGCAACAGGAATACCGGTTCGGGGTGATTCTCGTCGTGCCGCCGGAGCCTCCGCTCTCGCAGGTGAACACGCTGCGCGAGCGCTATGCCTGGTCGCAGTCGAGCCAATGCGACGCGCACATCAGCTTGACCGTGCCCGTGCCGCGTGCCCTCAACCGGGCGGACTGGCGGGAACTGGAGGCGATTGCGGCTCATATCGAGCCGTTCACCATCGAGTACGGTCCGCTGATGAACTACCTGCCGCATCCCGGAGTCTGCCTCGCGATCGAGCCGCAGGCCGCGCTCGACGAGCTGAGGATCGCTATCGAGCGCGCGTCGTGCTTCGCCAGCGCCACACCGCGCCGCTTCCCGTTCTCGGCGCACATGACAATTGCGGAGATGATCTCGGTCGAGCAGACGCACGAGATTATGGAGGAGCTGAAGACGGAAGCGCCGCAGGGCGCGTTTCTCTGCACGGACCTGTGCTATCTCGTTCCCGACGCCGGTTTCCGGTTTACTGGGCGAGGGCGGCTGGCGCTGGGAGGTACGTAGGCGGGGGGTGGTGCTCAGTCGCTGGCGCAAGTGTTTCGTCGTGTTGCGCAAAGGCGCAAAGCGCGCGATGCCACTCAACTGACCGGCCGGACGAGCTTGCCTTTGTCGTCGCGGAACTGCTTGTAGTACGGGGCCGGGTGGAATCCGTCGCCCGTCTCGTCGAGGTAACGCTTCACCCTGGCCTCGAGCTCCTCGACGGTGCCTTTGTGGTTTGGGTCAGCGGCGAGGTTCGTGGTCTGGTACGGATCGTTGGCGTTGTCGAAGAGGAAGTGTTGCGGCTCGTCGCTGTACGTCCTGCCCTTGCGCGGGCCGTAGTCCATCCAGAGCTCCTGGAGCGAGCGCGCGTACGTGTAGCGCTTCGTCCGGACGCCCCGGTACTCCCAGCCGGGGTTGTACTGCTCGTACCCCGTGTAGCTGGCGATGATGGCGCCGTCCGGCTCAGGGCCCGCTTTGCCGAGCGCGCAGTGCGACAGGTTCATGCCCTGGACGTTGTCCGGGGCCGGCACGTCCATCAGCCCGAGCAGCGTCGGCAGGAAGTCCACGGCGCTGATACAGGCGTCGGACGTCGTGCCGGGCTGGATGCGTGCGGGCCAGCGCACGAGAAACGGGATGCGGACGGATTCCTCGTAAAACACCATCTTGCCGCGCATGCCGTGGCTGCCGAGCATCTCGCCGTGGTCCGACGAGAACACCACGATCGTGTTCTGCGCCAGGCCTGCGCGTTCGAGCGCCGCCAGGATGCGGCCGAGGCAGTCGTCCACCCAGTCGGTCATCGCGTAGTAGGTCGCGACGGCGAAGTCATTGAGCCGCTTGCCCTCGACGTTGGGCCGGTGGCTCAGCGTCCGCGGCGTGAAGCGCAGCGGCTTCTGCCATTCACGCCAGACCTTCTGCCGGTTCTCGTCGAGCTCGCTGCGGGCGAGCTCCTCGAGCGTCCCGTAGCGCTCGAGGTACTTGGGCGGCATGTTCCACGCCGCGTACGGCGGGTGGGGCGGGCCCCACGAGACGAAGAGGCAGAACGGTTCTTTGGGGGTCTGGCGCTCGATGAACTTGATCGCGCGCTCCGTCTCGCCGTCGGTCTGGTAGCCGTCGCCCCAGACCGGCTCCGGCCCGTCGGCGTAATAGACGTCCTTGTTGTGGCGGTGGTTGAAGGCGAACGAGGCCCAGTGGTCGAAGCCGTGCCGGCCCGCGCCCGGCGGCTCGTACTCGACGCCGCGCGCGCCCGAGAGGTGCCACTTGCCGATGTAGCCGGTGTTGTAGCCCTGGGCCTTGAGCAGCTCGCCGACCGTGCGCTCGTCGTCGGGCAGGCGGATGAAGTTCGTAAACGGGCCGCACGCATGCGCGTAACGCCCGGTGAGCATAATGGCCCGGTACGGCGTGCAGACGGGCGTGTTCGAGATCGCGTCGGTGAAGTTGACCCCGTCGCGCGCGAGCCGGTCTATGTTCGGCGTACTCGTCTGCCGCTCGCCGCCGAGGCCGGTGGAGTGGTAGCGAAGCTGGTCGGCGAAGATGTAAAGCAGGTTCGGTCTTGATGTCATCTCAGGCTGTCCTCCACTGCGGGGTCGGGTGACGCAGCTCGTCGCGAGCGCGCCCAGGCCGCCCGAGGCTGCGGCTGCGCCCGCCATCATCCTAAAAAACTCTCGCCGGTCCATGCCTTGGCGGCCCACGATAGTTGCCCTCCTGACCGTGTCGTTCCCGATGCGGAGCTTGCCATTTTGGTCGAGCGAGTTCAAGGACTCTCACAGCCGGGTTTGCCTCCCGCTCCGAGCGGTGCTACGATGAAGCGCGCCCGAAGGAGCATACGGATGGTGGCTGAGAACACGATGCCCGTCCCGCCGGCGCCGAGGCGGCTGGCGGTCGAGTCGCTCAGGCGGCTCAGGCGCGATGCGCTCGTGCCTCGGCTGTTTGGGGCGATCTGGTGCGGCGTGGGTGCCGTGATGCTCGTCGTGTTCCTTGTCCTCGCGGACCCGACGGTGGACTACAGTATCCGGCGCAACCACGAGACCGCCACGGGGACGGTGACCGAGGTCACGCGCCGGGGCAACCGTAACCCGTACCGGATCGCGTACACCTTCACGGCCGGCGACGGCGTCGAGTACGCGGGCCGCTCGTTCTCGTCGAAGCGGCGCGGCCTGTTGAAAGGCGACGAGGTCACGATCGAGTACGTCCCGGCCAACCCGGCGCTGAGCCGGATCGAGGGGATGCGCTACGCGGCCATCGCCCAAACGATGTACCTGATGGCCCTGCTCTTCCTCGTGGTCGGCGGGATGATCTGGGCCACGGGCATGGTCAAGTTCGGCCGGACGCGGCGGCTGTGTGAGCGGGGCTCGGCAGCGGAGGGCACCGTCGTCGCCGCGCGCTGGAACAAGCTGATGGGGATGAAGACCTCGCGCGGGACGCCGAGGCGGATCCTGTACGAGGTGCGCTACCGGTTTCGCGACGACCGCGGCCTGGAACGCGAATCCACCCAAAAAACCTACGCCGTCCCCGACTCCCTCGACTTCAAGGAAGGCGACACGATCACCATCCTCTTCGACCGCGCCAACCCCGCCCGCAGCCTGGCAGCCGAGGTGCTGGAGCTGGAATTCACCACAGATTTGCGCAGATGATACGGATGAGGATTAGGAAGTAGACAGGATAACAGGATGAACAGGATATGCTCCGATCTCGACTATCCTGTTTATCCTGTTATCCTGTCTAAAATCTTCCTGTTCTGATCTGTGAAATCTGTGGCTAACTCTCCCTCGCTGCCCACAGCGCACGGCGCTTGAGTGAAGTGCGCGCTTGGGGGACGCCGACGTCGGCAGCGACATAGACCTTGACACATCAGGTAACGTCTGCTAAAAGCATAAGACTGGGTTTGGAGGATGGGGACAGTGGCACCCCGAAGCGGACCAAAGGGCCATGGCGTCTCCTGAATTCCAGTCTCTTCCCGTCAAGCCGATACTGAGGGTGAGGGCAGCCTTGCAGACGAGCCAGCCGGGCTGCGCAGGGGTGTTCTTCGTTGCTTTCGCATACCACTGCACCTTCTTTCTCCCCCAAACGATCCGGAAGCGAATCTGGGCAGAGCTTAGCGCCAAAGCTACAATCCGGGCAATGTGCGCGACCTACTTGATTGCCCAGGAGATGGCCCCTGACTGCAGCGAGGTTTCACGAGTGCGACAGATAATCTTCAGCCGATACGGTCTAGACCCTCCTGAGCCAGACGGGGGTGATCTTATCGCCGATGTGCAGGCCATCGCCGGGCTGCGGGCGGTGCCTCTTCAAGCGGACGAAGCCTGCATTCTACATGGAGGTCTCAAAGGCGTAACTGACCTTCACAGTGCCTGTCGGTTGGTCATCCTTGCAGAGGCCGGTGTCCCGGTTGCTTCAAGTCCGAGGCTAGAGCGCGCGCTGGATCGAGTGATCTCTCGAGAAGTCCGACGGTTTCGGTCTTTGGTGCTCAGGTCTTCGCGCGTCGATTCGTCGGATTGGTGCTGATCTGAATTCGGGTATGATCAATGTAGGGGTTCCACCTGGCGGGTCGTTTCGGAGTACGCGTGGTCAACCATCTCGCAATGGGCAGCCACAGCCGCGTGGCAGGCCTCAAGGGCACAAGCGAGTGCGTCGAGTTCCGCCTTGAGCCCCGCCACGTCGAGGCGCTGAACGTCACCGAGTGTCTTCCCTCGCCCGCGTGTTCGTGAAGCAAACGGGTAGCGGAAGCTGTCGCCAACGGGATCCGTGTTCGCCAGTACGGAGACGCGCCGAAAGAGCCTGGTCTTGGTTCCCTTCGTAGGGTTCGGGGCCAGTCTGGCGAGCAAGGACTCAAGAATATGCCAAAGGCACAGCAGATCGTGCGTGTCCGGTACGCTGAGCTGTTCCATGGCATGACGCAAGTTCCGGTCCTGATGCAGGGTAGCTCCCTTCCACAAGCATTCGCGGGTCATCAGTGCAAGGTGCTTCAGGCGCAGCTCAACGTAGTGGCGGTAGAGGAAGGCAATCGGTAAGACGAGATCGTCGTGAAGCCCCTTCCCTACATGTCTTCCCTCGAGCACGGCATCGGCGAGCAGTCTTCCCGCTTGAAGGTATCCGTCCGCATATGATGCTAGGTTCCTGGTCCAACAGAGCATCGCCGTGGTGTCGGGGTTCCAGCTGACCGGAAACGGCGAGCCGGGCTCAACTCTTGCGTTCTTTGTCGTCATTGGGTCTTCCTCTCGTAACCTGTCGCTGTGCGTCGGGCACAGCCCAGAGTCTAAGTGTAGCACACCGGTTCACGCGACAGCATCGCCAACTGCGCGGAGTGCCCGGGAAACGCGGGGACGACTCCACTCACCCGACGCGGAGAGGTAGTGAAGAGATAAACCTGATGACAGAATCAACAGGATCAGATGACATCCTGTTTATCCTGTTATCCTGTCTAGAATCTTCCCGTCTTGATCTGTTCCATCTGTGAAAATCTGTGGCTTA
>Ga0180432_10007926_pt1 | contig 13369 bp, 10 predicted proteins | sample SS_ome_10_FD_132414 | JGI IMG/M metagenome (GOLD analysis project Ga0180432, IMG submission 132414) | Hypersaline lake sediment archaeal communities from the Salton Sea, California, USA - SS_1_MS_2 metaG | ecosystem: Environmental > Aquatic > Non-marine Saline and Alkaline > Hypersaline >...
CAGGACCCCAATCGCGAGCATCAGTACCAGGCACGGTCGCCTCATTCCGCTCTCTCCTGTTTGCGACGTTGCGTCCATACAGCGCAGACAACGGGCGCTGCGCGCCCCTCTTGCTCGCCCGATAGGGGTCTACAAGAGCAGGTCGCCGCGGCCCTGTCAAGCACACACCGACCCAGAATGGCAGTCCCGCCAAAGGGCAGTGATGCAGAATGGGCTATCACACGCGTGTCGGCCAACAGCGGACTACGGATTGTCGGGCCGGACGAGAAGCTGCTTGTGCGCCCGCACGATCAGCGCGAGAGCCGGCGACGGTCGCGCAGGCGACGCTCGCATGCCTCGCGCGATTCGGCGTAAAAGGGCTTGTAGCCGAGCTGGAGGGCCTGGTCGTACAGGTCCAGGGCCCGTTCGTACTCCCCCCGCGCGTCGGTGAGCACCGCGATGTTGTAGACGACGTCCGCCCTGTGGGGCGAGCGAGCGCGCATGGCCTGTAGCCGGTCGGCCGCCTCGGCGTACCGGCCCTGGGCCACCAGCTCGGCGATGGGAGCCATGTCCTCGGCGTCCTTGTCGAGCACGATGCCTTCTCGTACGCGATGCGGTGTGATGTCGTGCAGGAACGCGTCGATGCCCTGCTCTGCGGCCTCGTCGATCAAGCGCCGACGGCGCAATCGCGATCCGATGTCGCCGTCGGCTTGACCGGCGTAGTCGCGTTCGCGCATGAGCACCGCGCCTTGCGCATCCACCACGGTCGCGGCGAAGCGCACCTGTACGCGTCCGTTCCCGGAGCGAGGCGGGCCGGAACGCTCGGCACCCTCCTCGGTCTTCTCCGGGAACACGAGTGCGTCGTAGGCGTCCAGCCGCACGAACACCGCGCCCGCCGCCGGCTGACCGCCGCGCACCGCGCGGCCCGGCTCGGCATGAGGAAAGAGCGCGATGTTGGCGTTCGTGGCGTCGCGATAGGTCCACCAGTCCGAGGCGACCGCCTGGCGCCGCAGGGACGTACTCAGAAGCTCTTGCAGGTCCGGCCGCCCGGTGGTCTGCACAAGCGAAAGGGTCCGCGCGTCGCCCGCGTTGTACGGCGCGGGCCGGTGGCGCTCCACCTTGGCGCGGGTCGCGCACCCGGCGATCCATACGGCGCACACGCACAGAAGGGCGGCCGATCCGCGCACAAGCGCGACGGGCGTGCGTCGCTGCGGTCTCGGCGTCAATCGCATGGTCTCTCCCTGCTTGGCCGCGGGCGAGGGCTCATCGAGCCATGCCCTTCGAGCCGGTCACTCCTCGATCGTCACGACCTGCTTTACGGTCTGGCCCGGAGCGATGGCGATCTCGCGAACCCAGGTCTCGCCGCCGTCCCACTCGCAATGCAGGTCGTACCTGCCGGCGGCCAGAAGCAAGACTCGATCCTTGCCGAAGTCGTCGGCCAAGGCCTCGTCGTGGCGGCCAGTGGGGTAGATCTGATAGGAAACGTTCATAAGGTCGCCTTCTCGATAGACTTGAAAGTGGAGGCGACCGAGGTCAAGCGCGATGCCCGCATCCGTCTGCTCGCCCGCGGTGACGCGAACGTCCTCGACCCATTTCCGGCCCGTGGGCCATTGGCACAGGATGTCGTAGGTTCCGTCGAGCAGGTCGACCGTGGTCTCGCGTTGATGGTCGCTGTCGAGCTTGGTGTCGCGGTCTCCCTGTGCGTAGATGGCGTAGGACGTGTTCACGGGTTGTCCGTCTTGCGCGTCGAGGAATGTCAGATGCAGCGTGCCGTTGCCCAGGAAGATCGTCTGTTCCGTGGTCTCGTCCGCGCGGACCTGGATGCCCCGTGCCCATTTCTCTGTGGCGCGGGTCTGACAGAGGACGTCGTACGTGCCCGCGGCGAGCTTGGTCTCCACGGTGTCGCGGTAGTCGCTCTCCACGGGCGCATCCTGAACCTGGGAGGCGTAGATTGCATAGCTGACTGTCTGCGCCGCACCGCCGGGCACGTCGAGGAAGCGGAGCCTGAGCGTGCCGGTACGCGCGTCGGGCGACACCGGCGCACGAGGTGCGGGCGCCTGCCCGTCCGGCTCCGCGCCGGAGGCATGGGCCGACGGCGGCGGGGCCTGCGCGCAGCCTCGCCACAAGAGCACGGCCACCAGGAAGAGGATAGGCGGGACGACAAAGATGGCGGCAATCGCTGCGGGGCTCGTCTTCGCGCGGTCGCGTTGCTCGGGCATGGACCGTCTCTCCCTTCGATGAGATCGCTAAGAGGACACAATTATCCGGAATCGGGGCGGTGCTTCAAGGCGAAAGGAGAAGAGGCGAGGCTATCCCTGAGTCTCGCTCGTGTATCGGAAGATGGAGACCGGCTCTTCTCGGTTTTTGACCTTCACCTTGGCGTAGGGCTGGAACCCGGTCGCGTCCTTGAGCCGGGAACGCGTCGCGTCGGACACGCACACGGACATGGGCTCGGCCAGGGCCTCGATGCGCGAGGCCGTGTTCACCGCGTCGCCGATCACGGTCAGGTCCTTGCGGTTCTCGGTGCCGATCTCGGCCTGCAGAACCAGGCCGGAGTTGACCCCGATGCGGATTTGAATGTCGTCCTGGCCCTGGCCGGCGCGCTTGCGATTCAGGTCGGAGAGGCCTGCCAGCACTCGGATCCCGGCTGCCACCGCGTCGTTGGCGTCCACAAACACCGCGACGATGGCGTCCCCCACGAACTTGTCGATGTCGCCGTGCCACTCCTTGGTCATCACTTCGCAGATGGAGAAGAAGTCGTTGAGCATGCGCGCGGTGTCTTCCGGGGAATGCCGCTCCGCGAATCGAGTGAAGCCTACCACGTCCAGGCAGAGGATCGTGAGATCGCGGATGCGGGCTCTGCCCTGCACATCCTCCTGAAGCCGGCTCAACGCCTCCTCGTACGCGGCCGATGAGACGTATCTGCGGATGATCTCGTTGAACTTCTCCTGCAGGATCCGCAGCTCCTCTTCCTGAGAGATGTCGCGGAAGACCTCGATGGCGGCCACGATGGTCCCGGTCTGGTCGCGGATGGGGCTGACGTGGGTCTTCACGGGAAAGCGATGTCCGTCCTTGTGTAGGGGGTAGATCTTGGCCCGGACCTGTTCCCCGGTGGTGATGCATTGCATGAGCGGGCATCCGCTGCGACAGAGCAGCACTCCTTCGGCGTCGATGTGGTTGAGGATGTCGTCGCCGCAATGCCGCCCGACTACGTCCTCGCGGGCGTAGCCGGTGATCTCTTCGGCTCCGCGATTCCAGAAGAGAATCCGCCGATCAGTGTCCACGATGTACACGCCGTCAAAGATGCTGTCGAGCAGGAGCTCGGCTGGTCCCTCTTCGCCGAGAAGACGCGAGAGCCGCAGGTCGTGGTCCATGCGCCGTGCTCCTGTCCTTGGAGCTGGTACCTGACACCAACACCGGTCGGCCACCCACGCGTCGGAGCGCACAGAGCGCCGGTCCTATCCTACCCGACGTTCGTGCAGAATGCTCGTTGAACTTCCATGGATTTTCATAACGCGGGAAATCTCTCGCCGGGGGGGGCGAGCGGCCCGGGGATAACATGAGCCGGTGGTCGCCAACTCCGGATGCGCGTCGCCTTGGCGCCTCAGTCTCCCATGTACACGACGCGCCAGATTCGGCCCTGCTGGGAGTCGGAGACAAACAGCGAACCGCGCGGGCCGACCGCAAGGCCCATGGGCCGATAGCGTGCGTCCGAAGGGCGCTCCACGGTCTCTTGCCCGGCGAATCCATCGGCGAAGACCTCGAACTCGCCGGACGGCCGGCCGTCGGCAAAGGGCACGAACACGACCTTGAACCCCTGCTGGGGAAGGGGTGCGCGGTTCCAAGAGCCGTGGAACGCAATAAAGGCTCCGCCCAGATAGCGCTGCGCAAGCGCCAGATCCCGGCGTGGCGGTCCAGTTGCGGACAAGGGTTCATGCCGGGTGAGCCGCGCGTGCGCGAGCGCTCCTGGCAGGCGTTCGACGGCGGGCCGACATTCACGTACAGCCAGCTCGCGTCGTCGAACGCGATGCTCTTGTCCGCGTGCGAGCGTTGGCGCGGAAAACCGCTCGCCACAGTCTCCGGGAGCTGGGTTGGCACGAGGTCCGTGTCGTCGAGCCGGTAGCGAACCACCTCCGTCAAGCGCGCGAAGTACAGGATCCCATCGACAATGCGGATGCCGGTGCCGCCCCGGCGGCCGAATCGTGCCACTACGTCGGCGTCTCCGTCCCCGTCCGTGTCGCGCAGGGCCGCGATGCCTCCGCCCTGGTGCGGGCGGCGCATGGCCACGTAGATGTCGCCGTTCTCGCGCACGGCCAGGTGCCGCGCGGGGCCGAGACGTTCGGCGACCACGACCACGCGGAAGCCGTCGGGCAAGACAAGTCCGTCGTTGTCAGGTGCAAAGGCCAGGTCCGCGGCCGCGGACACCGCTGCGTTCGAAAGCGCGAACAGCACCATGGCTGCCGCCGAGAGTAGGCGTGCCGAACGTTGCTCGACTGCCGCGCGTGAGGTCATGCCGATCTCCTTTCAGCGGAAGAGCCTGTGCGTCGTGTCCGCTCGGGCAAGAGGCCGCTCACCGCGCTCAAAAGTCCGGGCCGTGGTCGAACTCGATGATCTCGGCGAAGGCGCGGTCCACGCCCGGCGTGACCTCATGGTACAGCGGGCTTTGTTCACTCACGCGGCCGCTCATGTCATAGGTGAACGTCGCCTGCGCCTCGTGACGCAGCCAGTACCCGGTCCGCACGGCCCCGGACTCGTCGTGGCAGGAATGGAAGTGGCGATAGGCCTCCTGCGGAACGGGGCGGGTCGCCGTCCATGCCTCGGGCGCATCGGAGAAGAAGACCGGGTTGATCCGGCCCTTGCTCGGAATCGGGCGCCCCGTGTCCGGCAGCGTGGTCAGCACTCCGTCCCCGACGAAGAGCAGCGTGTCGGCGGGCACGTCCTGGGTGTAGAAGCTACGCTCGTTGCGGCACAGGAACTCGACGCGCTCGGGCGCGTCCGGGTTCTCGGGCCGAAAGTAATACCCCACGAAGGGCCCGAAGGAGAGCCGTTGTCCCCGGTGCGTAAGGTGCAGGACCTGCTTGTATCCGGAGGGAACTACCTTCTCGTCGGTGCGATCCTGAGGAGAGAACACAATGCTTGCGACAAGAACCGCCCCGACCAGGAGCAGTCCGGCCATGCCCACCCATACGAATCGGCGATTAGGCGTCATACGACCGGGTCCACAGCTTGCCGATGGCCCAGACCCCCAAGCCGAATACCGTCACGAGCGCCACGGTCGCCGCGATGCGGCTGTCGCCGAGCGCGTCCATGAGCGTAATCTTGCCCACGTTGGTCGGGCCATAGAGCACGGGGATGATCGCCTCGTGGAAGTGGGCGAACACGGCGGTGCCCACAAGGCCCCCCAGGAGCGCAAAGACCGCGTCCATGCGGCCTTCGCCCACTGCGGCCCAGGTGGTGCCCGGGCAGTAGCCGGTGAGGCCCCAGCCGACGCCGAAGATGACCGCGGCCAGGCCCGTGGCGACAAGACTCGTGGGCAAGGGCGAAAGGTCCGCGCGGCCGACCGCTACGAGTCCGGTCAGGCCTATGGCCGCCGCAGCGACCGCGGTGAGCATGAACTGCGGAATCGCGGGCTCCATCATCAGATGCGCGCGGGCCATCTTCTCCGGGTTGGTGGCGCCGACGCGCGTGATGACGTACCCGAAGGCGATGCCCGCAATCAGGCCGAGAACCACGCCGGTCATGATGAGCCTCCTCTGGCGTTCGCATACACGATGCGCGCGGTGAGCATAGCCACCGCGAAGATGATCACGCCGAAGTACAGCCCGCTGACCGCGAGCTGGATGGACCCGGACATGAACAGCCCCAATGTGCACCCGCCCGCGAGGCGCGCAGAGAACAGGATGAGAAACCCGCCCACAAAGGTGGCCAGATATCGCTTCGTCCGGCTCGCGCCGATGCGCCGGGTCCAGATGGGCGGAACGTCATAGGGGCGGCTGCGAGAGATGCGCCCGGCGAGGAATCCGCCCGCGGCCATGCCCACCACGAACGCCATGAGCCAGGAGCCCACGCCGGGGATGATGGTGTAGTGGGCCTTGTCTGCAACGTAGTCCGGGGCGACCACGCCGATAAGCCCGTTCATCGTGCTCACGAACCCGCTGGACGAAGCCGGGGGCCCGTGCGTGACGAAGACGAACAGGATAATGCCCGCAAGCGCCAGGGCCGACGGGAACCATGGCCAGTAGGGCGCGCCCTCCCGGGGGCGGGCACTCTGTTGGCGCTTCTCGGCCTCGCTAGGGTGTGCGGTCTCGTCCGTTTCTGGCATGCCCTATCCTCCGCAAGAGACGTAGCCGCCCGCGGGCTCTTCGCTCGGTGCCCTGGGGGCTGGGCGCGGCGTCGGCATGGGGCGCGCCGGTTCTCGTGCGGCCTGGTCGCCGTCGAGTTGCAGGGCCGGGCCGGACGGGAGCGGATTTTCGCGAGTCTCTACCGGGAAGAACTTGCCCGGCTGGCCCCATTCCTTCCACGAGGGTTCGTAGGTGATGACCCGCGGAAGCCCCATGAGGCGCAGAACGTAGTAGCTGAACGAGCTGCGACGGCCCGAGTTGCAGTACACGATGATCGTCTTCGACGGGTCGAGCCCGGCGTACAGCTCCTCGAGCTGCGCCTGGGACTTGAGGAGCTTCGTGTCCTCGTCCTGCCAGGCCTGGGTGTACTCGATGTTCCCCGCGGTGGGGATGTGCCCGAGTTTGAGCGGCTCGCCCTGCATGCCCCGGGTGCCCTTTTCGCCGCGATACTCCGCGGCCGAGCGGACGTCCAGGATCTGGTAGTGGGGGTCGTCGAGCCGGGCCTCCACGAACTCGCCGTGGATCAACAGGTCGCGGCGCAGCTCGTCCGCGGGCGCCGCATACTCTACGGGCGGCAGGGTCGCCGGTTCTTTGGCCAGGGCGCCGTCCGCCGCCTTCCACGCGTCGATGCCGCCGTCGAGCACGCGCTTGTCCGGGTGGCCGAGCACGTCGAGCACCCAGAACACATACGAGGCCGTGGCCCCGCCGTCGCGCTTGACCGAGTCGTACAGGACCACCCGCGACTGGCGCGAGATGCCGTGCTCGCCCAGGAGCGCCTCGGCTCGGCCCACGCCCACAAACGTGGACGCCAGGTTGCGCTCCTTGTCGTCCATGCGAAACAGAGACCACGGCATGCGGATCGCGCCCGGAATGACCGTGCCGTCGAAGTACTCGTCCGTGCGCACGTCCACGACGATCACGTCGTCCATGTGTTCTTCGAGCCACACCGCAGTGGCCGCGAACTGCGGGTTCCCGTAGGCTGGCCCTTGCGCGGGCCCCTGGTCTGGGCCGCGGGCCTCGGCCCGCTGGGCCGCGCTCAGGCTCCACCACGCGGTCCCCAGGATGAAGAACGCGATCACCAGGTGGCGAACAAGTCTTCCGTTCATGGGTTCGTCCCCTCCGTCTGCACGTCGTCGTGCTCAGGCCCGCGCCTCGGGCGGGCCGTTCCGTCTACGAACGCGAAGCAACTTTAGCAAGCACCATGCCAGAGCCCAGGTTGCGCGCACAGGCCCCTGCGGCCTTGCGGCGGCACTGGGCGACGTCGGGAAGACCGGTCCTCCGGCACCCGGAGGTCGCCGCGCCGGCCGTGAGGCGCGTGCCGATGAAGGCGCGGACCTACTCGTCCGGCCAGTCCGGGGGCACGGTGTACACGCGGGTTCTGGGTCCGAACAAGGGCAACGTGGCGAGCGCGAAGCGTTTTCCGTCCGGCGCGAATGGCGTGGTGGCTGGTATGGCCGTGATCGATTCGGGGTCGAGCCCGGAGGACATGCCGACTTTGCCATACAGCCGGTGCTGGGCTCCGCTGGGGATGTGCATCATGAGAAAGGACAGGAACAGAGATCCGTCAGCATGCAGAAGCGCCAGCTGCCCGTCGGGAGAGACGCCGGCGAGGCCCATCCCTTCCGGGACTTCGTGCAGAGGTCGTTCCTTGCCGCTGGGCAAATGCAGCTCCATGAGTGTGCGCCGACCGTTGTGGGCGGTCACGCGGAATGCCCTCTCGGAGAACGGTGGAGCCAGGGGAAAGCCTTCGCCGGGCAGCTTGGTGACCTCGTGGGTCTCCAGGTTTACGACGTGGATCCAGGGGGCCTCTTGGTTACGTCCGTTGTCACCAAACGCGAACCGGAAGTCCAAGGTGGGACGCCAGTACAGAAACGCATGCGTGGACGAGAAGCGTTCGGTCCGCTCGTTCGCGAGGTCGATGCGCAGCAGGCGCAGGGGGTGCGGCTTCGGGTCTTCGGTGCAGGCGGTTCGCTCCTGCGCCCAGACCACGAGCTCTCGTTCACCGACCCAACTGGCGCCACCGTGGGACCACGGAGCCCTCTCGGGCAGCGTCCGAGGATCGTAGCCTCGACTCATGGTCTCTAGGTTCCAGATGTTCAGTGTCTGTGCCCTCTCTTCGTGGGCCTCCTCGTCCCCTTTGTCCTCCTTGTCCACCCAGGCCAGCAATCGCCCATCCGGGGACACGGGCCGCAGGAAGCTCACGCCGAATTCATCGGCCGTGGGGATTTGCGTCTCTCGGCCCGTGGAGAAGCGATATGCCAGAAGCCGCATTGGGCCCTGTTCGGGCCGGACCTGCCGTATGAGCATGCCTTCGTTCAGCCAAACGACCGTGGCGTGCCCTTGTGTGCGCGGCAGCGGCACCCTGGTCATGTCGGGCAGGTGCAGCAGGCAGGTATTCTTCTCAGCCCAAAGGGAGGCCAGATAGGTTCCGTCCCGCCCCCAAACCAGAGTGGGCAACGGGTCTTCGCACAGCGCAGGAGGGACGTCAACGGCCGGCCACGTGCCCGCCTTGCGGTGGTGATAGATTCCGAATGCCGTGCCTGCCAGCAGCGCGGCAATGGCGAACTGCCTGGGCCTGGAAAGTCTGTTGGTGGTAAGAAATAGGGCGACGGAGATCGCGCAGGCTGCGACGGCTGTGCCTATAACTGTCTCCACGGCATAGCGTTCGGCAGTGGAGAAAAAGTCGAGTTGAAGGCCCCATCCCACGAGCAGCGGACAGTAGAGGGAAAACTGCACGAACCTATCGCGCGCGGTGGTCGGCGCTGGCACGCTGACGATGCCTAGCATCATGACCAAGAGCGGAACTATCGGAAGAATGGGAGCATAGTACGACGCGCTTTGTGGAAAGGTCCAGAATGGAACGGTCAGTGCGCCACCAAGCAGCACGAGCGACGGCACCGCGAGGCAAGCCTTTGCTCCGCCCGCGTTGTCAGGATACCTCAGCATCCGCTCAATACCAGGCGAGACTTCGATCTCTGGGCGCATTACCTGGATCGCCGGGATCACCTCCTTGAAAACGATGGGATAGGGCGGAAGCTTGAGGAAGGGGCGTCCGAGGGGCCACTCGATGATCCAGAACTTCTTCTTCCGTCGCTTCACTCTCAACCGTACCAACGCGTAGCGGAAGATGAGCGGTCCGGGATCGATTCGCACGATATCCTCCCATCGCGTAAAGCATCGGTTCACCGTAATTCCATTCTTGCTGAGGAGCAGGCCGATGTTCCACGGGAGGACCGGCCCAACCCAGCGAAGAATGCCTACGCAGAAGAGGTATGCTGCAGCCGCGTACCAGGGCGAGTGGCCTGGGGCGGTCCCGCAATAGAGCGCCAAGAACAGCCCTACAAACAAGAGGTCGCAGAAGAGAGGCAGGCCCCAGGGCCTGGTGGGATAGGAGAAGCGTCGCTCGGATACATGGTCGGAGTCTGCGGTGGGCATGCGTGCACGCCTCCGGTCTCGGGCGAGGGCCGCGGAGCCGAAGCGCGCACAGCGCGACCGGGGCCGATGACCATCTGAACACCGCCCGCATGTAGTTTGCCACTGCGCCGGTGTCGTGTCAAGGCTCGCGGATGGGACGAAGAGCGAGGGTGTCGAGCCGTAGTGAGGCGCGACCGTTCAGGGGCGCAGAAGCCTCCAGGCCGGGCCGCACGCAATACGCCGGTCCGCAGCCGCGTTACACAGGTGCGCCGGCCCGGAGATGCAAGCGGCCTTTGACGCGTGAGGAAAGCACATGACCAACCGTGCCAGGCGTGCGCTCGCCGCCCTGTCGACGGCCGTGCTATGTGCGGCGCTCGGGGGGCGCGCTGCCGGCGCTCAAGATGAGGTCGAGTTCCCGCCTCCGCCGCCCATGGACAAGGGCCTCGACATCCCCTATGCCGCGGTCGAGGGCGTGGATCCGGGACTGCTCAGCCTGGACCTGTACGCGCCCCGGGACGCGGTCGACCGGCCAATCATGATCCATGTGCACGGCGGCGGATGGCGGCGCGGAGACAAGTCCAGGTGCGCGGCCATTGCAGCGGCCTTTGTGCGCGAGGGGTTCGTGTTCCTGTCCATGAACTACCGCCTGCTGCCGGAGGCGGGCGTGCAGACGCAGGCAGGGGACGTGGCCCGCGCCGTGGCCTGGACGCGCGGGAACGCGGCCGAGCTTGGCGGGGACCCGGATCGGATCTTCCTCATGGGGCACTCCGCGGGCGCGCACCTCGTGGCCCTGGTCGGAACGGACGGGCGCTACCTGGAAGATCGCGACCTGTCGCTCGACGCGGTGCGGGGCGTGGTGGTGCTCGACACGCAGGTCTTTGACATCGCGGCGCTGGCGCGGCCGGACAGCGGCACGCTGCCCGCCGTGTATCGATCGGCGTTCGGCGACGATCCCCAGACCTGGGCGCAGATGTCGCCCGCCGCGCACGTGGCCCGGGGCAGGGGCATCCCGCCGTTTGCCGTGGCGTACAGCGGCGGCATGAGACTGTGGCCCAACCCGCGCCGCGGGCGCCACGCCGAGGCGTTTGTGGAAAAGCTGTCCGAGGCGGGTGTGCGCGCACAGCTCATCCGCGCGCCCGAAAAGACGCACATGCAGATCGCGCGCAACTTCGGCGCCATCGATGATCCGGTGTGCACCAAGGTCATGGCCTTCCTGCACGACGTGTTACAGGACGAGCCGCGGCGTGGCGCGGCTCGCGGTCAGGACGCTCGCCAGGGAGCAAGTACGCTCAAGGATCGGTTTGACCAGTTGGACCGCAACGGCTACGGTGTGTTGACGGTCGGACAGGCCGGCGGGCTGGTGCGGTTCGATGAGGGCGATTCCGACAGAGACGGCAGCATTACGCTCGATGAAGTCCGCGCGTGGCGGCGCAAGCAACGTGAAGCGGCGCAACGGCCCGGGGCCATGGACGGCGAACTGCCCAAAGGCGCTGCGAACGCTGAAAGCCTCTTCCGGCTGGCGTACATCCACCAGGGGTCGCTTGCGCAGGCATCCGCGCTGATCGACGTCTTCGAAAACGGCCACCCGGACATCCTGATCGCGTGCAAGCGACAAGTCCACCTCGTGCGCAATCGCGGCGAAGGTGCGTTTGATCATGCGGCGACCCTTTTTGCAGACAACGCCAACGGCTGGGGCGCGCACGACTTCAATGCCGACGGCCGTCTCGACGCGTTCGTCGCTCAGCAGCAACGGCGACAGGCGGACTGCTGGATCAACAACGGCCACGGCGCTTTCATCCGCCGCGATCTCGGCAACGAGACCGTCGGCTGCACGCGGAACGTCCTGTTCGCCGACTTCGATGGTGACGGTCATATCGACTCCTATCATAGCGTCTCGGCCTTCGGCACGAATCACGCTGGCTGCGAACTGCACCCCGGTAAGGCCGACGGCACTTTCGGACCGGACATCATCCGACAGGTCTTGGAGCCCGATATGCCGGGCTTCTGGTACGCCACGGCCACGCACCCCGACCGCGGCCAAGAGGAATGGGCCAACAAGATGTTCAAGGGCGCAGTCGTTCGCGACTTCGACGGCGACGGCAAGCCGGATATCGCCACGGCCGCCTATGCCGACCTGGGCTACCAGGAGGGCGGCCGCGGTGGGTTCGGCCAGCAGTGGGTCGAACACCAGGATCGCGGGCTGTTCGTACTGCACAATCGGTCCACGCCGGGCCATATCCACTTCACTGAGGTCGCCCGTCAGGCCATCGGCGAGTATGCCCACGGCAATACCCGCAAACACTGGAACTGCTATTCCGTGGTGCCGTTAGACTACGACGGCGACGGCGACCCGGACCTGTTCGTCGGGGCGGTTACGCGACGGCACGGAGGCGAGCCGGAGGATACGCGATGCGTGGCGCTCTACGAGAACGCCTCGAAGCCGGGCGAGATCCGCTTCGTCGACCGCACCCGCGAGAGCGGCTTCGGTCGGTATAACGAACTGCCTCAGGCGCAGCGGTGGCAGATCAGCTTCGCCTCCGGCGCGGCGCTGGACTATGACAACGACGGCTGGGTGGACCTGTGCCTGATCAACCGCCGCGACAAGGACAGGACCCGCTGGCCGTATCCGCACCTCTTCCGCAGCACGGGCAAGGGCACATTCGTTGAGGTGCCGGCCGCGGAGCACGCCATCGGCGGCGAGGCCGGCGGGCGCGACCTGGACTACGGCGACCTCGACGGCGACGGCCGTTTGGATGTGATCATCCATGACGGCACCGTCGGCGGCTACGACGGCCAGGACAACACTCGGATCTACATGAACCAGGTGGTCAACGAGAACCATTGGGTGCGTCTGAACGTGGTCCGTGGCCTACATGCTACACCCGCCATCGGGGCTCGCGTGGTGATCTACAAGGCCGGCACGCAGACCATCCTGGGCAGCGACGAGGTCCGCACCGACTTCTGTTATCGCTCCAAGCGATCGTGCATGCTCCATTTCGGCCTGGGGCAGGTTGATCACGTGGATGTCCGCGTGACGTTGCCAGGCGGCGAGCTGCAGACTCTCCGCGGCCTGCCGGCTGGCCAAGTGCACACCCTGAGTTTGGGACTGCCAGAGGGACGGGATCGCCAATCCGAACACCAAGAGGAAGCCCGGCCCCTTGCAGGGCCGGGCCTTGGGAAAGCTTGGTAGCGGGGGGAGGATTTGAACCTCCGACCTCCGGGTTATGAGCCCGACGAGCTACCAGACTGCTCCACCCCGCGGTCTTGTGCGGCCCGCGCAACGCCCGATGCGTAGTCCCTTTGCGTGCCAACGGCGTCGCAGGGCCTTCGGCGTGGCGGTACCGGTCAGCACCGGTACGCTCCACGTCCACAATGCATTATAATCCACTGACGCGCACTGTCAATTCGAAATCCGCGCACCTTTCTCGTTCTCGCACCCGGGCGGGAGGGGTCACAGGACCTCGAACAAGGGATCGTTATGGTCGAAGTCCTGCGCGAGCGCGCCGCCCGGGGTGTCGGGCGTGTCCAAGCCGTAATCCGCCATGGCGCGCGTGTACGCGCTGCCCAGCCACGCCGCGGTGAGCCCGTTGTCAAAGGCCGGATCCTGCCGGGGGCTCTGTCCCTTGGGCATGAGC
>Ga0180432_10007928_pt1 | contig 13367 bp, 9 predicted proteins | sample SS_ome_10_FD_132414 | JGI IMG/M metagenome (GOLD analysis project Ga0180432, IMG submission 132414) | Hypersaline lake sediment archaeal communities from the Salton Sea, California, USA - SS_1_MS_2 metaG | ecosystem: Environmental > Aquatic > Non-marine Saline and Alkaline > Hypersaline >...
CTAAAGGAGCGGGTGGAGATCCCCCTGAGCTCGGAGACCTCCTTCGGCAGCAAGCTGGGCCCCAGCATAAGCATGCGGGCCCTATTTCACCTGGCCGAGCGGGTTGTGCCCCACGACACAACCGCCCTGATCACCGGAGAGACCGGCACCGGCAAGGGGCTCTTGGCCCAGGAGATCCACCTGGCCGGCCCGCGCAAGGAAAAACCTTTCGTGGTGGTGGACTGCTCCACCATCCCGTCACGGCTGATGGAGTCCGAGCTGTTCGGCCACGTGCAGGGAGCCTTCACCGGCGCGCTGTACACCCGGCCGGGCGCCTTTCAGGAGGCCGAGGGCGGCACCATCTTCTTCGACGAGGTCGGCGAGATCCCCCCGCCGATGCAGGCCAAACTGCTGCGGGTACTGGAGGACCGCGAGATCAAGCCGGTGGGCAGCACCGAGAGCATCAAGCTCGACGTGCGCATCATGGCGGCCAGCAACCGCGACCTCAAGACCGAGGTCGAAAAGATGGCTTTCCGCGAGGATCTTTTCTTCCGCCTCAACGTCTTCGGCCTGAAGATCCCCCCGCTGCGCGAGCGCAAGGAGGACATCCCTCACCTGGTCAAGGAGTTCTTGAAAACCTTCTCCAAGGGAACCGACCGCCGCTTCTCCGAGGACGCCATGCGCCTGCTGGTCCGCCACGACTGGCCCGGCAACGTCCGCGAGCTGCGCAACGTAATAGAGCGCGTGGCCCGCCTGGTCGACGACAAGGTCATCGGCAGTTCCTCGCTGCTCTCGGCGGCCATCACCCAGGTTTCCGCCCCCACCAGAATCTACGGCCTGCACGGCCACAACCAGCTGCCGATCAACGAGGCCAAGGAGGCCTTCGAAAAGGAATACCTGCTGGAGCTGCTGCGCCGCCACGACTACAACGTAACCGCCGCCGCCCGCACCGCCGGGGTCCACCGCCAGAGCCTGCACCGCCTTATGCGCAAGCACGACATCCGGACCAACGAGAAGACCAGCGAAGTCCCGATCGAGCGCCGGGCGGGAGGATCTCCGCCGGGACGCTAGAAGGACCCGCCGAGGTAGAAAGTCACAATTCTGACCAGGTACTCCCCCCCGAACACCGAGTTCTTGTACGGCCGCAAAGAAGCCGGGATGGGTTCGCCGGGGAACTCGCAAAAGGGCAGGCCCAGGGGGGTGCGGGCGGTCAGGCCGGCGTCCAGCGACCGCTGCCCGCCGAGCGGGAGCCGGTAGCCCAGACGGGCGACCAGCAGCAGGCTGTCTCCCAGGGAATGGTACACCGGGTTGTCCAGCAGATTGTCGGGGCTGGCCTGGGACATCTCGTAGGCAGACACGTAGTGCAGGGCCAGGTCGGCGTGCAGGCCCCGCCCGGGGTCGAAGCGCCCCCCCAGGTTGGCCTTGAATCGCGGTTCCTCGCGGCGGTGACTTCCCTCCTCCCGGACTTCCCTGAATCCCAGGTTGCACCACAAGTGCCAGTTGTCCGCGGGGCGCCAGCCCGCCTCGGCCTCGCCGCCCAGAGCGTATATGCTGCCGGCGGTGTTCTTGTAGGTAATGGTCGAGTTGGCTATGTCCGGCAACCCCATGCGCAGTGGAACATCCACCTCGAAGGTGATGGCGTCGCGGTAGATATTGAAGAAGAGGTTCAACGAGAGCCGCAGGCGTTCCTGAAGCAAGGTGCCTTGCCAGCCGGCCTCGAAGGAGTGGATCTTCTCGTTGGTAAGGTCCTCGTTGCCGATCTGCTCGAGAAACAGGCCCACCACCTCGGGGAAAGCCGGGTTGTAGTCCGAGATCGGGATGTGAACCTGGCTCTCGTAGAGGCTGGGCTTGCGGAAGGCCAGACCGTAGCTGAGCCGGAAGGCGTGGTTCGGCCAGGGGCGGTACACCAGGGCCTCGCGGTGACTAACCGCCGGCTCGATCTCGGTGCTCAAGTCCAGTCGCACGCCGCCGGTGGCCTGCAGTGTGTCGGTCATGGCCCAGTTGGCCTGGACGAAGCCGGCGCCGCGGAAGTCACTCAGATCCTGCGGGTCGTAGTTCTCCGCGTGCAGGTAGACGTAGCGCAGATTGCCGCCGGTGATCACCATCAGGCTGTCGGCCATCCGGATGTCCAGCTGAACCTGGCCGTCGACCGTGGGGGAGTGAAAGGGGAAGTTGGGCGCATCGGCCACCCAGATACCGTAGGTCCTGAACCCGATGCGGGGCTTGAAGACGGCGTCGTACTCGCTGAAGTAGATCTGGGTCTTCAGCCCGACAACCTCACCCAGGGAGAACTTGGCCTGGCCCATGACGAAGTAGTTCAGCCCTTCGTCGAGCTGCAGGTCTCCAATCATGACGGTGTAGAACAAACCGTCGCCGCCCATGACGCCTGCGTGCAGCGACAGCTCCATGTCGGTGCCCTTGCGGTAGCGCAGGTAGGCATGGGCCCGGTGGGTAACGTTCAGGATCTGGTAGTTCCTGTCCGACGGGCTGATCCTCCGGATCAGGCCCGCGCTGGCGCCGAAGGCCAGCTCCCCCGCCCCCGGCTCGAACCGGCCCGAGGCAATCGCCGACAAGCGGTGAAAACTGTCGCCGGCCGAAAGGTACACCTCTCCGCGGTTGGCGGTCTTGTCGGAAACCGTGGTGATGTTTATGATCGCCGCGAAGGCATTGGCGCCGTATAGCGCCGAGCCGGGGCCCCGGATCACCTCTATGCGCTGGATCTCGCGATAGTCGATGCACAGGGCGTTCATCAACGCCATGCCGCTGAGCTCCACGACCTCCTCCCGCCCGTCGACCAGCACCAATACCAGGTTGTTGGAGAACTCGGTCAGGGCCCGGGCCCCCAGCAGCGGGTAGGAGGGCTTCAGCTCGTATATGTCCAGTCCGGGGACCCTTCTGAGGAAGTCGACGATGGTAGGGGCCCCCGAGGCGAGGATCTCCTCGCGGGTGTATACGCTTATCGCCGACGGGCTCCAGAATATCGACTGGCGGTGCTTGCTGGCCGACTTGACCTCATCGGCCGCCAGCGCCTCCTCGAGCAGGGCGAACTCGTCCTCCAGGGAATCCGGCTCCTGGGCCTCGGCCCTCACCTGCAGGAGGCCGCAGGCAATGAAAACCAACATGCATAGTCGGCTTGTCATGACATTACGGTCATGATACCCCGCGCCGTTGCGCTGTCAAAGCTCATCACTCAGTGTAAATCCTGCGCGACAGTGCGGCGGCTGCCAGGAGGAAAAACGCCCAGAGAACCGCGGGGGGACAAGCGCCGCCGGAACCGCACCCGCAGCTTCCGGTTATGACTACTTCCTCCTCTCCTTCACTGGCAATGGTGAAGGGACCGGACTGGGTGGGCGCATCGCCGAAGTAGCTCTCCATCCTCACCCAGCACTCGGTCGAGGGCTCGTCGGGGATCTCCCATTCGAAATGTTCCCATTCGGGCGATTGATCATCGATGCTGGAAGCCAGCGGGGTCCAGCCGGCGCCGTCGTCGGCGGAGAAGTAGATTACCACGTCCTGGATGCCGACGGTGGTCCACTCGATCTCCCGCACTTCCCCTACGCGCCACACGTCGCCGGCCACCGGCGAGAGGATGCGGATGGAGAGCTCCTGCTCCTCCACCGCCGTGACCACAACCTCGTCGAAGGACGAAAGATCGCCGTCCGAGGCCGTCAGCCTCAGGACATACTCCCCCGCCGCGGGGCAGCTTATGGAGGTGTCCTCCGAAGAGGGATGGCTGAAATACACCGTCGCGGGTCCCGACTCCCGGGTCCACTGCAAGACCAGGTTGCCATCGGGCAACCCGTCGTCGTTCACCGCGGCGTTGAGCGCTGCGGGAACGTCGACCTCCACCTCGACGTCCGGGCCGGCGTCCACCACCGGGGCCAGGTTGTCGCTCACCGTCACGGTCGCCTGGGCTGTCTTGGGCCCGCCCTCCCCGGCGGCCTCGAGCTGGTAGGTGGTCGTCGCGGCCGGCGAGACCGCCTGGCTCCCCTCGGCCGCCACCACCTGCCCATCCAATTGGACCTCGTCGGCGTGCACCACCCGCCACTCGAGGGTGGCGCTCTCGCCCGCGCGGATGCCCGCCGGGACGGCCTCGAATCTCTCGATGGCCACCTCGGGGATCTCGACCCCGACTTTGCCCGAGTAATAGTCCTTGATGTACCAGAACACGTCCCAGGCGTAGGGATCGGCGTGCAGGCAGTGGGCCTCGCCGGTGGCCAGGTTGTAGATCCAGGGCATGGTGCTGTAGTCCATCTGGGGGTAGCCCCGTCCGGCGGGGATCAGAATAATGTCCGGGGAGTTGCTCGACCAACCCTGGCTGTTCCAGGTCCATCCGTCGGTCTCGTTCGCCGGGTAGGGGATGAGGTCGAAGAGGTAGAAGTAGTGCAGCACCTGGCCGGTGCGGTCCTGTATCCGCATGGTCTGGTGCTCTTTCCCGCTTTCCCACAGGTTGTGGGTGAACCGGTTGCCGTCCGGGCTGGGACCCACGCTGCAGCCGTCCCCGAGGTCCAGCACCGTGTTGTTCTGGTCGAGCAGGACCACCTTGGCGACCGGCGGCGGGTGGTCGAGGGCGCTGTAAGAAGTCTCGCTGTGGGACAAGACCCGGAACTTGATCTTGAAGGGATCCGGCACGCCGGTCGGGGTGACCGCGTCGAGCATGGTCCCGGTGGCGGGGTCGTACAGCTCGGCCCGGCCCTCCCCCCCGATCCAGATGCCGGAATCCGTCCAGCTCAGCGAACCGGTGCTGAAGGCCGTAAAGGAGTTCTGTACGTTGCCGTCGAGATCGCAGGCGAAGACCAGGCCGTTTTCGTCGACATAGGCCAGACCGCTGCCGTCCGGGAAGAAGCGACCGTGCTTGACGCCGGTGCCGACGGGCGGGCTGGTGTAGATGATCTGGTTGTCCTTGAAATCGATCCGGTGGAGCACCAGGTTGACCTTGTCGACGACCAGCCCCATCCCGGTTTCGGCCCCCGCCCAACCGGCCAGACACAACCCGGCCACTACCCCCAAGACGACCCAGGCTCTTCGGATCACCTGCATTCTTCACATGATACCACGAGAAACCTATTTCTTCAGCTTGGCCTTGGCCTCTTCGTAGCTGGCCATCTTTTCGGCGACGCTCTTCTCCATCCGGCCGGAAAACAACGCATCCCCGGCGATCTTTAGGCCGCCGCCGGACCTGCCGGCCTTGAAGATGAACATCTCCTCCTCGCCCTTCTTCTCGATCTTGCACTCGCCCGGCTCGCTCTCCCAATCCCCGCGCATGCCCTGCTTGAAGGCGGTGCACTTATCCCCCGAATGCACCACGATGGCGCTGAAGCCGCAGGCAACGATCTTGTCGCCCTGGCGGATCCCGGCGTCACCCATGCCCACGTAGACCTTCTCCCCATCGGTGGTGTATTTCAAAAAGTCCGTGGTGGTGCCCCGCTCGGTCTTGGTGACCACCCCGATCTTGCACGGCGCCACGATCTCCAACTTGCGGGTCTTCTCCTCCTTGCCGTCGAAGATCTTGATCTGGTCGCCCTTGATCTCCCAGGCCTGGCCGCGGATCACCCAGGCGCCCTGGAGCCGCTTCTTCACCAAATCCAGATCGAAGTCGGCGAAGGGACCGGCTTTCTTCTCGGGTTTGGTGGCTTCCGCCTTGGGCTGATCCGGTGCGGCCGCCTCCTCCTTCTTGCATCCGGCAGCAATCACGAACAAGGCCAAGACAGACAGGAATAATCTGCAGATCATAGAACCCTCCTTTCCTGCGTGGTTATCTACCCAGGGTTGAATTAATTCAGCAAATCGTGTTCTAGTAAAGAATGCTCTCAAAAAACATCAATATTATCCTCCTGCTTGCCGCCGGCGCGGTGATCGCCGCCTGCGGAAGCGGCAGCGAAAGTGGCGAGCCGCTGCTGTCGGGCATCGTAACCGGTACATACGGCGACGACAGCTTCACCGCCGTCAACGGTTTCGCCTACGAACCCTCGGACACCTCCAAGGTCATCGGCCTGGGAGACGGGCCGTTGAACTGCAACAGCCCGTACAAGACCGACCCTCCTTCCGGGATGATGGGTGGGATCAACCTGCCGAGTTTCGAGGTCGGCACCTACAGCGGGGTAGTGGTCACAATCTACACCAACAAAGGCTCGTTCGAGGGCAAGGGAACCAACGCGGGAAACGTCGAGATAACCTCGTCGGCGGCGGAATCAATCGCCGGCACGGTGGCATATACCGACGAATACGAAGGCACCGCGCTGGCCTTGAACGGCGACTTCGAGGTGGTTCACTGCCCCCAGTAGCCGGAACCTAGCCGGTTGACCCGAATCCGCGACTTGTGCTCTACTCGCGTCCTGTACCCCTCATAAAGGAGCGAGCCATGGATCAGTGTCCCACGTACACGAAGCCGATAATCGAGTACGAGAGCAAGCTGGACCCGGAGCTTTACCGGACTTCGGTCAAGCAGTACGAGGAACACAAGTACGAGGAATCGTTCAGAACCCTGATGAACTACATCAACCGTGAGATGACTTCGTCGTGCGAGAAGGAGAAGAACCACTGGGTCATCCCTCACGGATCGCTGATCGTCGAGATCAAGATCACCCCCGACGGGCGGCTGGACGTGACCGCCCCGTTCCTCAAGCTGCCCCAGGAACGGCGCGCGCCGCTCTTGCGGCAGGCCACCGAGCTCAACACCCGGGCGCTGACGCTTTCCAAGCTGGCGCTGAAGGACGACGGGCTGTATTTCAACTACAACATTCCCATGTCTCTCTGCGAGCCGTTCAAGCTGTACGGCATCCTGTACGAGATCTGCATAAACGGCGACAGCTACGACGACGAGTTCGTCAGCAAGTTCGGCGCGGTGCCCCTGCGGGAAAAGGAGGTCACCTACCTGCCCGCCGACCAGGTGGAGAAGGCCTGGCAGACCTACCAGGGCATCCTGAACGAAGCCAAGACCTACAACGAGTACTTCACCCACAAGCGCTGGCACGGCTTCTGCTACGACATGCTGGGCATCGCCCTGATGAAAATCGACCACGCGGTCTCCCCCCAGGGCTACCTGCGCACCCGGCTGGAGCGCAGCGTGGGTCACCTGTGGGACCGCCGGCCGCTGGAGGAGATCGTAGCCTCCCTGACCCGGGACGCCCAGGAGTACCAGCAGGTGCCCCGGGAGGAGTTCAACCAGGACTTCTACCAGACCACCTTCTTCATCCAGGCCAAGAAGACCGCCGAGATGCAGACCTGCCAGAAAGCCATGGCCGAGCGCTACGACTGGTCCAACCAGGACAAGGCCCGCCGCAACCACATCGGCATCGCCATGAACTACCTGTTCGCCGTCTACCAGCTGATGTACAGCTACTTCCCGCCGCCAAAGCTGCAGCAGGAGATCTCCGCCACCCTGACGGCCTTGAGCAACACCCCCTGGGAGAAGGCCGCCGAGGTGGCCTGGGCCAGCTGGCAGAAAATCATGGATCCGGCGTTCGCATAGGACAGGAGATACGACCATGGAACAGATAGAGAGAATCAAAGACGTCGTGGCCAAGATCCTCACCGGGGTGAGCACCGGGTCGGGATTCTACCACAAGGATCTCAACGCCTTCATCACCAACTTCCACGTGATCCAGGGCGAGCGGCGGGTGTGCGTGGAGCTCTGCAACGGGGAAAAGGTCGTCGGCACCGTGCTGGTGGCCAACCCCCAGAAGGACATCGCCCTGGTCACCGTCGAGAAGCCCCTGGATCTCCCCCAGATCACCCTGCAGGACCGCAAGGTGGCCCAGCAGGAGAAGGTCTTCGCCCTGGGGTATCCCTACGACCTGCCCTTCACCGTCACCGAGGGGATCGTCTCCTCGCCGGAGTTCATAGACCGCGAGGTCAAGTACATCCAGACCGACGCGGCGCTCAACCCGGGCAACTCCGGCGGGCCGCTGGTTAACCAGAACGGCGAGATCGTCGGAATGAACACCCAGGTGTTCAGAAACGCCCAGAACATCGGCTTCGCCCTGCCGGTCGAGTACATCGTCGAGGAGATCTCCATGTTCAAGGAGGACAAGGTCTACGGCGGGTACAACGTCCGCTGCCCCTCCTGCGCCGATCTGGTGACCAAGGTGACCGAGTACTGCGAGAACTGCGGCACCCAGCTGGCCGTCGACGCCTTCTTCCAGGAGCGCACCCAGAGCCCGTTGGAGCAGTTCGTCGAGTCCAAGCTGGCCGGCCTGGGCGTCGACCCCATCCTGGCGCGCAAGGGCATGCCCGACTACTGGGAGTACTACCGCGGCAGCGCCCAGATCCGCATCTTCGTCTACCGCAACGACTTCCTCTTCTCCACCTCGCCACTGGTAAGGCTGCCGCGCAAGGGCCTGGTGGAGCTGTACACCTACCTGCTCAGCGACCCGGTGGCCCCCTACCGCTTCACCATGACCGACGACGTGATCTACCTGGCCTATCGCACGCATCTGTCCGACCTGGCCGACCCCGACCAGCGCGAGCGCATCGGCAACGAACTCATCGCCCTGGGCAAGCGCGCCGACGAGCTGGACAACTACCTGATCGACAAGTTCAACTGCAAGTGGGCCACCCAGTCCAAGCAGGACGCCTGACCGGAGGGGAAAAAGGCACCCCGGTGGGTTCTCAAAATTCCACCGCGATCCGGTATACAAAGGTGAGCGGATGATCACCCGTTCCGACGTCGAGGATCTGTACCGGCGCTACGGACATGTGGTCTTCCGCCGCTGCCGGGCCATTCTGGGCCGGGAGGATGAAGCCGAGGACGCCATGCAGGAGGTCTTCATACGAGCGCTGAAGTACGGCCGCGGATTCCGCCGGGGCAAGAAGCCGCTCCCCTGGCTGTTTACGATCGCCACCCGCGTCTGCTTCGACCGCCGCCGGTTGCTGGCCAGAACCACGGGACTCCAGGCGGACGCGGTCGCCGACCCGCCGGGCCTGAACCCGGAACAGCGGGTTCTGGTCCTCAGGCACCTGGAAAAATTCGATTCCCTCACCCAAGAGATCGTCTTGTGCTACCACCTCGAGGAGATGACCATGGAGGAGATCGCCGCCCACGTGGGCCGCTCCCGCAAGACGGTGGGAAAGAAACTGGCCCGTTTCAAGCAGGAGTCGCAGTCATGAATAACGGCTGCCCCTCCAACCTGAAGCTCTCCCTGAGCCTGGTGGATAACGAGCTCTCCGAAAAGGAGCGGGCCGACATCGAGTCGCACCTGTCCGGCTGCGCCCGCTGTCGCCAGCGTATCGAGAAGCTGAAGTTCGAGCGACGGTCTTTGTACGAACGGATCCCCCGCCTGGACCTCGAAGAAGCCCGGCCGCGCCCGCGCTGGCAGCCGGCGCTGGCGGCCGCCTGCGCCTGTCTGCTCCTGGCGATCGGTTTGTGGTTCTTCTGGAGCGGGGAGGACCGCCCCGGCAGCGTGGCCTTCAAGGGGGAGGCCCCCGCGCTGAGCTTCCGGGTCGAGCGCCAGGGCCGCGTGTTCGAGGGCCGGGCGCACATGCAACTTCGTCCCGGCGACCGGGTTCGCTTCGCCTACTCTCTCGGGGAAAACGCCTACCTGCTTATCATCAACCTGGACGGCGAAGGAAAAACCACCGCCTACTATCCATCCGGCAGTGACGAGAGCCTGGCGGTAAAAGCCGGCCAGAAAGTCTTTTTGCCCGGCAGCATCCGCCTGGACCAGTACCTCGGCCCGGAGCGCATCTTCGCCGTGTTCACCAGAAAACCGCTGAGCGTAAGCGAAGTGGAGTCGGCCGTCGACCGGGCATGGAAACGGACGCGAGACATCGAGAAAATTGAAACCCTGTCCATCGAGGGCTACCAGATCACCATACCGATCATCAAGGTGAAGGAAGATGAATAAGCTGGCGGCCATATTCGTTGTCTTCGGCCTGGTCGTGCCCGCGGGCGCCGCCACCATCCGTATGGGCCTGGTTGTGGGCAACAACGTCGGCACCAGCGACGAGGCGCCGCTGCAATACGCCGAGTCGGACGCCCGGCGGATGCGCGACCTGCTGGTCGAGCTGGGCGGATTCGACTCCGACCGGGTCATCCTGCTCCTGGGCAAGACCAAAGCCGATCTGGAAAGCGAACTCCAGCAGGTCCGCGGGCGCATCGCCGAGGCAAGCTCCCGGGGGGACCAGGCCCTGCTCTTGTTCTACTTCTCCGGCCACGGCGAACAGGGCAACCTGCACCTGGGCAACTCCCGGCTGGACCTGGAGAAGCTTCGCGGCGAGCTGAAAGCCACCGGCGCCGCCGTGGTGGTGGGCATCGTCGACGCCTGCCACAGCGGGGGGATTGGACAGGCCAAGGGCGGTGCGCCGGACCAGGCCTTCGACGTGACCATAATCGACGAACCCACCCCCAAGGGGACGGTGATGATCGCCTCCTCGCTGGACGACGAGCTCTCCCAGGAGTCGCCTCAGCTTCGCGGCTCCCTGTTCACCCACTATCTGATCTCGGCGCTGCGCGGCGAGGCCGACTACGACTCCGACGGCCGGGTAACCGTCCGGGAGGCCTACCGCTCGGCCTACAACCGCACCCTGGCCAAGTCGGCAACCACATCCGAGAGGCGCCAGCACCCCACAGCCGACATCGACATCTCCGGCAAGGGCGAGCTGGTCCTGTCCTTTCTGAAGAAGAGCTCCGCGGCCATATGCTTCAAAGAAGATAGCGCCGGCCGCTACATGATCGTCGACAGCCGCTCCGGCCGGGTGGCCGCCGAGATCCAGAAGGAGCCCGGCCGCGAGATCGCCATCGCGCTCCCCGCGGGGAGCTACCAGATCTACAAGCAGGAGCGGGAACAGTACCAGGTCTGCGAGATCAACCTGGCCTGGGGCGGATCGCACCGGCTTAGCGAAGACAGCATGCAGAGCTTTCCCTACCAGCTGGTCGCCCAGAAGGGTCTGCACCGGCGCATGCTGAAGAACCGGCTGCTGGTCTCGGGCGAGGTGGTGGACTCCCTGCTCCCCGGCATGCACGTCTGGATGTCCGGCGGCCTGGGCTACCAGCGCTTCCTCACCCCCAAGCTCAGCCTGGGCCTGTCCCTCTCCTATTCCCAACAGGATTTCAACTTCGACCCCGGCGGAGACTACCTGCCGCTGGACATCTCCCACCAGGAGCTGCGCACCCGGCTGTCCGTCTCCTACCGCATACTGCAGCTGGTCCCCTTTCTGGATCCCTCGGTGGGATTCGTGTTCGAGTACCTGCTCGGCTGGCAGGAGCATACCTCAAACGAGGATCCCGAATGCCACGGCAACGAGAGCTTCCAGATGATCGGCATGGGCGGTCAGCTGGGAGTGGAGATCAAGCTCCCCGGCCGCTTCAGCGTGCTGCTCTGGGGCCGGGCCATGCTCGCCTGGACCGCTCTCAGCGGTTCCGCGAAGAGCTTGAGAGTCACCCTGGTCTCAACCCCCTCGAAATCAAAACAGAATATTCTCTTCTTCTGCGGCGGCCTGGCCCTGGCCTTCGATTTCTAGCCCCCGGAGTTCCCACAATCCGCCGCCGGTCTGGTATATAGTGTGAGTATATTGACAGGAAAGGAACTGTCATGAGGCGCTGCATACGCCAATGGAGCGTGGTGCTCGCGGTTCTAGCCCCGGGGTGCCTGGGGCCGCTGGACACCATGGGTTACGAGGAAACCGTCACCAACAACAAGGAGTATCTCAAAGAAGACCGGCTGGAGGACGACCGGATCGAGGACAAGAATCCGATATACGAATCGGGTTTGCATGTGTTCGAGGAGTTCGACGGTTGCACCATCGGGCTGAACAAGAGCGGTTCGGTGGCCAAGCTGGACATCCTGCCCTTCGAGGACCAGGAGCAAAACGGGCGGATCTTCGCCGGCAGGGGCGAGGCCATCGCGGCGCTTCCGGGGGACCTGATTCCCTCCATGGAGGTGGTCAACGGCAAGCTGAAGCCGTTCAACGACGGTTTCTACGCGGCTGTGGAGATCGGGCTCCAGGACGGCGTCGGCGGGCTTTTGCAGAGCAAGCGGCAGTTCCTGTTCGATCTTCTGGGGGCGGTCGATGCCAAGCTTGCCGAGGCCACCCCCGGCCAGGCCGTGCACCTTCAGGCGGCCCAGGAGTTCATCGCCGCGGCGCTGATCGCCGGCGGCAACGGCGACGGCCTGCCGGCCGACTTGAAGGCCCGGGCTCAGGGGCGGGTGGACTCGTTTCTGGCCAGGGCCGGGTTCTCCAGGCCGGTGGGGTTCTACGGCTGGAACGGGCTTTTAGAGGAAGTCTTCCGCCAGGACCGCTTGCTGCAGCACCTGGACGCGGATAATCCCGACGATGACTTCGAACTGTTCGCGGCGATCGCCGTGGTTTTAAAAGGCGATTCCGAGCTGCTGGATCGCTACCAGCAGATCCTGGCCGTGTACGCCGGGTTGACCAATCCGTACGCGAGCTACTCCCCGGTCGACCTGCTGCCCTACACAGACGGACTGGCGTCGCTCGACGACGTAGAGTCGATGAATGCGGCGTTCAACGCCGAGCACCCCGACCTGATGACCTGCACGCTCGCGCGGCTGGCGCTGCTGCCGTCTTCGAGGAGCAAGGACACCGAGTTCTACAACTCCAACTGGTGCTGGACCGGCCTGCCGGAGAATGTCAGCTTCATCGACGCGTTCATCGCGGCCGTCCGCTCTTCGGAGGTGGACCTTTCCCCGGATCCCGACTCGGGCTGGTACGACTACCAGCTCTGGGCCCTGGAGACCCTGCTGCTGCCCGAGCGCGGCCCCGAGAACGAACACCTGCTGTTGACCGCCGCCTACAAGCAGAAGCTGATCGACACCTTCAAGTCCATCATCACCCAGACCCGCGAGACCCACGTCAAGCAGCTGCAGGGTGGAGGCATGAAGGTGAGCGCGCCTCCTGTGGAGATCGAGATCTACCCGCGGTTTCCCGCCGAGCCCTTCCCGACGTTCTACCTGCGCACCGCCCGGGGCTACCGCTTTCTGGACCTCTACCTCACCGGGGTGCTGGGGACCGGGTTTTTGGGCTCGACCGGCAGGCTGCATGAGGACGGACAGCGCTCCGCGGAGACTCTCTCCGCCGAGATCAAAGCTGTCACCGAGCTGATGTACGGGCTCTACCTGGTCACCTGCGACAGCGTGGGCCTCAGGCCCGAGTCCTACCTGCTCCAGGACGAGTTGGCCGAAATAGATCTGGAGTCCTGCAAAACGCGGGCGCGATCGTGGCTGGGATCCTGGAAGGCGGACGCGGACGTGCTCAAGGACCCGCGGGTGATCGTCCCGGTGGCGACGGACTTCGTGACCGGTGAGTCGGTCTACTGGGCGGTGCTGGGAGTGAAGGCCATCCGGGTGTACACCGAGTTCGTCGAGGGATACGAGCCCGAAGTAGTTGACGAGGATTATTGCATCGTCAAAGACATCGTCCCTCATGAG
>Ga0180432_10007929_pt1 | contig 13366 bp, 13 predicted proteins | sample SS_ome_10_FD_132414 | JGI IMG/M metagenome (GOLD analysis project Ga0180432, IMG submission 132414) | Hypersaline lake sediment archaeal communities from the Salton Sea, California, USA - SS_1_MS_2 metaG | ecosystem: Environmental > Aquatic > Non-marine Saline and Alkaline > Hypersaline >...
CCTTTTCGCCGGAATCGAGATCTTCGAGTGACTCCTTTGATGATCACCCTGCTCGCCCAGGAGCCGACGAACACCGGCCCCGACTTCGGTAAGGCGAGCCCACTGGGCCTGCTCGTCGTCGTGCTGCTGCTGATCGGGGTCTTCGCCCTGGTGCGCTCGATGAACCGCCATCTCAAGCGGGTTCCGGAGGAGTTCGGCGCCGCCGCCAACGAGACTGTCGACGGGCCGGAGACTGACACCGGGGGCCCCACGCGTGACCCCAGGACGTAACGAACTCGCGGGCGCGACCAGCCCCTACCTGCGCCAGCACGCCGACAATCCGGTGCACTGGAAGCAATGGAGCCCCGCCGCGCTGGCCGAGGCGGCCGGTCGCGACGTGCCGATCCTGCTGTCCGTCGGCTACGCCGCCTGCCACTGGTGTCACGTGATGGCCCATGAGTCCTTCGAGGACCCCCAGGTCGCCTCGGCGATGAACCAGTTCGTCTGCATCAAGGTCGATCGCGAGGAGCGGCCGGACCTGGATGCGGTCTACATGAACGCCACGGTTGCGATGACCGGGCACGGCGGCTGGCCGATGACATGTTTCCTGACCCCCGACGGTCGGCCGTTCTTCTGCGGCACCTACTTCCCCAAGTCTCAGTTCCTGCAGCTGCTGGCTGCTGTCGGGGAGACCTGGCGGGAGCGCCGCGACGAGGTCGAGCAGGCCGGCGATCACATCACCGCCGAGTTGCGGCAGATGGCCTCGGGGCTGCCCGGCGGTGGCCCGGAGATCGCCCCGGCGCTGTGCGATCAGGCCGTCGCCGCGGTGCTGCGCCACGAGGACACCGCTCGCGGCGGCTTCGGCGGCGCACCGAAATTTCCGCCCTCAGCGATGTTGGAGGCGTTGCTGCGGACTCATGAGCGGACCGGGTCGCCGGTGCCACTCGGCAGCGTCCGCCGTACCTGTACGGCGATGGCCCGCGGCGGCCTCTACGACCAATTGGCCGGTGGTTTCGCCCGCTACAGCGTGGATGCCGACTGGGTGGTGCCACACTTCGAGAAAATGCTCTACGACAACGCGCAGCTGCTGCGGGTGTACGCGCACTGGGCGCGGCGTACCGGCGATCCGTTGGCCCGGCGCATCGCCGCGGAGACCGCCGCCTTTCTCCTCGACGACCTTTCGTCCGGCGACATGTTCACCTCTTCGCTGGACGCCGACGCCGCCGGTGTCGAGGGATCCAGCTACGTCTGGACACCCGATCGGCTGCGGGAAATCCTCGGCGATGACGACGGAATCTGGGCGGCAAGGGTTTTCGCAGTAACGGAGCGGGGGACCTTCGAGCACGGCACCTCGGTGCTGCAGTTGCCCGCTGACTTCGACCCGCTGCCGGGCGCCGCCGATCGTTTCGAGCGGGTACGTGCGGAGTTGTTGGCCGCGCGCCGGACTCGCCCGCAGCCGGCCCGCGATGACAAGGTGGTCACCGGCTGGAACGGTCTGACGGTCACCGCCCTCGCCGAAGCCAGCGTGGCCCTGGACGATCCGGCGCTGCTGGAGGCGGCGCGTCGCTGTGCCGCGCAGGTGGTCGCTCTGCATCTGGTTGATGGCCGCCTTCGCCGGGCCAGCCTGGGTGGCCGGGTCGGCGAGAGTGCGGGAATTCTGGAGGATTACGCCATGCTGGCGACCGGTCTGCTGGCGATCCACCAGCTGACCGGCGATCCGGGTTGGCTGGACCAGGCCACCGGCCTGATTGATCTCGCGATGGACCACTTCGCCGATCCGGACCGACCCGGCCGATGGTTCGATGCCGCCGATGACGCCGAGCGGCTGATGGTTCGGCCGGCAGACCCCGTGGACGGCGCCACGCCGTCGGGGGCGTCGTCGATCGCTGAGGCGCTGCTCACCGCCGCGCACCTCGTCGACGCCGATCGCGCCGGCCGGTTCGGCGAAGCCGCCGCCCAGACTCTACTGGCCCATTCCCAGCTGCTGGCCCGAGCGTCACGCTCGGCGGGTCATTGGCTGGCTGTCGCGGAAGCTGCGGTCCGCGGACCGCTGCAGGTCGCGGTCGCGACCGCCGGTGCGGACTCGGAATTGTTGGCCGCGGCCCGTCGGATGGCGCCGGGCGGCACCATCGTCATCGGCGGCCTCGTGGATTCCGCCCCGTTGTTGGCCGGGCGTGACCGGGTTGGCGCGGCCGACGCGGCCTATGTTTGCCGCGGTCGGGTGTGTGACCTGCCGGTGACCGGTGTCAGGGAACTGGCGGACGCTCTCGGGGTGCCCATGTAGCGTGGCGCCATGGTCAGCGCCGAGCATGCCGAGTCAATGGTCCGTCGGTACCTGGAACGCGTCGCATCAGGCAGCGCCGATGAGATCGCGGAACTCTATGCCGACGATGCCACGGTCGAGGATCCCGTCGGCGTCGGAGAGGTTCATATCGGCCGCCACGCCATTACCGGCTTTTATCGGAATATCGAGAACATGGCTCGCGAAACCGAATTGCTGGCGCTGCGGGTCTGCGGTCACGAAGCGGCGTTCATGTTCCGGATCACCGTCGGCGCCGACGAAGGCAGCCGGATGCGGATCGAGCCGATCGATGTGATGACGTTCGACGGCGAGGGCAAGATCGCATCGATGAAGGCCTACTGGTCGGCCGCAAACGTCGCCACCGTGTAGGCGCTACCAGAACACGGCGAACCACATTGCGATGTAATGGCAGATCGCCGCGACCGCGGTACAGGCGTGGAAGAACTCGTGGTGGCCGAATGTGTGCGGCCATGGATTGGGCCACTTCAGCGCGTACAGCACCCCGCCGAGGCTGTAGAGCACGCCACCGACGATCAGCAGAACCAACGCCGCAACGCCGGCACTGCTGGTGATCGGTCCGATGAACCAGGCCGCTACCCAGCCCAGCAGCAGATAAAGCGGAACCCCCACCCAGGCCGGCGCCGAAGGCCAGCACATCTTGAGCAGCACCCCGGCGAGTGCGCCGCCCCAGACGATCCAGAAGAGCAGCCAGCCGTCGGATTCGGGCAACGCCAGCAGCGCGAACGGGGTGTAACTGCCGGCGATGAACACGAAGATCATCGAGTGGTCGAGACGTTTCATCCACGTGTGGGCTCGCCGCGATGTCCAGTGCACCCGATGGTAGGTGCCGCTGACGGTGAACATCGCCACGATCGTGCAGGTGTAGATCAGGGTGGCGATTCCAGCCCGGGTGGAGTCCACCGCCCAGGACACCGACACCAGGGCCGCGCCGGCCACGGTGGCGATGATGGCGGCATAAACGTGAATCCAGCCGCGGGCCCGGGGCTTGCCGAGGAACTGGCTTACTCCCTCGACGACGGCTTCTGGAAAGTCCTCGGCCTCGGCGCAGTTCTCCGGCCCCGTGTAGTTCCCGGATTCCGTGCGGCCATCGGTTCGGCGTGGCTCGGCGACGTCTGACTCTGCGGTCATCTCTCACCTCGGTCCTACTGACGTGGCCTGCGGCCCCGTACACCCCCGTCGGCCACAGTAGTCTTTGTGGCTGTGGAGCTCATTCCGCCGCGCCTCAAGGAACCGGCCTACCGGCTCTACGAAATGCGGTTGCGCCATGAGCTCGCAAACTCCAAAGCCGCACTTCCCCGACATATCGCGGTGCTGTGCGACGGTAACCGGCGGTGGGCCCGCGACGCCGGTTATGAGGATGTGAGCTACGGCTACCGGATGGGCGCCTGCAAGATGGCCGAGATGCTGCGCTGGTGTCAGGACGCGGGTATCGAAATGGCGACGGTTTACCTGCTTTCCACCGAGAACCTGCACCGCGACCGCGAGGAGTTGTCGGCGCTGATCGAGATCATCACCGATGTTGTCGAGGAGATCTGCGCACCCGCCAACCGCTGGAGCGTGCGGACTGTCGGCGATCTGGGATTGCTCGGCGAGGAACCGGCGCGGCGGGTGCGCGACGCCGTTCACCACGCCACGTCGACCGCTCCCACCGGTTCTTTCCACGTCAACGTCGCTGTCGGCTACGGCGGACGGCGGGAGATCGTCGATGCCGTGCGCTCGCTGCTCGGCAAGCAGGTGGCCGATGGAGCCACCCCAGACCAGATGATCGAGGCCGTCACTGTCGAGGGCATCTCGGAGAACCTCTACACCTACGGTCAGCCCGACCCGGATCTGGTGATCCGCACTTCGGGGGAGCAACGACTCAGCGGGTTCCTGCTCTGGCAGAGCGCCTATTCGGAGATGTGGTTCACCGAGGCGCACTGGCCTGCATTCCGGCGGGTGGACTTCCTGCGGGCGCTGCGCGACTACAGCCGCCGGCATCGCAGATTCGGCATCTAGTCATGACTGCGCTCTCCGCCGCCGTTTTCGCACTCGCCTGGTGGATGGGCCTCTATCTCGTTGCTCGCGATCCGCGGAAACCGGCGCTTGCGCTCGCGGCGCTCGGCCTGTGCAGCTTTGCGGCGGTGGTCGCACTGGACGCGGTGCGGGTCGTGGAAGGCGGGTACGAAGGGGCCCTGAGCAGGGTCGAGATCTATCTGGTCGCAGTGCCGGGGGTCGCATGGTTCGCCGTCCTGCTCGAACTCGCCCGCCCGCCTGAGACCTCGCGCGGCCGGCGCCGCGAGTTGGCCCTGACTGCCGTCGTGGCCGGCCTCGTTCTTCTGGGCGCGGTACTCGCCGGCACGGTCACCGGCCCAGTGCAGCCGGGGCATTGGCTGATGTCCGCCGTCGTCTCGGTCGCAACACTGGGAGCCATGGCGGCCGCAGTGCGGCGGGCGGGCCAACCCGCCAGGGTGACCGGTGTCGTAGTGGTCGCGACGTTGTTCTTCGCCCTGAGCAACGCGATACTGATCATCCCACTCGGGCTGCTACCGAGCTGGTTGGCCTTGGCCGCAACGGGGTTCGATGTGCTTTTGCTCGGGGCGGCCGTGGCGCTGTGGGACGCTTTCGACGAGGGCCAGGCCCTGCGGGCGGCCATGCTGCGGTCTTTCATCGGGTCGTCGTTGGTGGCGCTGCTGTTCGGCGGACAGATACTGCTCGCCATGGCCGCCCTGGGACCCGACGATGTCGGTAGGCGGACGCTGGTGGTGCTGCTGTTCAGCACCCTGGCCATCGCGATCGCGATCACCGTGCTCGCTGACCCGCTCGCCGGCATCCTGGACCGCGTCGCGTTCTCCCGGGCGCCGGGTCTCCGGGCTGAGCGGGCGGCTTTGCGGAACACCGAAGCGGCTTTGCCGCTGCGCTCGCCGGGCCCACTGGACGATATCGACGACGAGACGTTCGCCCGGCTGACCCGGCGGGCGTTGGGCCACTACGGCGATCTGGCGAAACTGGTGGCGAGCCCGCTGACCGCGCTGCCGGAGATCGATCAGCGCCTCGCGGCCCGGGATGCGCCGGACCAGCCGCTGGAACGGGCCGCCGAGTTGCGGTCCGTGCTGGCCGATCGGATAGCCCGGCTCAAGCCGCGAGGCGGCGCGGACTTCGGCACCACCGAACAGTGGCGCTATTACAACGCGCTGTATTTCCCGTACGTCGCCGGCGTGCGTGCCTACGCACAGAATGCCACCGCTGCCGGTCTCGACCCGGCGGCCCGGAAGGCCTGGCAGTGGTTCGCCACCGAGGTACCTCAGCGGTCGCTGCACAACTGGCAGAACGCCGGAGCCCGGCTGATCGCCGTCGACCTGCGATCACCGGCGTTCGCTGCGGCACCGGAGGGCCAGTTTCGGCAGTAATCGCCCCGGGTGGCAGTAGTTGGCAGTGACCGGCAGTACACGTGGTCGTGCTGGCAGCTGTTTCTCGGCACCGTCGATGGTGAACGCCGGCACCCGAGTCCGCCGGCCGAGAGACAGGACACCCCGTGACCATCACCACTTCGCCGGCCCGGACCTCCGATTCGCTGCTGCGTCTGGCACTGCGCGCCGACGGTATCTGCAGCGTGGCGGCCGGCGCGACGATTATCGCGACCGCCGTTCCGCTATCCGCAGTAACCGGAATCCCCCGCCCCGTGGAATACGGTGTCGGGGTCGGGTTCCTGCTCTACGGAATGGCTCTGCTCGTCCTGGCACGCCGGCCGCGGATTCGGGGGGCCGGTGTCGGTGTGGCGATCGCCAACACCCTGGGCACGGCGATCGCGCTCGTCGTCGCGACAACGGCCGTTCCCCCGCTGACCGCTGCCGGGGTGGCGGGCGTTCTTGCCATCGGTCTGTACACGGCCGTGTTCGCGGCTGTGCAGTACCTCGGGGTACGTCGCCTGACGTAGCCCGGGAGCCAAGAGGAAGGACTGAAAATGGATCCGATGATTGCGGCCGGTGCATTGATCGGCGGTGGACTGATCCTCGGCGGCGGTGCCGTCGGCGCCGGTATCGGCGACGGGATCGCAGGTAACGCGCTGATCTCCGGGATCGCGCGGCAACCCGAGGCTCAGGGACGGTTGTTCACGCCGTTCTTCATCACCGTCGGACTGGTTGAGGCTGTGTACTTCATCAACCTGGCATTCATGGCGCTGTTCGTGTTCGCCACACCGTCGGGCTAGATCTTGCGCAACCGCAGCCGATTCACCGAGTGGTCGGAATCCTTGCGGAGCACTGCGGTAGCCCGCGGTCGGGTCGGCAAAATATTCTCGATCAGGTTGGGCCGGTTGATGGTTCGCCAGATCTCCCGGGCGGCGGCTATCGCCTGATCGTCGGTTAGGCCGGCATAGTGGTGGAAGTGCGATGCCGGGTCGGCGAATGCGCCGGCCCGCATTGCCAGGAACCGGTCGATGTACCAACGCTCGATATCCTCGACACGAGCATCGACGTACACCGAGAAGTCGAACAGGTCCGCGACCATCAGTCGTGAACCTGTCTGTAAGACGTTGAGCCCCTCCAGGATCAGGATATCCGGGTGGGTGACGACGTGCTTCTCTCCGGGGACGATGTCGTAGATCAGGTGCGAGTACACCGGGGCGCACACGTGATCGGAGCCGGACTTCACCGACGTCACGAATCGCATCAACGCGCGACGGTTATAGCTCTCCGGGAAACCTTTGCGGTGCATCAGGTTGCGCCGGCCGAGCTCGGCGTTCGAGTAGAGAAATCCGTCGGTGGTGACCAGATCGACTTTCGGATGATCATCCCAGCGGGAAAGGAGCGCCTGGAGCACACGGGCGGTGGTCGACTTGCCGACCGCAACGCTGCCGGCCACACCCAGGATGAATGGCACCGGCCGGTCCGGGGTCTGCCGCGGCTCGCCGAGGAATTCGTCGGTGGCCGCGAACAGGCCCTGGCGTGCGGCGACCTGCAGATGAATCAGCCTGGCCAGCGGTAGGTAGACCTCTTCGACTTCGAGCAGATCGATTTGTTCGCCGAGGCCGCGCAGGCCGACCAGTTCCTCCTCGGTGAGCTTCAGCGGCGTCGACATGCGAAGGCCGCGCCACTGACTCCGGCCGAACTCCACGTAGGGGCTGGGTTCATTCAGCCGCGCCATGGACTAAGTCTTGCAGTTAGCGTGAACGGTATGGAGCCGGACCACCTGATTGGCGAATACCTACTGCTCGGCCTGCGCTTCGACCGTATCGAAGAGGGGTACGTCGACTCCTTCACCGGTGACGGTCGGCTGCGCCGCCAGGTGGCCGACGAGCCGGCGCCGAAGCCGGCTGAATTGGCCGCGCAGGCGCGCCGGCTGCTGACCGAACTTCCGCAGGTCCCGCGCAACGCGGACTTCACCGAACAGCGGGCCGAGTTCATCGCCGCACACCTGCGCGCCCTGGCCTGCGCCGCGCGCAAGTTCGCCGGTGAGGAGGTGGGCTTCGTCGATGAGGTCCGCGACTATTTCGATGTCGAGATCAGCCGCGGCGACCCCGATCGCTACCGCGCCGCCCATGCCCGGATTGACGACCTGCTCGGCGGCAGCGGCCCGCTTGCCGCCCGGATGGCGGTGCACCGGAGGTCAGAGGAGATTCCGCCGCACCGCCTGCAGGGATGTATCCGGGCGTTTTCCAGCACGCTGCGCGATATCGTCCGGGCCCGCTATCCGCTGCCCGAGTCGGAGACAGTCATCTATGAGGTGGTCAGTGACAAGCCGTGGTCGGGTTTCAACTATTACGAGGGCGGCTACCGATCGCGGGTCGCGGTCAACGCCGATCTCAAGCAGCAGATGGTCAACCTGCCGCGACTGGTGGCCCATGAGTCCTACCCGGGCCACCACACCGAACACTGCCGCAAGGAAGCGGCCCTGGTGGCCGGGCTCGGTCAGCAGGAGCAGACCATCTTCCTGGTGAACACCCCGCAGTGTCTGATGGCAGAGGGCCTGGCCGATCTGGCGCTACACGCGGCGGTCGGGCCGGGCTGGGGGACTTGGGCTGCCGAGGTCTACGCCGACCTCGGCCTGCGGTTCGACGGTGAGCGGGCCGAGGCGCTGTCGGAGGCGGCCGCGGCACTGGCCGAGGTCCGGCAGGACGCCGCGCTGATGTTGCACGATGAGCGCCGTGATGTCGCAGAGGTGGTGGCTTATCTGCAGCGATGGCTGCTGGTCGACGACGCCCGGGCCCGGCAGATGCTGAAGTTCCTGTCCTCCCCGCTGTGGCGCGCCTACACGAGTACCTATGTGGAGGGTTACCGGTTGTTGCGGGCGTGGCTCGATGACCGGCCGGCCGGGGTGGGGCTCGCCGAGCGGTTCGGTCGGCTGCTCGATGAGCCGTTGATCCCGTCAGCACTGCGAGCCGAGTCGGCCGCGCGCACCGGGTAGGCGTTCCTTCCGGCCATTGCGTGGTTTCATCCGCGACACGCCGCCACCGGCGTACCCACCCGCACAGTCGGCCGGGTGAGGATGCCGTGCGGCTCCGATTACTCTCTACCCCATGACCACCGATGCAATCTTGTCGTCAGCCGCAGCCCCCGGCGCCGACTATGCCGCCACCGCCTCCGAGGCCTATCGGGCGGCGCTGCGTGTCATTGAGTCCGTCGAGCCACGGATCGCGGCGGCCACCCGCCAGGAACTCACCGATCAGCGTGAATCACTGAAGTTGATCGCCAGTGAGAACTACGCCTCGCCCGCGGTCCTGCTGACCATGGGCACCTGGCTGTCGGACAAGTACGCCGAGGGGACCGTCGGGCACCGGTTCTACGCGGGTTGTCAGAACGTTGACGAGGTCGAGGCGATCGCCGCTGAGCACGCCCGCGAGCTGTTCGGCGCCCCGTACGCCTACGTGCAACCGCACTCGGGTATCGACGCCAACCTGGTGGCGTTCTGGGCCATCCTGGCCACCCGGGTCGAGGTACCGGCACTGGGGGAGGCGGGCGTGAAGAACGTCAACGACCTCTCGGAGGCGGAGTGGGAGCGGCTCCGGGCCAAGCTCGGAAGCCAGCGACTGATGGGAATGTCGCTGGACGCCGGTGGCCACCTCACGCACGGTTTCCGGCCAAACATCTCCGGCAAGATGTTCCAGCAGCGCAGTTACGGCACCGACCCGACCACCGGGCTGCTCGACTACGACGCCATCGCCGCGGCGGCCCGCGAGTTCAAGCCGCTGATCCTGGTGGCCGGCTATTCCGCCTACCCGCGCCGGGTCAACTTCGCCACCATGCGCGAGATCGCCGACGAGGTCGGCGCCACTTTGATGGTCGACATGGCGCACTTCTCCGGTCTGGTGGCCGGCAAGGTGTTCACCGGTGATGAGGATCCGGTGCCGCACGCCCATATCGTCACGACCACCACCCACAAGTCGCTGCGCGGGCCGCGAGGTGGCCTGGTGCTGGCCACCGCCGAGTACTCCGACGCCGTCGACAAAGGCTGCCCGATGGTGCTCGGCGGACCACTCGAGCACGTCATCGCCGCCAAGGCGGTTGCCTTCGCCGAGGCCCGCCAGCATTCGTTCCGGGCCTACGCCCAACGCGTGGCCGACAATGCGCAGGCCTTTGCCGACGGGTTGATGCGACGGGGCGCCACACTGATCACCGGCGGTACCGACAACCACATCGTGTTGCTCGACGTCCAGTCCTTCGGGCTTACCGGCCGGCAGGCCGAGTCGGCGCTGCTGGAGTCCGGCATCGTGACCAACCGCAACTCCATCCCCGCCGACCCGAACGGCGCCTGGTACACCAGTGGCATCAGATTCGGAACCTCGGCGCTGACCACCCGCGGCTTTGGGCCGGCGGAGTTCGACCGGGTCGCCGAGTTGGTGATCGAAGTGTTGTCCAATACCCGCGCCGAGGGCACGTCGAAGGCCAAATACACGCTGGTCGACAGTGCCTCGGACTGGGTGCGTTCGGCCGCCGGTGAATTGCTGGACGCCAACCCCCTCTACCCCGGTCTGACCCTCTAGATCTCGAAACGCCGTTGCTCAGGCGATTTCAAGACAGCCGTTAATATCGGTTACAGTTACCGAATGGCACAGCTACCTGTCGCAAACGCGCTGACCCGCGAGCTTGAGCCGGTCGTCGCCGACAATCTGGCTCGTCACCTCGACACCGCCGACGAGTGGTACGCCCACGACTACGTTCCGTTCGACGAGGGCCGGGACTTCGCGTTCCTGGGCGGCGAGGATTGGAATCCCACCCAGGTCACCCTGCCCAGGGAAATCGTGGACCCCCTGGAAGTCCTGCTCATCACCAAGGACAACCTGGCCGGCTACCACCGCGAACTGGTCGAGCACTTCATCCTGGAGGACAAGTGGGGTCGCTGGCTGGGCCGGTGGACCGCGGAGGAGAATCTGCACGCCATCGCGATCCGCGATTACCTCGTGGTGACCCGAAACGTCGACCCGACCGCCGACGAACGGGTCCGGGTCGGGCATGTGATGCGCGGTTACCGCGCCTCGAGTTACACCCAGATCGAAATGCTGGTGTTCATGGCGCTGTTCGAGCGGGCGCACGCGGTCTACCTGGGTAACCTCGAGGCCGCGATCAGTGAGCCGGTGCTGAGGAAACTTATCGGCAGGATTGCCTCCGACGAGCAGCGTCACCAGGAGTTCTTCGATAATCTCGTCACGCACTGCCTGGAGCGCCACCGGGATTCGACGCTCGCCGCGATCGCCCGCCGCGCGGTCAACTTCCCGGTCATCGGCGGTGACATCATCGAGTACCGCGAGAACAAACTCCGCACCGTCGCCGAGGCCGGCATATTCGACCAGGCGGCGGCGGACAAGGTCGTCTCCGACGGAATCGCAGCGTGGGGCCTGTCCGACGAGCCAATGCTCAAGAAGTTCGTTTCCGCGTAACCTTCCGGCGGCGTGCCGCGCCACCGGGCACCCGCTATCGGGAGTAGCGTCGGCGTCAGATGCCGTCGATCCGCAGGGAGCGCCCGTGACCGATCCGCACTCGCCCATCAGGACATATGTGCTTGACACCTCCGTCCTGTTATCCGATCCCTGGGCCGGTACGCGGTTCGCCGAGCACGAGGTGGTCGTCCCGCTGGTGGTGATCAGTGAATTGGAAGCCAAGCGTCACCATCACGAGCTCGGCTGGTTCGCCCGGCAGACCCTGCGACTCCTCGACGACCTGCGACTCGAGCATGGCCGACTCGATCAGCCGATACCGGTGGGCGCCCACGGTGGGACGCTGCATGTCGAACTCAATCACAGCGACCCGGCGGTGCTGCCGGCCGGCTTCCGAACCGGAACCAACGACTCCCGCATACTGGCGTGCGCGGCGAATCTCGCCGCCGAGGGCAAGCGGGTGACGCTGGTCAGCAAGGACATTCCGTTGCGGGTCAAAGCCGGTGCGGTCGGACTGCCCGCTGATGAATACCACGCTCAGGACGTGGTCACCTCCGGATGGGCCGGAATGACCGAACTGGACGTGCGGTGCGACGAGATCGACACGCTATTCGCCGACGGTGAGATCGACTTGGCGGATGCGCGAAACCTTCCATGCCACACCGGGGTTCGGCTGCTCGGCGGCAGCTCGCACGCCCTCGGCCGGGTCAATGCCGAGAAGCGGGTGCAACTGGTTCGCGGCGATCGCGAGGTGTTCGGGCTGCGAGGCCGCTCAGCGGAGCAACGGGTCGCGCTGGATCTGCTGCTGGACGAGTCGGTGGGCATCGTTTCGCTGGGCGGCAAGGCCGGCACCGGTAAATCAGCGCTTGCGCTGTGCGCGGGTCTGGAAGCAGTGCTGGAGCGGCGCAGCCAGCGCAAGGTCGTGGTCTTCCGGCCGCTCTACGCCGTCGGGGGCCAGGAACTCGGGTACCTGCCCGGCAGCGAGAGTGACAAGATGGGTCCGTGGGCTCAGGCTGTTTTCGACACCCTCGAAGGCCTGGCCAGCCCGGCAGTGCTCGAGGAGGTGCTCTCCCGAGGCATGCTCGAGGTCTTGCCGTTGACCCATATCCGTGGGCGGTCGTTGCACGACTCGTTCGTGATCGTCGATGAGGCCCAGTCGCTGGAGCGCAACGTATTGCTGACGGTGTTGTCGCGACTCGGCGCGGGATCCCGGGTCGTCCTCACTCACGACGTCGCCCAGCGCGACAATCTGCGGGTCGGCCGACACGATGGGGTGGCGGCCGTCATCGAGAAACTGAAAGGGCATCCGCTTTTCGCTCACATCACCCTGATGCGCAGCGAACGCTCGCCGATCGCGGCCCTGGTGACCGAGATGTTGGAGGAGTTCAGCCCGGGCGCGCTGCCATGACCGGCCAGAGGCCGGACGAGTAGCCTGGGGCCGAAGCCGCGGCGTCCCCACCAGCGGCCCGTAACGAACGCACGATCCCATGCATAGCGAAACCGCATTGGTCCTCATCGTCTTGGCCTTCGGTTACGCGTTGGTCTCCGGGCTGATCAGACGGTTCTACGTCGCGCCCGCTCTGATCTTCGTCCTGCTCGGTATGGGGCTCGGCCCGTTCGGACTGAACCTTCTTGCCGCCGGGCCGGGTACCGAGGGGTACACCGCGCTCGCGCAGGTGGCGCTCACGGTGATCCTGTTCGTCCAGGCGTCCCGACTCGATCTGGCCGGCGTCATGCGCCGGGGCCGGATCAGCTTTCGGCTGATCGCCGTCGGAATGCCGCTCACGCTGGCACTCGGCGCGCTCAGCGCTGCCGCACTGCTGCCGATCCTGCCGTGGTGGGAGGCGGTGTGTCTGGCAGCGATCATGGCCCCCACCGAGGTGGCGTTGATCGACGCGCTTCTCGAGGACAAGCGAATCCCGGAGCGGATCCGTGACGCGCTGTCGGTGGAGAGCGGACTCTCTGACGGGATCGCGGTGGCGACGCTGCTGGCCGCGGTGGCGCTGGCGTCAGCCCAGGATGATCAGGACACCACCCGCTGGATCTGGTTCGCTTTTCGCACCGAGTTCGTCTCGCTGTTCTTGGGCGTCACCGTCGGCACGGCCGGGGGCCTGCTCGTGGCCTGGTCGCGGCGGCGTGGCTGGATGAGCGATATCTGGGCTCAGCTGGCCACCCTGGCGATCGCGCTGATCTGCTTTGAAGTCGGCGAGAGC
>Ga0180432_10007933_pt1 | contig 13364 bp, 10 predicted proteins | sample SS_ome_10_FD_132414 | JGI IMG/M metagenome (GOLD analysis project Ga0180432, IMG submission 132414) | Hypersaline lake sediment archaeal communities from the Salton Sea, California, USA - SS_1_MS_2 metaG | ecosystem: Environmental > Aquatic > Non-marine Saline and Alkaline > Hypersaline >...
CAGCAGGTGATGGAGGAAGAAGGCATCGAGGTCGAATACATGTTCGGCACGATGATCGAGGTACCTCGCGCAGCGCTCACCGCCGCCGAGATCGCAGAGTACGCCGACTTCTTTTCCTTCGGCACCAACGACCTGACCCAGATGACGTTCGGCTACAGCCGTGACGACGCCGAGGGCAAGTTCCTGCTCAAGTACGTGGAGGGCTTTGACACCGGCGAGGTCGACTATAACGGTGAACCGATCAAGACGCCGATCTTGGAAGCCAATCCTTTCCAGACGCTCGACCAGGTTGGCACCGGTCGGCTGGTCGAGATATGCGTGGAGGAAGGACAGGCCGCCGACCCTGATCTGGAGATCGGGATCTGCGGTGAGCACGGCGGCGATCCTGCTTCCATCGACTTTTGCCATCGGGTTGGCCTGGACTATGTCAGTTGCTCGCCGTTCCGAGTGCCGGTGGCCCGGCTGGCGGCAGCTCAAGCCACGATCAGGAACAGAAAGTAGTCACAATCTCTAGAGAACCCGTGTGGCAGGTGGCACACGTCACCTGCCACACGCCGTTTAATCAAGCGTTCGTTAACATCAGATTCCCCGCCCCAGGCAGGCAGCCATCAGCCGCCGTGCGAAATCGCTCAAAGCGACGCGCTGGCCCGCGCACGCCCGGTTTGCGCGAATGGGCAGGATGGATACAATATAGAGGGAGCCAAGAGGGTGCCTGCGATGCCACGGAGGTCACTGTGCTCCGATGGTAAAGGGAGCCTAGCACATACAGGATGAGTGTCGTTGAGCGTTATTGACGAGATCAAGGATCGGCTCGACATCGTCGAGGTCATATCCTCCTACATTCCGCTGCAGAAGGCAGGGCGGAACCACAAGGCCCTGTGCCCGTTCCATTCTGAGAAGACCCCATCCTTCGTGGTCTTCCCGGACAGTCAGCGCTGGCACTGCTTCGGGGCCTGCGGTGAAGGCGGCGATGTTTTCACCTTTGTGATGAAGCAGGAGGGATGGGACTTTCGCACCGCGCTGGAGGAGCTGGCCAGAAGGGCCGGCGTCGAACTGCGGGACCGCACGCCAGCACAGGTCGAGGCGGAAGACGAGGCCGACCGACTCCGGGAACTCTTGGCGGCGGCAGCTCAGTACTACCATCATCTCTTGTGCCATGCCCCGGAGGCAGAAGCCGCTCGGGCCTACATCGCCAGGCGTGGCATGTCCGATGAGACGATCGAACGCTTCCTGCTGGGTTATAGCCTGCCAGGTTGGGAGGGCACACGGGCAGCCATGACCGCGCGCGGGCACTCGGTCGATGATCTCACCAAAGCCGGGCTGCTCGTGCAACGCGAGGACGGCAGCGGGGGCTATGACCGATTCCGCGACCGGCTGATGATTCCCATTCGTGACGTGAAAGGGCGTGTGATCGGCTTTGGGGCCAGGACGCTCGATCCAGAGGGAGTACCAAAGTACATCAACTCTCCACAGACATCGCTCTTTGACAAGAGCCGGACGCTATTTGGCCTGGACCTGGCACGGCAGGCCATTCGTCGCGAGGATCGGGCCGTCATCGTCGAGGGCTATATGGACGTGATGCAGGCCAGCCAGGCCGAGTTCGCCAACGTGGTAGCTCAGATGGGAACGGCGCTCACCGAGCCGCAACTGCGGCAACTCCAGCGCTACACCCACCGCCTGGTGCTGGCGCTCGACCCTGATGTCGCCGGCATCCAGGCTACGCTGCGCGGCGTCGATGTAGCCCGCGATGCGATGGAACAGGAGTGGGAGCCGATCTTTGACCCACGGGGGCTGGTGGGATATGAAGCCCGGCTGGGAGCGGATCTCCGCGTCCTCCGGCTCCCTCCCGGCCAGGACCCGGACGACCTGATCCGTGAGGATGCGGAGCGTTGGGCAGCATCGGTGGAGGAAGCGGTCCCCGTGGTGGACTTTTACCTCCAGATTCTGCTAGAGGGAGTCGATCTCGACGACACCAAGGCCAAGGCACAGGTGGTAGACACGTTGCTGCCGGTCCTGCGGGCGGTGGCGAACCCGGTTGAGCGCGAGGACTATGTCCAAAAGATCGCCAGGACATTGCGGGTGGATGCCCGCGCGGTGCAATCCCGGCTGCGCAGCGGCGGACAGCGGCGCACGCGTCCGAGGCACACCCAAGCCCCGGTGTCAGACCAGCCGCGACCGGAGGCTATGGAAGCTGATCTTGAAGGCTACTGCCTGTCCGCGCTCCTGCACCGGCCTGACGCCCTATCGCAGATCAACGCGGCCCTCGTAGAGAGCCAACTGGAGCCCCTGCAGAGTCAGGACTTTCAAGATGCGGGCTATCGAGCGATATTTGAGGCATGGGAGAAACTCGTGGCGACCGAGCGTCCCGCTGGACTGGAGGAGCTGCAGGCACAATTGCCCACCGAACTGCACGTGCGATTGGAGAAACTAGATTCACCTGAGCAACCTGAGCTGGCCGATGGCCAACTGGCGCGCGATGTGTCGCTCACGCTGTTGCGAATGCGTGAACGCAACCTCAGACGGTTGGGACGGGAACTGAGTTTTCTGACACTCGAGGCTCAGGAAGCAGGGGACATTCGGGCACAGGGATATGCTGGCGCTCTACGAAACTATACAGAGACACTGCGGCTGACACAGCAGGCGCTGGCACAGCGATGGGGATGGGTAAGCCGAGGATAGAGATACTGCTGGCACAGTAGATTGCTGAAGGCCCAGACTGGCAATGAGCAGGAAAAAGAACAAGTCCACACAAACCGATACACAAGAGGATCCGGCCACACCCGATGCAGTGGATGCCATCTCACCGGTGATATCCGGGGCTGATTCAGTCGCGGTAGAGAAGGAGAATAGGTCCCCGATCAATGATGACAAGACTGCCGCATTGGACCAAGTACCAGAGCCCTCTCCTGATGAACTGGAAGAAATCGAGGAGGAAAAGCTGAGCACCGAGCGCCAGGTCTCACTCGAAGCCACCGACGATCCGGTGCGGATGTATCTGCGAGAGATTGGGCGAGTACCGCTCCTGGAGCCCCACCAGGAGGTATGGCTCTCCACACAGCGAGAGGCAGCCGCTCATCTCACGAGTGTACAGGGCCGCCTGACCGACCGGACTGGACAAACGCCGAGTGCGCAAGAGATGCTCGTCACCCTGATCGATTCGCTCCGTGAGTCTTGGGCAGGTGTAGTGAGAGGTTGCAAGGCTCAGAATCTTCCCGCGCCTGATCTGGCTGCGTTGGTCGATGAGGCCGAGGCCTTACATCGCACACCGCTACCAGGCATCCCATCGTACCTCTACGAGTTCCTGGATCAGGTAGGCTGGTCAGAATCGGAAGATGGATCCTACGAAACGTTCGCCACCCACCTCTTTGACACCTTTATCCTGCTATTCGTGCTGCCAGAGCCCACACTGGACTTTATTCGCACAGAGTGGCGTAAGCGCCAGAGATTTCCGACGCCTCGCAAGATCAAATCCACGTTGCTCGATGAGGACGAGATCACAGGAACATGGTCCAACCTGGAGGAGGGGGCAGCGCACGCCAAGCAGCTCCTGGCACGGGCGAATCTGCGGCTGGTGGTCAACGTCGCCAAGCATTACGTGGGGCGGGGAATCTCGTTTCTCGACTTGATCCAGGAGGGAAACATCGGGCTCCTGCGAGCCGCCCAAAAGTTCGATCACACCAAGGGATTCAAATTCTCGACGTACGCCACCTGGTGGATCCGACAGGCGATCAGCCGGGCCATCGCCGACCAGGCACGCACGATCCGCATTCCTGTGCACATGGTAGACACCATCAATCGGCTACACCGCCTCAAGCGGCAGATGGTCCAGGAACTGGGACGAGAACCCTCAATGGAGGAACTGGCGCTGGAATCGGACCTGCTCGAGACAGAAGAAAAGACAGCCATTCTGCACGCCCAGGCCACCGATGGTTCACTCCCCCCCTCGTTGGAGCGCCGGCTGCACCGCGCCGCGACCAAAGCAAGGCAGATCATGCGCATCTCGCAGGAGCCGATGTCGTTGGAAATGCCAGTGGGCTCGGAGGATAGCGGCATGCTGGGCGATTTCATCGAGGATGAGACCATCCCAGGGCCGGTCGACGCTGCTTCCAACCAACTGCTCAAAGAGCAGTTGCACGTCATCCTCAACTCGCTCAGCGAACGGGAGCGCGCTGTCCTGGAGATGCGCTTCGGCCTGAAGGACGGGGAAAGCCACACGCTGGAAGAGGTCGGCCAGGCCTTTGGCGTCACTCGCGAGCGGGTGCGGCAGATCGAGTCAAAGGCGCTCCGCAAGCTGCGCCACCCGGGCCACAGACGCAAACTGCGCGATTTCCTCGGCTAACAGCTATCGCGAGCCATCTTCCCGAAAGCTCGACTGGGCTGGCTGACAGGCATTGAGGCACTTCTTGGTGGCATCTCTGGCACCGTGGACCCCTGTCCCAAGCGACCGCCGCGGTCGCCGCTTTCGGGAAGATTCGCCCTTCAGGGTCCTGCCGCCGGCTGCACGGTAAGCGCCGCGTCGTCGAAAAAGGCGGCGTGGTAGACCTGCGCGAACTGCGTCTCTGCGAACATGCAGACCGTCACCGATCCCGCCTGGCCCGCGGTGACCTGGGACGAAGCAAGCTCCACCACACCGTCCTCCTGATTGACGATCTTTTCGTCCCCCCAGCGGGCCGCCTCACACCCCGCCCCGCCGTTCGGATCGACGCCCGCCTTCAGAATATAGCCCCCTGCCATGTCCTTGACGAACCCTATCGCACGCACCCGGAACCGCACCCGGCTGCCCGGCTGGACGAGCACCGTCTGAAACACCCAGGCCCGGAGCTTGACCCAGGGTTCGGTGCTGATCTGCAGCGTGGGCCCATCGATGGTCTGACGTGGGTCACCGGCCTGCTGGAAGCGCGGGGCAGCGAAAGAGTTAGCGGGGTCGAACTCGTCGCCCGCGGTCCAGTTGACAAAGGCACCGGTCTGCCAGCCAGGGATGGAATTCTCCAGCACGCCATCGAAGGAGGGATTGGCCAGTACCACGGGCTCAGGAGTGGGCGGCAGCGTGGGCGGTGGCGTCGGCCAAGGCGTGGGCGTCGGTGCGGGCGTGCCGGTGGGCCGAGGGGTCCGTGTGGGCGCGGGTGTAGGGCTGAGCGTAGGCGTCCACGTAGGCGGAAGCGTTGCACCGGGCTGGGGCAAGGCCGCCAGGGTTGGAACGGTCGTGGGGACCGATGGCGATTGTGTCATGAAACGGATCACGACGACCGCCATCGCCCCCAGGACGATCACGTCGGCCAGAGCCAAGGCCGCGACGATGAGCCATTTGATTCGGGACATGGGTAGACCTGATAACGAAACTAACGCAGCATGCGGTTGATGCGGCGCTTCATCTCGACCTCTCCCATCGGCACCGCCTCTTCCTCCTCTTCCTCCAATGCCAGAGCTCGCTCCGTGGGTGGGAGCGGTGCGGCACGAACCTCCGCCGGGGCCTCCCGTATCAAACGATCCGCCTGCGCGGCCATGCTGGCAGCGTTGCCGGCCCACAGAGCGCGGGCCTTGTCCACAGCATCCTTGGTATTCTGCAGCAAACCGATCAGTGAGTGGACCGGGGCAGATCCAGTGCCAATGATGAGGCCAGTGAGAAGCATGTCGACCCCCCGACCAATCTCGGCAAAGACGCTCCCCGCGCCTGTTCCGCCTTCTGCTCCGAAAACGCTCGCGACCAAGGCCATCATGCGGAGTTTAGCGCCGTAGGCCACGATCACGCCCAGCACGATGCCGGCGATGAGCGAAAGAACACCCTTCCGGCTGGTGTAATAGGGAGACTTGAGGAAATCGACCAAACGATCCTGAGCATCAGCCAGGGCATTCTCCGCCTTGCTAAAGGCATTCGCGTCCCGCGAGTTACGGTTCTGTAAGTCCGCGATCGCGGCCTGCCAGTCCCTCACCTGCTGTTTCGCCCAACCCAGGTAACCTTTGCCCTTGCCGAGAAAATCGCTGGCACCGAGGACCAGGCTTTCGTACCCGTCGAAAACCATCTCTATGAAACGCTCGATAGCGGTTGCCGCTGCCACTAGCGGCGCTAGAACCAACGCAACCTCTCCAGTGGTCACGGTGTTGTCGTCTCCATCTGCCGCGAAAGCGACACCAGTGACCATCAGCGAGAACATCAGAACCAATGCTGTTATCAAAAGAAGACGTTTCATCTTGATGACCTCCTGTCATGATATTGGCCACGCAACGTACCGACCACACTGAAGTGAATGGTCATACTTGTCTCGTATACTTCCTCCTTTCCTGCACCATCACGGGGCACCGGACCTACACGCAATCCCAGCGAACTGCAGCCGTGCAAGCCGTGTGTCCATTATAACACAACTTTGGTCACGCGGAGTCAAGAGATTACGAGATATCGGTTAGAAGCGCGCCGGTGTCGCAGGCAAACGCAGCAACACCCCAATGCCCATACGACATGATAGACAGCACACGGCATGCAACTGGGACTAATTTGGAACCCTTTCGGAACCCACATTCGCGCAACCTTGTGCTAAGATGATGGAGCAGAACATGGTCAACGACCCCTTGATCTGGGAGTCCGGCTATTCTCGAACCGGACATAAGGAGGCTTCAAATGACTGAAGAGGTCAATGGCAGATGGAAGGCTGTGATGAACATCTGGCTGGAAGGAGCACTGTTCGCTTCCAAGTTCACTCCTGGCACACGGGGCAAACCCTTTGCGCACGCGATGTCCGACGTGGCGGCCGACATCTTTATCCAGTTAGCCAGGGAGCAGTACGTATTTGAGCTGGACGAAGCGGACACAATGGCCCAGGCAATAGAAAACTATATGGTTGCCGAAGTATATAGTGGCCTCGCAACCGACCGGGACCTGTTCATCAAGGAGAACGATGCCCGATCCCTGGAGATAACGGTCGTCGGCTGCCCGTATGGCGCTGCCTGCGCCCACTTTATCAGCGCTCTACAGGACACGGAGGGATTTAGCAAAAAAGACATCCCCTGCCTGCGAGCCAACTGCTACGGGGTGGCTGTGACTCGGTTAACCGGTGCCGAATGTTGTTACCAGTTGCTCCAGGTTGCACCAGGTACGCGTTGCCAGGTCAGGTTGGAAATCGTCTGACGAGGAGTATCACCCATGGGTTATCGTCTGCGTGATCACGAGGCCGTCAGGCCGCCCTCTCTCAAGCAGATCCTGCACGAGATGAACCAGGCAGGGAAATTCGACGTATCAGTGCTGACATCCACAGAGGGATTGCCAATCGCCGCAGATCCCACGGGCTATGACAGCACACTCACGGCTACAACGGTAGCCCTGCTGCAGAGAGCCAGCAACGACACACAGCGACAACTGGGAGCGACAGACGTCGACGAGGTAACGATCTGCGATCACGACCACACCCGCCTGGTGTGCCGTTACCTTCCTGTTGGAGAGCGAGAACTGATCCTGGCCGTAAAGGTCCCGCCCGGTTGTTCCTACCGTCGCATTACCAACCAGGCGCTCAGGCGGATCAGACGGCTTCTATCCTGACCCTAGCTGCCCTTTGTCGGCATGTAGCGCGCCAGCTTGCCCGCCAGATTCGAAAGCGGCAGACTCTGCAACCATATCCGGCCGGGGCCGGTCAACTTTGCCAGGAAGAGCCCCTCGCCGGAGAAAAGGACGTTGGCCACGCCCTTCACCGTCGCGATATCATAGCTGACGGTCGGCTCGAACAGCGCGATGTGGCCTGGATCTACCTGCATCGTCTCCCCGGCTCCCAACGTGTATTCCCGCACCTCGCCAGGAATCTCCAGAAAGACGGTGCCCGGCCCGGTGACTTTTTGGAGGATAAAGCCCTCGCCTCCAAAGAACCCGGCCCCCAGCTTTTTGCGAAAGTGCATCTCCAGCTTCACCGAGGATTCCGCACACATAAAGGCATCCTTCTGACAGATCAGGCTCTGCCCAGGGCCGAGCTGAAAGTCAAGCACCTTGCCCGGTGCCTCGGGCGTAAAAACAACCAGCCCTTCGCCTCGGCGGCAGGTGTACGTGGTCATGAAGAGCGATTCACCCGCCAGCTTCCGGCCCAGGCCAGCCATCAGCCCACCTTTGCTGCCAGTCTTCATCTCGACGTCGCCGCGCATCCAGGCCATACCGCCGGATTCAGTGTAGACGGACTCGCCCTGACTCAGGTAGACGTCAACCGACTGTAACAACGTGCCAAGAATTTCGTAGCGCATGGTGCACCCTCCCTATCAGTATCTCTTTTTTTTTCCCCCAACCGTTCTTATTATCCACCATAGAGCGTCATGTGACAAGTCAAGATGCTGTGCGGCGGATCGGGCCAGTCAGCATCCCCACCATCGGCCCATCAAATGCCCAGGACCTGATTCAGCAGGACGAGCAGGCTGCGTTCCAACACGCGGTAGGAGTAGTAGCGTCGGCCGAGTTCGTAATTGTGCTCGGTCATTTCGGCCGCCAGCGCAGGACCACGCAAAATTTGCCGGGTCCGCCGAACGGTCTCCTCGGTGATAAAATCCTCGAATCCGATAACCTTGAATCCCTTGGGCTCGATGTCGCGCCGAAAGATCTCATAGGTACTCATTACGATCGGCCGGCGATAGTAGATGGCCTCCAGGAAGGCGTTGCCAAAGCCCTCCACCGTCGATGGGTACGTAACCAGGTTGGCTTGTTGATACACATCGGCCAGTGTAAAGACCTTTCTCCCATCCGGTGTCTGACCGCGCTCGTCGCCGACGAGATCGGAGGCAAAAACCACCCGCACGTGCAGCAAATCGGCCAGAGTCCGCAGATAGGTCTCATAGTCTGTGCCCTCGTCGCCGGAAGCATGGGAGATCACGAGCGTACATCGCGAGTTCAGCCGGCGGGCCAGCTCGATCGCCCGCTCAATGCGCTTGCGGGGGACGACCCGCGTTGGTTGAAGCAACAGGTACTCATCGGGACCAATGCCAAGCGCGGTCCGCACTTTGGCAGCGCGGGCGTCGGGCTCGGGTGGCGGCGTTTCGAAATCCATCACGTTGGGGATGAGCATCGAGCTGATCCCGGTGCGCAGGGCCAACTGGCGGGCACCGTAGGAATTGATCACCACGTGATAGACGGATGGCAAGATCGGGGGAAAAGCGCCCAGTTGGTAATCAGAGGCCGCCGTGACCTTGAAGCGTTTGCGTTCCCACGCAAAGTCGTGGTGATGTCCAACGGTGGGGAGATGGGTCTCTGCGATCAGCTCTGCCAGGGCCAATCCCAGCGGGATGTTCATAGGGATCGACAGGGCGTTCTCGACGATCAGCAAGCCCAGGTCAAATGAACGCACAAACTCGTACAGATGGGCTTTCAGATCCCATTGAAGCGCCTGAATCCGCTGAGAGGTTTGGGGTGAGCGCCTGTCGTTGTCGAACAGATCGGCGTTCAGAGCCTGGATGTCGGGATGACCAAAGTGCGCCTCTGGTACCACGTGGCTACGCCAATCTGGCCACTCCGACTCACCAGCAAAGTAAAAGCACTCGTGACCGAGTTTGGTCAGGATGTGCGACCACTTTCTCGTCTCCAAAGAGACCCCATCTGTCCCAGCCAGCCGGGTGGAGACGAACCCGATTCGAATTTGCCGACCGCCCATCTCCGCTCTCAACCCTACCTCTCCCCAAAGACCGAACTCTGGACACCTGCCGCCAACGCAATCGTTGAACCATTGTAGCCCGCTTCCGTTCACGGGGCGTCAATGCAAGGTGAGATATATATTAGAACCCACCGCACTGCAGACAATCACGCACGTCGATCCAACGAGAGATCGTGACGTAAGGCCACTTGGACTATGTTACGTTCCCGTTCCCTGTCAGCCAGAGCACCTGGTAAGGGGCAATGAACAGATTGAGAGTGCCAAAAGTGTCCACACGGAAGATCGTCCCGGCTATGAGATCCCGCACGTGTCCAGCATTGAAAAAAGCAAGGGCGTCTAGATCGACGCGCAGAAGCCGTTCAGCATTCGACACGTTGTGAATACACAGAAGCGACTCGCTCCCATCGGGTGCACCGCGGAGCAAGACAAAGAGGGTGGGATCGAGGGAAAGCACCTGTTGTGATCCAGCGGGATGGAAGGCCGGATGGGCAGCGCGAGTGCGGATGATATGCAGATAGGGGTACAGGACCTTGTGGCGCAAGGAGGCCGGATCTGCCACTTCTCGCTCCAGACGATCGCGGCGCAGCTTCTCACGATTGATGGAGCGGTACCGGCCAGTCTGCTCCACCCCGGCGCGATAGCTCCGGGAGCCGAACAGGCTGTGCACATAGATGCCCGGAACGCCAGCGAGGCTGAGCATGATGGCCTGAGAGGCCAGGAAGCGCCGTGCCTGCAGATCGAGCGGCTCGGCAGCATGGGGATCCGATAGGGCGTCAAAGTAGGAGATGTTCAGTTCGTAGACGGTCTGGCTGCCATCGGGCTCGGCCTTGTAGGAGACGTAGCCACCGTGCGCCAGTGTGCGCTCGACCATGGCCTGCACCTCCGAGCTGCTGAGGATTCCCTCGACAGGACGTACACCGACGCCATCGTGGGATGCCAGAAAGTTGAAGAAGGTGGTGCTGCTGGAGGGCGCATTCAGGCCGCCGGCCCATTCAGAAAGACGGGAGGCATCGCCGGTATGGAAGGTGTGCAGGACCAGAGGAGGGAGAGAGAACTGGTAGACCATCTGGGCCTCGTCCGAGCCATTGCCAAAGTAGGAGACGTTCTCCTCGTGAGGGACATTGGTCTCGGTAATGAGGATCACATGCGGGGCGACCGCGTCCAGTACGGCCCGGAGGAATTTTATCACGCGGTGTGTCTCTTCAAGGTGGATACAGGGAGTGCCGATCTTTTTCCACAGGTACGCGATGGCGTCCAGGCGGATGATCTGGGCCCCCTTTTCGACATAGAGGAGCAGAATCTCGACGATCCTCAGCAGAACGTCGGGATTGGCATAGTTGAGATCAACCTGATCCGCGCTAAAGGTCGTCCACACCAGCCGCTCGCCGCGATGCCCTGAGCCTATCGAAGGGTGGACGGTCTGCACCCGGGTCAGGAGAGGCAATGCCCGAGGGCGGACGACCTGCGACAGGTCCGTCCCCTCCTCGACGACGATAAAGAAATCCGCGAACTCGGGATTGTCCCGCAGGAACTCTTGGAACCACCTGCTCTGCACCGAGATATGGTTGATGACAGCGTCGAACATGAGACGAAATTCGCAGCCCAGACGCTCGATATCCGCCCACGTGCCGAGGGCGGGATCGACGACAGCGTAATCGACGATAGAGAAACCATCGTCGGAAGAGTACGGGAAAAAGGGCAGGATGTGAACGCCCGTGATCGCTCCTCCGACGGTCGTCTCCAACACCTCGGCCAGTGTCAAGAGAGGGGATTTACCCGCTTCAATCATTTGGTCCCCATAGGTGATGAGGATGACGTCGCGCTCCGACAACCGCTCCTGAGGAACCGGACACGTGCTTGGGGCACGCACGGAGGTTCGCCGGCGGAACTGGGCCAGGACCTCACGCAGCCGTGCGAGCACGGCTGGCGCTCGCTCCGCGCCATAGAGAAAGGCCAGGTGGTCAACGATACGGCTATCCAGCGTCATCGCAATCAGAGATCCTCTCAGGAGTGCCCCGCACAGGTCCAGGCCCATCCGGTCGCGCCGGACCGGGCACCGGCGGCCCCCGTCGCCTACCCCTTGACGCCTCCCGCTGTGAGTCCCTCCGTGAGGAACCGCTCCAATGCCAGGAAGAGGGTTACCACCGGCAACGTCATGATAGTCGAGGCAGCCATGACGACGTGTGGGCGCGGCGTGGGATCGTTAAAGATGGTATTGATCTTGATCGGCATGGTAAACATTTCGCGGCTGTTCAAGAACACGAGCGCGTACAGAAACTCGTTCCAGGCAATCATAAACGTATAGATGGCGACCGAGACCAACGCGGGAATCGCCAGAGGCAACGTGATACGCCAGATCACGCTCACCCGGCTGCAACCGTCAATCAGGCCAGCCTGCTCGATCTCGGAGGGAATGGTACGAAAGTAGTTGGCCAGCATGTACAGCGCCACGGGAAGCGTCTGTGCCAGGTAGGTAAGGATCAACACCGGCAGGTTGTCCTGAACCTCGAACCCAAGCCGGGCTCCAATCCGGGCCACCATGGCAAACAACGGGATGATCAACAGAATGCCAGGAAACAGGTAGACGATCAGAACGCCGTTGAGCATCAGCTCCTTGCCCCGAAAGTGCAGCCGGGATACCGCGTACGCGCCCAGCGTGGAGAGAATCACGGCGATGATGGCTGTAGGAACCGCAACCTGGACGCTGTTGAGGATGTTGAGGCCGAAATTCTCAAAACTCGACGTTCTAGAGACCTGGACCGTGGGATCGAATAGCTGCCGGTAGGCGTCCAGTCGCAGCGCACTGGGGATATAGACCGGCTCCCGGCCACCGATTTCGGCATAGGTCTTGAACGACGAACTCGCCATCCAGTAGAACGGGAATAGAATGCTGGTCAGAAAAAACGCCAAGGTCACCGCAAAGATAAAGCGCGGCCAGGTGATCCACTGGGCCAGGTGATCGATCAGAGTCAGACGATCGCTTCTTGCACTCATCTCAGCCTCCGTTCACTCTTCGACGCTTCTCATAACCGTGCCCACGTATACCGCCAGGAACACGACCAGGATACCCAACAATATCATCGCGTTGGCCGCCCCCTTGCCGAAATTGAAGGACTTGAAACTGAATTGGTATGTGAGCACCGGGAGAACGTTCGTACCAAAGCCACCTCCCGTCAACAGAAAGATATCGTCGAACTTGTTGAACGTCCAGATCAGCCGCAGCAAAAAGACGGCGCCGAGCACATAGCGCAACTCGGGCAGCGTCACGTACAAGAACTTTAGCCAGCTGTTTGCACCGTCTACGTCGGCAGCCTCGTACAGCGTCTGGTCCACTGCCTGAAGCCGGGCCAGGATCATGAGCATGGCAAATGGGAAATATCGCCACGCTTCAAAGACGATCACCAACAGCAACGCGAGGCCGCGCGTCGCCAGATATGCTTTGGGCAACTGGATGAGCCCCAGCTTCATCAGAATGTCGTTGAGCACCCCGGAGGGACGAGGGTCGAGAATCCAGCGCCACACAAAAGCCACACTGACGATGGGCGCCACGTAGGGAAACAAAAAGACAGCACGTGCCAGCCCGCGAGCGCGGAATGGACGGTTGAGGAGCAACGATGCGATCAGGCCAATGAGCAGCGTCAGGATTGTGGCACTGAACGAATACACGATGCTGGTGACCGCCGCTCCCCAGCTCTGCAGGCCCTGGAACTTGAAGGCGAAATCGTTGACGACGAAGCGATAGTTCTCCAATCCCAC
>Ga0180432_10007934_pt1 | contig 13361 bp, 13 predicted proteins | sample SS_ome_10_FD_132414 | JGI IMG/M metagenome (GOLD analysis project Ga0180432, IMG submission 132414) | Hypersaline lake sediment archaeal communities from the Salton Sea, California, USA - SS_1_MS_2 metaG | ecosystem: Environmental > Aquatic > Non-marine Saline and Alkaline > Hypersaline >...
CGCCAGAGGCTTGGCTGGGACAAGCGGGGTTGGTGGATTTGTGGTTTGGTGGTCATTATTAAGCTCTCCTTATTTATAACCTTAAGGGGGAGTAAAAAACTTGCCTCCCGTAATTAGACGAACCTGCGCATTTGGTGCGAAAAATCGGGTGAATTAGGTAATGTTAAAATTTGTAAGTTGTTGTGTGGAAAGAGATAAAGAAAATTTGAGAAAAATTCAATTTAACTAATTAATACCTGCGCAAATGATTCTATTCCGCTCAAGCGCCGCGGGGGCTTTTGTCCCGCTCAAGTGCCGCGAGGGCTGTACTGAGCTGCGATCATGACAGGCAGGACAAGACCCTTCGACATGCTCAGGATTAGCCCAGGTTTTAAGTTAAAAAATTAATGACTGGGCTAAAAAGTGAAAGAAAATGCAAGAAAATGGCAGAAAGTGTCAAATGTTGGTGCTTTAAGCACATAAATAGCGGTTCTTTCGGGTGATTACTTCGTTGTTATTGCCTGACTGCACGTCCTCGATGTACAATAGTACGCCTCCGTGCGGCGGACAAATTACGCCTTGTACTGACGCGAAACTCCGCGCAAAAGGGGTCTGAGACCCCGATCAATTCCTAAAAAAGAGTGGTTTGTTGTTGATCCGGCTTCGCCAGAGGCTACGCCGCGACAAGCTCCGGCTTCGCCAGAGGCTACGCCGCGACAAGCGAGGCTTACGCACGAAGAAAAAGAAGGGCACGAAGAAAATTAACTTCGAACGTCCAACTTCGAACATCGAACTTCGAATCTGTTGAGAGTAGAGAGGTGAACAGTAAAGTATCGAATTTTTTGATTTGACGGGGTGTGGGAAGAGGATTATAATTTTGGGTGGATGCCTCGCCAGAATGCTTGGGTTAGCTTCTTTAGATGCAGCTGAATTCGAGAGAGTTGTCGTTATATTAATTTTTTTTTGGGCGGAGATGTTTCTCGTGAAAGAATTTGAAAATTGTGGGTTTGTGCATCGCCAGTCCCGAAAATTCGGGACGAGAGAGTCGAAGTTTTATTAAAGATTTTTTATTTGAATTTCTGCCTGATTAGTATATAATGGTTATCGTCTTTTGGTTTTTAGCCCAAATGACAGGATGGGAAAATATGGCAGGAGTGAGCAATAATTGTTGTTTTGACAAGATTGTGAATAAGCCATCAGTTTTTTTAGTGATTATTTTATTTAGCGTATTTAGTCCCACGGCCGAGGCCGCAATTGTTTTCAACGACGGTTTTGTTCACGAAATTGGTTTTACTATAAATAATACGGTAGTAGTTTTGGATAGTCCTACTGGGAATCCAACAACCCTGAATCTTGTTGAAAATGGATTTATAGATAACATAGGTGTTGGGGATAGTAGTTTCGTAAATATCTTTGACGGGGTAGTTGACACACATTTAGAATCTCAATACAGTAGTCAAGTATCAGTATCTGGGGGAGCTATAAATGGAAGTTTTTGGGCTGTAGATGATAGTCAAGTAGATATAACCGGCGGTTTTGTAGGAAGCTTGAGGGCAAGTGATGATGCCCAGTTTCTTATATCTGGGGGGACTATAGGCAATCAGTTGGACGCTGAGTGGTCTGGAACTATAATATTGCAAGGTTCAAATTTTGCAGTGGATGGGCAACCGTTTGGTTACGGTTATCTTTTTAGTGTACATAGTGGTTGGGCTGAAAATGAACCAGACAGACGCCTAAGTGGGACACTGGACAGTGGAGAGCAAATTGATAATTTGTTCCGTATAGGCCACAGTGGCGAGGTTCTCCTTGTACCTGAACCTGCTACTCTCTTACTTCTCGGCCTCGGTACGGTGATGTTGAGAAGAAAACAATAGAATACCCGCCTATTTTTTACTTGACTAACCGCATAAATAATGTTTATAATTAGATTGTCTTTTGGTTTTTTGGCCCAAAGAGTACAAGGACGGGAGACAATGGCTGGAGTAAGTAATAGTTTCTGTTTTGCAAACCTTATAGCGGTATTTGTACGTTTAAACACTAACTTTTTTGAAAGGGTAAGAAAATGAAGAAGAAAAATGTAAACACAAATTTGGTATTGACAATAATGGTATTGGCTGGGCTATTAGGTTATACCTTGTTGGTACAAGCCGGCAATTTAGAGCCATCTGCACCGCCGGGGCCAACAATGAAAACGTTGGATGAAGTGTACGAAGCAGCCTCCGCGGGCATAAGTGCAAGACGAGGTTATATCAAGTTTCTTAGTATTGGTAGTCCTGCAACGGTAGAGTTGTTCACAGTGGGCCAAGGGGAGCGATTCGTTTTACTAAAGGTGATGGCTCGGAAAAACAATGACCAATGGGTCGTAAAGATTAATGATGAAACAATCTTAAACGCTCAAGGTGCAACTTGTGAAGCAACTACCTTTTCGTCTTATATCTTTCAGTTTATGTGGGATTTCCCAGATAGAACCGTGGTGCTTGGTCCCAACGATGTTCTGAAAGTTTACACTCCCGATTCTCATGTTCATCCTTTGAACTTTCATATTATTGGCTACTTTTACGATATTTAGCAAAATGGGATACATCAAAAACTATGGTTATATAGTCAGTGAGGATATAGTTTTCTGGTAGATTCAAACAGAAAATATAATTAACATTTTACAAAAGGAGAATGAATATGGAACTTGTAAAAAAGAACTTTTTGACAATTGCTGTTCTATGTGTCTTGCTATTTGTTGTTTTTGACAAAATGACCGGCTGGGCAGGTAACATCGACCCGTGCACACCGCCTGGGCCAACAATGAAAACGCTGGATGAAATTCACGAGGCCGTTGTCTCATCACCGACAAGCATTTCACAAAGGGAAACGTTTTTTGAGCATTATTATGTTATAGCAAATACTACGGTGCCTTGCTTCACCGTGGAGGCTGGCAAGCGTTTTGTATTAAGGAAATTAAACCTCGAGAATAACAATCTATCTTTATTCGTAGATGACCAACCTTTTATGACACATATATATTTCACGAACAACCTCAAAGATTTGGATTTGCCAGACGGATGCGTTGTGGTCAATGAAGGGCAGACGCTGGAGATTCGGAATACAAGTGTCAATGCGTACGCTACGATTATCGGCTACTATTATGACGTTCCGTAAGGTGGTTGTTGTAGAAAGAGTTGGCACCACTATCGGTTGGAATTAATAGGGAGATTTATAATGAACTGTAAGAATACAATAAGGTTAGTACTGACTGTGGTTTTCCTTTTCAGTTATTGCCGTCTCTACGCTAATGAAAACATAGACCCAAATAATGATGGTTCGCAATATGCCTACGGGGAAAACATCGGCTGGATAAATTTTGAACCCAATGTGTCTGGCCCAAATGTCGGGGCTATGGTAACTGCTGAAAGTATAACCGGCTTTATCTGGGCTGAAAATGTTGGTTGGATAAACTCAGGTCCGAATGTGCCCAATGACTCAAATTACTATGGTATAACTAATGACGGTTCAGGTAAGCTCAGCGGTTATGCCTGGGGTGAGAACATCGGCTGGATAAATTTTGACACTAATGTGCCAAATGATTCAAATGATTATGGTGTGACTATCGATTACAATGGGAATTTCGGCGGCTGGGCTTGGGGTGAAAATATCGGCTGGATAAATTTCAACTCTGCCGACCTTTACGGATACAATGTAAGGGCCGGCATAAATTATTGTACGACCTGCGGAGGCGACCTTGATGCCAACAGTGTGGTTAATTTGGACGACCTTAATCAGCTTATCGGTGATTTGACTATGGCCAAAATTTCCGACGCCAATGAGTGGTTAATTCTCAAGGGCGACCCGAATACAGGCATCTATTGGAGGAACTGCTCCGATATGGACGTCGATTGCGATATCGACCTTGCAGATTTGAACCGATTGATTGGCAATCTGACTTGGGAAAAAATTACTGTTGGCAATTGGTACTATCCGTGTGGAACGTATGACCCATAGCGATTAGGTTCTTTAATTGATGTTGAGAAAGAAACTCGGTTTGAGGCCTGTTTTAGTAGGCCTCACTTTGTCGTTTTACTCCTCTGTGTAAACTCACCAGAAGGGATTTAGTAAATGATTAGTTTGCTGCTGCTGTAGGGCGGAATGAGGGCGGAGGGCGGACAGGCAGTGAAATACCTGACATATACCGCCATTTGTTTTTAATAGATTCCTCGACTCGGCCTTTCGGCCTCGCTCGGAATGACAAAAAGTAGATTCGGTGGCTGGCTTCGCCAGAGGCTTGGCCGCGACAAGCTGGGTCCTTCAATAAACTCAGGAAAAGGCAGAAAATGTTTTTCTTTGTCATATTTTTCAGTTAAAATGGTGATGTGATACTACACAAAATTATATCATAAAAGAGGCCCAGCGATTAGAAGGCGGTTAATGTTACGAAACAGAATTATAACAACCTACACAGACATATAACTCATAAGGAAATGTCAGTTAAGAAAACCCATAATGAATCCGGAGAATAAATCGGAAGTTAAAGAAAAAAACTAAAAAAATCTAAATCAAGGAGAAAAAAAAGAATGAATAAGTTGAACCGCATAGAAACAGTATTTTGCTTTTTAATTTTAGCTTTCATTTGCGGCTGCAGTAATAATGCAGCAAACCCGCGATACGAACTATCAAAGAAAGCTCTGGTTGATTTCGTAAACACCCGATACCAGGCCTATTTCCATATCAATATGTGCACCTTCAAAAATTTGAATTCCTTCGAAAAAATCTATCACCGCACCGATGGCAACGAACCACCAACCATGTGGAACCCTACCGGGATGGATTGCGAACAATGGGCAGATGTCGTAATCGCTGCAAGAATGACCGGCGGGTGGCTCACAACTAAACATCACGGCGGCTTTTGCCTCTGGGAGAGTAAATACACCGACTACGATGTTGCTTCATCAAACGTCAAAACCGATGTCGTTAAACTTTTCGTCGATGCCTTCCGCAAAAAGGGCCTGAAAGTCGGCCTGTATTATTCAATACTCGACTACCACCACGGAATCGTGAACGGAAAAGTGTCAAAAGAAGAAATCGAATTCCTGAAAAACCAGATAACTGAGCTGCTCACCAATTACGGCCCCATCGACTACATTAATTTTGACGGCTGGTCAACCTGGCCAACCACCCCTACTTTTGATGATATCCCCTATTATGAATTGTTCAAAGCCGTCAAAGCCGCTCAGCCCGACTGCCTTATTATCAGTCACGTTTACGAATCAAACCTGGCACATACCGACATCCCATTCACTGACGCCGGCAGCAGACCTTATCCTCTTCATCCAGATTACATGCGACCCGCCGGCTCATCGCATCAAAGTCAGACCGGCTGGTTCTGGAACAAGAAGTATCGCGTCAAAAGAAGTGTCAAATTCATTTTAAAGAATCTGAACAGCTACAATTCTCACAACGCCGTTTACATCTTAAATCTCGGCCCAGGACCCGACGGAAGAATACAGGACGACGCCATTGAACGCGTTAAGGAGGCCGCAGCAGTCTGGGAAAGACCTGATGACCTGAAACTATCCGACATTGGCGAGAACTGGGGATACATGTATGACGTCAACAAGAACCTGGCTTTCCTAAAACCCGTCACACAATCCAGCACACACAAATTCATCCGCGACAGGCGTGCCTATCCAAGAGCGGAAATCGCTATCGATGGCGTCACCGAAGGAAATCTGAAAATGGAACAGACCTCTTACACCAAAGAGGAATTTCAGCCATGGTGGCAGGTTGACCTCGTTGACCTTTGTGATATTGACAAGATAACCATTTACAACAGAACCGATGCCGAGATGGATCGGCTTAGCGACTATAATGTTTACGTTTTAGACACCGACGGCAAAAAAGTCTGGTCGAGCCATCAAACAACATTTCCAAATCCATCAGTTACCTTAAAGACCGGCGGCGTTACCGGAAAATTCGTAAAGATTCAACTGGCCGGCACGAATTATTTGCACCTGGCCGAGGTCATCGTAGAAGGAAAACGTTCTGCTAAATAAGCTCACACTGAAAATAACATATATGCTGTTATAAAAAGCCTCTCGAAATAATTCGAGGGGCTTTCTTTTACCCATTTATCGCTACCTGCCGCTCGGCGGCCTTCAATATGAAATCTGTCCGCCTATAGCGGATTAAATCTCATACTGCAATCCTTTAGTCATACATGTGATAATCAAAAACCGGAGCGTTGACACTTTTCCGCCAGGCCTTCATTTCGGCTATGAGCTCATCGCGTTTAGCCGGCATAGAATTGGCAAGATTTGTTGTTTCAGACAGGTCCTTTTTCAGATCATATAATTCATAACCAGCAGCCTGCTTGCCATCAGGGCCAGTATAGAACTTTTCTATTATTTTATAGTTTCCTTTTCTCATCGCCCCGTAAGGCAGGCTGACCCAAGGAGGTTTTGTGTTATGAACATAATGAGTTTTTACGGGATAGCGAAGCCAATGCAGACTTCGATCTATTTTACTTTCGGTCTTTTTCATAACCCCGGTCAAACTGACGCCATCTAAAACACCACACTGGGGATTTATTTTCCCCCCGGCCATTGAAACAAACGTAGGATAAATATCGATTCCAATAACCGGCACATCGCATGAATCGCCCGCCGTTGTCACCCCTTTCCACCTTACAAACATCGGCACCCGTGTTCCGCCTTCGTATGGCATACCTTTAGAATCGCGCATAGGATAGTTGTCCGTTCTTGGAGTCCCGCCGTTGTCACTGAAGAATACCACAATTGTCTTATCCGCAATGCCCACCTCATCCAGCGTTGACAAAATCCTCCCGACGCTGTCATCCAGATGCTCCGTAAGCCCAGCATACGGTGCGTCATCATGGCGCAGTCCCGGCGTGATCAATGCTTTATATTTAGCCACTTTTTTTGACAGTGCCTGAATAGGTGTATGCACTGCATAATAACAAAAATTCATAAAGAAAGTTTCGCCTTTATGCTCTCTTATATAGCGTACAGCTTTCTCGGTTAGGCAGTCGGTAAGATGAGACCCGGGAGGAAATTGGTCAAGATCAGGCACTTTCTTTCCGCCACTGTTACCAAAAGGATAAAAGAAAGAGGCAGGCATACCTTTCTGATTTGAACCGATAGACACATCAAAACCGCGAAGTTCCGGCCTCTGTGAATTGTTGCCGATATGCCACTTACCCAGATGACAAGTAATATAACCAGCTTCTTTCATAGCCTGAGCCAGCGTATATTGACCTGTAAGCTGGTTATTCACTCCGTTATTGACTACGCCTAACCTGGCAGGATATTTCCCTGTCATGATCCCAATCCTGCTCGGGGCACAAGTAGAATGCGTTGAATAAGCGTTTGTAAACCATAAACTATCAGACTTGAGCCCGTCTATATTAGGCGTCTGATGCAGATCGCTTCCCATGCATCCAAGGTCTGCATAACCCAGATCATCGGCATGAAGGAAAATAATATTAGGTTTGGGCTGTCCGCCAGCCACATTTATTTTTAACATTTTGGACCCAAAGATTGTTGCTGCCTTTGAGATACTGTCAGGCAAAAAACAGCTTGCGGCGGTGGCGGCGGCTAACTTAAGAAAATCTCTTCTTGAAGACATAATCACACTCCTGCATTACAAAAAATATGTTAAACAGGTTCCTTCGGCTGGAAAATTCCGTATTTTTCAATCGGAGAGCATCTTATTATTTAACAACACAGTGTACAAAAAGGGTTATGCATTGTCAAAGGAAAAAACAGTTGAATAATTCCATTCCCAGCGTTTACTACCAAGGTCATCTTTGACCGTACCACCAGCCTGGTAAAGCGAAAGTGGACCAAATCGCCACCCGCCCGCCAGATCAATCCTACCGCATCCCCACCCAATTTCCAATAATTTCCCCACAAAGCCACAAAAAAAACCCCCGTATTTTTACGAGCCCCCCATTGATTTTCTCCCAATCACAAGCCGCCAGCGGCAGCAACCGGATTGAATTTACCGCCACCTTTATTTTCAGAACCCATAATACCCCTCCCCAAATGTCATTGTGAACGATTCTTCGAATCGCGCGGCAATTTCCTTCCGGCCGGTCAAGCAATGGCAGGCCAGGCAGGGCGAAGCCAGGGCCATTTTTTATAGGTATTGACAATTGATGATTTTGGCTTATATTTAGCGTTTCGGCTTTTTAGTTTCGGGATTTAGTGAGAAGTAGAATGATAAATGTCAATGAGAATTTTCTTAAACTGCAGGCGGGTTACCTGTTCCCTGAAGTCGGCAGGCGGATAGATGCCTTTAAGGCAAAAAACCCCGATGCGAAGCTCATCAGCTTAGGCGTCGGCGATGTAACACAGCCATTAGCGCCGGTGGTAATCAAGGCGATGAAAAAAGCGGTCGATGAGATGGGTGATATAGATACCTTCCGGGGCTACGACGGCGGCGGGATAGGTTATGAGTTTCTACGAGAGGCGATAATCGAGAACGATTTTCGGCAGCGAGGAATCGAACTCGAAGCCGATGAAGTTATTGTGAGCGACGGGGCCAAGTCCGATACAGGCAATATCGGCGAGATATTCGGCCTTGCAAATGTTGTGGCGGTGGCCGACCCTGTGTATCCGGTGTATGTCGATACGAATGTTATGGCCGGCAGGACAAAAGGCGCGACGGAAACAGGGCAGTTCGAGGGTATTGTTTATATGCCTTGTACGGCAGCGAATAATTTTACGCCGGCCCTGCCCACTGAACCGGTTGATTTGATTTACCTGTGCTTTCCGAACAACCCTACCGGTGCGGTGGTGAGTAAAGAAGTTCTGCGTCAATGGGTCGATTACGCGAAAGCCAATAAGGCGGTAATTCTTTTTGACGCCGCTTATGAAGCCTTTATCACCGATGCCGATATTCCGCATTCGATTTATGAGATTGACGGGGCCAAAGATGTTGCGATTGAGTTTCGCAGTTTTTCCAAGAGTGCGGGCTTTACCGGTGTGCGATGTGCCTTTACCGTTGTGCCGAAACAGGTCAAGGCATATACCGACGACGGCAAGGCAGTCGAGCTTAACAAGTTATGGCGGCGTCGTCAGTGCACGAAGTTTAACGGTGTATCGTATATTTCGCAGTGCGCGGCAGCGGCCATCTATAGTCCGCAGGGCAAAAAGCAAATTCGGCGGACTATTGATATTTATATGAAAAATGCGGCGCTGATTTGCCGGGCGCTCGCTAAAATGGGTTATCAAGTTTACGGCGGTGTGAACGCACCGTATATCTGGCTAAAGACGCTGAACGGAGTAAGCTCTTGGGATTTCTTCGACCTTCTGCTGCAAAAGGCGAATGTGGTCGGGACGCCGGGAGCGGGGTTCGGACCGGCGGGCGAAGGATATTTCAGACTTACGGCTTTTGGCAGGCCTGAGGATACGGCCGAAGCTATGAAAAGATTTGCCGCACTTTAATAATGGCAGAGCCGACAACAGCATATATTGGTTTAGGCAGTAACCTCGGTGACAGAGCGGAGTTTCTGGATAAAGCGATTCGGATGTTAGGCGAAAGCAAAGGAGTCGAAGTTGTCCGGGCCAGCGAATTAATCGAGACGGCTGCACTTGGCGATAGTAATCAGCCGAAATATCTCAACAGCGCTGCCGAAGTGAAAACGTCACTTGAGCCGGAAGAGTTGTACAGGAGAATGGCTGAAATCGAGGAGGCGCTTGGCAGGGTAAGGGCTGAGAAATGGTCGCCAAGGGTCATCGATTTGGATTTGCTGCTGTATGGAGAGCAGGTAATCAACAGTGGCGATTTAACTGTGCCGCATCCGCAGATGCACCTTCGCTCGTTTGTGCTCAAAGGTCTATGCCGGCTCAATGCTCAATTGGTCCATCCTGTTATGAATGTATCGGTAGCAGAGATGGCAGGGCGGCTGGGCGGGGGAGATTTTGCGCTCAATCGCGATTTGCCTCAGGTTGTGAGTCTGGCGGGCGTCATCGGCGTCGGCAAAACGACATTAACGAAAAAACTCGCAAATTATTTCGGCAGTAAGACGTTGTTCGAATCATACGATACGAACCCGTATATGCCACAGGTCTATGCCGGCAGGAAAGATTTGGCGCTGGATTCGCAATTATATTTTCTCATCAGCAGAGTCGAGCAGCTAAATCATAATGTTTTAGGGCCGGGCGAAATGGTCATCAGCGATTATGTCTTTGACAAGGAAATGATTTATGCCAGGCGTCTGCTGGGGTCGCAGCAACTGTCCAATTACCAGAAGTATTATCAGCCGTTCAGGGTAGCTGTTGCTGCGCCGGTATTGGTGGTATATATGACTGATTCAGTGCAGAATTGTCTTGGGCGTATCCACGAGCGCAATCGGCCTTATGAGCAGAAAATTGAGCCGCAGTTTTTAGAGGCTCTCAGCGGTGATTATGAGAAACTTTTTGACGGTTGGAAAAGCTCGCCGGTAATTCGTATATCAATGTCGGAGTCGGACTATAGTGAGGAAATCGCAGTTGAGATTTTGGCTGAGCAGATAAAACATTATATTATCGCGTAATTTTTTTGTGAAAGTAGTTTTTTGATATTTTCGAGAAAGGGAAAATGGAAGTTTCAGAAACAATAGAATCGGTGAGGGAGTTTGTAAAGGCCGCCCGCAGCGAGGGCAAAAGAATCGGCCTTGTCCCGACGATGGGCGCGCTGCATATCGGTCATACTTCGCTAATCGAAGCGGCGGTTAAGCAATGCGGCTTTGTGGTGGTGAGCATTTTTGTCAATCCGACGCAGTTCGGTCCCGGCGAAGATTTTGAAAATTATCCGCGTCCGGTTGAAGCGGATTTGGAGATTTGCAGAAAGTTGGGTACCGATGTTGTTTTTATGCCTAAGCCGGAAGTTATGTACGCCGGTGAAAATTTGACGTGGGTAAAGGTTGAGAAGCTGACCAAGTCACTTTGCGGCCGGAACCGCCCGGAGCATTTTCGCGGCGTAACGACGGTCTGTACGAAGTTATTTAATATTATTGGACCGGATGCTGCTTACTTCGGGCAAAAAGACGCACAGCAGTCCATCGTTATTAAGAAGATGGTTGCCGATTTGGATATGCCTTTGGAAATTGTTGTCTGTCCCACTGTTCGTGAGCCGGACGGGCTGGCGGTCAGCAGCAGAAATAAATACCTCACAGATAAGCAGAGAAAAGAAGCGACCTGCCTGTATGAATCACTTCAAAAGTGCCGGAAGATGATTGATGCGGGCACAAGGGATGCGCAGGAAATTATTCGTGAGATGCGCGGGATATTGAGCCGCCCCACATCGGCGAAAATTGATTATGTAAGTATCGTCGATACCGAAACGCTCCGGGATGTGGACGACATAAAAGGCAAAGTTCTCGCAGCGGTTGCTGTCAAAATCGGGGATGCCCGGCTGATTGATAATATTGTCATAGACTTAAGCGAGCAATAAAATATAATAATGAGAATAAAGTGCATTGGCCGAATATTAAATTATATTCATTAAGTACTGATTATGCTGGTAAAGATATTAAAAAGCAAATTGCACGGTGCAGCAGTTACCGATGTCAAGGTGCACTATCCCGGCAGCATTGCGATAGATTCCGTTCTGATGGAAGCAGCCGATATTGCTCCTTATGAATTTGTTCTAATCGCCGATTTAAACAATGGCAATCGGGTGGAAACCTATGCGGTTGCTGCCCAGGCCGGCTCCGGAGAAGTCTCCATTCTTGGCGCTGCCGGACGGCTGATTGACCCGAAAGACCGCATCATCATTTTCAGTTTCGGTTACTACAGCCCTGACGAGGCGAAAAAACTTAAACCAAAGATTGTTGTTCTCGACGAAAAGAACAAAATTAAACGCAGCGAATAATCAAAAGCCAAGTGATATACGCTATGCGCTGAGAAAAGAATGTATCCTGAACTTTTTAAGATACCCTTTACAGATTTGACGGTAAAAAGCTACGGCCTGATGATGGTCATCGGCTTTCTCGCAGCCGTTTCTCTTATCAGACGTCTCAGTCGAAACATCACCCCCGACCCTCAGCTTATTACCAATGCGGCCCTTTACTCACTGATTGCCGGCGTAGTTGGAGCACGCTTGTTTTATGTTGTGCATTATTTCGAGATGTTCAGGGATGAGCCGCTTTCGGTATTTGCCATTTGGCAGGGCGGATTAGAGCTTTTGGGCGGCGTAATTTTAGCCATTACCGTCATTATTTTTTATCTGATATATCATAAGCTGCCTGTTCGGCGCTACCTTGATATTTTAGCTATCGGTCTGATGCTGGCGCTTGTTTTTGGCAGAATAGGGTGTTTTTTAAATGGCTGCTGTTTCGGCAAACCCACCGACCTGCCCTGGGCAGTCTTTTTTCCATACGGTTCTCTGTCGTACCTCAGCCAGATTTCGGAAGATTTGGGAAGGGGCCGCGACAGACCGCATTTGCAACTGCCTTCCGATTTTTTCGGCTACGTCGAGAAAGAAAACGGATGGCAGCCGGCGTTAAAAGCATACGAAGATTTGACCCCGGAGCAAAAGTATATGGTAAAGAACGGCCTGTATAGCTGCCTGGGCGTTCATCCTACACAATTGTATTCCTCAGCTAACGCTGCTGTGCTGTGTTTAATCCTGTATGTTTTTTGGCGAAGGTCGTTAAATGCCGGCGGCAAAAGTAACCGAAAAAAATTATTTGCCAGGCCCGGCTGCACTTTCGGTCTAATGTTCGTAGTTTACGGCATCACGCGTTTCTTTATGGAATTTCTACGCGATGATAACCCATTCGAGTATAGCTGGTGGGCAATTTACAAAGGGGCAACGGTCTCCCAGAATTTAGGGATTTACCTAATAATTCTGGGTATAATTTTGATGCTGATATTCCAGATGTTCAAGCCAAAAACTGTAGATACTACATAGTATGCCCCAAGGGAAATTTAGTTCAATAATTGTATTGAATATGGTATGATATGCGCTAAGGACTTGTAAATTGCTGTTTTTTTTCAGGTTGGTTACAAAGATAAGCTCTAAAAAAACCGAAAGTCGTTATTGTCAGCTTAACTTTTAATTTTTGATTGACTATGGGTCTTTACGACAGAGATTATACTCAGGAACATTATCGGCATCATTACCGTGGTGGGCCGCAAATGCGGCTGGCTTTTCCGCAGATGACGCCGGTGGTCAAGTGGCTGTTGATTATTAATGTTGCTGTTTTTTTTATGCAGATTCTGGGGGGCGATGAAATGCTGGTGAGGAGTTTTTCCGTTTATCCGTTCTCTTTTATGGTTGTGGTGCAGTTCTGGCGGTTGATAACGTATCAATTTTTGCATGGTGGTGGATGGCACTTAGCTTTTAATATGCTCGGGCTGTTCTTTTTAGGTCCGACACTTGAGAGA
>Ga0180432_10007935_pt1 | contig 13360 bp, 13 predicted proteins | sample SS_ome_10_FD_132414 | JGI IMG/M metagenome (GOLD analysis project Ga0180432, IMG submission 132414) | Hypersaline lake sediment archaeal communities from the Salton Sea, California, USA - SS_1_MS_2 metaG | ecosystem: Environmental > Aquatic > Non-marine Saline and Alkaline > Hypersaline >...
AAACCTGGTACCGAGACGCTGTGCGATGACACGAAGATGGAGTGAATGAACAATCTGAACTGGCTCCACCCGTCCAGCAATCGACTGACAGTTCACCGGCCAAGGATCGGAGATCAACGACTCCATGTAACTGGTGTGACCATCCTGAGGATTGAACATCACAACCCGGCCTCGCGCCGGGCATTGAGGATTGGCAAGTAGAACAGAGGCTCAGGAGGCCTAGTGCAACTGCGCCAGCCTCTTCACGCCGTCCTTCTGATCTCTCTCGGTGGTGATGGAGTAGCGCTCGTACATCTAATCGGTACGGTGACCCATCAACTGTTTCGCTACGGTACGGGGGACGTTGGTCCGCTCGAGATTGCGGGCCGCCGTTCTCCACGCCTTACCGTCTTCACGCTCTGGACAAGTATCGACACCAGTTCATTGCTCTCAATGTCGCTAACGGAGAAAACTCAGGCTGTCATCATAATCACGCGGAGAGCACCACAGCGTTGCCTGAGTCGATTTGCGATTTTTGAATAGCGAGCGGCGACTTGTGATCTAATCCGGCCAATCTCAGATCGCAAATCGCCGCTCTAAACTCGCCAATCAATAGCGGAGGAGGGACTCGAACCCCCGACACGCGGATTATGATTCCGCTGCTCTAACCAGCTGAGCTACTCCGCCAGAGCTTTAAAAAATAATATGTCCTTTCCCTCTCGTCACCTCTCTACGGGCTCAATCCGATACACGATCTCCCCATCCCGGATCATCCCAAACCGCTCGCGCGCCACACGCTCTTGTGTCATTCGATTGGTCTCTAGCGACTCGGCGTAGGCACGCAAGCTGTCGATCTCGATACGGAGCGAGTCGATGGCCATCTGTTCGCCTCGCACCTGGCGCCTCAGTTTCCACCAGTCAATCGCGCGGTACTCACCTCCGAACAGGCCGAACACGATGCCGCCGACCAGAAAGATCGCGGCAATTACACGCCCAGTTCTCACAGGCCGTACACGTCCGGGCCGGGGTACATGCCGAATTCACCCAGTTCCTCGCCGATGCGCAGCAATTGGTTGTACTTGCAGATGCGATCGGTTCGGGAGGCGCTGCCCGTCTTGATCTGCCCCGCGCCGGTGGCGACCGCCAGATCGGAAATGAAGGTGTCTTCGGTCTCCCCGGAGCGGTGCGATATGACTGTCCCGTATTGGTTGCTCCGCGCCAGGTCGATGCACTGGATGGTCTCGGTGAGCGTGCCGATCTGGTTAACCTTGATGAGCACAGCGTTCGCCACGTTCTCCTCGATGCCTCGCGCCACCCGCTCCACATTGGTCACGAACAGGTCGTCGCCCACGAGCTGCACCCGGTCACCCAACGCCTCGTTCTGCGCCGCCCAACCCTCCCAATCGTCCTCGGCAAGGCCGTCTTCGATCGAGACGATGGGGTACTTGTCTATCCACGATTGGTACAGCTCGATCATGTCTGCCGCCGAGCGCCTCGACCCGTCGCTCTTCTTGAATACGTAGTCGCCGTCTTGGTAGAACTCACTCGCCGCCACGTCCAGCGCGATGCAGATGTCGTCCATCGGTTTGTAACCGGCCTTGTCGATTGCGGCCATTATGGATTCCAGGGCCGCTTCGTTTGACGGCAGCATCGGTGCGAACCCGCCCTCGTCTCCAACCGCCGTGGAGAGACCCTGATCCGACAGCACCTTCTTGAGCGAGTGGAACACCTCGACGCCCATCCTGAGCGCGTCGGGGAACTCCTCCGCCCCGACCGGGACGATCATGAACTCCTGGGCATCCACGTTGTTGGAGGCGTGCGCACCGCCGTTCAGGATGTTCATCATCGGCACCGGCAGCACCATCGCCAATGGACCGCCGAGGTAGCGGTACAGCGGCAGCCCGACCTCCATTGCCGCCGCCCGGGCCGTGGCTAGCGACACCGCGAGAATCGCGTTTGCTCCCAACTCGCTCTTGTTCTCGGTGCCGTCCAGGTCGAGCATCGTCACATCGACCTCAACCTGCTCTATGGCGTCGAGCCCCTCGATTTCGGGTGCGATCTTCTCGTTCACGTTCTTCACCGCGTTCAAAACACCCTTGCCAAAGTAGCGGCCCTCGTCTCCGTCGCGTAGCTCAACCGCCTCGTGCTCGCCCGTAGACGCGCCACTCGGCACGGCTGCGCGCCCCATGGCGCCGCCCGCTAGATGAACGTCCACCTCGACCGTGGGGTTCCCCCGCGAATCCAATATCTCGCGTGCCATCACATCGATAATCGTGCTCATCAGGTTCTGCTCCTATTCCGAGTCCCGTTTTGCGTCTACGCAAAACGCCTCGATAACACGTTGGGTCTGCTTTAAGAGTTCCTTGCGATCTTCGTAGTCCAAACCCGCAGTGGGGATCGGCTCTCCGAAGTAGAGCGTAATGGGATGCGGGTGGATTCGCCATTCACCCTTCGGGAGAATGCCGAAAGTGTGCGCGACGTAAACCGGGACCACCGGCACCTGTGCTGCAATAGCGAGTACGAACGGCCCTTTCTTGAACGGCAGGAGGTTGCCGGTGCGGCTTCGCGTGCCCTCGCCGAATACCATAGCACTTATCCCGGTCTTAACTATCTCAGCGGCCTTCTGATACGATCCGAACGCCGACTGCCGCTTCTGCCGATCTATGTAGATGTGCCCAGCCGCCCTGAGCGACCCCCCCATGATCGGGATCTTCTTAAGCTCGCGCTTCGCCACGAACCTGAAGGTGGTGGGGATGACGGAGCCGAGCGCGAGGATGTCGAAGAATGACTGGTGGTTCGCCACGAACACCACCGGGTTGTCGCTCGGGATGTGCGAGAGCCCCTTGGTGTTGACCTCTATGCCCGACCACTTGAGTACCTTGCTCGACCAGCGGCGGCACGACTCGTCGTAGACGCCCCCCGACCTGTGTTTCACCCCGAGCGCGGCAGCTATCATTACCTTGAACCCGTACCAAAGGGTGAAGATCGTGATCGCTATCAGATAGCCTATCTGCCGGAATATCATGACCCGAAGTGGCGAAATCCGTCTTTGAGTTTCACTGGCACCCCCGCTCTGAGAACACGCACCCCAACACCGCTCTCGACATGACCGATGCCGGTCAAAGGTAGCTCAAAGGCCCTTTCAAAGTCGGCACCAAAGCTGGAGCGCATTTCGGCGGGCATAACCACCAGAAGCTCGAACTCCTCGCCGCCGAGCAGCGCGGTCTCCTCGTTGGCCCCGTCGTGAACCGGCACGTGCACCGATTCGATCACGCACGCTACGCCCGATGCCGCGGCGAGCTGCCCCGCATCCGCAACAAGTCCGTCGCTCAAATCAATAAGAGCCTTGGCACCTTCATCGCGCAACCACTGGGCTTCGGCGACTCGAGGCTCCGGCTTCGCGAACCGACCGCGCACGGCCTCGTTTGGATCTCCTCCACCCTCCCATTCCTCAACAGCGGTTGCGGGTGCACCCAACTTCCCCGTCACCCACAGCGTATCCCCGACCCCGGCGCCGGACCGCATCACGGGTGAACTCGCTCGGCCAACAACAACGACATCCACCACCACTCGCTCGCTGCGAACTGTGTCACCACCCCAAACGACCGCACCGACCGATTCGGCAACGGCACCCAATCCGTCCATCAACTCGGATGGAAACGAATCCGACAACTCGCCCGACAACCCCAAGCTCACAAGCACTCCGAGCGGTTCGGCAGCCACCGCCGCGAGATCCGACAGTGCCGCGGCGCCGGCTCTCCAGCCCAGTTCAACGGGTGCCAACCAGCCAGACCTGAAGTGCGTGCCCTCGACCATCATGTCGGTGGAGAATGCGAGTTTTTCACCCCCAACTTGGATAATCGCGCAGTCGTCTCCACCACCAGACGCGCGTTCTCCCAGCTTCCGCCAGATGGCGCGGATTTTGTCGAACTCGGCGCCTGACGACAGCGGGGTGAGGTTAGTAGGCATGGGAGTGCGAAAGGTAGAGTTCAGAGTGCAGAGTGCAGAATGCAGAGTGCCGAATGCGGAGTCCAAGGGAGTGAAAGCAACGTGCAGCACCCATCCTCAACGGTTGTGCGAAGCGGTCCCGTACGTCCCGTAGCGCTGCCCGGAGCACGCGATTCCCGGCGTGAATACGTCGAGTATCGCGTGCGTAGGGTGCGCGGAGGGACGTGCGGGAACGCGCGGCAAGCAGCGACATCTCATACCAACCTGGGCGCATCCAGCTCGATGAGTATCGGCGGCGCGGGTGCGGGCAGGTTGGCCAGAATCCTCCAATACTCCTGCGCCGCTTCAGCGACGTCTCCGGGCCTTGTGGCCCGCGCGGTCTTTGCGGCTGACGCGATCTCGGCCGACCGCCCAAGCACCTGCGCGCCGAGTGCGGCCGCATCAAGAGGTTTCAACCCCTGGGCCAGAAAGGCGCCAATGAAACCCGCCAATAGGTCGCCGGAGCCGCCGGTGGCGAGGGCGGGGTTGCCGGAGGCGACGATGCGACTGGGAGAACCCTCCTGAGCAATGACGGTTGGGACGCCTTTCAACAAGACCACGGGAGGCGAGGGAGAAGCAGGAGAGGCTGCGGCATTGGCTGCATGGGCATCATACGCTGCGATTCCCGCAGCGGCGAAACGGTCTATCCTCAGGTCATTCTCGAGATCTGAGAACAGCGTAGTGAACTCGCCGGGGTGGGGAGTGAAGACGCGTGCAGCGTTTCCGGTGCTCAGCACTTCCAGGCCCACCTGTAGCCCGTCCGCGTCGATCACGGCGCTCTTTTCGATCCGCTCGAGTATTGCACGAACGAACGGCGTGCGGGCCTCCCCGCGGCCGAGTCCCGGACCTAGCACGACGGTGTCGGCCCAGTCGAGCGCCTGTTCCAGGTCGGGCTCGAGGTCGGGACCTAGTGCCGTCGTTACCGTGAGGGCGTCGGGGAGGGTTTCCTGGGCCACGGCGATCGAGGCGTCGTGCGCCGCAATCTTGACCAGCCCGGCTCCGGCGGCAAACGCTGTTTGGGCCGCGAAAATAGCGGCGCCGGCCATGCCTTTGTCTCCCCCTACGACCAGCACACGCCCCCTGTTGCCTTTGTGCATCTCCTCGAAGAACGGCGGTAGGAACTCGGCAGCCCAGCGATCCTCCACGAGCTTGGGCCAGGTGGGGTCAGGCGGCGAGAACCCCATCTCGACGACCACGATCTTCCCGCACCACGAGCGCTCCACCAGGTGGCCTCGGCGCGCGCCCCCAAAGGTGACCGTGAGATCGGCCTGTACCGGCCCCTCGGCTTTGCCGCTCGAAAGGTCGAGCCCAGTCGGTCCGTCGATCGCCACCACCGGTACGCCCAATTCCATTAGCCGCTCGGCCATGGCCCCGATGGTGCCGCGCGGTCGGCCTGAGGCCCCGGTGCCTAGCAATGCGTCCACTGCAACGCCGCAGTTAGGCCACTCGCCGTCGGGTTCCACGCGCAGAACACCCGCATCGAGCGCGAGCTTGCGGTTGGCCTCGCAGTCTTCAGTGCGGTTGCGGTCTTCGTCGACCGCATAGGTAAGCACTCCAACCGAGTGGAGCGCGCGAGCGACCACCCAACCGTCGCCCCCGTTGTTGCCGTGGCCCGCGATCACGAGAACGCCGGAACTCAGTTCGGATTCGAACTCGCGCGAGAGGATTAGTGCAGTAGCGCGCCCCGCAGATTCCATGAGAACCCGGCTTGGGATGTCGGCAACGTCGCGCGCGACTTCATCCCAACTCGCTGCCTGCGTGGCGTCGAGAACAGGTATAAACGTCATAACAGAGCCGATGTTGAGCCCATGAAGCACTTTCGGGGGGTGAAAATCACCCACCGACAGCGGTGTCCGGAATTCTCAGGGACTACCGTTCTTACTTGAAGCTCTGTCCAATCGCCCTACCAAGCGAGATCTCGCCGTTGTCGATTCTGATGTTGAATCCACAATCGGGGTTGTCACAGACCCAGGCTTTGTAGGTGATTGGCGCCCCGTCACGACCGTAGTCGGAGAGCGGCAACAACACGCCTTTGCTACACTTCTGACAGGTGGGAAACTCCCGAGCGTCCATTATGCATCCCCTCTTCCCGAAACTATGTCCTACTGTTCAAACACTCCCGCCCGCCGGGCTAACACCGGCCCACGGGTACTCCTCCTCAAAGGCAGCTTCAAAGTCATAAACCGACTCAAAGTCCTGGATGCTGTCTCCGTCGTTGGGCATGAGCAGCCCAACCTCTATCAAGACAAACACGATCCGTCCGATGTCTTCGGTGGACTCGATTCCCCAGATGGAGAGAACGGTGCGGGACAAGAGGCCGAACTGATCGCGCGCTAAATCTCTGCATGCCCATGCAAGCTCACTGCCCGAGATATGCCCGCGCTCCGTGCGGTGCTGCTGGCAGTACTCCAGCGCGGCCAGCACGAAGACATACGCACGGTCGTCGTAACTCTGGTCGACCGCGCGTATGCGTTTGATTATCCCTTCCGCCATGTGAATGTCGAACACGGTAGAAAGGTGGGAAACTAATCCAAATCGAGCAAGGGCCACATTCGGAGTCTATTCGGCGGTAAGACCGCGGCTGATGACAATCCGCTGAACCTCGCTCGTACCCTCGTAGATCTCCGTGCCCTTGGCATCTCTAAACAAACGCTCCACCGGATAGTCGGTGGTGTATCCGTAGCCACCGTACACCTGCACGGCCTGATTCGTGACCCACATGGCCGTTTCGGTGGCGAAGACCTTGGCCATGGCAGCCTTCTCGGTGACACGCAAGCCAGCGGCTTTCTCTCGAGCGGCCTCGTGAACCAGGGCACGAGCGGCAGTGACCCGCGTAGCCATGTCGGCCAGCTTGAAAGCCAGGCCTTGAAAGTCCTTGATCGGTCGTCCGAACTGCTTGCGCTCGCCGGCGTAGGCTATCGAGTGCGCGAGCGCCGAGCGCGCAATGCCAACGGCCTGTGCCGCGATGCCCATTCTACCCTGATCGAGCGCCTCGAGCGCGTAGAAGATTCCCTTTCCCTCTTCACCTATCAGACACTCCGGACCAAGCCGCACGTCGTTCAGTATCACCGAAACAGTGGGCGAGGCTCTCAGGCCCATCTTGTCTTCCGGCTTACCGACCTCGAACCCCTCTGCGTCCCGAGGAATCAAGAAGGTCGACACACCTTTCGACCCACGCCGATCGTCGGGTGTGTCGGTGCGCAACATTGTAACGCAGAGTTCGGCGTGGTTGCCGTTGCTCACCCACGCTTTCTCGCCGTTGAGGACCCAGTCGGACCCGGCATTGACCGCCTGCGCTCTCAGACTGGCCACGTCCGACCCGGCATCGGCCTCGGAGATCGAGAACGCCGCGAGCACTTCCCCCTTCCCCATTCCCCCTAGCCACCTGTCTTTTTGCTCCTGCGTACCATATTTGCGAAGCATATGCACCGGCATCGAGTTGTGCACCGAGAGCGCGATGGCAACGCCGGCGTCGGCGGCCGCGATCTCCTCGATGACCATGAGGTAGGTGAGCGGATCCAGGTCGAGCCCGTCGTACTCTTCCGGCACGGTCAGCCCGTAGAAGCCGAGTTCGCCGAGTTTCTTGTAGACATCGTAGGGCGTCGTTTTGGTGCGATCCCACTCGCCCGCGAAGGGGGCGATCTCCTGCTGCCCGAACTCGCGAGCGAGCGCCACGATTTCGCGGCGCTCCTCGTCGAGGAAACTCAGATCAGGAAGAGTAGTCATAGAACCCACGACCGCTCTTTCGACCTAGATAACCGGCCGCTACCATCTTCCGAAGCAGCGGGCAAGGCCGGTACTTGGGATCGCCCAGCCCGTCGTGCATCACTTCCATGATCGACAGGCATACGTCGAGACCGATGAGGTCGGCCAGCGTGAGCGGCCCCATGGGATGCGCAAGGCCGAGCTTCGCGACCGTGTCAACGGCCTCGGGAGTCGCCACCGACTCCATTACGCAGTAGGCGGCCTCGTTGATGAGCGGCATGAGGATCCTGTTGGCCACGAACCCGGGGTAGTCGTTCACCTCCACCGGAGTCTTGCCCAGCTTCTCCGAGATCTCCAGAACGGTCTTCATGGTCTCGTCGGACGTGCCCATGCCCCGGATGACTTCCACGAGCTTCATCATGGGCACAGGGTTCATGAAGTGCATTCCGATGACTTTGTCCGGGCGCTTCGTGTGCGCCGCGATCTCCGTGATCGAGATGGAGGAGGTGTTGCTGGCCAAGATCGCCCCTTCGTCCATCATACCGTCGAGCTTCTCGAATAGACCGAACTTTATCTCAGAATTCTCGCTGGCCGCCTCTACCACGAGGTCTGCGCCGACCGCCGCATTGAGATCTGTCTCGGTCTTGATGCGCGCGAGCGCTTCGTCACGCTGGGCCTCAGTGAGCTTCTCCTTCTTGATCTGGCGATCCATGTTCTTCGTTATGGTGGCGATCGCCTTGTCGAGTTGCTCCCGCACGACGTCGATCAGAGTCACTTCCCACCCGCAACTCGCAAACACATGGGCAATGCCGTTGCCCATCGTACCCGAGCCTATCACAGATACCTTTTTCACTTTGACCGTTCCTCTCTAAGGTTCTTGTAACGAAGCAGCCATACCAGCGCGGCTGCCATAGTTATCGTAGTGACCATTCCACCTTCAGGTCCAAAACTACCTCCAGTGAACCATGTGGGGCCACCTGTCGCGAAATCAACGATCGGCATCTCGAAATTCACACCGCTCACTGGAGCATCCACCAAGATGCCTAGCCCACCGTTCCAGCCCACGTGGACACCCCACGCCGCCGCGAGCCCGCCCGGGCCGAAGAACGCGGCGCTCAACACCAGCGCGGCGAGGCCGATGTTCACCAGCCCGAAAATCGAGACCTCAGGATTCAGCGCATGAGCAATCATGAAGACAGCCGCTAGCGCAAGGCTGGCCCGCACCTTCCCGACCGTCAAAGCGAGCCGAGAGATGGGGTAGCCTCGAAAAAGCAGCTCTTCAGTGACCGCCGCAGCCAGCAGCACGACTCCAACCGACACGAACGATACCAGGTACGCGCCTAGCGATTCTCCAGCAAAGGAGATTCTCGCGCTCCCACCCACAACCGCCAACACAATCGCCAAGCAAGCCATAGCGACACCGACGCCGGTACCAATCACGAACCAACGCACGTTTGTGCCGTGGTTCTGGAAACCGAGCATTGGGAGGTTGGCCCAGCCGGCACCGACGAACAAAGAGCTCGCGGCCACAGCGCCCACGAACAGGACGCAGGTCTGGAGTACGATGGCCGATTGGCCTTCCCACCAATCGGCCGGCACCACGAGTGCGGCGGCAAAGAGCGGCACGGCGGCCACGCAGTAAAAGGCCATCACCGCGCCAATGGCTTTCAGGCTAGCGCGCAAGATGTCGCCTGGGCTTTGGCCGAGCAGCCGCCAGCAAAAACCGGCGCGCCCCGTGCAAGGACGCGCCGGAAATCGAGTTGCGAATAAAAATCACGCCTCCGAGGTCAGTCAGACGCGCTCCACGCTCAGTGCGACGGCACCGCCTCCGCCCAGACATAGTGTGGCGAGGCCGGTTTTGGCATCACGATCCTTCATTGCGTAGAGCAGCGTGGTGAAGACTCTCGCGCCACTCGCTCCGATCGGGTGCCCAATTGCAATGGCACCGCCATTCACATTGACGCGATCCCAGTCCCAGCCGAGAGCGTTGCCGTTTGCCAAAGACTGAGAGGCAAAGGCCTCGTTTGCTTCGATGAGGTCGAAGTGGTCTATGGAGACATCGAGCTTCTTCATCAGGTTCTCGACGGCCACGATCGGCGCGAAGAAGAGTTCCTTCGGTTCCACATGGCCCGTGGCATATCCGGTCACACGTGCCAGCACCTCCAACCCATGCTTTTCGGCAAATGCCTCAGATGTCACAACAACGGCGCCAGCCCCGTCGTTTATCGTGGATGCGTTGCCGGCCGTTACGGTGCCGTCCTTTGTGAAGACAGGGCGCAGTTTCGCCAGTGCTTCCACTGTGGTACCCGGCCTTGGACCCTCGTCCTTGTCTACGACGGTAACCTTGCCTTTGCGGCCCGGCACCTCGACGGGAACGATCTCGGCATCGAATTTTCCGGCTTCCATTGCCGCAACCGTTTTTTGCTGGCTGTTACACGCAAACTCGTCTTGCTGTTCGCGAGTCACTCCGGCCTTCTCGGCAGTGTAATCGGCATGCACCCCCATGACGTTGTCATGGAATGCACACCACAAGCCGTCCAACTGCAATCCGTCCACCAGCTTCTGGTCGCCATACTTGATGCCGCCCCGCATGCCGTATACGTAGTGAGGCGCATTCGACATCGACTCCATGCCGCCCGCCACGATGCACTGCGCGTCACCAGCTTTGATTGCCTGAGCGGCCAACATAACCGACTTCAGGCCAGAGCCGCAGACCTTGTTGACCGTGAGCGACGGTTTCGATGCGGGAATGCCGCCGGCCATCGCCGCCTGGCGTGCGGGTGACTGTCCCACGCCGCCCTGCAGCACGATCCCCATTATCACTTCCTCTACGTCGTCTACCTCCACCCCGGCGCGTTTTACCGCCTCGCGAATCGCGATTCCGCCGAGCACGGGCGCCTTGAGCGACGAAAGGCCTCCCAGATAAACACCAACGGGCGTACGTGTGGCGCTCACTATTACCGGTGTCGTTTCCTTGCTAGATGTCGTCATGAGATCGGCTTTCGTGTGTTGCGTGTAAGATTTTTGGCTTGCCGAGCGCGGCGCTCGTCCCGAGCGCTGGGCCCGGCAAGCGATTCATCAAAAGAACCTAAACTCGGGTACGTCACGTCTCAACGGGATCAGGCGGGCGTCAGGCTCCTGCTTGCGATCTGCTCCAGGAGCCTGGCCTTGAAATCGGCCACAGGCATGACCTGCTGTTTCTTCCCGGCCCCGCGTATCCTGACCGCGACGGTGCCGTCTTCCACCTCGCGTTTACCTACTACCGCCATGTAAGGCACCTTCATCATCTCCGCTTCGCGGATCCTGTAGTTGAGCGTGTCGTTCCTGTCGTCCACCGACGAGCGGATGCCGGCCTCACGAAGCTCCTTGTGCACGGCTTGCGCGGTTTCGGCCTGATCTTCCGAGATCGGCAGCACCACCGCCTGGTCCGGCGAGAGCCAGGTCGGAAATGCGCCGGCGAAGTGCTCGATGAGGCACCCGACGAACCGTTCCATCGTGCCGAGCACCGCGCGGTGGATCATGACCGGTCTATGCGGTTTGTTGTCGGCGCCGGTGTACTCGAGCTCGAAACGCTCAGGAAGCTGGTAGTCGAGCTGGATCGTGGTGCCCTGCCACTCACGGCCGATGGCGTCCCGCAGCTTGATGTCGATCTTGGGCCCATAGAACGCGCCTCCACCCTCGTCCAGGCCGTAGGTCGCGTTCATTCTCTCGAGCGCCCGCTTGAGTGCTCCCTCGGCGTGATCCCACATGGCGTCGTCGCCGATCTTCTTAGGCGGCCTGGTAGACAGATCGATGCGATACTCGAACCCAAAGGTGCGGTGGAGCACGAAATCGGTCAGATCCATGAGATCGAAGATCTCATCCTCAATCTGCTCCTCGGTCACGAAGATGTGGGCATCGTCCATTGTAAGCATGCGAACACGCAGCAGCCCGTGCAACGCCCCGGACAGCTCGTTGCGGTACACGTTTGCAATCTCAGAGAGTCTGAGCGGCAATTCCCTATACGACCGCTGGCGGGAGGCAAAAATGAGTGTGTGCTCCGGGCAATTCATGGGCTTCACCTGGTACATCACGTCATCCGGCTCGCCTTCGAACGCCGCCATCGGCGGGAACTGATGCTCCTCGTACATCGGCAGGTGTCCCGACCGAACGAACAGCTGCCGCCGTGTGACATTCGGGGTGTATACCAGTTCGTAGTTGCGACGCAGCAGCTCGTCTTCGATGAAACGGCGCAGCTCATGCTGGATGATGGCTCCCCTAGGGTGCCACAACACCATGCCCGGCCCGATATCGTCGTGCATGCTGAACAGATCGAGCTGCTTGCCGAGCTTGCGGTGGTCGCGCTTCTCCGCCTCTTCGAGTCGCCTCAAGTAGGCTTCGAGGTCGGCCTTCTTGAACCAGGCCGTGCCGTAGATGCGCTGCAGCATTTGGCGAGTTGAATCGCCGCGCCAATACGCGCCGGCGGCGTGCAGCAGCTTGAAGTGTTTGATCTGCTTCGTGGTCTGGACATGGGGACCGCGGCACAGATCGACGAACGGACCGTCGGTGTACACCGAGATCACCTCGTCTTCGTCCAACTCCTCCAGACGCTCGAGCTTCAGCGGATCGTCACTGAACCGCTCTTTGGCTTCTTCGCGGCTGAGTTCTTCCCGCACGAAGGCGTGATCCGCCTTCGCAATCTCGTGCATCTTCGCCTCGATCCGCTCTAGATCGTCGGGTGTGAACGGAGTGGCAACCTCAAAATCGTAATAGAACCCGTCGTCGATTGCCGGACCGAACCCGATCTTGGCATCCGGAAACAGCTCGCGCACCGCTGTTGCCAGAAGGTGAGCCGCGGAGTGCCGGAGAGCCTCGAGTGCCTGAGGGTTCTTTTCCGTCAATATCTCGAGATTGGCGTCGTCGTTTATAGGTCGGTTGAGATCCCAAACGTCGCCGTTCACTACCGCCGCAATCGCGGAGCGAGCGAGCCCCGCGCTGATCTCTTCAGCAACGGCATTGGCAGAGGCCCCGACAGGCATCTCCTTGACCGACCCGTCGGGTAAAAAAATCCTGACGGTCTTTTTCATGATGTTGTCGCCGTGAGTGTTGTCTGAATAGCTGGATGTAGGGGGATTGCAGGGGCACACCCTTCCCTGCCACGCCCCAGCAGGGGAGCGGGGAGCGGGGAGCCGTGAAGCAGGTTAGCGAGATGGTCGTTCACTTTATCGGTATACCCATGCATCTTTTCGTGTCGTATAATTGTAGCATGGGCACTCTATCGGTGCCACGGGAGGCAAATTGGTACACATCGACGGCGAAGACAGAAACATCACGGGGATAGCGATCTCGGCAGCGTTGGGCTTTGGTTTGGGGCTTGTGGGTGGAATGTTGCTCAGCGAATTCGTGGGTTTGAACACCGAACCGGTTAAGAAGGCGGTTAAGAGACTCAGCGGACCGGGCAGCGAACCCAAGGAAGATTTCAGCGCCGTCGAAGACGCGGTTATTCAGGCTTGGGAGCACGACCCCGACCTCCGGCCGCTTCCGCTTGCGGTCGAGGCACTCGGTGACGGAATAGTCGAGATAACGGGCACTGCCTCCAGTCAGATGACGCGCCAGTTGGCCGCCGACGTTGCACGGAGCGTGCAAGGCGCCGACGTGGTATTGAACCGTATCCACATCGAGGGAACCGCAACCGAAGCCTCCGAGCCGG
>Ga0180432_10007937_pt1 | contig 13356 bp, 7 predicted proteins | sample SS_ome_10_FD_132414 | JGI IMG/M metagenome (GOLD analysis project Ga0180432, IMG submission 132414) | Hypersaline lake sediment archaeal communities from the Salton Sea, California, USA - SS_1_MS_2 metaG | ecosystem: Environmental > Aquatic > Non-marine Saline and Alkaline > Hypersaline >...
CATCTGGCGTGGGAAGAGCCGTCATATCCCGGCAATGGAACGGCTGGCGAGCCCTATCAGATATCGGTAACAAAGCAATTGAATGAAATCGGTACATGGCCATTCCATTGGGACAAACACTTTATCTTGACCGTAGATATTGACCTTTCTGGCTTTGAGTACAAAAAAGCTTTAATCGCGCCAGATACAGACAGTACGAACGGATTAGTATTTGATGGGGTTGCATTCACCGGTGTTTTCGATGGTGGCGGCCACGTAATAAAAAATCTCACTATAGATGATGCAGAGGCCGGGAATGATTTCCTCGGCCTGTTCGGAAAGATTGACGGTACAAGCACACAGATAAACAATCTCGGGCTCGTCGATGTAAATATTTCTGGGGATGCTTATATAGCTTTGCTATCGGGATGCAACAATCATGGCATTATCAGCAATTGCTACGCCATCGGTAATATTAGTGGAAGTAGCGATAATATTGGTGGATTAGTTGGGGATAATTACGGTCCGATTAGCAACTGCTATACGCGGGGTTCCGTCGCCGGTAAAAACGGTCTCGGCGGACTGATTGGGCAAAACTCTGCTGCTATTACCAACTGTTATTCCGCAACAGAGATACTTAAAAAAATCTACTGGACAGACTCTCCTATGGAAGGGATTAAACGGGCAAATTTGAATGGTAATGCCCCGGAAAATCTAATTAAGTTGGGTTATCCACGGCGGATTGCCCTTGATCCAGCAGCCAGCAAGATGTACTGGACAGATGGTGCTTACAATAAGATCCACCGAGCAAACCTCGATGGCACCAATGTTGAAGATATTGTCACTTCAGGATTGGATGAACCGGATGGTATTGTCGTAGATGTAGCGGCAAGCAAGATGTATTGGACTGATTCAGTTACGAGGAAGATTCAGCGTGCAAATCTTGATGGCTCTAATATTGAGAGCCTTGTCACCTTAATAACAGGTTGGCCGCGTGGCATTGCCCTGGATTCAGCGGCTAGCAAGATGTACTGGACCAATTCTGGTACAGGTAAGATCCAGCGGGCAAATCTCGACGGCACAGGCGTCGAGGACCTCGTCGCCTCAGGATTGGATACTCCGTATGGTATCGCTCTGGATATAGCAGCCGGCAAGATGTACTGGACAGATTTAGATGCTAATAAAATCCAACGGTCTAATTTTGATGGCACTGTTGTCGAGGATCTTATTACTTCGGGATTGTCTTGGCCATATGACATTGCTCTGGACCCCGCGGCTGGCAAGATGTATTGGACTGATGTTGATACGGATAAGATCAAACGCGCTAATCTTGATGGTAGTTGTGTTGAAGATGTTATTATCTCAGGACTAAGTCAGCCGAAAGGCATTGCCTTGGCTCGCACTAACGGTGGCGGACTGATCGGAAGTGATGCAGGAGGTTCTTACACGGCCTGTTTTTGGGACAGCACAGTAAATTCACAATTTATGGGAATTGGCAATATAAGCGACCCTTGTGACGTTGTTGAAGAATCTACTTCAAATATGCAAACCCAAAGCACATATACATCTGCCGGTTGGGACTTTGTTGGCGAAACAGTCAACGGCCCGAACGACATCTGGACGATTCACAATGGTAATGATTACCCAATACACGTCTGGCCTCTAATTAACTTTGTCGGCTGGTATGAAGTTGATTTGGCCGACTACGCATTTTTCTCAAATTTCTGGAAGAATACGAATTGCGGCGATGCAAACGACTGCAGCGGTGTTGACCTTGATTTCTCTGATGCTGTAGATGGGAAAGATTTAAAAATCCTTTTTGATAAGTGGCTCACCGGCCTGCAATAACCACCAAACATTTTCCACCCTCTTTTTATTCCTGCTGCCTGCGGTTCGGCCCTGTTTTTACTTACTTCGGAGTTCCACTCCTGCGTAATACTGTATTTCCCTCATTCCGCCCTACGGCACCACCCAACACTAACGACAATTCACAAACGACTAACGACTAATCCACCGCACCATTTTAACCGCAAAATAAAACAAAGAAAAACATTATCCACCCTCTTTACTTGCTTCTCATGTTTTTTCGTTCTTTCTTGCACTTTTTGACACTTTTTGACGCTTTTTGCCTTTAAGTTTATCCTCGATGTTAGCTCACTTGCTTTTGTAGCCTGCCCTCGATTGTTGCTTATCGGCTACCCTGTCGGGGGTCGGGGATTTTATTTGACTTTTGCCTCTAATTCTGTTATAATACCCGCATGTTAGGTAGAAACCTAACGCAGGGAGTTTACCCTCGATGGTAGCTTCCTCGATTCCCTTTCGGGGGCCGGCAGGCGGAGGTTTTGCGGAGAACCGCACGTTTTCGTATCAGCAGATACACGCCAAAATAAGTTCAATGTTAAAGGAAGCTACAAACTACGAACTAAAAACAATGAACTATTTAACCAATTACCAAATTTACCATATTAAACGTGTACCAATTATGACACGAGAGTTTATCCGAATGACCGGTTCGTTAAGAGGCCGAGCGAAAAGTTCGAGGCCAAGGCGGCAGGTCAAAAATGCTGCCAGAAGTGGCTTTCGCCACGTTGAGAACGTTTTTGGCCGACAACGCAGTCATCGAGCTTTGCAGCCGGCCGCAATAGAACGGGTTATTGGGATACACTCTATTATGCAAAACAAACCCAATTTCCCCCGATTTTGCGTCAAAAACTCACTTTTACAAGAAAAACAAACCCATTCAAACCCAATCAAACCCAATTTTTCACGATTTTTTTCTTACCCATCTTGCCCATTCACCCCAATCAAACCCAACTTCAAACGCTCATTTGCTCTCTTTTTCGTTTCTTTCTTTTTAATATTTTGTTTTTATTGTAGGCCGTTCGTGCCGAAATATAATTAGTTTTGTACGATTTTGACCAAAATGGAGTAATTTTCTATGCCCTACGCAACTCTGGACTTGACAGGAAAATGGGAGTTTAAGGAGTACCCGCTTTCAGCACGCCGAATGCGGGATTTGGATTCAGCCGACTGGCACCAAACATCCATTCCCTGCTCAATCTTTAACTCCCTCATAGAGGCTGGCAGAATCACCCATACTGATATAAACACATATCCTGAAAACTTTGGATTTGTAAGCGAAAAACCCTGGATATACAGAAAAACATTCGACGTCCCCGACCGTCTCCTCAACGCCGATAAAGTTGAGCTGGTTTTTGACGGCCTTGATACTATAACGAGCATCTGGCTGAACAACAAACTTATCGGCAAAACGAATAATATGTTCACCCCTTTTCGGTTTGATGTAACAAAACTGTTGAAGCCGAAAAAAAATTCGTTACTGGTCAAATTCGACCCTGCTCTCCAATACGCCCGGGGCCTGATGAGTCGATACACCCCGTTTAGTGAATCCGATTTCACCAACCCTCACCGTGTCTATATAAGAAAGGCCCAGTATCAGTTCGGCTGGGATTTTTGCCCGTCGTTGCCCGGTTGTGGAATTTGGCGCCCCGTCCGCCTTGAAGCAGCTAAAAAAGCCGCAGTTGAAGAACTGCACATTAGGACGATAAACTGCAATCACAAATCTGCCGACGTTAAAATTGCGGTAAAACTCAACACAATATCGAAAGAAAAATTCCTTTGCATACTGATTTTATCTGCCGGCGACAAAAAAACCGAGCACAGTTTGACTTTCGGGGCGGGCGAACATTCACAATCGACTGTTATACACATCAAAAACCCTCTGCTTTGGTTTCCGGCCGGCTATGGCCCTCAGAATCTATACCAACTCGAGCTTCAAATGCTGAGTAATGATGAAGTTATAGACAGTATAAAGAAAAAATTTGGGATAAGAACGGTAAAGCTGAATCGTTCGCCTGATGAGCACGGCGAAAATTTCCGCTTTGAAGTTAATGGCCAACCCATCTTTGCCAGGGGTGCAAATTGGATACCTGCCTCTGTATTTGCCGGCTCAACAACCCCCGCCGATTATGACAAACTTCTTCGCGCCGCCGCAGACGCCAATTTCAATATGCTTCGTATATGGGGCGGCGGATATTACGAAGCAGAAGAATTTTACCAACTTTGTGACCAACTCGGCATAATGCTCTGGCAGGATTTTATGTTTGCCTGCGCCTACTACCCTGACCGCAAGTGGTTCACCGAAGAAGTAAAAAAGGAAGCAACTGCAGTTATAAAGCGGCTCCGAAATCACCCCTGTATTGTCTTATGGTGCGGAAATAACGAAATTGACTGGATGCACAACACCGGCAAGCTTGGCAAAAGCAAGAAATTTTACGGCAAAGCAATTTATCATCAATTACTGCCAAAGCTTGTTGCGGAACTGGACCCGGGCGCCAATTACATCCCAACAACGCCAACCTCCAGCACCCAAAATTCAAACAACCAAAATTCCGGAACTATTCACCAATGGGATATCTGGTCGGGCAATCAGCCGGTTCGCCAATACCAGTGTCGGCCCGAAGATGTCCCGCGTTTCGTAACTGAATTCGGCCTGCAGTCGCTGCCGAATATCGAAACCGTCAAGGACTTCTGCTCTCCCAGGCACCTGCGCATCGGCAGCCGGTTAATAGAAGAACACAACTATCAATTGGACGGTAACAGCCGCTTATATCGTTATGTGGGCGATTTATTTGGCAGCACCGAAAATCTTGAGCGTTTTGTATATCTGTCTCAAATCACACAGGCACGTGCCGCCAAAACATACATCGAACACCTAAGGGCGCACAATTTTAGAAACAACGGTGTGCTATTCTGGCAGTTCAACGATTGCTACCCGGCGATAAGCTGGTCGGCAATGGACTATACTAAAGAACCGAAGGCGCTTTACTATTATGCGAAACGCTTTTTCTCAGATATACTGATTACTCTCGTACCTCAATTAGGCAAAGACCGGGCCGAGTTGCCGCCGAAACTGCAATCACTCAATGCCGTCGCAATAAATGATGGCGCTGAGCCCTTAACGGCCACGTTGAATTGCCGGCTGATGGATTTATTTGGCCACACACTTGACCAGGTTGCTTTTCCAATTGTACTTGCTCCCTTTAGTACATCGGCTGCGATGAAACTTCCAAAAGCCTTTGCCTGTCCCCCGGAGCCGCAAAAATCCGCCCTGCATCTGCTCTTGCAAAGAGACGGCGAAAAAATCTCCGAAAACCTGTTCTTTTATCTGCCCGACAAGTACATCGACTGGCCCGATGCTCGAATCAAAATGGACTTTTCCCAACTGAAAGAGAATAAATGGAAGCTCACACTAAAATCAGATGCCATAACAAAGGACGTGCAAATCAAAACCTCTGTACCAGCCCGCTTCAGTGACAATTTTATCGACCTGCTCGGGCCGCAGGAGTGTGTGATAACTATCGACTGTGAGCAGCGCCTCCGCTGTCTTGAATCAGTAACATCCCTGCACACAATTAAACCGGCTCGCCGGGACTAATAAAACTTGAAGGCTAAAAGCCGTCCATCAAGTCATCCTTAAATAATGCGTCCCAGGAGCCTGCATTCTCTGATGTACCCCGCATCGGCATGGTAGGCATCCTGAATCCACCGGTTCTGCTGCCCCACGCACGAAGGGCTTGCTTCTCTTCTCTTTCCAACTTCTTGATTTCAGCAAATTTTGCCAGTAGTTTCTTGTCCCAAAATCTGGTGGTGACCGGCAGATGCTCAATATTCATACCGTCAAAGCTGTAAAGCATATCATAATAGCGTCTCTCTCGAAGCTTTGTTCCTCCCACCGACCAGTCATTTACACGTGTAACATCCACCACAACTGCTCCTGTAGAATAATCAATTGTCTCAGGCCTTGTAATTTCATCTCTTGTTGCTGTTACCTGGCCGGGTTGTGTCGATTTTTCTTGCTCAATCTCGATTCTGACATCCTTGCCTATAACCTCTCCTTTTTTGACCTGAAATCTCTCACCATACCAGTAACCAAGTGCATATCTGTGAACCTCCACATCCACCGCACTGCTGGTCTCTTGGATACCGACAGGGAAAAAATATAATCTTTTTGGAATTTCTATAATATCATCTGCATAGGCAAAATCACTCCACAAAATCGCCTTGTTTTTTAGATGTTTATCTTCTTCAGTTAACTGGTTGGTCCCGCCTACCGGATTAAAAACTCCCAGCCTGAGCCGGTATCGGTAACTGTTGCCCGGCTGAGTCGTGTCATCATGTGCCCAGAACACTAACGGCTCACGCATATTTTCCAAATCAGTTTCCGGCTTAATCAGTATATCTTCAAATTCAGCATAAACCTCATTAAGCTTACTTGTAGCGTCTCTGCCCAGCTGAGGTGTCGTTACCTCACCACCTGCACGTTCTAAGGCCTTGCGCTCCCTGCGTGTAAGACGTCGGGGTGTTTCGGCACCTGTTTCTGTGCCGCCACGATTACGAATTTGCTCAAGTCGCTCCTCCCTTCTTTTTTTCCTTAACTCCCTGCTGGCTGATATTTCGGTGCCCGTCTCTGCCCCAAGGTCACCGGCTGCTGCTATCCCAAAGGGGTCCGCAGCGGTTCCACCTGAGGTACCAAAAGTGTCAGTTTTGCTGCGACGCTCCGCAATGGCCGCCTTACGCTCTCGCTCTTTCTCACGCTTTTCTGCATCCCTGACTGAACGTCTTTCCTGTACCTTTGCTTCTTTTTGATACTTCTTATAATCCTTATGAAATGACGGCGGGAGCCATTCTTCTTCGGCGGAAGCAATCATATACCCCTGCGGCTGAAGCAGATTTGCTCGCAATATAGGATTTTTATATTGAAGCATACGAACCTCTACCCCACCGCGGGGCAGTTCGTCAACCTCGTCTATAATCTCAAACATTCTTCTGTAACCGTCCACCTTCGAACGGGGCACTGTTTGCCAATTGCTCCATCTGCCATCACTAAGCAACTCTTGTCTCTGAAGGTCCACAGCCGCAAAAATCGGATGTGCAAGGCACGGGTCCCGCCATTCTTTCTTAACATCCTCCCCCATAAAACTTTCTTGAAATCGCTCATATAATCCGGCAATGTCTATATTGCCTTCAACCGTCACAAGGTCAAGGTCGTTCGGCTCACTGTTAGACTGGTCATAACGAACCTGGCTGCTGACTTCTTCAATAGGAGCATAAACTGCTGCACGGATATGCTCGACCAAAATGTCGTTGATTTCACCAACTACCGGAACGTGGTATTCCATATCATCGGCAAGGAGCATTCTGCCTTCACTCGGCATGGGTATAGCAACGTCGGTGCCGATGCTTATGGCCGAATCAAGCAGAGCGGTAATACGGTCAAGCCTTCTTGTGTAAACTTGCCCCTGTACACTCTTTTGGTACAGCTTGTCCTCTAAATCTTCCACCTGCTTGCTTATGTACGTATCAATCTTACTGATGCCTATCTTCGTGTTATCGTAAGTAACATGGTTGGGACTAAAAAGTACCCGAGTAAGAAGAAGCCACATGCAGACAAGTCCAGTAATGGCAAAAACTATCTTTTCAATATGTTCTTCAAAAAAATCGCCGCCTATCTTAAACATTTTTAACCCCACAAAAAATTCTGACCTTGTTTATTATTCTTTCTCAATAAGGCGTCCCCGTTGCGTCCACCTGTAAATCCTGTTTTACCGATTCTGGTTTAATCTGCTCGTATCCTTTCTTATTAAAGATATACTCACAAATCAAATCCAGTCTTACAACTGCATCATCACCATATCGATACAAACGATGAGCTTCAATCTGCTGGCCATCCATAAACCCATCAAACATCATCTCTCTCTCCTCGGAAAATTGGCCGGAGGATGTGCCTCGATTGATTGAAGAAATATCATACTCCAGAACTGTTATCTGATTGTGCTTGAATGTCTGCTCCGTTTGCTGAGCCTGAAAACCTCTGAAGCTATGCTCCTTGGCGCTGCAAAGCTCCCTTATAAATGGTAAAATAGCTTTCGCGCTGGTTACAACAACGACTTCAAAATGCACAACATCGATGTCATCATTTGAATATCTTGCTGTCCATGGAGTGGCAAGCCCTTTATTAACCGAAAGAACATATTTTGGCCTGCTGGGGCCAACCCCACTTGTGCCGCGACTCCTAAAATCCGCCTGTCCTAAGTTGAATCTTATGTTTACAATCCGTTTGACTGGTGAAGTAAAAACCGTTGCCGAGCCGGTATTCATTTTTTCTACCGTCTTGAAAATATCCTCAGCTATCCAGTAAGCCAATTGATAATACCAGCAGTCCTTGACCGCTTCTTTCATTCCACTGTAAGAATATTTCTCCCAGAATTCGTATCCACTGACACTTGATGGATTAGCATAAACGCTGGCAGATTCCGCTTTCTCTCTGCAGATAATCTCTGTTATGGTAGCTCCGAATCCTCCCATCCCACCAGGCATAAAATCCGCCCCACCCCCCCAATCCCAGACACCGCCTGTGCCTGCCGATGTCGTCGAAGAGGCCCCTTTTTGCAGACTTGCCTGAAGCTCAGCTTGTGTGGGACAATCACGAGCATTTACCTGTCCAACCAATGCTTCCGCTTTCCGGCGAAACTCCTGCGCAAATTCTTCAAAAATCAGTCTGGATGTCTCCTTCGGCTCAGGAAAAATTTTGTAGCTTAATAATTCTCTTTGAGCGCTTTGCCTGCCCAAAAGTTCTATAAGATTAGCATCACTTGCAAGATCAAGCTGATATTTTTCCCCTTCCCGAGACTGATCAATCGAAACAGGATTTTTACTCAGGGATATAGCCTCTTTGCCGGTCGAGACACTTTTCTTTTCCACCAGCTTCCTGAACTTCAGGTTCATTAGATGCGTGGGTATAAAAAGAAGAGCGGATACAATAACTATGATTATCGGCGTCAGCAAAGACGAATAATCTTTCAAAAGACTCAGTTTCTTTATCAAATCTTTGACCACAGAAATATCCATTTTCAGTTCACCAATTTATTTTATCTCAAGATTTCTCTATCTAAACAATCTTATCATTTCTTAGAAACCACCCATTGTCGCACCACCTGCGCCCATTGCGCCTGTAGTTCCAATTCCCTTTACTTCCTCGGGAGCGTCTTTCCAGACAAATTTAGCGTCAAGTCTGAACCAATGGTCGTTGATGGCAACAATCTCCTTGCCGAACTTGTCAATTTTTGGTTTTCCGTTTTCATCTAATTCGATAACCTTACTGATAATCTCATTAGTCATCGGGTCTCTCCGCGTCTCTTTGTTGAGACCCTTGCCGCCTGTAATTGCTGCATCTAAAACTCCTATCCCTGAAGGCATCTTCTCTTCGGTGCTTACTTCGGCTATCTTCAAGTTGAAATGCTGCACATTGGTCTTTTCGTGTAACTCAAACGGGCTGTTACCGTCAACGACATCGTCAAGATGCATCAGACGGGTAATAAATCCCCATCTGCTGAGGTCCTTTCCCGCGCCGAGCGGCTCTAAGAGCTCTCCAATGTTTTTATAGGGACTAAACCCTATTATAGTCACGAGAAAGCCGGCTTTACTGTCTCCACCGGTGGCGCCGGGGGTCATCCCCATCTCCTTCAAATACTCCTCAGGGTAAAACCACACGCTCTCAGTGTCCGACCTCGAGATACCAGTATCAGTAGCAGACATCGCCGGGGAAGCTTTGCCTGCCCTGCCGACTGCTTGTAAATCCTCTTCAATAAATGTTGCAGTGTTAACATCGCCTACAAAGTAGGCCGACATGCCCGTTATAAATATCTGCTTTCGCTCTTTCCGGGGAGTCTGTAAAACCGTCTTCACGTCACCTTCGACAAAAGCCCGGTAAAGCTCTTTCTGCTCAGGGTTGTTTTTCTCATTGGGCAGATTTGAAATTATAGTTTCGAACAACTGCGGAAGGACGTCGCGATACTTAAAAAGGTCGAATTGCTTTTGTATCATCGCTTCATAAACTTCAGCTTGACTTTTCTGGGACTGAACATTGTTCCTGGCCTGCCTGGCCTCCTGAACAACACGTTCGTTCTTTTGTCTGATGCTCTGTTTATTGTTGTAGTTGATTCTGTCTAAAAATCCTCTTCCAAAAGCCAAGAGGGAAACAGCAAGCAGAAAGCACGCTGCCGCTGTGCAGTAACGGGCTTTAATCTTCCAGGCCATCGACCTGGAAATGCTGCGAGGCAGAAGATTGCTCTCTATCCTGGCCAGCCCAAGACCCTGCAGCGCAAGACCATAAACAATACCAAAATCACAAACACTGTCATGAAATTTAGCAGCCGAGACATCCGAACCCATCGAAAGTTTTTTGAACGAATCCGGCGTCTCAATAGATACCTGAAGGGTTTGCTGCAGATATTTGAGTAGGCCGCGCATTTTCGTTCCGCCACCCAAAGCAATTATCCTGGATAATTTTACGGTGGGATTAGAGTTGGTGTAGAATCCTAAGGACCGCTGAATTTCGGAGCCTAAATCCGCAAAAACCGGACGCATCGCCTGAAAAATCTGACGGGCGTATTTACTCATTGCAGCCGTGCGCTTGAGCTTCTCTGCTTTTTGAAAATTGAGCTTAAACGTATCTGCAATCGCTTTGGTAAAAGAATCACCGCCCATCGGGATATTCCTTTGCCAGACGGTTGACTTCGTGCAGACAACAAGGTCGGTATTTTCCGCACCGATATTAAGAACAACGACGGCGTGTTTCTCAGACCTGCACAGTTCTGGACGGTCGTATAGAATGTAATTATAGAGGGCAATCGGCGCCATCTGAATGTAGTTGACCTGGAGATTTTCGCCGCTAAAAGGCGACAGTTCAGCGCCGACAACATCGTTTCGAATCGCAAAAATCCCCACCTTCGTTTCGGGAGTGCTGCTCTCTTCCATCATCTGCCAGTCCCATTGGACATCATCAATGTCAAAAGGAATCTGCTGAGCTGCTTCGAACTTCACAATCTCAGGAATACGCTTCTGCTCGACCGGTGGAAGGGTAACAAAACGGGCAAAACTATTTTTGCTCGGAACGGATATAATGAATTCATTATTGCCCACATCGTTTTGCTCGACAAACCGGCGTAAGCTCAATGCAATAAGTTCATCTCTTTCGGCGGGTTTGACACTGCTTCCGCTGAGAATTTTGCCGTGCTGGATATTGTCAAAGCCGATTACCTCGACAACACCGCCGACAACGCTCAGGTGCATTGCTTTCAGTGAATTATTACCTACATCGACCGCCCAAATTGCACCGGTAGTTGACGCCATAACAAACCTCTCGTTCAGTTTTTAGTAATAGTCGAATGCTCTTAAATTATAATCAATTGACGATTCTTAGGGCAAATCCAATTTGCCTTGTAAATCCATTTCAACAACTATACATTATACCATATTATGAAAACTTTTTCCATAAATACCCTTGGCTGCAAAGTCAATCAATATGAAAGCCAGCAGATTCGCGAACTTCTCGAACGGCTCGGACTCAACCAGGTTGGGCAGTCTGAAAGAGCATCCGACCTGGTTGTTGTCAATACCTGCTGCGTAACTCATACTGCCTCAGCCAAGAGCCGGCAATACATCCGAAAAGCACAAAAACTAAACTCTGGTGCTGTAATAGTTGTTTCCGGATGTCTGCCTGCTGTACAAATCGGCGAATTAAATGCCTCCAGTCAAAAAAATGTACATTTCATCGCTCATCGAGACGACCTTGCTGAGATGTTAAGCCAAATAATCAACGTTAAGGCTGATGTTTCAAGTTGCCAAAACCCAACTTCCTGCCGAAACACTGTAATTGAAACAAAAAACGACTCGAAAATCAAGTGTAAAAACAAATTGTCTAATTCGCCAAAGCTTAACTTGCTAACATCGTTTAAGGGCCAAACAAGAGCTTTTTTAAAAATTCAAGATGGCTGCGATGGACACTGCAGCTACTGTATTATACCTAAAGCACGTCCTGTTGTTCAAAGCAAGCGCGTATCGGCCGTGCTTAAAGAGGCGCAAAGGCTTGTTTCGGCTGGACATAAGGAAATTGTCCTGACAGGAATATTTCTTGGCTCTTACGGTAAAAAAAGTGTTAACAGGATAAGCTGGGCCGGCAAACAAAACGATAAACTGGCAGAATTGCTTGAAAAAGTGGCGGAAATACCGAATCTTGCGAGGATTAGACTTAGTTCATTAGAGCCGGCAGATGTTACGGAACGATTGCTGGATGTTTTTTGCAAATATCGTAACATTATGCCACACTTGCACTTATCGCTACAGTCGGGCTCGGATGCGGTTCTGGTGAAGATGCGGCGGCAATACAGAAGGGCGGAATTTTGTGAAAAAACAGCGCTTATAAAAGCAAAACTGGACAGGCCGGCCATAACGACGGATTTGATAGTTGGTTTTCCGGGTGAAAGTGAAGATGATTTTGAGCAGACGGTCGAACTGGCTAAAGAAGTAGGTTTTGCAAAGATGCACATTTTCAGCTTTTCGGCGAGGGAAGGCACGGCAGCGGCGAGGATGCAAGATACTGTAAATAATGGAGTTATAAAGAGGCGTTCGCAGGAGCTGCGGGATTTGAATAATGAATTGGGAAATAAATTCAGACAGCAATTTATAGGAGGAATAGATACAATCCTGACGGAAAACAGTAATGGGGAGATTGGCGGCAGAAGCGAAAGATATTTTATGGTGAAACTCGAAAAAACACAAAAAAATCCGCGAAAAAATGAGCTGGTGAGGGTAAAACTGGTTGAAAACAGGGAGAATGGAATGGCCGGGGAGATAGTTGAACAGGAGAAAAAGGGGTAAATGGATAAAAAAAAAGCGTGAGAAATTGGGTTTGAATTGGGTTTGTTTTTCTTGTAAAAGTGAGTTTTTGGCGCAAAATCGGGGCAAATTGGGTTTGTTTTGCATAAAAAAAGGTGAATTTGTAGAGGAGTCTCGACAAATGTAGAGCGAACCGGTTTCGCCATTCTACTTCGTCCCAGAGGGACTCCGAAGAATTCAGGCTACGCCGCGACAAGGAGGATTGGTGGATACCTGTGGCACAAGTTTGAGATTCGGGAGTCATTTTAACTTATCCTTAATTTAGTATTTACTTTTCAGGGGGGTTAAAAAACAAGCTCCCTATAATTAGATGAACCTGCGCGTTTGGTGCGAAAAAAGTACTAGATTTTCGCTTGCCGATTCTCGTAAATCGATGTGGGGTAAGGAAATAAAAAAATTTGAAAAAAATTCCGTTCAACAAAAGAATACCTGCGCAAATGATTCGTTGCTCGTAAAATTCAGCCACCAAGCCCCCAAGACACAAAGAATTTAATTATTCACCGCGAAGGAAAAGAAGGGCACGAAGAATTACAAGAAATTATAGCCGCAGAGTGCACAGAGTTAGCATGAATACATAGTGCACCTCGCTTGGTAATGTGATAAACATTACCGACGAGA
>Ga0180432_10007938_pt1 | contig 13355 bp, 5 predicted proteins | sample SS_ome_10_FD_132414 | JGI IMG/M metagenome (GOLD analysis project Ga0180432, IMG submission 132414) | Hypersaline lake sediment archaeal communities from the Salton Sea, California, USA - SS_1_MS_2 metaG | ecosystem: Environmental > Aquatic > Non-marine Saline and Alkaline > Hypersaline >...
CCTGGATACACCCGGTCACGAAGCCTTTACAGCCGTGCGTGCAAGGGGGGCTCAGATCACCGATGTGGCCATCATTGTGGTGGCTGCCGATGACGGGGTCATGCCACAAACGGTGGAAGCCATCAATCATGCTGCTGCAGCCGGAGTCCCTATCGTATTTGCAATCAATAAAATTGACAAGTCCACCGCCAATCCTGAAAAGATCAAGGAAGAACTTGCCAACATGAATTACATGGTGGAGGACTGGGGAGGAAAATACCAGTCCCAGGAGATTTCAGCCAAAAGCAACATCAACATCGAAGAGTTGCTGGAAAAGGTATTGCTGGAAGCAGAAATGCTTGAACTTAAGGCCAATCCATTGAAGCGGGCCCATGGTACGGTGGTTGAATCCAGCCTGGACCGGGGACGCGGAAACGTGGCCACCATTTTGGTGGAATCGGGAACACTCCATGTCGGCGACCTGGTACTTGCCGGACACCATTACGGCCACGTGAAGGCGATGTTCAATGAAAGGGGGAAGAAGATAAAAGAAGCAGGGCCCTCCACCCCGGCACTGATCCTGGGATTGAACGGGGCTCCCCAGGCAGGTGAAAGCTTTCATGTGATGGAGAGCGACAAGGAGGCCAAGGAGATCGCCACTAAAAGGGAACAGTTGCAGCGTGAGCAGGAGCTCCGTACCACCAAGCACATCACCCTGGATGAGATCGGCCGCCGCATTGCCATCGGCAATTTCCAGGAACTGAATGTCATTGTGAAGGGAGATGTGGACGGATCCATCGAGGCGCTCTCCGATTCGTTGATCAAATTGAGTACGGAAGAGATCCAGGTAAATATCAAGCACAAGGCAGTGGGACAGATCTCCGAGTCGGACATCCTGCTGGCTGCGGCATCCAATGCCATTGTGATCGGCTTCCAGGTGCGTCCTTCGCTGAGTGCCAGGAAACTGGCCGAAAAAGAGCAGATCGATGTCAGGTTGTACTCGGTGATCTATGATGCCATCGAGGAGGTGAAAGCAGCCATGGAGGGAATGCTTTCACCCGAGATCAGGGAAGAGATCATCGGAAGCCTGGAAGTACTCGAGATTTTCAAGATCTCCAGGGTGGGTACCATTGCCGGCTGTGTGGTCCGGGAAGGAAAGATCAAGCGTTCCTCCAGGGTGCGTCTCATCAGGGACGGGATCGTGATCTACAGCGGTGAGCTGGGTTCCCTGAAACGCTTCAAGGACGATGTGAAAGAGGTAGCCTCGGGCCTTGAATGCGGGCTTAATATTGAGAACTTCAATGATATCAAGGTGGGTGATGTGGTGGAAGCCTATGAAGAGACAGAGATGAAGAAACGCCTTTGATCAGTCCAACGAGGATCTTCAATCTCTCTTGATTTTGCTATATTAGCATACCAAAATCTATTGGTATGTATGAATTCATAGAGGGGGAGTTCGTTGAGAGATCACCAGCACATCTGATCGTCAGGGCCGGCCCCCTGGCATACCACATTCAAATCTCGGTTTACACCTATACCCAGATCAGCAAACAGGACCGGGGCCGGATCTACCTCCATTTCATTGTCAGGGAAGATGCCCAGATGCTCTTCGGTTTCAGCAGTCGCGAAGAGCGTGAGATCTTTAAAATGCTCGTTTCCGTATCCGGTGTGGGGGCCAACACGGCCAGGCTCATTCTGTCCTCCCTTTCCCCGGAAGAGATATCACAGGCCATCCTGGCCGGGAATGTGTCTGCTCTGCAGGGGATCAAAGGTATCGGTGCCAAGTCAGCCCAGCGGATCATTGTGGACCTGAAAGACAGGATCGGCAAGGGTGCAGGAATCGAGGAATTATTCTTTTCACAGGACAATACTAACCGCGAAGAAGCGTTATCTGCATTAGTAGCACTGGGTTTTCCGAAGAAGGCAGTAGAGAAAATACTGACCCGTATATTGTCAGAGCAGCCCGATCTTTCTGTGGAGGAGATTGTGAAGGCTGCCTTGAAGTTTATGTAGAATCAGACCACTTTTCTATCTGTTGAGCCGGCGGTATCACTATATCTTCGTCATTATATTCGGGTTTCTGTTGGTCTTCAGATCAAATGCCCAGGATACCACGCTGAATTATCCCCTGCCGGACGAAAAAGGCTATCCTTTTTCCTCCTCCAATCTGAATTCGCCGCTCTACCTGGATAATCCCTCCAACATCGACTCCAGGGTCATTTATGATCCTCTGACAGGGAAATATATTTTTTCTGAGACCATAGGCAGCTGGAATTACCGGCATCCCACCATCATGGATAAGGAAGAGTACCAGGAGTATGAATTCAAGAAAGCTTTACGGGATTACTGGAGAATGAAATCAGGCGGGGAATCCCTTCAGGAACAGCTCTCTTTCATTCCTCCCCTGCAGGTGGGCGGAGAGGCCTTCGACCGGTTGTTCGGGTCCAATACCATCAACATCGTTCCTTCAGGAAGTGCGGAGCTGATCTTCGGGTTCAATCTCTCCAAGCAGGACAATCCCAACATCAGTGAAAGGCTTAGGAGTGTCCCTTCCTTCACCTTCGATGAAAAGATCATCATGAATGTGGCCGGTTCTATCGGAGATAAAATGGCCATGGATATCAGTTATAACACGGAAGCCACCTTCGATTTTGAAAACCAGACCAAACTGGAATATTCGGGAAAGGAGGATGAGATCATCAAAAAGATCGAAGCAGGCAATGTGAATCTGCCCCTTCCCGGTTCCCTGATCAGCGGGAGTATGAGCCTGTTCGGACTGAAGACAGAGCTCCAGTTCGGGAAACTGAGGGTGACCAGTGTCTTTTCACAGCAGCGGGGCGAATCATCGGTCATCGATGTAGAGGGAGGTGCCCAGCTCAGTGAATATTCGGTTACCGTGGATGATTATGATGCCAACAAGCACTTCTTCCTTTCCGATTTCTTCAGGGATAACTACAACAGGGCCATGGCCCGCCTTCCGGTGATCACTTCCGATGTCTCCATCAACCGCATCGAGGTCTGGGTGACCAACAAGACCACCAATTTTGAAAATTCCCGTAACATTGTGGCCGTAACCGACCTGGCAGAAGGGGATCCAAAATCGGAGCTCTTCAGCCGCAATCCCGGTCAGACCGGGAACTATCCCCGCAACGGTGTCAATGATGCCTATGAGCGGCTGAGCACCACCTACGGGGCCATCAGGGATATCAAGAATGCCACCGGCGAGCTTGAGAATGCCGGACTGGTGCTGGGAGTGGACTTTGAAAAAATAGAAAACGCAAGAATGCTTTCCTCCAGGGAGTATACCTTCAACGATAAACTGGGATATATCTCCCTGAATACCGCCCTGAATACCGATGAAATCCTGGCGGTGGCCTATGAATATACCTACCGCGGACGAACATACAAAGTGGGCGAACTCTCCTCTTCCAGCGGGATCAGTGCACCCCAGTCCCTGGTGCTGAAGCTTCTGAAAACCAGTAATTTCACTCCTAACAGTTACACGTGGGACCTGATGATGAAAAACGTGTACGCCCTGGGGGCCTATCAGATCGGCCGGGAGGAGTTTACCCTGGACGTGCTCTACCGGGACGATAAGACCGGGAATGCCATCAACTATATCCCGGAGGGGGATCTGAACAAAACGATCCTGATCAGGCTGCTCAACATGGATAACATGAACTCCCAGCGGGATCCATACCCCGATGGTATTTTTGACTTCCTCAGCGGGGTTACCATCAATCCGTCCAACGGCCGTGTCTTCTTTCCGCTCCTGGAACCTTTCGGATCGGACCTGGAACAGATCCTTCGTGACAGTCTGTCGGGGGAGAACGTGGATCTTGCCATCCAGAAATATGTATTCCAGGAGCTCTATGATTCCACCAAGACCAAGGCACAGCAGATCGCCGAGAAAAACAAATTTCTTATTGCCGGCGAATACTCCTCTTCCAGCAGCTCTGAGATCATGCTGAATGCCATGAATGTACCCCAGGGTTCCGTCAAGGTAACCGCCGGCGGCCGGGAACTGGTGGAAGGACAGGATTATACGGTGGATTATATGCTGGGCAGGGTCACCATCATCAACCAGGGTATCATGGAATCGGGGACACCCATCAGGATCTCCCTGGAAAACCAGTCGCTCTTCAATTTCCAGACAAAAACGCTGGTGGGGACCCACCTGGATTATACGATCTCGGAAAATTTCAACCTGGGGGCAACAGCCATGCACCTGACCGAGCGTCCCCTCACCCAGAAGGTGAACATCGGGGACGAACCCATCTCCAATACCATCTGGGGACTTAACGGAAGCTACAGCACAGAGTCCCAGCTGATCACCAACCTGGTGGACAGGCTGCCTTTCCTGGAGACCAAGGCACCCTCTTCACTGACCGTGGTGGGAGAATTTGCCCACCTGGTACCCGGCCATTCCCGGGCTATCGAGAAAGAGGGGAATGCCTACATTGACGATTTCGAGGGGAGTGAGACTTCCATCGATCTGAAACAGTTCTCCTCCTGGAAACTCTCCAGCACTCCCCGCGGGTTTTTCAGCGAAGCTGAACTCAACAATAACCGGGCCTATGGGTACGGAAGGGCCAAGCTGGCATGGTACCAGATCGACCCCCTTTTCGTCAGGAAAGAATCACGCACACCCCAGCATATCAAGGCCAATCCGGACATCCCCTCCAGCGCCTATGTGTATGAAGTATTCGAACAGGACATTTTCCCCAACAAGGAGAACCCCAACGGGATCCCAACCAACATCTCCGTGCTGAATGTGGCCTATTATCCGGAGGAGAGAGGCCCTTACAATTACGATTACCAGAGGATTTCAACGGACGGGAAATTGCTGGAACCCAGGCAGCGCTGGGGAGGGATCATGCGGGAGATCTACTCCAGCGATTTTGAACAGGCCAATGTGGAATTCATCGAGTTCTGGTTGATGGATCCCTTTGCAGAGATGCCCGGTCACAGCGGGGGCGACCTCTACTTCAACCTGGGGAATGTATCCGAGGATGTGCTGAAAGACTCCAGAAAAATGTTTGAGAACGGACTGCCCGATTCAGAGGAAGTAACAAAGGTGGATACCACCGAATGGGGGCGGGTACCCCTGGTACAGTCGCTCGTACAGGGATTCAGTGCCGGGGACGAAGCGCGCAGGTTCCAGGATGTGGGACTGGACGGGCTTGATTCCGAACTGGAAAGACAGTTCTTTGCCCGCAGGAACGATGATTACCTGAACCAGATCGACAGCATGTACAGCGCGGGGTACCTTTCTGAAGCAGCCCGCAATGCCATCTTTGAGGATCCCTCCTCCGATGATTACCATTATTACAGGGGTACCGATTATGATGACCGGCAACTGGACATCCTCAGCCGTTACAAGGATTACAACAACCATGAGGGGAACTCCCCCAGCGGTGCGTTCAAACAAGAGTCCTACACCACTTCCGGGACATCCCTTCCCGATATCGAGGACATCAACAGGGACAATACCCTGAGTGAGGGAGAAGCCTACTTTGTCTATCATGTGCATTTGAACAGGGACGAGCTGGAAGTGGGGAGGAATCACATTGTGGATAAAGTGGTACACAGGGCGAAATATATGAATGATGAGCGGGCAGATGTGACCTGGTACCAGTTCAGGATCCCTATTTATGAATTTGAAGAGACGGTGGGGGATATTTCTGACTTCAAGACGATCCGGTTCATGCGCATGTTCCTCACCGGTTTCGAGGACACCACCATTCTCAGGTTTGCCAGGCTGGACCTGGTCCGTGGAGAATGGAGGCGGTATGCCCTTCCATTTGCACAGGGGGGAGAGGACTGGACCGGGGAAGAGCCTCCGGAAGGCGACCTGGCCATCTCGGCGGTGAACATTGAGGAAAATGCCGGGAAAACGCCTGTCAACTATGTACTGCCCCCGGGATTCAACCGCCAGATCGATCCTACCCAGCCCCAGCTACGCCAGCTGAATGAACAGTCCATCGTTCTCAAGGTGAACGAACTTGCCGACGGGGATGCCCGGGCTGCCTATAAGAATACCGAACTGGACATCCGACAGTATAGAAAGATCCGGATGGAGGCCCATGCCGAAGCAATTCCGGGGAAGGTGCTGAATGAAAACGACCTGGTGGCATTCGTCAGGCTGGGTTCCGATTACCAGAGCAATTATTATGAGTACGAGGTCCCCATGAAACTTACCCCCCCGGGCAAATATGACAATGACAGTGAGAGCGACCGCCGGATTGTATGGCCCGTGGAGAACAAGTTCGAAATAATACTGGACCAGTTCAAGGAGGTCAAGCAGGCCCGCAACAAAGCGATGAGCGATCCCGAAAGCCAGGTGAGCATCAATTCGGTTTATTCCGAAATGGATAAGAATGGGAACCGCATCTCTGTTTCGGGGAATCCCAATATGAGCAGCATCCGTACCATCATGATCGGGGTGCGGAATCCCAAAGCTGGGAACAATCCTTACGGGGATGATGACGGATTACCCAAATCGGGAGAGATCTGGCTGAATGAGCTGCGCCTGACAGATTTCAATGAAAAGGGTGGATGGGCTGCCAATGGAAGGGCTACCCTGAAGCTGGCAGATTTCGGGAACGTGACATTTGCAGGATCCACCAGTCAGCCCGGCTTCGGCAGCATTGAACAGAAGGTGAACGAACGTTCCCGTGAACAGGTGATCCAGTATGACATCTCTTCCAACCTGCAGATGGGAAAATTCTTTGACCAGGAGATGGGTGTCAGCATCCCTGTGTTTGCCAGTTACTCAAAAGCCATCGTCAATCCTGAATACAATCCCCTGGATCCGGATATCCCTCTGAAAGAGGCTATTGAGGAAGCACAGACGGAAACGGAAAGGGATTCCATCATCCGCAACGCCAGGGATATGGTGGAACGGAAATCGTTTGCGGTCACCAATGTACGGATGAACAGGGCGGGCACCCAGAAAAGGTTTTACAGCCTGGCCAACTGGTCTGCCAGCTTTTCACTCAATGAGATGAACAGCCGCAATCCCAACCTGGAGTATTACAATACGATGAAAGTAAGGGGAAACATCAGTTACAACTTCAATACAAGGCCGAAGAACTTCCAGCCCTTCAAATCGGTAAAATGGATGAGCTCTAACTGGTTCAGGATCATCAAGGATATAAACATCAACTACACTCCTTCCCGGGTTTCCTTCAGAACGGACATGGACCGCTATTACCTGGAGAAGCAGGTGAGGAACATCAACAACCCGGATTTTATTGTGGAGCCCACCTTTAAGAAGGATTTTATGTGGAACCGCTATTTTGACCTGAAATTTGATCTGACACGCAACCTGCGGTTCGATTTTTCATCCACCAACATGGCACGGATTGATGAACCCGAAGGAAGGTGGAACCGGGAGCTGGATAGTTATGAATCCTACAGGGATTCGCTCTGGCAGAGCATCATTGCCCTGGGCCGGACCACCACCTATGTTCATAATTTCAACGCTTCCTACACCATTCCCATCAACAAGATTCCCCTGCTGGACTGGATGAGTGCCAATACCAGGTATGGAGGCACGTACGGATGGGATGTGGGTCCCATTATTCCGGACGACCCTGAGTTTGGTCCCATCAACCTGGGAAACACCATCAAAAATTCCAATACCATCCAGCTCAACGGTCAGCTGAATTTTGTGAATCTTTACAACAAGGTGCCCTTTCTGAAGGATATTAATGACAAGTACCGCAGTGCACAGACCAGGCAAAGAGAAGCGGAGACACGAACCAAAACCAAAGTCTATACCAGGGAAAACCTTTATCTGAGTGATGAGCGGGGAAGGTACATCGCCCATAACCTCCGGACAAGAAACATCAAGGTAGAGGTGTTTGATGAGAATAACCAGCCGGTTGAAGTGACCACCGAGATCCTGAGCGATACCCGGATCAGGATCTTCTCAGAAAAGTCAGTCAGGAAAGCCAGGGTGGTGGTGACCGGTACCGTGGAAAAAGGAGAAAGTCCGCTCATCTTCATCATGGAATCCACGGTCCGGGTGCTCATGGGGATCAGGACCCTCAATGTAACCTATTCCAAAAGCGGGGGAACTTTACTTCCCGGGTACCTGCCGGGGACGGATTATTTCGGGATGAAGCAATACGGGGGCAGGCTGGTCCCGGGATGGGAGTTTGTCACCGGCTGGCAGAATGAACAGTTGGCGGAAAAGGCCTTCCGGAGGGACCTGTTGACCCGGGATCAGAACCTGAACAATCCGTTTACCCTGAACAATACGGAAAGGTTTACCGCCAGGGCTAACGTCGAGCCTTTCAATGGGATGAAGATCGATGTGACAGCCAACAGGATGTTCACATCCAACCTTTCGGAATATTACACCGCGGATGCCTCCGGCAACCTGCCGCCCGATTCGGCCAGGGGAAGGGTATACAGCGGGAATTTCAGCATGTCCTATCTCTCCCTGCGAACTGCCTTCGAAAGTATCGATGACCGGGTGGAATCATCCAAGGTTTTTCTTAAGCTGAAAGATGAGTACAGAAAGATCATTTCCCGGCGGCTGGGTTATGAATATGAGCACAAGACAGGAATGGCCCTGCGCGATTCGGCTGGTTACAAGCTGGGATATGGCCCCACCTCCCAGCAGGTACTCATCCCCGCCTTCCTGGCGGCTTACGGCGGACGCGATCCCAACAAGGTTTCGCTCAGCGCTTTCAAATCTATCCTGGAGGTTCTGCCCAACTGGCAGATACGGTTTGACGGACTGGGCAAGATTCCGGCGGTGAAAGAAATTGTGAATTCCATTGTCATGAACCACTCCTACCGCTCCACATACAGCATCGGTTCATTTATCAGCAACCCTTTTTTCGTCTATGATTCCATCAACGGGGTTCCTATCATCACCGATCTTCAGGGAAATTTCATGGTGCAGAGGAACATCAATACAGTCAGCATCAATGAGAATTTCAGTCCCCTGTTCGATCTGAACATGGACTGGAAAAACAGCCTCACCACACGGATCGAGTACCGGCGGTCACGGACGGTTGCCATGAACATGGCCAATACCCAGGTCAATGAGGTGAACAGTGCGGAGATCATTGTGGGAGCCGGTTACCGTTTCAATGAGGTTCCCCTGGTCATCAACCAGAAAGAGTTCAACAGTGACCTGAATGTGCGGGTTGATTTCTCCATGCGTAATAACCGTACGGTGATCAGGAAACTGGAAGACCTTTCCGGAAGCGAGATCACAGCAGGTCAGCGCATCCTCAGCCTGAAAGCTTCGGCAGACTACATGCTGAGCGATAAGTTCACCGTCCGTGCTTTTTATGACCAGCGCCTTACCACCCCGTATATTTCAAACAGTTATCCCAATGCCAATTACAACGTCGGATTCAGTTTAACCTTCAGCTTGTAGGGTGAATAAATGATATAAAGCAGATTTTACTCTCATTCAAAAGTATTACATTTGGAATAACACAGGCGAGACACAATAGACTGAATCAACTCAAGTATCGCTCACCCGGTGAGCACATTAAAATATTTTCTATGACCGTACCCGATGATTTGAAGTATACCAGAGAACACGAATGGATCCGTGTGGATGGTGAAAATGCCACGGTAGGCATAACCGATTTTGCCCAGGGTGAACTGGGGGATGTGGTATTCATTGAGATCGAAACAGAAGGGGAATCGCTCTCCATGGGGGACACCTTCGGAACCATCGAAGCTGTAAAGACCGTGTCCGATCTTTTCATGCCGGTGGATGGTAAAGTAACGGAGGTGAACGGGGCCCTGGAAGAATCGCCGGAACTTGTGAATTCCCAGCCTTACGGCGATGGCTGGATGATTAAAATCAGCATATCCGATCAATCACAGCTGGACGACCTGCTTTCGGCGGACGATTACAGGAAGCTGATCGGTTAAACATATCCTTTTTTTCGGCAGGGTTTTTGTTTTGTATGATTTACAATCGACCCTGAGATGAAAAAGAGAGCAACTTTCCTGATCGCTACCCTCGTGTTTGCGTCCTGCACCGCCCCCAGGGTGGTTACACGGCTCACTCCCGAAACCCCGGAGGGACATTATGAGATGGGACGGGAATATATCAGCCTCAGCAACGACAGCCTTTTTACGGAGCTGGGATTTGATGGATTCCACGGGAAAAACCTGGTATTTGATTTTGTGGTGGTGAATAAAACAGACCGTTCATTGTCCGTTCACCCCTCCGATTTCTACTATGTGATCCTTGACAGCGCCACGGCCGATTCTTCAAAATTGCCTCCGAGAATGGCCATCCACCCGGAGAGGATCCTTCATCATTACCAGGAGACCCTGGAAGAGCGATCCACAGAGAAGCAGGTCAATTCGGTGCTTGGTTTTGTGGATGCGGGGATCGGGATGATTGTAAACACCACGGCCTTTTTTGCCACGGAAGATCCGGGATATATTGCGGATGCCATCTTTGGAACCCTGAACACGGCAGGCCATTATGTGGCAGTGGACCATCAGATCAACCGGGACATCACCATGATCAGCGAGGAAAAAGTGATCGTCCAAAAAGAGATCTTTCGCAACACCACCCTGCCACCGGGGAAGGTGGCCAGCGGATATATATATTTCCCGTGGGAGGATGACGCCCGCTACCTGATGTTCTGCTTCCCCGTGGAAGACCAGCTGTTCCAGTTCGTGTACCACCAGCAGCAGGAAATACAGTTTTATTAAGAAAAGCGACTCAGTCTTCCAGTCCCGCGGGTATTTATCTATCACTGAAAATCAGCGGATCTCAATACCGGCCACCATCCACCTGCCGGGCTGGATCGCATCTCCAATATCCCTGTAGGTTATGTTCAACAGGTTTGTAGCTTCCATAAAAGGAGTCATTCTGCCGAAGGACCAGGCCAGTTTCATATCCAGAAGCAGGAAAGGATCATAAAGTTTTTCATGGGAGCTCCCGGTTTGATCATCATATACCAAATAGCTGCCATTCCTATCCTGGAAGACAATCCTGCCCGAAAGGGAGAGGTTTCCCCCCATGATCAGATCAGCTGCCATTACCACTTTATGGCGCAGGTTGTCAAGAAGGTACCTGGAAATGACTTCATCCGAGATTTTAGTCAGGCGGGTAAAGGTGTAGGAAAAGTTCCAGCTATCCAGGTGGAACCACCTTTCCCGGGAACTCCCGGAGGTGAGGTGCAGGTTCGCATCCCCGCCCAGGGCATCGATCTGTGTCAGGTTTGTTGCATGCCATATTTGATCCTCCATCCAGATCCAGTCGATCATCTCCCTCCCCTGCCTGAAGAAACCGTTAATGTCGGCCTCCCATCTTTTTCCTTCCCCACAGATGCCAAGCTCCAGTGTGGTGGCTCTTTCGGGAGAAAGGTCAGGATTTCCCATATTGGATGGATCCTGGTAGTACAGATCAGTGAAGGTGGGCAGACGCATGGAATGGTTCAGGGAAGTGAAAATCTGGAAGTAAGAAGGGAGCTTTACTGCTAAGTCAATCCCCGGGAAAACACAAAATGGATAGCCCAAGTCGGAATTTATGTGTACCATTACTCCCCCTGCCAGGGAAAACAGGTCTCCTTCCATGATATGATTGATATTCCAGCTTACATGACTCCTTGTATAACCATGGGTAAATGTGATACCCGACTGGTGTTTAATGGATTGGCTGTTGTTAAAAGGCTCACCAAGCGAGGTGCTGATAATCTGTTCATTCCTGAAATGGATCCCGGTGAAGGTAATTCCGGCCCTGGAAGAGAAACGAAGGCTGAAATCCGTACCTGTGACCCGGGTCTGGTGATCGTTTCTGTAAAAGGATGGATCATAACGGTCAAGCAGGAAATAATCGCTGTTGAATCGGAAATAGGCCTGAAAGACGAGAAGGGTTCTGGACCAGTCTTTCTGAAGCTTTAAGGCTGTGAAGCCGGTGGTGGTCTCCTCGTACTGGTGGGTATAGAGCGGACTATAAAATGCATTGGCCCCGAACTCCTTGCTGTTTAATCCCATCATAAGATGTGCCTTCAGTGGAGAGGATTCCAGGCATGTGTGAAGATAAACATGGGTGTTCCGGAAATCGGTGTTCTCCCTGTAGCCTTTGCTTCCAGATGTGCTTGCACTGGCCAGTGTGAAAAGATGCTTACTCCTGAAGTTGGAGTGAAGTTGCGCTTTATAGAAACTGTGCTGACCGTAGCGGAAGCCGGATCGGACACTGGTGCTGTCCTCCGGCCGGGTAACCAGGTTAATGGCTCCGTTGAATGCGGGAATTCCGAATCTTCTGGTAGCCGATCCTGTGATCATCTCCACCCGGCTGAGAGCAGAGAGATCAACAGGCAGGTTCAGCTGAAAGTGTCCTGTTTGCGGATCTGAGATATTGATCCCATTCAGAAGTACCATCGATTGATCAAAGGAGCCGCCCTGGATGGTCAGGTCAGCCTGGGTCCCGTGTTTGCCCCGGTGCCGGATATCGATCCGGGCCATATATTCCAGAAGATCTTCAAGAGCAGTAGACGGTGCAGCATCTATTTCCCGGGCAGTGATGGTAAGCAACGGTTTCAGCGAAGCACTCTCCAGTTCGGCCGGGAGTTCAGCCACTGCTTCCACCTCTTCCAGTTCTACCTGGATCGTAGCGATGCTGCTGTCCTGTTGTTTGGTACACTCTCCCTGACCTGGCAGGCTGTAGCTGCAGCACAATGTACCGATAGTGATCACCCTATTAAAAGAGGCAAGTATCACCCCTCTATGGTTTGACCACCGTTTGAATACTATGCGTTCCAATACATTCCGGATTCAGCTGTTTTCTCCGAAGGGTGGTTCCTCCAGGTCTTCGGGAGATTCATCCCTGCCTCCTTCTTCTGGTTTCCCGGCAGGCAGGGGATTTTTGGTGATATCCCGGTAAAGTTTCCTGTTTCGTACCACATCCACAGCCAGATAGATGGCATTGCGAAAGGATGCTGCGGATGCTTCATCCTTACCGGCCAGTTCATAAGCGGTTCCATGTGCCGGACTGGTCCTGACCACCGGCAGGCCGGCCGTGAAGTTCACACCCGTGTCCATGGAGAGTGCCTTGAAGGGAGCAAGCCCCTGGTCGTGGTACATGGCCAGGACCGCATCGAACCGCGTAAAACGACCGGCACCGAAGAATCCATCCGCAGAAAAAGGTCCGAAAGCTGAGATATTCAATTCTTTTGCCTGCTCAATGGCGGGGATGATCACCTGCTGCTCCTCACCGCCCAGCAATCCCTCCTCACCGGCATGGGGATTGAGCCCCAGCACCGCAATTTTCGGATTCCTGATCCCGAAATCCATCAGCAGGGAGTGGGAAAGGATCTTCAGTTTTTCCACGATCAGGTCTGTTGTGATGAATGCACCCAGCTGGGAGATGGGAA
>Ga0180432_10007940_pt1 | contig 13355 bp, 12 predicted proteins | sample SS_ome_10_FD_132414 | JGI IMG/M metagenome (GOLD analysis project Ga0180432, IMG submission 132414) | Hypersaline lake sediment archaeal communities from the Salton Sea, California, USA - SS_1_MS_2 metaG | ecosystem: Environmental > Aquatic > Non-marine Saline and Alkaline > Hypersaline >...
ATGGCAGCGGGTGTGGGCGATTAAAAGAGAGGATGTCCGGCGTTGCTACCTGATTGGCGGCGCGGGCTGGTTTCCTTACTCACTCACCTTTGGGCTATTCGGGGTGATTGCACTCGTGGCCGGTATCAGCTCCACGGTAGGCGGCAGCGATATTACGCCGCTGGTGGCCGCCCATTTCCTGCCCGAGGGATTAGCCATCCTGTTTATACTGATGGTTCTGGCCGCCGTAGCTTCTACCGGCGATTCCGCATTAACGGCGTTTGGCACGGTCTTTGTCGCCGATATATATAAGAGATACCTGAACAGGCAGTCGACGAGCAGCCAGCTACTGCTGGTAGTCCGAATAGCGATGGCTCTTATCGCGGTTCTGGCGGCATTTGCCGCCACCTACCAGATTTCACTGCTGCAACTGGTCATGCTACTTGGGGTAACCAAGGGTGCGGTTGCCTTTCCCTTGCTGGCCAGCCTTTACTGGAACCGTATCAACCAGACAGGGTTCTCACTGGGCGTGCTGGTCGGCCTGGGCGTAGGACTGGTTGCCTATTTCCACTTCCAGGACAGCAGCATCTACTATACCCTCATCGGTATGCTGAGCGCTTTTGGCTCCTCCACGATTATCTGCGTCCTGTGCTCGCTTATCAACAGGAGAAGGTTTGACTTCACATCACTGGCAGGCAAGGTAAAGGAGCTTACCAATCAGGAGGCACCATAGTGGCGGCATTAATGAATTTCTATTTATGGATAGGCCCGATACTGGCGGCGCTGGTCATCATCTACGTGACCTACCACGTATATCGGGGATACCGGAACAGGCCGAAAGACTGAACCCGGCACCAAGCAGTGATTATCTGCTAAAATAAGAGGGGACAAAGATTTGAGTCGGGAGAACAGTGGAAGCTAAAAAACACGTACTGTCTTTATTTACCAAGTCGCCCCAGCCGGGCGTTACCAAGACGCGCCTCACGGAAAAGCACGGCGGGGCGCTAAACGAGCAGGAAGCCGCGGAATTATACCGGATGACGATGCTTGACGTGGCTGATGCCGCTTTCCATGCGCTGGAACTGTGCCGGCATGATTCAGACAACAGCCAGGACGAGTACAGCTTCTTTATATCGTGTACGCCGGAGAGTGAGAAATCAACGCTGAGAGCAATATTTGAGGCAGAGTTTCCCAGCGCGAATGACATCAATTACATGGTTGACCGAGGCAGGAACTTCGATGAGCATTTTAACGACCACTACCGGCAGCTATTCGACTCTGGATATCACTCGGTAGTGTGCATCGGGGGCGACCTGCCGACCATCTCCCCGGAATTCATCCACCGCGCCTTCCGCTGGCTTTCTTACCTGGAGGAAACCTCGGACAGGGGCGCCATGGTGCTGGCTCCGTGTCAGGCCGCCGGGGTCTCGCTGGTAGGACTGACGGCAGATGCCCCCATGGACTTTACCGGCGTCTTTTATAATCCCCAAGGCATTTCAGCTCTGGAAGGCTCAATCAACGTAGCCGCAGTTCGCCAGATTCCCACCGCCATGCTGGAGACCCAGTTTGACGTGGACACCATGGAGGACCTGGCACACATAATTGCCGTAATCAGCGCCATGACACATACCAGCCGGTTTCAGCCGGGTGTTTGCGTACCCCGGCGCACGCTGGACTGGGTGGCGAAGACCGGCCTGGTGGTGCAGACCCCGCCGAATCCGGAACATGACCCGAGAGGAGATATTGATGATACAGGTTGAAGTTGATGAAGAGCGCTGTAACGGCTGCAATTTCTGCGTGGAATTCTGCCCCACGTCAGTTTTTGACCTGGTTGAGGCGAAGGGACGAAAGGTCGCCCGCGCCACCCGTCCTGAGGATTGCTGGGCCTGCATCTCCTGTGTCGGGCAGTGCCCGGAACGGGCGATAACCGTTACCCAGTCCCTGCCCGAAAAAATATACATGGACGATGAGAACGAGACGCCCTTTGTGCCTCTAGGTAAAGCGGATAATAAGACATATACCGACCTGGCGGAGTCGCTGGAGAGAGTGTTGAAGCTGAGGTGGCAGCCGGTGGCGGTAACGCTGATTCCCCGGGGTGCCCCGTTGCCCCACGTGCCCGTGCCGCGCGTCAGGCTGCGCTACTGCCAGTCGCTGATGATGGCACGCCGCGGCAAGAGCCTGTTGATGCCCCCCGAGTACCACTCCTGTGCCGACGGCACCTCCATCCTGGGACTGACCAAAATTCCGCCGAAGCTGGCAACCGGAGATGTGTACATCCAGCTTGGTAAGCTGGCATCTATTGAGGCGGCGCGAAACCTGGTTGCCGAGCGCCCCAAGCTGCCGGAGATGTCAGTGAGGGCGACACTGGTCACGCCGCTGGCCGAAGCAGTCATGAAGCCGGATGTAGTGGTGATTATCGCCCCTCCGGAGAGCGTGATGTGGCTATGTATGGCATCAACGTTTTACACCGGCAAGCGGCTCACTTTCACGATGGGCGCCTATAATGCCCAGTGCGTGGAGACAACCCTGTACCCCTACACCACCGGTGAGCTGAACGCTTCACTGGGATGTTACGGATGCCGGGCAGTCTCCGACCTCGGTGAAGATATGATGTTTATGGGGATACCCGTAGCCAAATTGCCGTCGCTGGTAGATGGTCTGAAACACCTGGGTAAAAAGGCTATTCCCGACTCACGCGCCAAGATTTATTTGCCACCACTGGTTTAACTGATAAATACACCTTGACGCCAAAAAAGGGGGCTCAGACTTCTCCGAACCCCCTCTACTATTTATTATTTCTACAACCAGAGCTTTATCAGTCTTTATGCATGAAAGAATCGACGCCCAGCCCGGCGGTGGGGTGAAACGACCTCTCGAATGCTTCGGGGTACTGCCTGCGCAATTCGTCCAGGTTGACTCCTTCAACCTCTACCAGAAAACCGCTGGTAGCCATTCCCGTAACATTCTTAGAGGTTGTCTTACTCGGAGAAATCGTGTTATTGGCGCCACCTCTATCAAGCTCTCCCCGAACTATCGGGTCATACTTGGCACCGTGGTCTGAAGATATCGCCCCGGGTATTATCCTTTCGGTCACATAGGCGCCGGCAAGGACACCGCCTCTTTCGTTATATATCTTAACGATGTCTCCGTGCTCTATGCCCCTGGCTTCAGCGTCTTTGGGGTGAATCCAGACGGGCTGGTACATGTACCCGTCCGGCCCCTTGACCTTACACGTCGGGATTTCCCTGAGCCAGGTTACATCCTCATGCTGCGCGTGTACACTCCACCTAGGATGATTGGACTCCAAGAGCAAGGGATACTTCCTGGCTCGCTCACACAGCAGGCTTTCCTGGTGTGTCTCACCGTAAGGAACCCAGTGCGGCACCGGTGGCCTCTCTTTATCGTCGGGAAAGTGCTCGGCCAGCCTCGTTGAGCAAAACTCTATCTTGCCGGTCGGAGTACCCAGGGGGTTGCCCTCGGGGTCTTCGTAAAAGTCAACCATACCTACCTTGCAATTCGCCCACTCAGGGTCGGTGGGAACCACATAGTAACCCTTTTCCTTCCACTCTTCGTGGCTGATATAACCCTCTACGCCCGAATTCTCAAAACCATCCTTGATACAATCATCAACGCTCCTGCCTCCGGTGAGCTCTTCCAGCACCCCCATCCGCTCCGCTATCATGCAAACTATCTCATATTCGCTCTTGGCCTCTCCCAGAGGCTTAATACATACTTCTTCATGGAAAATAGAGTCGAACTGCCCGCTAAGAATGTCTACCCCCATATCCTTTTCCTCAAATTTGGTGCTGACCGGCAGGAGAATATCGGCAAACAGGCAGTCGTTCTCCAGCCACGGGTGCTGGGCCAAAATGAATTCTATCTTCGGGCTCCTGAAGGCCTCGGTCATCTCGTTGCCGCAGTTCCAGCAGGTTATGAAGCAGGGCGTATCCGTCCACATCATGTGAAACTCGGGACAACCCTCCACAGGATAGGTGTATTTCTCAAGCTGGTTGTCCGCCGGTAGAAAAATCTCTGAGATACCATACCAGCTAATCGGTGGATTGAGAATAGCCTTGTGAATGAAAGGCTTGGGAACGAATTGTTTCGGGTATTCACCAATCACTTGCCCGTGAAAAGCAGCCCCCGGGGTCGGGCTTACTATGCTGAAGGGCATGGATGCTGCCTGCCTCAAGCCAAAAAGTCCCCACTCAATGAACTTGACCTGGTGAGTCCCCGGTTTGCCCACCCCCTGCATCGCCAGCAGCAGGATTTCCAGCCTGGCAGGCTCAGTCGAATATGGCCCCCGAATGTAAGAACCGCCGTTGCAGTGCCCTATCGATGTCGCCGTCGACGCCCACTTCCTGGCTAATGCCTTGATGGTCCTTGACGGCACACCACAGAGCTCCGCCGCCCATTTGGGTGTCTTGGCAACCCCGTCTTCTTTACCGAGAACATAGTCGGCAAACTCCTCAAACCCATAGGTGTGCGTCGCCACGTAATCTTTATCGTATGTCCCTTCGGTAATCCAGGTATAGGCTACGGCCAGCTGCAAGGCGGCATCAGTGTTGGGCAATACGGGAATCCATTTATCAGCATGAATTGCGCCTGCATAGTTAAGGTCCGGGGAGATAAATACTTGCTTTACCCCCACCTCTGTAAACCAGTACATCAGTCGACTTGATATCTGTCCTCCCCATCCCCATGTTGTGGTCTCCGCATCACATCCCCAGTGAAGCAACATGCCGGAATTTTCAGCAATATCAATCATAACATTGGTTGCTGGCATCATCTGCCCCATGGGTTCCATTCCCCACACATGCTTGCCGCCCCAACACCACCCCTCCCAGCTATCGGCATTCCTGACATGTTGTGAGTATCCCCCCAGAAGCTTAAGAAGCTGCTGACTGTATCCGTGAGCACCCTGCACTACCTTTGTCTGACCATGACCCTCCCCCTGAGTAAGTATGCCGTAGGGCCCGTACTCTTTATGTATCCTCTTTATCTCGCTGACTATTATGTCCAGTGCTTCATCCCATGATATTCTTACGAAGCCGCTCTTCCCCCGATTATCCGTATTCCTGTCGCCATTGGGGTCAAAATCAACCCTCTTCAGCGGGTAAAGAATTCTGTTGGGAGAATAAACGCGCTTTTTGTAACCCAGGCTGATGGGGGGTATCAGCGTCTTCATAGCCGGTTCGAAGGTCTTCCCGCGCGCCTCCATCTTCCACGGGTTAAACTCTTCGGGATTATACTCCCGGTCATAGTGTAACGGCCTGATCCTGACTATCTTGCCATCTTTTACATCTATCTCCGAGACATTTGAGTCTATTCCGTTACCACAAAAACCAAGCCCTTTTATGTATGTTTTTTCGTCTCCAGCTTTTTCCCCTGTAAATCTTGACATTAATCTTATGACCTCCCCTTTAATTTTTCTGGAGCAGGCGATAACCTGCTAACGGCCATGTCCCATTAGCTTATATAATTTCTCCAGTCATGTCAACTGTTATCCGCCATGTCTACAGCTTCCAAACCGCTAGCAGCTTGGGGATACCAGAAACCGCTTAATTGCCGCCGCCAGCCCATCTTGTTCCACGCTAAGGGTAATATGGTCGGCTACTTTCTTGACCTCTTCGTGGGCATTGCCCATGGCAATGCCCAGTCCGGCGGTAGATAGCAGTGATATGTCATTTCTGCCATCTCCGACCGCCATCACCTCCGCCAGTGATACCTCAAGATGCGAGGCAAGGGCTTCCAGGGCTTTGCCCTTGGATACGCCTGGAGCCAGTATGTTGATAAAGGTAACATCAGGAAAGGTCGGCACCTTCACCGGCGAGAAATGAAGGCTATCAGCAAAGTGGTTGCCGAAGCTTTTCGCCTTGGCTGCTTCCTCAGAGTTGGTGACCACCAGCAACCCCTTGACGATATTCTCCTGCTCAGGCAAGTCAGTGAAGTCTCCCACAGTGGGTTCAGAGCTAAAGAACTGGCGGTGGACTTCGGTTGACCATGTCTCACGCTCGGCAAAATAGTGTATCGCCGAGTAAAGCTCAAGGTCGGTGTCATGCTGATGGGCAAATTCAATCATCTGCCTCACTACCGCCTTATCAATTGATTGAGTACAGATTTCTTCATTTTGGTCGGCACTGCTTACCAGAGCTCCATCAAAGAAAACGTGATAGCTGTCCAGTGATAGCTGGTTGATAATGGGCGTGCTTGATTTGAGGGAGCGCCCGGTTGACAGGGAAACCTGTATGCCCGAATTTCGTGCCAGAGCCAGAGCGTCCCTGTTCTCAACCGAGACTTCTCTGTACCTGTTTATCAACGTACCATCTATATCTACTACCAGAAGCTTATAGCGATGCTCTGTCAATTTTGCCTCCCTTTCGCCAGGTAATCACGTATGGTAAGCGCATTTCTCACGGCAAATCCCCCGACATCATTATTGAAATAAATATAAACCGAATCAAGATTCAGGGCCAGGTCAGCTATCCTCTTTGCCCAGCCAGCCAGCTCCTCGTCGGAGTAACAGCTGGAATACAGGCTGTTACTGCCGTGAAACCTTATATAGGCAAAGTCCGCCGTTGCCCGCAGGGGACAGGTAAAAGAGGGCATATCAAAAACGCAGAGTCCGGCATTATGCTGTCGCATGATTTCAAAGACCTTCTCCGCAAGCCAGGACTGGTGCCGAAACTCAATGACATGCTTCATTTCTCCGGGCAGGCTGGACAGGAAGGACTCCAATGTCTCGTCATTACGGTGCATACTGGGTGGGAGCTGGTACAGGAGCGGGCCTAACTTTTCCCCCAAAATCATGGCTCTTTTCACAAAGTTACCCATGGCTTCCTCGCTATTTTTCAGTCGCTTGATGTGGGTTATAAAACGGCTTACTTTCACCGCAAAGACAAAATCAGCCGGCGAGGAGTCATGCCAGTTGTTGAAGGCATTCTCCGAGGGCAAACGGTAAAAGCTGTTGTTGAGCTCAACAGTGGGGAGGTGACGGGCATAAAACTCAAGCCATTTTGCTTTCGGCAGTTCCCCAGGATAGAACCGACCCCGCCAGTCATCATAGTGCCAGCCCGATGTGCCGATAAAATATTGCGCCAACTTGAGCCGCCTCCCGCATTAATTTTAACATCGGCGCGGCGATTTTCCAAACTAAATCAGTTTTTTCAGAGGGCGAGGCGGGGTGGGGCAAATCTCACGGGTTAAGCCGCCGATGATGCGGGGCGGCAGGGTGGGAATAGATAAAATAAGATCAACCCCTAGCTTGACCGTTTGGGCTCCATCCTATATATTGGTTTGGGGGCGAGTGATATGAGAAGGAGCTATTAGAAGTAATGAAAACCGTGGTTCAGTGTGATTTTGATGGTACCATCACCGAGGAAGATGTGAGCTACCTTTTGCTGGACAACTTTGCCGGCGATGAATGGAGGCAGATTTTAGAAGAATACATGGGGGGCAAGATGCCGGTCGGGGCTTTCAATAAAAGGGTGTTTGCCATGATTAAGGCTGACAGACAGACCTTGCTCGACCTGGTACTGAAGAGCGGCAAAGTGAGAATACGCCCCGGCTTTGCGGAACTGTTAAACTACTGCTCCCGGAAGGGTTTGGAATTTGTCATCGTCAGCAACGGCCTGAATTTCTACATAGAAGCTATTTTAGAAGACTTGGGCATAAAGGGTATTGAGGTATCCGCCGCGCGGAGCCAGTTCAGCCCCGAAGGGATGAAGGTACAATATATAGGGCCGGATGGCGACGAGATGGAAGCCGGTTTCAAAGAAGCACATACCAAGCTGCTAAAAAGAAGGGGCTATAGCGTCATCTATGCGGGGAACGGCATTTCCGATATATATCCGGCGAGGCAGGCCAGCCACGTTTTCGCTACCGGCGACCTTCTGAGACGCTGCCGGGAGACAAAACTTGAGTGCATACCCTTCGATGATTTCAATGATGTCATCCGGGGTCTGGAGACATTATCGCTCAGCTAAGCTGTCTTCAGGATGATGCCGACCGGACAGTGGTCGGAGCCCATGACCCCGGACATTATGAAGGCTCTGGCCACGGATGGCAAAAGGTCTTCACTTACGAAGAAATAGTCCAGCCGCCAGCCCACGTTTCTTTCCCTGGCTCCCGATTTCAAGTCCCACCATGTATACTGATTCGGTTCTTTATTAAAATGGCGAAAGGTATCAACATAACCATGGGCGACAAACTTATCCATCCAGGCTCTCTCCTCAGGCAGAAACCCGGAGACAGTTGAGTTCTCTCTGGGACGGGCCAGGTCTATTTCATTGTGGGCGGTATTGAGGTCACCGCAGATAACCAGTTTTTTACCCGCCGCTTTTAGAGAGTCGGCGAACCGCAGGAAGGCTTCATAAAAGTCCATCTTGTATCTCAGGCGGCTCTCGTCCTTCTTGCCGTTGGGGAAGTATATATTAAAGAGGGTAAACCCGGGATATTCGGCGATGATGACCCTTCCCTCCATATCAAGGCCGGCTTCACCAAAGCCATACCGAACGCTGACCGGCTCTTCTCTGGTAAAGACGGCCACGCCGCTGTAGCCTTTCCTCTCCGGGTAGTTCCAGTACGTGTAATAGCCCTGCGGCTCCCTCAGGTCTATATCAAGCTGGTCAAGATGGGCTTTTGTCTCCTGGAGAGCGATAATATCCGGAGACTCTCCGTAAAGCCAGTCCAGAAAGCCTTTCCCCTTTACGGCTCTGATACCATTAACGTTCCAGCACAGCAGCTCTGTTTCTTTCATGGCCGGTGTCTCCGCTTCGTCCTTGCTAGGCTCACCGCTCCCCAATCAACTTCTCACCATACTCCAGCAGGACTCTGGCTCGTTCCGGGGATACCTTCTTTGATTCCACGTAGGCTTTCAGGGCTTCCATCGGCGTTATTTCCTCGGCTGCCCGGCCCCCTAGTCTCAGTCGCGTTTCCCGCTTTATATCCCGGGTGATGGCAAAATAATGAGCATCCTTCAGAGCATCCCTGAATTCGCCGTCCCGGAGCTGCCCCTCTAATGACGCCGGCAGGCTGATATTCAAACGCACTACAGCCTCATCGACATTTTTCTCATGCTCGGCAATAGCCATAAGCACGGCAGATGTGGGGTCAATGTCACGCTCTTCCAGAGAAACATTGATGGTGAGGAAGCGGCGACCTTCCACCGGGTGGAAATCATAGGAAACGCGCCTCTGCCCGGTGGCCGGGCCGGGCACAATTTCAACCACGTAAAACCCTTTTTCATCATTCTCCTCACCGAAGTCCACGCACTCCAGACTGCCGGCATAGACAACCAGGGGGCTTTCCGACAGAACCTGGTGCTTGTGAATATGCCCCAGAGCCACATAGTCGAAAGCCGGTTGGGCAACGTTACTCAGCAAAAGCACATGCTCCTGCCCTATCGACATCAGGCTCTCCGAGCCGACCCGGGCACCGGCTACCCAGACGTGGGCGGCCAGCACGGCGGGCAGGGCGGGGTCAAGTTTGGCGATACCGGCCGTGATAATATTGGTCAGCACCTGCTCCATTCTCCGCTTAATCTGCTCAAAGTCCAGGTTCCTGGTATCTTCCTTGCTGAGCAGGGCGCTTCGCCTCAGCCAGGGTAGAGATACTATCTGAACAGTACCGCTAGCTGTCGGGATTTTATAAACATCAGGTCGGTTGGAGACATAGACGTTTTTAACCGCCAGGGTATCAAAAATCTCGGTAGTGGTGGCACGCCCGATGGCGTTGGGCAGGTCATGGTTGCCGACAAGGAGAAATACGGGGATGTTACCGGTGGACAGGCAGTTGATGCGCCTGGCGAATTCCCGCTGCTGGGTCTGGCTGGGCTCGCGGGTCTTGTAGGCGTCACCGCAGAACAGGACGAGGTCTACTTTATTTTCCAGAGCGTAGTCCATCACCTGGTCAAGGGCGGAGAGGAAGTCATTAAGGCGCGAGGACAGCCCGGTAGCCGGGTCGATACGCCCGTAGTTCTCAACCCCCAGGTGCAGGTCGGCAAAGTGAAGGATTTTCATATCCGCAACATTATATTTACAGGTTCTCTAAATCAAGCGCCGCTTACCGGAAAATACCGGCAACATAGGTGATGTAAAAAATCTCTCCGGATTTGTAGGCTCCCACCGCGCCGTAAATGGTAACATCGCTAAGGAATTCTATTTCGTACCGGTCGGTGTTCTTCCAGATCGTAAAGATTGCTTCGGCCATTGTTTGTGTCCGGGTATATCCGGTAGCCCGGATAACTTCCTGGTAAGAGCCTTCGTCCGGTTCTTCAAGTCGCTGGGCGGTTGCCATACTTCGACTGTGATTTCTGGTTGTCTTGTAGAGATTCACGCCCAATATCAGTTCGTCTAATCCCCGGCTGGTTCTTGCCTGGTTTATTAATTCGAAGATGGCCTGTTCCAGATCTTCCTCGGTGATAATTTCAATTTCCGGTATTCCCTCAATTGCAGCGGCGTACTGAAGGTTCAACTCATCATGCTGGGCCTTCAAGGTATCGTATTCGCCCTTAATAGCATCATACTGCCTGTTCAGCTCTTCATTTTCCAGAGCCGAGTCTTCATATTTATCCTGCAATTCATCATACTCGCCTTTTAAGGTGTCATATTGCGTATTCAGCGCTTCATTTTCCGCTTTTATCAACTCGGCTTCAGCCGACTCGCTCTGCAGCGACGTGATCTGGCTCTGGGTTGCGACTAGTTCATCTTTAACCCTGTCGTACTCCTGCTGGGACACGGCTGACCCGCAGGCAGAAACACCAAGCAGGGTAATGACCAGCAGAGCTAATAACATGGTGATTTTCTTCATTGTACCCACCTCGCTATTTTTTCTTTGATGCCCCTTTTGTGTCAAGTTTGGCAAGATGGAGGACTTTCATTCTTCTGTAATTATAGTCCTGTAGAGATATTTCTTAAAGGGGTAACGCTTTTCCATGTGGTGGGGTGGGGAATATCTACGGGATAAGCTGAGAATGGTGCGAGGGTGGCTTGGGCGGGAATAGAAAGAATAAAAACGGATTAGAATATAGAATTGAGCATCATTTGTAAATAATCAAAACATGTTTAAACAGAGCTTATTCGATGATGTTAATCACAAAAAATGCGCCCCAGAGGCAAATTGTAATAACCAGTGCTGCCAGGGAAATGACTAGCTGTTTTCGTGCTCCTATAGCGGTAGATTTAGCTTGTGACTCCTGAAACAATTGAGACACCAGCTTTTCGAGATGAGTTACTCTTAAAGATAACGCTTTTAGAGTCGCCGTTTCTATCACTCCCGGGAAAGACTCCAGAAGTGATTCCAATTTTTCACGCTGTGTTTTCATGCTACCAGACACGTTGTTCCATTCATGCTGCATTTCTTCTACCTGACTCTTAAGCGTCTCGATAACTGCCAGGTAATCATTCTTATGCCACTCCCGCCAGCTATCTACCTCCTCGCTTAAATTATCAAGCATTATACGCAAGTCCGACATCTTATCGGGCAAACTTGTTTCCGAAACAGTGGTATCAACCGCCTCAGTAATTTCCTCCACCTGCTTAATAGTTTCGGCGGTATCATCCAAACAGGTTTAGTATTCTCTTCTTCTTTACTCATTTGGTGTTAATTATAGCACTTTTTGCAATACTTGATACATCAATTATTAACCAATAGAGGGGAGCCATATTAGCTCCCCCTCTGTTCAGTATCTTGTGAATTATGTTAAAATCGGGCCTATTCTCCCCCCTGTTTCCAAATCTGCCCACCCTCAGGCAGGACAAACAGGTCTTCTCCGGCGAGCTTGGCCTGTAAAGTGTCTCTAAGCGCAGGGATGGGAACGCGTATCTGGTTCATGGTATCGCGCTCTCTTATGGTAGCCATATTGTCCTCAAGCGACTGGAAGTCAACGGTAACACATAAGGGGGTACCCAGCTCATCCTGCCTGCGGTAGCGGCGCCCGATCCTCTGGGTATCGTCATACTGCGTCATAAAGCATGGGCGCAGGTCGGCATAGACATCCTTAGCCAATGCCGCCAGGTTTTCCTTACGGCTCAGGGGCAGTACTGCCACCTTGACCGGAGCGATATCGGGGCTGAAGTGGAACAGCACTCTTATTTCGTCCTTGTCCGGTTCTTCATCATAGGCATCGCAGAGAACAGCGAGAACCGAACGGTCAACTCCAGCGGAAGGCTCAATGATATAAGGGACGATGTGCTCTTTGGTCTCTTCGTCAAGGCAAGTGAGGCTCTTGCCGCTATGGGTCATGTGCTGCTTCAGGTCAAAGTCTCCGCGGTTGGACACGCCCTCCAGTTCAAACCAGCCTATCGGGAAATTGTAATCAATGTCATAGCATTTGCGGGCATAGTGCGCCAGCTCTCCCTCGTCGTGCTCACGCAGCCGGAGGTTCTCTTTTTTAATACCCAGCTTCATATACCAGTTGAAGCGTTCTTCAAGCCAGTAGTCAAACCATTTATCATCTGTTCCCGGCTTGACGAAGAACTCAATCTCCATCTGCTCAAATTCACGACTTCGGAAGATGAAGTTGCCGGTGGTAATCTCGTTGCGGAATGATTTACCTATCTGGGCTATGCCGAAGGGCAGCCTCTTGCGGCTGGTATTCAGGACATTCTGAAAATTGACAAATATGCCCTGGGCTGTTTCCGGGCGCAGGTAAACCACGTTGGCATCTTCCTCAACCGGCCCCATGAAGGTCTTGAACATCAAATTAAACTGGTGAGGCTCGGTCAGTTCGCCACCACAGGAAGAGCATTTGTCACCCTGCAACTCGTCAGCACGCCACCTCAGGTGACAGCTTTTGCACTCCACCAGCGGGTCAGAAAACTGGGTAAGGTGCCCGCTGGCCTCCCATACCCCGGGGTGCATCAGTATACTGGTATCCAGTCCCACCATGTCATCGCGTTCCCGAACCATGGAGCGCCACCAGGCTTCCTTGATATTTCGCTTCAGTTCGACTCCCAACGGCCCGTAGTCCCAGCAACTGGACAGACCTCCGTATATTTCGCTGCTGGGGAAAATGAAGCCGCGCCGCTGGCAAAGGGAGACGAGCTTTTCCATGCTGATTTTACTTACTTCCGCCATTATTATCACCCCTAGAGACTTTTACCGGATAGCCCACGGGACTGCCTGAGGGCTTGTCTAAAGAATATAGCCAGGATAATTGCACCTAATACCATTATAATCAGGACAAATATCCAAAGTGGTAAAAGGTGTATTCGATAAGCATTGTAAAGGAAAATATCGAGCATTGCAAAGACGATAATAATCTGGGGCAGCACCACCATATTGCCTACAATTATTAATACTTTTCTTACCAGGGTACTTTCCGCCTGCAAGATGTGTGCGCTCAGTATTATAGTACCACCGCTAATGGCTATCCC
>Ga0180432_10007941_pt1 | contig 13354 bp, 13 predicted proteins | sample SS_ome_10_FD_132414 | JGI IMG/M metagenome (GOLD analysis project Ga0180432, IMG submission 132414) | Hypersaline lake sediment archaeal communities from the Salton Sea, California, USA - SS_1_MS_2 metaG | ecosystem: Environmental > Aquatic > Non-marine Saline and Alkaline > Hypersaline >...
AAAGGTTTAGACACGAGAAATTTTTATATGTTCCCTTATTTATCATACACTACACTAGTTTATAACGACGAATCTGATGAGAAATATAGATATTAAGTCTTTTTACGTCCATCATTTCTAATAGGTTTTTCGAAGTCTCCGGGCGTTCTATGCATAGCCCCCCAGTCAATGCCAGAGCATAAATAGTCGCAATTAGTTTTCGCATGTCTGTTATATTAAATTTACCTTGTTTCATTGCAATGACATCAAATATTCCAAGATTATCCGATGAAAATGGGTCTTCTTCAAAATAAAAGATTAATTTGATTGTTAAAGTATTTTCTTTGAATTCGAATGTGTATTTTATTTCTTTTTCATTAAAATCACTCTCTTCATTATCTGCCATAACGCTTTCTATAAAATTATCCAGCATTGTTTTCAGCAATGAAGATCGCACTTCGTTCTTGGCCTTTTTAAACAAAGCTGTATCCCAAGCACCTCGGCGTTTTATCCTTGCTTCCCTCTGAGCATTTGTATATATTCCATCACACATTGTGCCCCAATAATTATTCTCGATACAAACCGCAAGTCCCTTTCTAAAAAGTTGCTCATTAAAGTTCTCTCCATTTATCAAGATAATACCTTCACCTGACTCGAAAACAGATTGAGGATTTTGTAAAGTGACGGCAGTGCCCCTCATTTTTTCAAGCCTGTCCGATCTAAGAAATGGAGCTACAATTGAAACAAACTTAGTTTGATCGGGAAATTTGCCGAACTCTTCAACGTGTGAATGCAAAAGAGATATGTATCCATGTTCCCTTATATCCTCAGATGGGACACCAATCAGTCTTATTACTCCAAAATTTTCAAGAAAAATCGTGTTTAGTGAAATTATATCAGCTACTTTGAACTCGGTAAGGCTTTCGTAGGTGGGGTTCAAATTATCTTGCTTCGTCCATACTATCTTGTAGTTTTCAAAATTATAAATAAGTGGCACCCATTCCTCATTATAATCCAGTAAAACCCAAAAAATACTATCTTCTACTGAAATACACTTGCACTTTGGACAATCTTTCATAGTGATGTTATGCAAGGGACGATCATACAATATAGATTGATCTTTCAGGTACACTGCTCTTAAAATAAATAGATTATCGCGTTTTGCAGCTACGAATTTTGAATGTGCAGTATTGTTTATTAACCGTTTCGCTACGTCAGTTCCTGGAAAATTTAAAAGAACATATTTTTCTCCCCTAGAAATATTTCTATGAGCTATTTGCTCGTAAAAATTATCTGCGTATTTTCTGATTTGTGGGTCTGGATGTAAGAATAAACCACGAAGAAATTGTGCTTTTTCCGTAGTGGCTGAAATGTAGGCTAGAACTACTGACACCGCTTCACGACGTATTTCATACTCTAAATTACATTCAGAAATATCATTGTTGATAACTTGATCAAGTAGCTCTCTTTCTTTAAAAAGCGCTAATTTTTTTAAAAACATTTTTCTTTGAACAATACTTGCATTTGAATCGCAAAGAATTCCTAAAGGGTTTCGCGGCTTTGGTGAGGAGATTGGAACAGTTGGGACAGGTTCATGTTTAGAAGTGCAATTGATTGTCAATATGCCTAGACAAAATACGATCAATGATATTTTTCGCCACATTTCGGTTCCCTTCTTACATTTTCAAGCCTGCAAACCTTACAAGCCCGTTTACCGCGTCTGATAACTTCTTTTTTCGAGCCCTCCCGCAATTGGCGTGTTCTCTGAATTATTTGTGCTGATTCCTGGTGTGAGAGATTGTTTGTTTACTTCACAATACATAAAAAACTGTTGAAAAGCAATCGGTGGGAGATTAACCGGATTATTATCAAGATAGGTTTTAATGTTCTGATACCTGATAGGTGAAGGTGCCCGCCGGCACTTTCTTTGCACCCTATTACAGTGGGAGGTATGAAGAAATGAAAGTCAAAGACATTAAATCGATAGCTGTCCTGTGTTTTTTAGTCTCCATCGTCATAATCTATTACATAGATTCCTATAGCTGGTATAGTCCTTTCGCCTATGAGTACATTCAAGACTACGTGTCCTTATACCTCGGTCTTGTCTTCTTTTCCTTCGCCGTTCGTTGGAGCGCAACCTGCCATCGAGACTGACAATTCTCGTCATTCGGTGCCCGGAATTGTCAATTCGGGGGGTTAATTCCCCGACCCGATCATGCTATAAAATCGGTCTAAATCCAAAAAAGAGAGGGTAAATGACGGATGACAACAGATAAGTATCGAGCAGCGCGGCGATTTGTGCAAAATCCGCATCGTGATACACCGCGACGTTGAAGCCGACGCCGAACTCGGATAATAGTTCCAACCCCCGAAGGCTTTTAAGCTCCCCAAACGGCAAGAACTCCGCCCACACTCGAATCCGCGTCATTCTTCATCCACTGATATTTACTCGGAATTTCTCCGAAAGTCGGGAAAAGTGTAGGAGGAAGGAACATATTCATCAAATAATCGGGTAAAACTACTTGACGTTAGAATGGTAAAAAGGGATGATCTTTCTGATGAAAATTGCCTTATAGATTTGCTTCCGGGCGAAAAGATGATATACATTTAGACTGGACTTAACCGAACGGTTACAATTATCGGCTTCTTGTTCGGGAAAAAACATCAATTTTTTAACGATGAATCAAATGGGAAATAGACAAAAATCATAGGAGGTAATTATGGCGGAAAAATTTGTAAGTGAGAGAAACTTGAAATTCCTGCTTTATGACGTTTTTGATGCGGAATCGCTTACACGGCACCCACACTACCAGGAACACAGTAAGGAAATTTTCGATATGGTCATTGACGCCGGCATGAAAATCGGCAAAGAACTCTTTTGGCCTTGTTTTGCCGAGATGGACAAAAAACAGCCGGAATTCATCGACGGGACGGTAAAAGTGCATCCGGCGGTAAAGCAAATTATGAAGGAATTGGGCGAAGGAGGTTGGATAGCCTCCAATGCTCCGTTCGAGTCGGGAGGCCAACAACTACCGTTTATGGTTTCGACGGCCCTTCGATTGATTCTAGCGGCGGCCAACTACTCCGCCAGTGTATACCCCTTCCTTACCAGCGGCGCCGCGCATCTTATCGAGTCCTTCGGTTCTGAAGAGTTGAAGAAAACGTACATCCCCAAAATGTACTCCGGCGAGTGGCAGGGCACGATGACGATGACCGAGCCGCAGGCGGGAAGTTCTCTGACGGATTTGGCCACCATCGCCGAGCCTACCGATGAGGGATATTACAAATTGAAAGGCCAGAAAATCTTCATATCGGCGGCGGATCACGACGGAGTGGAAAACGTCGTCAACCTCCTGATAGGTAAGATCAGGGGCGCGCCGCCGGGGGTGAAGGGAATTTCACTGTTCGTGGTGCCTCAGAAGCGTATAGACGAGGACGGACACCTTGTTCCGAACGATGTGAATACGACTACGATTTATCATAAACTGGGCTACCGGGGCGCGCCGATTACTCAATTGAGCCTCGGCGAAAACGACGACTGCCGTGCTTACCTGGTCGGAGAGCCTCATAAAGGGTTGAGATACATGTTTCAGATGATGAATGAAGCCCGGATTGATGTGGGTATGGGAGCGGCGGCTATCGCTTCGGCGGCTTATTATGCCGCTCTGGAATACACAAAGGAGCGGTTGCAGGGCAGAAAAATATCGTCCAAGGATCCCTTGCAACCGCAGATTCCCATCATTGAGCACGCCGACGTAAAGCGGATGCTGCTTTTCCAGCGCGCGGTGGTGGAAGGGTCTCTTTCTTTGATTTTCAATTGCGCCAAGCTCTCGGATTTGAGCGGGATTGTAGAGGGCGAAGAGGGAGAAAAGTACGCACTGCTGTTGGATGTTTTAACGCCCATCGCGAAAAGCTATCCGTCGGAGATGGGAATTCTGTCGGTTAGCCAGGGGCTGCAATGCCTTGGAGGATACGGGTACTGTGACGAATTCCCGCTCGAGCAATATTACCGGGATGTACGTATTCATCCGATCCACGAGGGAACTACGGGTATTCAAGGCATGGACCTCCTGGGCCGAAAAGTGGTGATGAAAAACGGCAGGGCGTTCATTTTATACCTGGAAGAAGTGGGAAAAGCTATTGAAGAAGCCCGGGATATCGAGGAACTTGCGCCTTATGCCCGACAACTTGAAAATGCGCTGGAAAAACTGAAGGACGTTACTCAACACCTGACAAATATCGCCATGAAGGGTGATATAGAGCTCTTCCTTGCGGACGCCACGCTGTATCTGGAATTCTTCGGAATTATTTGCATCGCCTGGCAGTGGCTCATTCAGGCTTTGTGCGCGCAGAAAGGCTTGAGCGATAATCCATCGGAAACCGAGGCTGATTTTTATAACGGCAAGTTTTATACGTTCCGGTACTTTTTCAACTACGAGCTTCCCAAAATCGAGGGCCTGGCCACACGATTGAAAAACAGCGACGGCTTGACCGTCGAGATGAAGCAGGAATGGTTCTCAGACTGAAGCAACACGGAGATTGGAGAATTAAGTGTGAAATACGAAAATTGACTTCGCATTTTACACCGACAACTTAGAGCTTTATTCGCCGGTATAATGGATAAGACGTTGAAAAAACTGGTGTTTTCTCCCGCCAAGTTGAATTTGAGCCTCGAGATTTTGGGCGAGCGGCCTGACGGTTACCACGATATCCGGTCGCTCATGGTGCCGATAGACCTTGGGGACGATGTCTGTGTGGAAGTGGCGGAGGATTTCGAGGGCATTGAATGCGCTTGCGACAGCCCGGAAGTGCCCGGCGGAGAGGCTAATCTTGCGTGGCAAGCGGCTCGGGCATTTTTAAAAAAAACCGGATTAAAATGCGGTGTAAAAATAAATATAAAAAAGCGCGTACCGGTAGCCGCCGGACTTGCCGGCGGATCAAGCAACGCGGCGCACACGTTGAGAGCGCTGAACAAGCTTTTCGAGCGCCCTTTGTCCGATGATCGACTTGAAGAGACGGCCCTCGAGATCGGCAGCGACGTGCCTTTTCTTCTCCAGGGAAAACCGGCCTGGGTCGAGGGGCGCGGGGAACGATTAAGCCCGGTATCCATACCCCGCTGGGTATACCTTATAGTAAATCCGGGCTTTGGAGTTTCCACGGCCTGGGCATATAAAAACTTGGCCTTGACAACCGCAAAAATCGAGAATAGTATAAAGTATTTAATACTGGGTGGTATCAAAATAGTGAACCATCTGGAAATTCCGGTGTTTCACCGATACCCTATGATAAAGGAGCTTAAGGAAAGGTTGGAGACTTCCGGTGCAAAGGCGGCTTTGATGTCCGGTAGTGGGCCTACCGTATTCGGGATATTTGACGACATCGAGAGCGCCGACAACGTCGGACGCAAACTGGTCGAAACAGCGAAAGTAACGACTTACACGGCTTTGCAGGTCGTAGAGAACGTGTAAAATCGATCACCCGACGGTATTCAAAAAAGGCGATGAAGGGGATCAACAATGGAAATAACGGAAGTGAAGATATTCCCGATCAATGAGGATAAGCTCAAAGCTTTCGCTACTATAATTTTCGATAATTGTTTTGTAGTGAGGGATTTGAAAATCATCCACGGCAACTCGGGATTGTTCGTCGCAATGCCCAGCAAGAAACACAGGTACGGCTCATTCAAGGATATTGCGCATCCACTGAATGTTGAAACTCGCGACATGATCGAAAGCAAAGTGCTTGAGACTTATTTTGAAGAAATCAAAAGGATGGGAATCGAGGTAAATATACCCGTTCGCAGTCTGAAGGGTAAATCAATAAAATCCGTGGAATCGGAGGAAGAAAAAGAAGCTGCGGTCTGAGGAAGGGGCACAGGCAAAGGCATACAATCTCTCTGCCGTCGCTAATGGGGCGTCGACAAGCGGTAAGTCACGGGTCTTTGGAACCCGCATTCGGAGGTTCGAATCCTCCCGCCCCAGCTTTACTCTTGCAATTCCGCTAATATACTAAGGAAAGCAGGAAAAAATGATGGAAAGACTTTTATTATTATCGGGAAGCGCCAACAATACTCTTGCAGAAAAGATTTCGGTGTATCTGGATGTAGCCCTCACCCCGATGGACGTATTCAAGTTCGCCAACGACAATACATTCGTCAAGATAAAGGACAATATTCGCAAGCGAGATGTCTTTATTATCCAGCCGTGCCCTCGTCCCGTCAACGATAACCTGATGGAGTTGTTGATAATAATGGACGCTTGCAAGCGAGCCAGCGCTTCGGGTATCACCGCCGTGACTCCGTATTATCCTTACTCTCGCAGCGAGAAGAAAGACCAACCGCGAGTGCCTATCACGGCGAAACTTGTCGCGGACCTTCTAACCGTCGCGGGCGCGCAAAGACTCATCACGATGGACCTGCACGCCGAGGCGATCCAGGGATTTTTCAATATTCCCGTCGATCATCTTTATGCGTTGCCGGTAATACTGGATCATCTTCGCAACAAAAACTTCAAAAAACTTACCATCGTCAGCCCGGACACCGGTGGCGTCGCGCGCGCAAGGGCATACGCAAGTCGGCTTGGGGCCGAGCTCGCCATCATAGACAAGCGCCGCGTGGGTAACGTGGACAAATCGGAAGTGCTAAATGTGATCGGCGACGTCGAGGGACGAACGTGCCTTTTGGTGGACGATATTATCGACACCGCCGGGAGTATCACCAAGGCCGCAGCGGTACTCGAGGAGCACGGCGCATCGGAAATATGCGCCGCCGCCATTCATCCCGTCTTCTCGAAAGATGGATTAAAACGCGTTCACGATTCCCACATCAAGGAGGTTATTGTCACCGACACGATTCCTTTGCCCGACACCGGCCCTCACGACAAAATTCACGTGGTCAGTATTGCCGAGTTGTTGGGTGAGGCTATTCGAAGGATATACACCGGCGAATCAGTCACCAAACTGTTTGCATGATTCGCCCGAAAAACATCAGGAGAAACCATCATGAACCAGGTAGTTTTAAAAGCGGAAATAAGAACGGAAAACGGGAAAGGCCCGGCCCGCAGGTTAAGAAAAACGGGCAAAATCCCCGGGGTAATGTACAAGGGTGGGTCGCCTACATTGCACCTAAGCATAAAATTGAATCATTTGAAAGAAGCTATGGAAGGCGGTCGCAATACTCTTATTACCCTGAAACTCGACGAAGCCGAAGACTCCGGCGAGCATGTCGTCATGGTCAGGGAACTTCAGCGCGATCCTGTTCACGATCATATCCTTCACGTGGACTTAATAGGAATTGATCTTGAAAAACCGCTCGAGGTGGATATCCCGTTAGAACTGGTGAGCACTCCTGTGGGAGTGACCACCGGGGGGATATTGCAGCAAAGTCTTCGACGCCTGTTGGTGCGCTGTCTCCCGTCGGCCATACCACGGAGAATTAGCGTGGATGTGAAGGCTTTGGAATTGGGTCAGAGTCTTCACGTGAGTGATCTTCAGTTGCCGGAAGGCGTCGAATGTGTCGAGGACCCCGAGACTCCGGTAGCCAGCGTGGTGGCGCCCGCCATCGAGGTGGAAGAGGAAAAGCCGGAAGAAGAAGCGGCAGAGGAGGCTGAAGGCGAAGAGGCCGAAGGAGAAAAAGCCGAAGGAGAAAAAGCCGAGAAGGCCGAAAAGAAAGAAGGGGAACCGGCGAAAAAGAAAAAGGACTCTTCCTGATCCAAACAGGGGAAATGAACCCGTGAAACTGGTAGCCGGGCTGGGAAATCCCGGTAAGGAATATGAATCCACGCGGCACAACGTGGGTTTTAGAGCGATTGATCGTCTGGCCGTGCGCCTGGGCCGTGCGCCAAACGGCAAGGGTGTGAAATTCAGGCGGAAATATTTAGGCTCTTTCGCTATTGTGCCATTTCCCAACGGGGATGAGATGGGATTGTTAAAACCTCGAACTTTTATGAATCGCTCGGGCCGCAGCGTCGGAAAGGCGGTCAGAGAAATAGGGATAGAGACAAGCGAAGTCGTAATCATCCATGACGACCTGGACCTGCCGTTGGGAAAAATCAGGGTAAAGTTCGGCGGGGGAGCGGGTGGTCATAAGGGAATAAAAAATATCACGGACACCCTCGGCACTCCGGACTTCGTAAGACTCAGAATAGGCATAGACAAACCCGTGTCGGGCGACGCAACCGATTATGTGCTCGGCGGATTCGACCCTGCTGAAACGGTCATATTGGAGAACGAGGTTCTGCCTTTAGCGGCGGATGCAATAATGATTATATTAAGTCAAAACGCCCAGGAAGCAATGAACAAATATAACGGCTAGACACAGGGGGGTCAAACAGTCAAAGGAGGACTAAACCGGTGAAACTGGAACATTTGGGATACATACTGACAATCCCTGGAGCTGTAGTAGGTATGATAGTGGCACTCGGGATTTACTTCTGGCTCAAGAAACAGCCGGCGGGTAACGAACGAATGCAGGAGTTGGCGGCGGAAATCCATAAAGGCGCTATGGTTTTCCTCAAGCGCGAGTACACGATTCTACTCGCTTTTATAGTTATAGTTTTTGTGCTTCTGTACGTCGGTCCCGGCAAATGGACTGCTATTGCGTTTTTAACCGGCGCCGCGTGTTCGATGCTCGCGGGCTACGTCGGTATGAACTCCGCAACAATAGGTAATGTGCGCACCAGCTGGGCCGCCAAGGACGGCGGTATGGCAGGAGCGCTGAGCGTCGCATTTTCGAGCGGTGCCGTAATGGGGTTGAGTGTGGCATGCCTGGGAATGTTTGGAGTCGGCGTCTGGTACCTGGTCTTTATGAAAACTTCTCTTTTCGGCGCCGATCCCGGTAACGCTCAATTCATTAACGGATTCGCGATGGGCGCCAGCTCGATAGCCCTGTTCGGACGCGTGGGCGGCGGAATTTACACCAAAGCCGCAGATGTCGGCGCAGACCTTGTCGGTAAGGTCGAGGCGGGCATCCCGGAAGACGACCCGCGCAATCCGGGCGTTATCGCCGATAACGTCGGCGACAATGTGGGCGACATTGCAGGCATGGGCGCCGATATATTCGAAAGTTATGTCGGGTCGATTATCGCCACGATAGCTATCGCCGCTACGATAGCCGCTTCAAATGATATTACGACGCAAATCGCGAGTGACAGACTGGTCTGGATGGCCTTTCCGCTGATTCTGGTCAGTGTGGGGCTTATTGCAAGTCTTATAGGCATTGCAAGCATGAAAATCTTATCCAAAGCCGGTCCGGCAGCGGCTCTGCGTTACTCGACCTTCATCGCGGCGGGTATCTTCCTGGTGGCATGTTACTTTATGGCAAGCTCGATGCTCGGTTCGGTGGGCGTTTTCGTGGCCGTGCTCGTAGGTACTCTGGCCGGCATCGCCATCGGCCTGATAACCGAGTATTACACCGCAGCCGGCCCCATCCGCAAAATCGCGCAACAGAGCGAAACCGGCCCAGCCACTACCATCATTACCGGTCTGGCGATCGGTATGGAATCCACCGCGTTGCCGGTAATCATGATCACTCTGGCTATCGGCTTTGGATATTGGCAGGCCGACCTTTACGGCATCGGCATCGCCGCAGTAGGCATGCTTGCAACCGTGGGAATCACGATGAGCGTTGACGCTTACGGCCCCGTCGCCGACAACGCGGGCGGCATTACCGAGATGGCCGAGCTTGGGCCGGAAATTCGCGAAATTACCGATGCGCTCGACGCACAGGGCAACACCACCGCAGCCATCGGCAAGGGCTTTGCCATCGGCAGCGCGGCCCTCACGGCATTGGCTCTCTTCAGCGCTTACGGCCAGGCAGTTCAGGCCACATGGCTTAAGGAGGGGATCAATAAGGCGCTCGACATCGGTGTTACCAACCCGAAGGTCGTCATAGGGATGTTCCTCGGCGGAATAGTGCCGTTTTTTATCGCAGCGCTCACTATGTCCAGCGTGGGTAAGGCGGCGAACGAGATGATCGAGGAAATTCGCCGTCAATTCCGCGAAATACCCGGCCTGATGGAGGGCAAAGCCAAACCCGATTCGGCGACTTGTGTGGATATTTCCACCAAGGCTGCGCTCAAGGAGATGATTCTTCCCGGCCTGACGGCGGTGATCGTCCCGGTGCTTGTCGGCTTTATCGGCGGTCCCGCCACCCTCGGTGGAATGCTCGCCGGAGCCACCGTCACCGGCGTGCTGCTCGCGCTCATGATGTCTAACGGCGGTGGCGCGTGGGATAACGCCAAGAAATACATCGAGTCCGGACAACATGGAGGAAAAGGTTCCGATGCGCATAAGGCGGCTGTCGTCGGAGATACGGTCGGTGACCCATTCAAGGACACCAGCGGACCAAGCATGAACATCGTCATTAAGCTCATGAGTGTGGTCAGCCTGGTCATCGCGCCCGTTATCGCCGTGCTGCATCTGCCCAAGTAAAAGTGTAACCGGGTTGGCAAAGTGTGCCGGGGGCCCGCATGGGCCCCCGCTTTGCAAAAATATAGTATCAACACTATATTCTATAGGCCTTTAGTGGTCATCCTATCAACACTCCTTGCTCCGGGCATTCCAACACCGGATGGTCGGGGCTGGTAAAACCCGAAAGGAGGGAATAAGTCAAATGCGACTCTACGAAACAGGTGTCATTTTTCACCCGGAACTGCCCGAAGACCGGTTAAAAGAACTGATCGAGAGGATCGAGGGTGAAATCGAAAAAGGCGATGGTAAAATCGCCGAAATCAACCAATGGGGTCTAAAGAAACTTGCGTACCGAATTCAGCAGCAGCAAAACGGTTATTACACCTTTTTCAAGTACGCTGCGCCGTCCAGCATCGTGAATCAATTAGAATATCAACTTCGAGTTCTTGAAGGCGTTTTGCGGTTTCTTACCATCAAACTCGAGCAGGAAATCGATGAACAGGATCTGGATTCCATTCAAAAAGTGCACAAAAAACCCGAGGCGGCCCGCGAACCGGAGAAGAAAGAGGAACCTAAAGAGGAGGTTAAGGAAGAGGCAAAAGAGGTGACCGGAGAGGCGGCCGAAGTTGAGGAACCTCCCGTTGAAGAACCCTCCGGCGATGAAGCGGCCCGGGAAGAAGTAGAAGTTGAGGAACCTCCCGCTGAAAAACCCTCCGGCGAGGAAGAAACTCGGGAAGAAGTGAAAGAAGATACCTCGATAAGTGAAGAAGAAACTTCGTCCGCAGAGAAAACCAAAGATGAGGAAGAAGAACCGAAAAAGGAGGAGGAGCAATGAGCAACGGCAAACGTCGCAGCTATCAACGAAGGAAGGTTTGCAGGTTTTGCGCGGATAAAAACGCAGTCATAGACTATAAAGACGCGAAACTCCTCCGAAACTTCATCACCGAGCGCGGGAAAATCATCCCGAGACGTATATCCGGCAATTGCGCCCGGCACCAACGTCGGCTAACCACCGCCATCAAACGCGCGCGCATTTTAGCTTTGTTGCCGTTTACCGTGCAGCACAAGTAATTCGGAGGTGGCAGCTATGAAAGTAATCCTCATCGAAGACGTGACAAACCTCGGCAAAGCCGGGGAAGTATTGGAAGTCAAGCGCGGCCATTATCGCAACTACCTTTTCCCCCGCAAGCTCGCCGTCGAGGCCAGTTCAAAAAACGTCAAGGCCCTCGATCATCAGAAAAGGTTGCTAAATGACAAGATTGCAAAGAGTCTGACCGATGCCAGACGCGCCGCTGAAAAACTCGAAACAATCTCTATTACTCTCGCAAGAAAAGCCGGAGAGCAGGATAAGCTTTTCGGAAGCGTCACCGACATGGATATCGAGGAAGCCTTGAAGGAAAAAGGATGGAACATCGGCCGGAAACAAATACTGCTCGAAGAACCGATAAAAACTCTCGGCGTGTACCAGATCCCGATAAAATTCCATCAGGATGTGGAAGTCAAGATAAAACTGTGGGTTATTAAAGAATAGACAATGGGCTTGAGCCCCCTGTTTTACCACCCATGGCGAATCGCCGTTCGCGCAACGTCAAGCGCAATGTGAGGCGCCGCCCACGCACACCGCATGGCATCGTGGGTCCGTACGGATCTGTAGGAAGCGTAATATCCCGCTCAATTAGTTCGGCAAACTGCATTGAGCGGCTTACTTTTTCTTTAGAAAAAGAAAAAGTAAGCAAAAAGAAACCTGGTTACCGCTTCGCTTACGCTCGCGGGGTTGCACCTCTGGGTAGCACATCTTGTCCGGTTCTCGGGTGACACGGATCGAAGAGCTGTAAGCCAGTATTGTCCGTGCCCCGTAAGGGGCAAGAGGCCCTACCGTGGTGTTCCGAAGAAACTCAAATCAGCCTGGTTAGTGATAAGTCTGAGAAACGCCTCCTGTTGCTTATGCAACCCCGACAATCACGCCAAAGCGTGATTGTCGGGGCCACCCGCCTTACTTTCTTTTGGAAAAAAGAAAGCCCATACGGGTCTGTAGGATAGGCAAAAAGAAACCTGGTTACCGTTCGCTTACGCTCGCGAGCCCCTCGAAAATCGAGGCCGCCAGCGAAACGAATCGTAGCGAAGCGAATCGAAGCAGGGCGAAGAACCGTATGGTGACCCGTATGGGGCGGCCCGCGTCGGAGGCTTTAGCCGAAGACGCAGCCTGCCACCGGCGGCGACGCCGGGGCCGCATAAATAAAGGTGAAGCGGCAATTTAAAAAAATCACCCGTCTTTTACGGTGTGTGTTGAACAAACAATACTCACATAACGGATGCTCCAACTTTTTTAAGTGTGGGCGGGTGAATTGTGTGGCCCTTGCGATTATTACGTGACGAAATATACTATATATTTCATGACAAATAAAGCGATGAGCACGACAACCCGGAATGCGATTATTTGCCAACAACAAAACCCACACCTTATGATATAATGTGTGATGTAGGAATAACCGATCTTGGATCTGGACCACCTTATGACAATAAAAACGAAATGATTTATCGTCCTATCGACCAATTATATTTACAACTTATATCGCAGTGAGGGAATAATGAGAAAGACCATTAAAAAAGTACTATATATCTTTGTCGGCTCAATAGTATTGCTAATGATAATTTTATTTTTAATGGCCAGGTATACGCCTTATTGGACAAACCTGGGTTGGCCTCCAATAATAAAGCTTAATCTAATACCAAAGTGGAACAGATTATCATTGATGGGAATCGACATTAATGGGTATCAATATCATTATTATTCTGTCCATGGGAAGTATGCAGAATCTCTTGAAGAACTCAGCAAGCTTGGTTTAGATTTCAACGACAAAAAAAGATATGGGATATTGGAAGTCTATTTTTCGAAAGAAGAGTTTCACAGGCAATATCCTGATTTGCCCATTTGCATTGATGTCGGCGTTAGCCCAACGGGATATAC
>Ga0180432_10007942_pt1 | contig 13354 bp, 11 predicted proteins | sample SS_ome_10_FD_132414 | JGI IMG/M metagenome (GOLD analysis project Ga0180432, IMG submission 132414) | Hypersaline lake sediment archaeal communities from the Salton Sea, California, USA - SS_1_MS_2 metaG | ecosystem: Environmental > Aquatic > Non-marine Saline and Alkaline > Hypersaline >...
GGACTCGATCCCGGAGCGCCTGTGGCGTGGCGAGACGAATGTGAGTGCCGAGGAGTTTCGATCCGATCACGAGGAGTACTTCGAGACTCCCGGTAGTGACTTCGAGTTCGTTGCCTACTACTTCGAGGTGGCGTAGGATCGCCCGCCGTCCAGCGCGGACGATTGGGCGTCCAAGTCGGCAATTCCCTCCCCAGCAATACGTTGCACGCCATAGTCTGGCTCCTCTATCAGCATCGCCCACGCGAGGCGTGCCTCGAGTGCGGCTCCGCGGGCTCCTCCCCTCGATATCCACCACCGCCGGGCCGAAAAACCACAGAAAGAGCATGGCATCCACAGAGAGCGAGCAAGGAGGGCCCATGAAACTATCTGCCGGCGGAATGGCCGTCTTCCACGCGGCCGTTTGCGAGACCATGATGTCGAAGAGCGCCGAGGTGACGCCGGAGCACATGTTCGTGGCCCTCTGCAAGGCGCCCGACCTCACGGACCAGGAGCTGGCGAGCCTGCTGCGGGAATCGGACGGGTCGCGCCAGGAGGCCAGGCAGGAGCTTGTGATCCTCGGGGAGGTCTTCGGCCGCGCCGGCACTGCGCTGCCGGAGACCCGGCGACACGGGCGCGCCCTCATTGCCCGGCGTGATGATCTGCGGGGCACGTATGAAGGACATCGCTCTCCGGCGTGCCGCGACCTCTTTCAAGAGGCGGGCCAGCGCTCGACGATCATGAGGGCGCCCTCGGTGCAACCGGTTCACTTCCTTTGGGCGCTCCTCACCAAGGAGATTCCGGTGGCCCGCGAGGCCGTGAAGGCGGCCGGCGGCGACTGGGCGGCCCTGTGTAACGCGTGCGGAGTATCCTCCGGACAGGATCATCCGGCGGCGATGGAAGCCGATATCGCGACCATGGCGGCACCTGCGGACGCGGGGGAGTACGATCATCCGGCGACGCCTTTCCTCGATAACTACGGCCGCGATCTCACCCTGGCCGCCCGCCGCGGCGAGTTGGCGCCCTGCGTAGGCCGCAAGGACGAGATGCGTCTGGTTGCCCAGGTGCTCTGTCGCCGCACGAAGAGCAATCCCGTGTTGGTGGGTGACCCCGGCGTGGGCAAGACATGCATCGTGGAGGGCCTCGCGCAGCACATCTGTTCACCTGACGCGCCGAAGGCGATCCGTGACTGGCGGATTGTCGAGATCACGATGGGCAGCCTGATCGCCGGCGCCGCCCACCAGGGCGAGTTCGAAGGAAGGCTCGAGACCCTGCTCGGCGAAGCCAAGGCCGATCCGAAGTTGATCCTCTTCCTGGATGAGATCCACACGCTGGTGGGCGCAGGGGGCGGGTCGGGAAAGGGGATGGACGCCGGCCAGATCCTGAAGCCGGCGATGGCTCGCGGCGAGATCATGCTCATCGGAGCCACGACCACCGCCGAGTACCGCCGCTACATCGAATCCGATGCCGCTCTCGAGCGGCGCATGCAGATGGTGTGGGTGAACGAACCAAGCCGCGCCGAGGCGGTCGAGATCCTCACCGGGCTCGCGCCGCGGTTCGAGGAGCACCACGGCATCCAGATTCCGCCGGCGACGATCGAGAAGGCGGTGGAATGGTCGATGCGGTATCTGCCCGATCACCGCCTGCCGGACAAGGCCATCGACCTGATCGACCAAGCGTGCGCGCAGAGAATGCTGCGGACCATCTCCCCCCAACCGCCGGGCGATTCGGGCCCGGCCGCGCGGGAGCGCCTAAAGCCGGAAGACGTGGCGGGCGTGATCTCCCAGCGCTGTCAGGTGCCGGTGGGCGAGCTGACGGAGGATGAGATGGCGCGCTTGAGCCGGCTCGAGAGCGTGCTGGCCGAACGCGTCAAGGGGCAGGATGAAGCGGTGGCCGCGGTCGCGGATGCCGTTCGCACCGCCCGGGCGGGACTGAAGAAGCCGAACCGCCCGGTGGGGGTCTTCCTCTTCCTGGGTACGACCGGAACGGGGAAGACCGAGCTGGCCAAGGCACTCGCCGAGTGTCTCTTCAATGATGAGAAACGGCTCATCCGCTTCGACATGTCCGAGTATGCAGAGAAGATGAACGTCATGCGGCTCGTCGGCGCGCCGCCGGGTTATGTCGGTCATGAGGACGAGGGTCAGCTGACGCGGCAGGTGCGTACGCATCCGTTCAGCGTCATCCTCTTCGATGAGATCGAGAAGGCCGACCCCGAGGTCTTCGACATCTTCCTGCAGATCTTCGACGACGGGCGGCTGACCGATTCCCGTGGCCGTTGCGCGCACTTCACCGAATCGGTCATCATCATGACCTCCAACGTGGGTGCGGAAGTCATCCATCGGAGCCACGCCAAACGGCAGATCGGCTTCGGCGAGACGCAGGTTGCCGGACCGGTGACGCGCAGGGAAGACGAGGGTGCCTACGCACCCGAGATCCAGCTGGCGGTACGTCAGGTCCTGAAGCCGGAGCTGATCAACCGCATCGATCGCCAAATTCTCTTCCGGCCCCTCTCGCGGGAGATTTCGGCCGAGATCTTGATGAAGCTTATCCGGCAGATGAACGAGCGCCTCTCGGAACGTGAGGTTGCGATCGAGCTCTCGGCGGAGGCAGCCGAATTGCTCCTGAAAGAGGGCTACAACAATACCTATGGTGTGCGCGAGCTGGAGCGCGTGGTCGAGAGGCGTCTCGGCACGCCACTGGCTCAACGTATCGTGGACGGACGCATTGCTCCGGGTCAGGTGGTGCACGTGCACGCGGCGGATGACGAGATCATCTTCGATCAGGCAGCTTGAGGACCATACGAGATGGAATCGAGTGCGAACGGCCAGGAATCAGGTGAGCTCATCGCCGGGCGCTATCGGATCGAGGTCCTGTTGGGCGAAGGCGGGATGGGGCAGGTGTGGCGCGCGCACGATACCTCGCTCTGGAACCGCCTGGTGGCGGTGAAGCGCATCCGAACGGTCATGACCGGCGAAGAAGTGCTGGCGCGCTTCGAGCGCGAAATCGCCGCACTTGCCAAGCTGAACCATCCCCACATCGTCGGGGTCCTCGAGACCGGACGAGATGACGAGGGATTTTACTACGTCATGGAGTTCGTGCCCGGCCGTCCGCTCCGCGCCTGGCTTCAGGAACACGCCCAAGACGGGACGACGGCGTTCTCCGATGTGCGGCAGATCTTCGCCCAGATGTCGCGCGCCATCTCTGCCGCCCATTCCGCGGGCGTCGTGCACCGCGACCTCAAGCCCGAGAATGTGTTGATCACCGAAGACGGCGCCGTCAAGATCCTCGACTTCGGCCTCGCCAAGCTGGCCGATGCCGAGGCGCTCACCGAGTTGGGGCAGAAGCTCGGCACACCGGCCTACATGTCACCCGAGCAGTGCCGGGGGGATGTCGCCACGCCCCAGTCGGACATCTACGCCCTCGGCGTAATCCTCTTCGAGCTCTGCACGCTCCGGCGCCCGTTCGAGGCGGACAACTTCATGGTGGCTTCTTACCAGCACCAGCGCGTGGAGCCTCCCAGCCCGCGCACCTATCGCAAGGATCTCCCCGAGCCGCTCGACATCGCCATTCTGCGGGCTTTGGAGAAGGACCCCGCCAAACGCTTCCCCGACCCGGACGAGTTTCGCCGGGCGGTGGAAGAAGCCCTCGGTAGTGCCGGCAGCGGGGAGGTTCCGAGGCTCCAAGAAGAGGCGCTGCGGGAGTTGGTGGAGGGGGCATGGGCCGATGGCCAGCTGACGCCCGAAGAGGAGGCCTTCCTCTTGGCGAAGGCGGAGCGCATGGGGATCGCCGAGGAGCGTGCGCGTGAGATCATGGGCGAGATGAGGGGCGAATCGGAACCGGTGGGCACCGGAGAAACGATATTCATGCCCGCGACCCCCGCGCCGGAGGCGGGCACATGCCCGCGCTGCGGTCATGGGATGGACCTTCCCCAGCCCGGGGAATCCGTCTACTGCGAGCAGTGCGGCGCTCGTATCCGCGGGGAGGCCCCCGATGACTCACAGGGCCCGTGCCCGAGCTGCGGATCGAATAGACGATCTCAGGTGGGGGGGATGATCTATTGCGGAGGCTGCGGCCGCCGGCGGTGAGGCCGGCGGCCTCTAGATCGTCTAGGCGGCCGGCCGCTGCTGGAAGGGGAACTCCTGCGCCACCTGGACGGCGGTCCGGTGAACAGCCGCCGCCATCCCCTCGATCATCGACTTGAACTCCTCGGCATCGAGGCCCGCCGCCTGTCGCGATGTGCGCATGGCAACGCTGTTGTCCTGATCCTTCACGCAGAAGGCCACCCCGATGAGATCGGAGTTCTCGACCAGGAGCCGGCGATAGAAGGGCAGAAGATTACCCGCGGGCGGGTAACCAAGGCCGGCTTCCAACAGGAGAATCGCATCTCCAATCAGGAATACGCCGATGTTGACGCCCAAGTGATTGATCACCGTCGCCATGACCCCCGCCGCGCCCGGCGCGGGGGCGAGGGTGGCGGGGATCCCCATGCTCGAGAGGTACTGGTTGATAGCTGTTGCATGCTGCGACATTCATCTTCTCCTTGGTTGATGGGCCTAGGTTTCTATTCGGAGGGATTGATCCCCGATCCTTAGGCGTCATTCGGCATCCCTGGCTCAGGCCCGCCACCCGGCGGCCGGCGCAGGGTGCGCTACAGCCCGCCGGCCCGTTGCCGATCCATGGGGACAGGAGGTGTCAAATGCCAGGGAGAGTGACACTAACGATCGTCGAAGGCCCGATGAAGGATGAGCACGTCTCCTTTGAAGAGCACGATACTCTCATCTTTGGTCGCCAAGAGGATTGCCACATCCGGCTGAAGAGTGATCCCGGCGTCTCGCGCCACCACTTCATCCTGGAAGCCAATCCTCCCGATGTACGCCTTCGTGATCTGGGAAGTCTCAACGGCACCCACGTGAACGGCACGAAGATCGGAGGACGAGCGCGGGGCGAGAGCCCCGAGGATGGAGCGCGGAGACGGCACACCTACGTCGATCTTGCCCATGACGATCGCATCCAGGTGGGAGCGTCGACGCTGGTGGTCCAGATCGAGGGAGCTTCCGATCAGACGCCGGAGCCGATCCAGTGCGCGAAGTGCGGCAAGGATGTCGCGCAGGAAGTGGGGCAAGCCCGGCGGGGCGATTATGTCTGCGAGGCGTGCCGCCAGAAGGCGGCGCAGGATCCCATCGCACTTCTGGTCGATCTGCTCCGGAGACCGGAGGCCGTCAAGAAGGCCAAGGTGGGGCCGGACATCAGCGGATACGAGATCACACGATCTGTCGGCGCCGGCGGTTTCGGCGCCGTCTACCTGGCGCGACGCCTGGCGGACGACCAGCCGGTGGCGATCAAAGTCATGCTGGCCCAGGTGGCGGTCGACGAGGATTCACGCGCCAAGTTCCTCCGCGAGATCGACTCCATGAAGAGCCTCCGGCATACGAACATCGTCACCCTGCTGGACAACGGCAGCGCGGGCAGCGCCTTCTACTTCGTGATGGAGTACTGCCCGGGAGGCAGCGCCTTTGACCTGATGTCCCGGCGGGGCGGCACGCTGTCTCTCGACGAGGCGGGGCCGATCATGCTCGATTCGCTGCGCGGTCTCGCGGACGCTCACCGCCAGGGCTATATCCACCGGGATCTCAAACCGCAGAACATCCTCTTGAACGGCTCTGATGGCCATTGGGAGGCCAAGCTGTGTGATTTCGGCTTGGCCAAGAACTTCCAACAGGCCGGGCTGAGCGGCATGACGATGGCCGGTTCCGTGGCCGGCACGCCGCCCTTCATGCCGCGCGAGCAGATCACCAACTACCGGTTCTTGAAGCCGACCGGTGATGTCTGGAGTATCGGCGCGACGTTCTACTGCCTGTTGACCGGGCGGTTTCCGCGCGACTTCCCCCGCGGCGCAGATCCGGTGGAGGTCATCCTGGACACCGATGTTGTGCCGATCCAGCGTCGTGACAGCACCGTTCCCCTCCGCTTGGCGGCGGTGATCGATCGATCGTTGGAGGAAGATCCTCAGACCCGCTTTCCGGACGCGGGCAAGATGTACGAAGCCTTGTCCGCGGCGCTCTAGGTAACAGGGACGCGTTGTGGCTCAGCGGGAAGATCAGCGGCCGGAGACGGTGCCCTTTGCATGGGCCTCGCTGACGGACGTCGGCCTGCATCGCACCGAAAACCAAGATGCGGTTCAGGCGGACCCCGAGATCGGGCTCTTCCTCGTCTCCGATGGCATGGGCGGCGCGCAAGCGGGTGCGCTGGCCGCCAGGGCGGTCTCCGAAGTTCTGCCGGCGATGCTCCGGGCGCGGCTCTCGACGCCCCGCGTGCGGCGCCCTCGCGCGATCCGCTACTGGCTGCGCCGCGAAGTCATGCGCCTGAGCCGGCAGCTGTGGCAGGAGAGCGCCGAACGCGCAGATCTCAAGGGCATGGGGGCCACCCTGGCCCTTGCGCTCGTAGGGCGCGATCGAGTTCATGTTGCCCACATGGGCGACAGCCGCATCTACCTGTTCCGGGGAGGGCATCTCGAGCGACAGACCGAGGACCATTCGGTCGTTGGGATCCTGTTGCGCGGCGGGAAGATCACGGAGGTCGAGGCCCGGGGCCACCCCGCGCGCGGTCAACTCTCTCGGCACGTGGGCATGGAAGCGGCGGTGGCTCCCGATGTCGCATCCTGGGAGCTGCAGCCTCATGATCGCCTGTTGCTGTGTTCCGACGGTCTGCATGGGATGATCGAGGATGACGGGATCGAGGAGATGCTGTCTCGCGAGCAGCCGCCCGATGTGATCTGTCGCCTGCTCGTGGATGCGGCGAAGCAGGCGGGTGGGGCCGACAACGTGAGCGTGGTGGTCGTGGATTGGGTCGGGGAATGAGGCGCCCCCATCCCCACCCGATGACGAACAGAGCGCCGACCACAACCGGCGCCGGCGGAAGATCCCACGCAATCGAACCACCAAATCCGATCAAGACACCGGCGAGACCGATCATCGCCACCCCGAGGATGAGCTGCGTGAGACCCCGGGCGCGCCGCTCATAGAACATGCTGGGGACGGCGAGCAGGGCAACGGTGAGGAGCGGACCGACCCAGATCACACCCGCGGCGATCACCATGGCCGATAGCACCCGAAAGCCGAACAACACCGGCCCCACCCGGCGGGGACTGCTGATGCCGAGGCTCTCTTCATCCACGGCGAGTGCAAACAGGAAGCCGCGCTTAGCGTACCCGAGGCCCAGCACCACCGCCGTCAGCGCAGCGAAACCGATGAGCTCCGATGATCCAACCGCCAGCAGCTCGCCGCGCAACATGTGCTGCAAATGCGCCTCCACGCGGGTCGACGCCGAGCTCACCAACATCGTCGCGGCTTCACCGGCGGCGAAGACCGACGCCAGGAACGCAGCGCGCCAGCGCGGGGAGGTGCCGCTGCTTTTGCGCGGCATGGCGAGGCTCACGAGTAGGATCCCGCCCACGGCGACCATGTAAAGCACCGGCGTCTGCGTGACCGGGACCCCCACCCATACGGCGGTCACGATCGCCGCCGCGCCCACGGGCGGCAAGGCCAAGCCCAGCAAGATCTCATCGCGCAGCGAGAGAATGGCGCCCAGGGGCGCGGCGGGGAGTGCAAAGGTCATGGCCCCAGCGAGCGGGATCCACGAGAACGACAAGATGGTCAGGAATTCGCTCACTCCGTTTCTCCTGCGGGGGAGACCGCAACTTGCCGCGAAGCGGCGACCCATCCACTCACGTGCGATGCCGAGACGATGCCCAAGCCCCCCGCCGCCAGCTGCTGCAGGAGCTCTCCGATGCGACGCGCGCCGGGCGCGTCTACATTGATGGTGGGTTCATCGAGAAGCAGCAGCCGCGGCTGTCCGGCCAGCGCACGGGCGATCAAGACCCGCTGCCGCTGGCCGCCCGAGAGGCGGGAGAACGCATCCTTCGTCCGGGCCTTCATCCCCACCGCCGCGAGGGCGTGGACCGCCGCCGGGTGATTCCTTCCCCATCGCGCGGGATCGCCGGTGCGCACGATGTCCGTCACCGTGGCCGGAATCGAGCGGTCAATTCCCGACTCTTGGGGAACGTACCCGATCTCGTCCCGCGACACTCCCCAAACCACCGTTCCCCGCTGCGCGGCCACGCTACCCAAGAGGCCGCGCAGGATGGTCGTCTTGCCGCACCCGTTGGGTCCCGACAGCATGACGATCTCTCCGGCATCGACGGTGAAATCCGTCGCGCGTGCCGGATAGAAGATGCGGCGGCCAACGGGATAGCCCCATCGGGCGCCGTGTACCTCCAAAAGCGGCATACGCCGAGCTCCTTTCCAAGCGGCGCTGCTAGATCGTGGCCAACGCGTCCAGCAGAACGCGCAGGTTGTGTTCCTGGAGATCCGCGAATGTACGGATCTCCTTCTTTGCGCCCACCATGTTGGCGAACTGGACGGCGACCGCGCCGATTCTCCGGGCGAACTCCTCGGGCAACCGGCTCGATTGCGCCTGGTGGTAGATCACCAGCTTCACCCCGGACTCCCGGGCCCGTTCGGCCAAGTCAGCCAAATGCCCCGCCGTGGGCTCGATCCCCGCCTTCGGCTCAAGCGAGCCGATCACCTTCATGCCGTAGAAGGCGGCGAGGTAGGAAACATCCGGGTGATAACTCACGATGGCCACGCCCGCGAGCATCTCTCCCTCTTCCTGAAGACCCCCGCACAGGGCTTCGAGCTCTAGCACGTAGGACGCCGCGCGCTCCTGGTAATAGGTCTCGTTGGCTGGGTCGGCGCTTGCCAGCGCCGCGGCGATGTTGCGCGCCATTATGGGCCCCGATGCCGGGCTCACGTTGTAGTGCGGATTCCCCTCCGGGTGTTGCTCTCCCTCCGCGCGACTGAGGATCACCGGGACGTCAAGGATATCGATGCCGCGATAGACTTCGATCCATCCCCGGTGATCCTCCATGATGTCACGGTTCCGAGCCTCCTGCGCGAGTGCGGGGAGCCACGCATGCTCGGCATCCAAGCCCAGCGTGAGCAGGAGGTCGGCTCGGTGGAGCTTGGGGATGAAGCTGGGACGTGCCGGCACTCCATGAAGGTCTTCCCGTCCGGAGGCCAGTGTCGTCAGGTCGATGTGAACGCCGCCGATGCGCTCGGCCATGACGCCGATGTCTGGAATCGACGCCACAACACGGAGGTGATCAGCACGCGCCGTTTCCCCCATCAACCCGGTGATCACGAGTCCGGCAATCAGCACCGCCAGCGCGCTTCGCTTTCGTTTCATCTTTGCCTCCCGTGGGTGTGATACCCGATTACGCCGTCATACTGCAGAATGAGCATGTTGACCGGGTCGAGACCGGGCAGCTTGTCGAAGTGCGAGAATTCGAATCGGAGAGATTGGAAGTGGCTGATGTTGTACGCCAGAAACAAGCCGTGGCGTTCCCGGCGATTCAAGCTGCCCTCACGGCTCTGGAATGATTCGCCGAAGAGACCACCCGACCACGTCTTGTTCAGGCGATACCGACCATACGCGAAGAACCCCGATCGCTTCAGGGTCCGGCGCACGTACGTGTCGTCCTCCTCCATCTCGAACTGCTCGGTATTGCCCAGCAGCTCGACTCCGAAATCGAACCCGGTATAGAGATTTCGCTCCGGTGGATTCCAGAAGACGGTCACGTCGGCGCCGTACACGGTTTTGGCGTAAGCCTCGCCGTCGAAGCGTTGAGAGTACGCATACCGCGGCTGATGCACGACGCTGGTCCCAAGGTCGATGCTCCAACTCAATCCCAGCTCCAGCGAGGTGTTCGCACGTCCCAAGAACGCAAGGTCCTTCAACTCGCGATTCGCCCTGAGCCGCGTGGGGGCATCCGGGTCTTCAACGGTGAGGTTGTAGGCTTCTTCCCGCTCGGGATGTCCGGGGCAGTGGATGTGTTCTCCGTGGAAGTGGCATCCCGGGGGCGGGTTGTCGGGGCCCCAGGCGGCACGTGCGGAGCTCGGGTCGGTATCGTGGGAGTGCCCGGATATGGCGTTGTAGGCGCCGCCGGTGAATTCGAGGTAGTGCGGGATGGGGACAAGCCAGGAGAGCTCCAGACCGGTGGGAGAAAGATGCCCCTCCAGATACTCGTGCAAGATGCGGGGCTCGGAGGAGAAGGGCATGGCGTGAGAGTGAAACTGACTCCAACGACCGAAGTTCGCCAGGAAGTGGCCGGCCTTCAGCTTGAGACTCAGGGGCAAGGCCGGAAAGAGGCAGAAGAGCTCGTGAATTTCGGCGCCCGTTTCACTGAACATCGCGTTGAAGTCGATGCGCGCATAGGGGTCGACGTCTGTCCCCATCGAGATCTCGGCGGTCGAGAGCTGGAAACCCCTCGTGCTCCACAGCGTCTCGCCGGCGGCGTCCCGCTCGGCGTCGTGGACGTCGCATTTCAGGTCGTAGACGAAGCCGATGTCCGGGTTCATCCAGGCCCCCAGCCCTCGCGTCGTTGCGCCGGCCGCATTGGGCTGAGCTTCGGCGAGCCCGATCGGGCCGGACAGGGAAGTGAGGAAAAGAAGCAGCGGGCCCATCCGCCGGGCTCCCCGGGTACAGCCCGCTCGATCCCTACCCATGGTTCTCATGGCTGGCCCTCCTCTGGCGATGAGTAATCCTTGATGACTTCACTACCGGGGGGCAGTGACGTGGCGAAGATGTAGTCGGCCGCCGCATCGACAGCCCAGGTGTTATGCAGCTCCCCTTCGTCGGGGTGGTAGCACGAAACCGTCCCGGTGGATTTCTCCATCACCCAGATGTGATCTCCGGAGTAGTTGAGGGCACAGGCCATGTCGGAGGCCGGTACCGTCACGGGGAGGACGGCCCGATAACAAGTGGCGTTCTCGGCGTCGATGCAGATCGCGTATGCCCGCGGAAGCTCGAGATCCGTGGCCACGACCATCTTCCCGTCCTCGGACAGCGCGAAATTCCCCCCGCTGATGTTCCATGCCAGAGATGCTCCATCCACCGCCAGGGCTTCCGCCGTCCGTGCGGCCATGTCGAGCAGGATGATCTTGTCCGTGTCACCCTCGGCTCGGTGCAGTCCGAGGGCAACCGGCCCGTCGCCCGAGTGATAGAGGAAGTTGACCCGTCCGGCGATGGGATAGGGAATCATCGTCCCCAGGGTTCCTCCCTCCACATCGAGAACCTCGAATCCGTTCAAGGTGGCAATGAACAGACTCTTGCTGTCGTGGTGGAAGGCGTCGCCGTGGGCGAGGGTGTCGATGGCGACTTCATGAATCACCGTGTCCGCGTCCGCATCGATGACTCGCGCCCACTTGTTGTGCATGTCGGTGGCTACCAGCAGGCCGTGGGAGTGGAAGGCGGCCGAGTGGCCCGATCCGTGATGAACCGTGCGCGCGGTGCGGGCCTCGACGTCGATGAGCGTGAAGCTTCCATCCTCGTCATTGGCATAGCAAACGTGGTCGCCGTCTTCATCGACTCCCTGGTGCACGTTGCCGGGTCCGGTGGCAATCGTCCCCAGGGCCTCGGGAATCTCCATGTGCGCGTGATCACCATGAGGGTGGAAGCCACGCGTGTAGGCGTAGGCGGACCCCTCCCTACCCATCCACACCGTGGGCTCGGCGTCCGGGCCCGCGAAGGCCTGGCGCATCATGGGGTGGCTTTCTCCGTCGAAGGTGGCCTCCAGATCGCCGGTGTCGGCATCGTGTACCCAAAGGGTTCCGGTCTCGTCATCCAGCGCCCAGATCCATGTGTTGAGGTCCTCCTCTGCTTCCGAATCGACGGGTCCGAGGACCTTGTCATCCTCGTCGCTGCAGCCGCCCAAGATGGCGACGGCGCAAAGCATCCCTGCCGCGAGCAGGGTCTTCTGTCCAAGTGGCATGTCAGATCTCCCCCGGGGTTGTGGGAATCAACGTGCCCCCGTCGCGAGGCTCTCGCGCGAGCGTGGGAGCACGGTGCCCAGCAGCTTGGCAGGTCACCCCACCGATGCGCCATTCGGTCGATCCGCGCGCCGGTGGGGTTGTGAGCTATGACTTGGAGGAGCCGGGTGGGGAGCGAGGCCGCGGGAGTTCCTGCGGGGCGGCTCCGGCAGGATCGATAGGGTGGGGCTCCTCGAGAGGAATCGATTCCGGGCTAACCACCAGCTGAGGAACCACGGGGGAGTCCGCGGGGGTCAGCACGCCCCAGAGCTGGCATACCTTGCAGTCGAGGTGGTGACGGTGGTCGGCGTGATGGTGCAGTGAGGTGACCAGGGGGCCGGCCAAGGCGATCAGAATCAGCAAGATGCTGAGCCATCCTCGTTCCGTCTGCCTCACGGCATCTCCCCCGCTCCGGTTCACTGGTATTACGAAATATTACCCAGGATGCACGCCCCGCGAAGCCTTGTCAAGTCCTCTCGACATCCGACCCGCCCGGGTGAGATCGTTCCGGGGATGAGGGTTGAGCCGCCTCCCGCGCGCCGGGTCGGCCCCTGCGGATCCAGGGACCCCTGTGGCCCTATCGTGGCGGGGGGACCGCAGGGCAGCATACCGTCAACCAGGAGCAGACCCATGTGCTCGGGCGATGACCCGCGAAAGCTCTTCGATCAGTGGGCCGAGACCTACGATCTGCACGTACCCTCTGCTACCGAGTTTCCCCTCGCCGGATACGGGGACGTCCTGACAGAACTCCTCTCTCTGGCCGCACCCGAACCGGGCATGTCCGTCCTTGACCTCGGGACGGGAACCGGCAACTTGGTCGGTCTCTTTCTGAGCCGTGGTTGCAGCGTCTGGGCGACCGACTTCTCTCCGGGCATGATCGAGCGCGCTCGGGCGAAGTACCCCACGGTCGCGTTCGCGGTCGCTGACCTTCGCCATCCCCTGCCTGCGGCCTTCCCCCAACGCTACGACCGCGTCACGTCGGCCTACGCGTTCCATCACCTTTCGCTCGAGACCAAGGCCCGGCGGATCCGGGAGCTCGCCCTTCAGCATTTGCAGCCGGGGGGGAGGCTGCTCCTTGCGGATGTTGCCTTCCGTACCGCCCCGGAACGAGCGGCGGCACGGACTCGGTATGAGGACTGCTGGGATCCGGACGAGTTCTATTGGGCGGCGGATGAGACCCGAGAAGTGCTCGGGGGGCTGCCTCTTAAGGTCGAGTACAGTCAGGTCTCGTTCTGCGGCGGGGTCTTCGTGATCCGGCCGGCGAGGTAAGCCGCGACTCTTCCGGCTGCCAGACTTCCCATCCTTCGTTGAAAAGGACGAAGGCGGCCTTGTCGGTCCCCTTCAGAGGGGGTCTGCACAGGCTCCCGGGTTCAAGTGCTTCACCGCACGACCAGCACCCGGCCCCGCGTGCTGTGCGTTCCCGCGTGCAGGCGCCAGGCGTACATCCCCCTCGGCACCATCTCGCCGCTGCCGGTTCGCCCGTCCCAGACCGTTGTCCCGGCGATCGATCGCAC
>Ga0180432_10007943_pt1 | contig 13353 bp, 16 predicted proteins | sample SS_ome_10_FD_132414 | JGI IMG/M metagenome (GOLD analysis project Ga0180432, IMG submission 132414) | Hypersaline lake sediment archaeal communities from the Salton Sea, California, USA - SS_1_MS_2 metaG | ecosystem: Environmental > Aquatic > Non-marine Saline and Alkaline > Hypersaline >...
AATTTCAGGGTCGGAACGTAATTAAAGACCATATCACCAGCTTTTGGATTGAAGCGGGTGATACCGTGTGCGTTACACTTTCAAGCGGAGAACTCTTAAAGGAACAGTTTGCGCTCGAGACAGTAAAGGACGTGATCGCAAACCTGACCAATATTTTCTCCGACGTACCCCATATCTAAAAAAATATGTTTGTAGACATCAAAATGCCAAAAGGAAAACTCAACGTCGAGATTCTATCCTTACGCGATGAGAAAATCCCTACATGCCGAGCGTGTAAGGCCGAGATTCGATTTGCTAAAACCCCTCGGGGAAAGACTATGCCTATAAGCAAGAACGAATCCGGCGAATGGTGCGCCCACTTTATGCTTTGCGGTGATCCTGATAAATTAAGAAAATAATATGATTGATATTATATTCCTAACAGCATACGGAATTATATTCACAGGGTTACTGATCTATGGTTATTTTATGTTTTTTAAGAAAAGCCCCACGGCCAACGCTACTGAATATCTGCTCGCGGCCAATATTGCTTACGAGAATAAAGACCTTGAAGCATTGAAGCTATTGCAAGTGGAGTTTGATAAGCCCGACAGAAGCCGGGAGGAGCAATTGACTTGGGATTTCATCAATATTTATATTACTACCTTAACGAGAAAAGGCTTGAATACAAAACGAGCCTTAATGAAAGCCGATGAAGCAAAACATAACTAAACAACAATGGGCAGAAGTACATGGTAGCGAATACTATCAAAAATTCCGTAATGCCATAAATATAACAGAGGTTAGAATTGATATTCCATTTCACGAATACATCACAATTGGAAAGATGATTGAGTTTTTGGGAGAGGATTTTCGTGGAATATTACGCTTTAAGAATAATTATCAAGTTCGTTATACAGCACCAAATGAATTTTGTTCTGTTAAACTCGCAGATGCCCTATGGGAAGCAGTTAAATTTAAACTAAATGCCGAAACTTAAAAATTATAATTGGGAGCTGTTTTGTGTCCTTCTTGTCGGTAAGCACAGAGGGAACAGAGCGCAGGCTTACATAGAAGCATATAAAAAGAAGATTAAGACATCAAAAGACTATTTGTATGCTTGTCAATGCGCGTCAAGGTTGTCTAGTAATATCAAGGTTCAGGAGCGTATAAGAGAACTGCTTACTGAAAAAGGATTAACGGCAGAATCGCTTGATGTTGAATTATTGTTTCTTGTTAATCAATACGAGGACTACAAAACAAAACTCGGGGCCATTAAAGAAGGAAACGCCGTACTCAAGAGAACGGGCCATCAGCAAAACACACAAGTAAACATTTTAAATTATGAGCAAATCCTCATTAACGCCGGAGCAATTGCGAGTGGAGACAGCAAAGCACCTACTAGCGATAAAGAAGGACTATCAGTTATACAGGGAGAAATACTTGAAGATCAAGAACAAAAAGAGCCAGCTTATCCCGTTTAAGCCGAACAACGCTCAAAAGATATTCGAGGGAATCATCAGAAAGTTATCGAAAGAAGGTAAGCCGATCCGCTTAATTGTCCTGAAAGCAAGACAGGAAGGGATCACCACGGACGTCGCGGGGATCATCACTTGGAACACGACCACAAGGCAGAACCGTAAGAGTACGATCATTTCGCATGAGCCTGATAGTACGGAAGCCATTTTTGAGATATACAAGACCTATCTTGATAACCTACCGCCCGAGTTAAGGCCAATGAAGCGATACGATAATAAGAAGTCATTGACCTTTGAGAATCCCGAAGAAGAAGGGAAGTTTGATAATCCCGGCTTAAAATCCTCGATCCGCGTGTTCACCGCGAATAAGAAAGGCGGAGGACGTTCACAGACCATCAATAACCTTCATCTTTCCGAGGTAGCCTTTTGGGAGGGAGATATTGACGCCCTTATGACTGGACTTAAACAATCCGTACCTAAAGAGCCAAACACAATGATTATTATGGAAAGCACCGCAAATGGCACTTCCGGTTATTTCCATGATGAGTATTGGAAAGCAAAGAACGGCAAGTCAGACTATACGGCCGTGTTCTTGCCTTGGTTTATTCATGAAGAATACGAAATGGAAGGAGAGATTGACGAAATGGACGACCTAGAGACAACACTTTATAACGTTCATATGGAGGGAATGAGCCACGAGCAGAGGATCAGAAAGCTAGTATGGCGACGAGATACGATCAGAAACGAGTGTAACGGCTCGATCAAACAGTTCATGCAAGAATACCCTAGTACTGATAAGGAAGCGTTTCAGAAGAAAGAAGGGAGAGTTTATTACGCTTTCGACCGAGACAGTCATGTTGTACCGCACTTTGAACCTGATCCAAACGAAAACGTGTTCTTTGGTGGGTACGACTTCGGGGCAGAACACCCGACGGCATACGGCTTGTTTGCTATTGATAAGTACGGCACGATCTATAAATTCAGGGAGTTTAAGCGAATCGGAGCAACCTTTCAGGAGCAGGCGGAGGAGTTTAAGGAAATGGAGAAACACCGAGACACAGGGCAAAGGTTTAAAGTTGTGCGACGGTATAGAGGGCATGATTCAGGAGCGAAGCAGGCAGAACTTGAATTGAAACGATACAAGATAAAGCTAACCGAGGGGATCGTTAAGCGTGAACTTGGCATTACGACTATCAACGGACTATTCCTCGAGAATAAGTATTTAATATCTGATGAGTGCGTGAATACGATTTATGAACTTGAGAATCATGTTTATAAGAAGAAATACGAATCCGAGATTGACGATGGTATCTTGAAACTAAAGGGAGAGGAGCATAAGGACGCGGACGTTATTAAAGAACTGGACGACTGTGTGGACGCTGATAGATACGGTATTGCTACATTCATGCACAAACGGCCAAAAGAAAAGAAGGACACCGTTCAGAAGGTCAAGGAGAGGATCAGAAAAGACGTACGCTTAAAGAAGAAAAGAGCAAAAGTGAATTGGTAAAATGCTTGCAATAAAATCAAAAGTGTGTATTAAATTAAATAACAACTAATTTAAAATCTATGCCTAAAAAAGTAGTTAAAAAAGCCGAGCCTAAAGAGGAGAAGGCACTCATGCCACTCAAAGCTCGCGTTATTCATGGTGGACCGAATGGCAAGCCTTTTGGATTTACCGTTCAAGAAAAGCTATCGGACGAGGATTGTAAGAAGTATAATGTAATTATCCATTCAGCGAAGGACAATGAGATGGGCGTTACCATGTACTCTTACCAATATGTTGCAAAAGCAAAAGCATGATCGGATTGTAGGCTTTTTAGACCGCGCCGCAAGGCAGGGAGAATTAAATGATATGTGTATTGCGGTGATCTCGAAAGACGGAACAAGTATTCACGGAGGAATCCGGGGGTACATGCACCCGATCGACATGGTTACAGGTCTTGACCTGATCCAAGCCGATATAGTCAAACGACACAATTTATAATTTATTTCTTAATCATTATTGCTATGCCTAATGATTCAGAGGTTAAAACCTCGATGTCACCTAACATGCAGTTTGAAAACAAATTTGCAAAAGGTGATAAAGTATGGGCCGTATTCTCCATTGGCCCTGACGTAAAAGTCAATGAATTGGAGATTAAAGCCTTCGTTGCAGAAGTTTCCGAACATGGTACACGCTATTTATATGGCTTCACCCTTGACGGTTACGGCACAAACGAAGGAGCGAACATGACTTTCTTGTCAGACGATCTTATTTTCTTCGACAAAACAAAGGCCGAGAAACGTGCCGGAGAACGTGTTGAAGATTTAAAGGCTGAATATGACAATCGAATTGCAGAGCTGAACGCAAAACGCAATCAGGCCATGGCACAGTTCGATGATGAGATTGCACGCTTACGCAAAGAGCAGTTAGAGTGCAACGCTAACAATCTCGAAGTCGAGCCAAGAGAAGTACAAGTTCCACCTCAAGACGTCCCGGACGTTCAAGCAGATACCGAAACCCCTGAAACGACACCTGATAAAGAACAGTCTAATTCTCAATCAGATGTCGGAGAAAAAGAAAGTAATCAAAACAACGAAGTGCAAGACAAAGACGATTCAGGAGAAAGACAAGAAGGTTAAAGTTCCTGTCTATACTGACGTTCAAGTTCGAATCCACAATAAGGCCTACAATTATAAGCAGGTGCTTAAAGTGGCGATTAAAGACCTTTTTCCGTACATTGATAAAATCCGTAAGGAAGCAGAAGATTCCCACGGTCGGCCAAGTTGGCAAAAGTTTTCCCATCTTCCGCTCGTGGCTTTTGTTGATCCTGACGAAAACGAGGAGATTATTTTCAATGCAGAGAAAGACTTACCTAATGCTCCCACGGAGATCAAGACCTCTAAAGGTACTTTAATTGCTAGAATTATCGAATGAAGCACAAATTTAACTATCCTGTTCAAAACAACGGCTCTCAAGACACCCGCCATACTGGCATAGGGTGTAAGGTACTTGAAGAATGTCAAAAAATGAGACTTGCCCGAGAGTACAAAGAGACCGAGTGGGACGAAGCGAATCATGCTTATCAGACTATTACGAATGAATACAAAAGGGCTTTCAATCAAAATGAAGCGCCCGAGCTTCAATACAGGGAAAAGCAGATGTCGGATATTAAGCTACCGCTTGAATTTGCCCTGATCCAAAGGAAGCTAACTTATATTCTTTCCAATGTTCCGCTTCCGAAGTGGCTCTCTCTTTCCAAAGACGCCAATGACGAAGAAAGACAATCGCGTGGTAAGACGTTTGGCTATATTCTCGACTATGTTTGGTATTTGTGTGACGGGGATTGGGAGCAGTTTAAGGCTATTATTTCCTCATTGATCTATTCAATCGGGTATATTAGTTGGTTTCACGAATACTACACACAGGAGGTTGAAGTACCGGACACGTTTGAAGATGGGGAAATTGTATACAAAAAGGTTACAAAGATAGTTTCACAGACCAAAATACGCAACGAGGACGTCCGGCACGTTCTACTTGACTATAATGCAAGCGACCTCCGAGACGTACACAAGGCGGCGATTATCCGTCACTATGACAAGGCTACGTTTGAAAAGATGTTCAAAGGCTATCAGATCGAAGGGATTGAGCCTATTTCCCCGATTGAGTGCTTTCAGAAAGTAGGCGAAGAAAAGACAGGGGAGCAAAAGAGTATCTATGAAACGCTTTATTATTACGATGATGGCATGGACCGATTTGCAATTGTTGCAAACGGCTACCATATTAACCTTTATCGTAAAGACCGCGTGAACGAAGAAAACAAGGGCTGGTCTCCTATTCCTTCATTCAATAAGAAAATCCCGCTTGCCTTTTGGATTGACCATTACCTTGATTCCGAACTTTACGCGATGGGTGAATGTACTCTTGCAAAGGTATTCCGTGAGATCAAGAACAAAACCCGAAACATGGTCTTTGACGTGATGAAGAAGATCGCTTTTCAGACTATCATCATTGATCCGCTTTCAGACTTTGACGAGGACGAATACGAATTTGGTCAGCCTTTTATCAGGGCAGACATAAACGACGTTAAGCCTTTACCAGTAAGTGCCAATCTTGATTTCACCGTGGCCATGGACGAAGGCACAAACAATGATATTGCTATCTTTACAGGTATCAATATCGCTGATACTGCGAATCCAATGACCGAGGAGACGGCTACCAAAACCGCCGCCCGACGCGAAAGTCAGTTTGCAATCATTGAGAACTACATCAAGCAGAACATGACAAACGGTTGGAAACGGCTATGGCTCGGCATGAAAGACACAATTAAACTCGGCTATCGTGTACCGCAGATCGACGAAGAAGGAAATAAAAGCGGTTTTACTATCCGCACGGACGGCATTAAACTATTCCGTTCAAACGGAAAAGTGGTCGAGGAAAAACAGGAGGGATCATTCTTATTTGAGACAAAGCCCGAAGATTATGACGATGATTTTGAACTGATCCCCGAAATGAGCAACGTCGCTTATACAAAAGAACTCGAAGATGAAAAGAAGCGTGAGAGTATCGCTTCACTTAAAGAATACCAAGAAGGAGAGGTTAATACGTTTAAACTAGCGGAACTTGAAGCAGAACTCGGAGGACTACCGCAAGACGTCGTTAATCCGAATCCGAACGTAAAAGAAGGTGACATTGACCTTGAACAGACGCCCGAGACAATCACCAAGAATCTTAATTTACTTGCTAAACCACCTCAACATGATGAACTTATGGCGAAAGCTAACGCACAAGTGGCGAACCCGGAAGGAGAAACACCATCAAAAAGAATTACTAATGCAGGCACTTTACCGGGAATACAACCAACTGAACAAGGCAATCCGGCAATTGTCAGCTAACCAAAAGCAACAATTGGTCGGCCTTACCATGAAAGAAGAATGGCAGGCCTTCAATCAAATGCTGGATAACTGGAAATATATGATCGTTACCCGAGGATTGCAGACGGGTAAAAGTAAAGACGACTTGCTCGCTATGCAGGTTCAATGCCGAAATATCGCTGTTCTCAAGACATTTCAGAACAAATATAAGGAAGCGTACACGAAACCGATCGAGAACACCGAAGATGATCCTACTACTGTACCATTATAAAAAGCTATGCTCCTTCGATGGGGCGAGATACTGCTAGTTTAACTGGCATAGCGTTATACAGCACGCTCTCTCGCTCCATCGAAGGGTACTTAATTCCTAACCTTTCATAATATGTCCGAAGTTGACTTAACGCAAGACCCCGCAGAATTTGCGAATCTTGCAACCAAAGACGCTCCCGCAGACCCGGAAGGGCAACCAACGGAGCAAGAACCTACTGGAGAACCACCAGTAGAGGAGAAACCCGAAGAACCGAAGGAGGAAACTCCCGAAGAACCGAAGGCCGATCCTGAACAAAAACCTGATCCCGAGACACCTTCCGCAGACCCCGAGGGGCAACCAACGAAGTCGTTAGAGGAACTGCAAAAAGATTGGGAAAACGCCAATAAAAAGATAAGTGAAATGGGCGAAGCGAAAGCCAAGCTCCTTAAAACGAATCTTGCATTGGTAGAGAAAAACCCTGATCTGATTAAGGACATTCACGAGAATGACCCTGATACTGCACAGCACATTATCAAGGAGAAATGGGGCTATGATTCCTACGAGGAACTTATGGCGCACGCGCGCATTGATGAACTCAAAGAATCAGACCCCGACGCCGCCAAGCGTGAAGAAGAACTGCTTACTGTCAAGAAAGACAACGAGCGGATTCTGAAACAATTGCGAAGCGGTGCTGAAAAATCCTTTTACGAAGGTAAGGGGATTCAGAATAATCCTTTTGATCCGAAGTATCAGACTATCCAAGAAGCCCTTAAAAAAGTCAGCCCCGATCTTGTGAAGGACAATTATGCAGAAGCACTTGAATTGGCTTACGCTATCGCCTATCCCGGTCGAACCGAGAAAGAGATAGAGGAGGACCAAAAAAAGATACTTCTCGCTAAAGGCGCTTCAACGCCCGAAGCAAAAGGTGCTGGACCATCTCCTTCAAAATCTACCAAATTAAGCGAAGCTCAACAGGGATTCGCTAATACGGTAGGTGCTAACGTATAAAATATAATTCTACGCTTATGTATGGTGCAAAATACTCTCGCCCTATGGGTGGGCTAGCACAACCACTAGAGCATGTAATCGGTGCAAATTCCGAAGTTTTTGCAGTCGGTGATGTTGTATGTTTCGCGTCAGGCTTCCTTGAAGTCGTTGACAGCGCAACCGCAGACCGCCCCTTTGGAATTTGTCAGAAGGCAGGCACAATGGCCGCTGATAACCAAACCGTCGCACAAGTCACACTTCCAGTCATTCCTCTTGGAATGGACGATCAATTCGAAATGGATTTTGACGCCGACGCCGCTTTGGCTAATCAAGGTCAGTTCTTCCAGTTAAATACTGGTGGTACTGGCGCACAGACCGTTGACCTTGGCTCTGCTTCCGATACTGTCGGTCAGGTTGTTCTAGTAAAACTCGATCCTCGTGGTGAAGGCGATCTTCTCCGTGGATTATTCCGTATCGCGTTGCCAGAAATGGCTTTTGAACCGGAAACCTAATATTTACTTTGTCATTTAAAAATTATAGATCATGGCTAATATTCAAACATTAGACGATCTCGTGACACCATCGGTAGTCGCTATCCATGACGAAGCTAATAAGCAACTCTCTAAAGAGTTACGCTATAAAAAATTAGGCTTCTCGGATTATGAACCTACCTTTGACGAACCATCTTTCAGCTCTATCAGTTCTGTTGCCGAAGCGGTACTTACGCTCGAACAGCAGGCTTACGATCAGGACGATGTGATTCAGGGTTACGACGTATCAGTCAAACTAAAGAAATATACAAAGCAGATTCCTATTTCCGAAGAATGTATCCATTGGATTCAGAAAGGAAACAAGGAAAAAGTACAAGAGTTCCGCGGTGTCGTGAAGGCTTGTGCAAACGCTTTGAACCTTATCGTTGATAAACTGGCCGCAAAGCTGATTTATCTCGCTCATACAACCACTTTCCAAACAGGTGGTGACGGTGTGGCTCTTGCCGCATACAATCACCCTTCCCCTGACGCGAGTGTGGCTGTACAGCGCAATATCTTTAAAACCACAGAAGGGCATTTGCCTGTTTCTACTGGTGCTATTGAGAAAGCGCGACAACGGTTAGATCGTTTCTACGATCTTCGTGGCGTTCAGCTTATGAAAGCCCGCGATCTTTGCCTTCTTATCGCGACCGAAAAAGAAGAAGAAGTAAAAAGAATCCTTTATTCTCCTGCTGGTCCTCACACACCAAACCTTGGTGTGAATCCGATCGCTACTACTTACAGTAAGATCACTTACGAAGTAGTCGATCATCAGCCAGTAGCTTATAAGGATTATTGGGCGCTTGTTTCACGCGAACGCATGAAAGATTCCGTATATATGGTATGGGGTTGGCGTCCAAGGATCAACGCTGAATCTGAATACCGTAATGGTACTCTGATTAAGTGTGGATCTGTCTATGTTCAGCCTGTGTTTACAGACTGGAAATGGGGCTATTTCTCCAAAGGAGACGGCTCAACTATATCTAACTAACATCTATTCTTATGGAATACGCACAAAAAATGGGTTTAGGTGTTGGCGGAGGGATTGTGAATCCCGGCAAGAATATTCTTGTTTATAGTGGAATCGCTTCCGACGCTCGCGATCTTATGGAGCGTTTCGGGATTGATGATTATAACGGGGAAACGCTTATCTTTGCGGACATTGATACTGCCGTCGGTGCTTGTACCGCAAGCCGTGGCGACAAAATCTATGTTGCTCCCGGTCACACCGAAACTATCTCAAGCGCAACCGCACTTGCTTTGGACGTCGCCGGAATCAGTATTATCGGGATTGGTGAAGGATCGAAAGTTCCTACCATTACTCTTGATACTGCTGACACGGCTACTATCGCCGTAAGTGTGGCTGATGTTGTTATCGAAAATGTGATCTTTTCCGCAAACTTTGCGGATATTGCTTCATTGTTTACTTTGACAACCGCTAAAAACTTCACGCTACGCCGTTGCCAATTCAAGGCGACTGCGACCAATATGAACTTCCTTACTCTTGTTACTGCTGGAGCTACCGCTAACGCGGCCGACGGCTTAACCTTTGAGGATTGTTCATGGGTTGAACCTGACACAGCTACATCTACCATGATTACCCTCGCTGGTGATCTTGACGGATTAACTGTAAAAGGTTGCTACCTTAACCTTGGTGTGAACACTAGCGACTTACCCGCTATTGCCATCGTCGCAACAGGTAAAGATGTGACCAATGTACATATTGAGGACAATGACGTTATTCGCTTGAATGACGCTAACCCTCTATTGATTACTGCTGACACGACTACCGCTAATACCGGTATCGTTAAGAATAATCGTGTACGACATCTTGATACAGCTAGCGAATTACTTGTTACCGCTGGAACTAATATCGGTTTCTTCGACAACAAGGCTACTGCTGTTATCGATAAATCAGGTTACTTACTACCTGCCGCAGACAGCTAAACTGTTCAGACTGCTCCCGAGATCACTCGGGGGCAGAAATGAATATTTTATAACCAAATAACTATGCCAGTTAAAAAATTTTTTACCCATGAGCAGATCAGGGAAATGCTTGAGCCTTACGCCGAAAGAGGTTGGCTCAAACGGTTTGACGCCGTAAAAAACAAAGGACAGAAGTTTTGGCTTTATGTAGTGCGAGACTTCAATATTCAACACCCTAAAGTCGAATACCTTGTAGACGACATTGTTCGTTCTCTTGAATCCCGCAAGGAAAAGAAATCCCTTGTAAGGGCCGAAATGAATAAACTCGAAGCCGAGGGCAAGCTGAACATTGATACACCGGAGGAGGAAGAAAAATGGGAAAAACGCTTACAGAAAGAGCGTGAAGAACAGGACGAATGGGAAGCCATGGATCAGAAGGCCCGAGAGGAGCAACGTGCGTTAGACGAAGCGTTTCTCATTGAAAAGGCCAAAAAGGGCGAGGAAATCTCCCCGATCGCAGACACACGGCAAGACCCTGTAAAGAATCCTGAAATGCTTAAAACTACCGAGATTAAAGGAGAGGGTACTATCGACGACGAGGGAAATGTTGAGACGAAGATAACGGAAGTCGGTGAGGAAAAGGAACTAACCGAACTTGAAAAGAAGCAAGAAGCCTTTGTTCCAAAGCCACCGCCTGAAAAAGCTCCCGAGAAAAAGGGGCCAAAACTCAAAGAGGTTGAAGCCGATGGTGAAGTAGTTTATAATAAAGACGAACAACAGGAAGTAAAGCCCGGCATTGACACGTTAGGGCTACCGAAGGACGCTATTAAAAGACTTAAAGACATTGGAGTCACAAAAGTAGCGCATTTTGAGAAAATGGACAAAGGGCAGGCAAAGAATATTCTCGGTCAAGCCCTCTATACAAAACACGAAAAACTTTTTAAATCATAGGAGCGTGCTGTAATTTTATTTCAATCATTTTAATACTATGAATGGAGAACATCTACAAATGAACGCGATCGGCACAGCCGCTTCGCCAGCCACGCTCACTGATGATTATGCAGATAACACTTGGGTGACTAGCGCAAAATACCTTGGCAAATTGCACTTGGATTTTGACTATACGCCTAAAGCGGGTGAAACAGACCGCTATATGTATATTCGTTTGAGAGTGAGTAATGACGGTGGTACTTCATGGCGTGAGAGAACTCTACGCTCCAATACCACGTCAGAATCAAAAGTTTATCAAAACACACCTTACACATTCCCCGGATCGAAGACCTCTACTGGTGGAACAAAGTATAGCGGTGAACTTGATGAGGAAGGCATTAACGCTGAACTCATTCAGATTTCCGTAAAAGAAGATTCCGCTGGCAATCACGGTACGGCTTATGTAGGGGTTACTTTAACCGATAACGTATAATCATCATGAAGTTTTTAATATCTCTATTTATATCGTTATTCATGGTAGCGCCATGTTTTGCGCAATCCATGGTCAGCGATGATCTAATTGACCTGTTTGAGAACACAGGCACAGCTTATCTCCCGACGGAATCGGCCCCCGATCTTGGATCGAGTGGCAGACCAATGGGCGACATCTACGCCGGAACGCTTAATGTAAGCGGAATAACCATGTCAGGCGATCTCGATATGGATGGTAATAATATCATCAATGTTGGTGATTTGACGTTTAATCAGACGGATTCTGCCATTGATTTGACCACCTCAACTGATACGACAACAAATGAACTATCCATAAAATCATCTCCAAGCGGGGCGAGTACAAAGTCTATTGTGAAACTTGAAGCTGATGGTACGAATTGGGGTTCAGGTGGCGCAGTTATCGAAACAATTGCAGACGATGCAAGCGCTATTTTGTGGAAAGCACAAGATTTGCAAGTAGATCAAAACATTTTCTCATTTGGTCGTGGTAGCGAGTCGGTAAGATGGCGATGGACTGGTGCTAGTAATAACTTCAATATTGAAGCTGTTTCTAACGACACAAGTACAACGCCTAGATTTCATTTTGGGCAAAGCACAGGTCAAATGCGAGCTAGTACTGCAATTCAACAGTTAGGTATGCAAATTGAGTTAGACGTAAACCAAAGTTCTGGTGCTGGTGCTGGCTACACAGCTTTGGAGGTTGATGTTACTGAAACTGCAACGGATAGTGGTACAAATAACCTTTTAGATTTACAGGTTGGTGGTTCCTCAAAATATGAAGTGAATAATTTTGGCAGTGTATTTACTAGTACATCTGCTGTTAGGTATTATGGTGATAGTACATCATATTTTGGAGCTTATACAGATGCTCAAAAATCATTTAATTTAAGACAAAATGAGGATATTTCTACTGGCAATGCTATTAACTTATTAACTCGTTCGGGTGCTTATGATTTGTCAGCTTCTAGTGGAACACAATCATTTTTAAACATTGAACCAGATATAAATCAATCAGGAACGGCAGGGTATACAGGTATTCTTTTAGACGTTACTGAAACGGGAACTGGTTCTGGTTCAAATAATCTTATTTCAACAAAAACTGGTGGTACAACAAAATGGAGAGTTGACAATTCAGGCAATATGTTTATGCACGGAAGTAAGATTTATATGAGTACAACTTCAGGTTCTGCTCACATACTTTCACAAGGTGGAGACGGAATAAATATTAGACAGAATAGTGATTTAGCTTCTGGTGATTTTATGGATATAGACGCTAGTGCTGATTTGACTGCTAGTAGTGGTACACAGTCATTCTTAAAGATAAACCCAGACATTAACCAATCAGGAACAGCAGGTTATAATGGGATTTTACTTGATGTTACTGAAACGGGAACTGGTTCAGGTGCTACCAATTTAATTGATTTACAGGTCGGTTCTAGCAGTAAGTTTAAAGTAGATAATTCTGGAGTTTTGACTTTATCTTCAAATATTGATGCAAATGGAAAAATAGAAAGTTCGACAGATGGAGTATTTGTGCATGGTTATACAACTTATGGTGGATTCTATGGAAAGCCAAGCGATAATGGATTAAAAATAGTCGTTGGTGGTGAAAATTATGCTAATAATAATTTGATACTTGTAGATAGTGCAAATATAGATAAAGACCAAGACCATGATACCTTATCTACTAATCCGACTTTTTTTATTCACAGTGCTACCGACCCTGATTCAGACAATACTCAATGGATTTCTATATCACACAATCAAACAGACGGTGTTATTGATACCGGAACTGGTGATTTAAACTTAAATTCAGGTAGTGGCGATGTGTATATTGAAAGAGATTTGTATCCGGACAGAACAATTTGGTTTGGTGCATTAAATCAAAGTTCTAGATTATTAG
>Ga0180432_10007944_pt1 | contig 13352 bp, 17 predicted proteins | sample SS_ome_10_FD_132414 | JGI IMG/M metagenome (GOLD analysis project Ga0180432, IMG submission 132414) | Hypersaline lake sediment archaeal communities from the Salton Sea, California, USA - SS_1_MS_2 metaG | ecosystem: Environmental > Aquatic > Non-marine Saline and Alkaline > Hypersaline >...
AGGGTTGCCAATGTGGTCCAGACTTTTCCACCCGTCGTAATAGGCCAACACCCCATCCAAGTCCACCACTACGGTACGATCCACTTTTTCTTTAAGCGTTTGCTGTTCGCTGGTCATTGTCGCGTTCCTCCACGATTTTACTTACACGGTTAACCACTTCCGTGCATAGTTTGTCCATTTGCATACCCAAGGTACTTAACTCGGCCTCTATGTCCGTAAAATCGTCCGGGCCGTGCGGCATGGGTTGGCCGTGCTGCATACGCAGCGTATTGTCGGTTATGTAACTGTTCATACGGGCCATGGCCGCGTCCCGCTCCAATAGCAGGCTAAGCACTTTGGGCAGGTATAGCAGGTGGGTACCCAATACCCACAAGCACGTGATCCCGTCCCAGTAGTTTTTCAATAACCTTAACATGGTAACTACCCTCCCGGTTTATAGATACGGGGGTTAAAGCGCCGCCCCTGTACCAGTTTGTAATACTTCCAGCATTCGCACAGGCTGTTTTCCGCGTCATGCAAATCCAGTTCCTGTACCGGGTTGGACTTACTGCGCTTGCGCAGTTCGCCCCAATACACGCGGCACCCCTCCGTTAATTCCTGCTCCGTACCGAACGCCACGTGCGGCCATAGTAACCGTAGAAAGTTCTTGGCCCCCGGTCCGCACATTACCCATTGGTTAAAGTCCCCAATGTTACGCTTGTGGCCTTGGGGCAGCGTAATACCCCACACATCATCCTCGTACCAGTTTTCCTCCTTGGGTACCCATTCCGTTCCAAACAGTATGGTGTACGTTAGATCATAGACAATTTGGCTGGCAATAAAGGGGCCGTAAGCCAAAAAGGTTTTGATCACATTGTACACGGCTTCCTGTGTGCCGTCCCACTGCTCCAGTACCGCGTGCCGCCCGTCCCATGCGGTTTGCACGCACTCGTTAATGTAAAACCGTGGTTTGTTACCCCGTCCAATGCTGCGGTGGTGGCCCCCACCCCACGTAAAATACGCTTGGGTAAATATCTTGGCCCCATGCTCGTCGCGCACCCGTTCCAGTTCCTTAATAATTTTGTTCCGGGTACGTTTGCTCCAGTCCGTTACTAGCGGCTCCCCCACGGCCCGCACAATGGCCTCCCATGTAGTTATACGGTTAAAGATCCGGTACAGGCACGTGTTAAACACGAGCAAATCCGCCCGCCCCGTGTACCCGCTACCCGTTGCCCACATCCGGTACACGCTGCGGTACCAGTGGATCGTCCCCCTGTCCTTGCGCCGCGTGGTATTGGTCCAGGAATGTTTTTGCAGGTACGGGTCGTCGGTCCACGGCGGGGGCTGCCCCTTGGCAAACCTGCGCTGCCAAATTGCATCCCGCTCCTTGATCCAATATACGGCCAAGTCCAGCGCTTCCATATTGGGCGGACCGTATTTGTTCTTGTACGTTACTGCCATGGTGTTGGCTCCTTTTGGTTACCGTTAAAACTTTCTGCGGCGGTTGGCGCGGGCCGTGATTTTATCGTACACGTCCCGTTCTATACCCGCCGTGGCCAGGAGCAGGATCTGTGCATTTTCTACGCTTGGCCATTCCTCCACTTTACGGTTAAGCAGCCACCCCTTTACGTCCATGGTGGCTAACTGGTACGGCACGCCTTTTTCGGTATGCCGCTGGTCCGGGTCGTCGTATATGTCCACGTGCTGGCATTGGCTAAACGGTACCCACATTGCCATACCAATATCGCAATGGTCCCTATCCACCACCGGCAAATCCGGGGGCGCAATTAAGTATGCCTTGTCTGTTTGGGCGGCGATCCTTACACCGGTAAACGTTACCCATTCGTCCACTTGCATTTTATCTCCTTTCGGTAACATGGTTGCAGGCTTAACGTGGCCCTATGTACAGGCCAATTCAGCCCGATTTTAAGCGATCCAACCTATATACCCCGCAAAGGTGGGCGGGTGGGCCATTTAAGTGGCTGAGCATGGCCAATATCACGCGCCGCCACCGGTGTTTTTATACCCGCCATTGGCTGTAAACATAGCCAATTGCGCTATACTGGCCAGTTCCATTACCTGTTCCAGTGGGTATACGGCAAAGGAAAGGGTGGGCGGCAGTTCCGGGGCAGTGGTAAAATCGTAGTATGGATTTGTTTCCATATATACTACCCTTTGCACCCCACACTGGATCAAGGCGTAGAAACACGCACGGCAGGGGGCCACTGTAATGTACGCGGTACTGCCCCGCAGCGGTATGCCCAAGCGGGCCGCATTGTGGATCGCGTTTAACTCCGCGTGTACGGCGGTAATGCAGTTACCGTTTTTGTCGGTACCGGTTGTGCGGTACTGCGTAGGGGCAATTTCTGTGGCACCGTCCATGTTTACATGGTTGGGTACCGCCGTGCAGGGAATAACGGGTACCTGCTCGTGCTTGCAATGCTGCACACCACGCGGCGCACCGTTATACCCCGTGCTCAGTACCTCGTTATCTGTGCCTACAAACACGGCCCCCACCATACGGCGCGGGCAGGTGCCACGTAACGCCACCTGATTCGCTAAGTGTAGAAAGTAAATGTCCCATGGCAGCCTGCTCATACCACTTCCTCCTCTATACCCAAGTACCCGCACAAGTCCGCCCAAAAGCGATCAATGTGCGCATACTGACAAACCCGTTCGGTCTGCTCGTTAATGCGTTTGCGCCTTGCGGCGGTCGTGCTGCTCCAAAAGTGCCGCGCCTTGGCCAGTGCGTCATGCTTGTCCCCCACAATGCTGCCGGGTACGGCGATACGATCCTCCACGTAATTTATTTCCGCGGCCCAAAGCAGTAAACGTTTGCTGTAGCAAACATCGTTCACACGCGGGGTAATGTACCCGCTCTTGCATGATTCCTTGGTAGCGATTTGCACGCACGCCTTACCCTTGCGGTACCAGTTAAACGCCTCGGTGTACGGCACCGGTCCGGGGAACTGCGTTACAAAGCCTTTTTCCTGCATCACATGCTTTGTACTCTTGCGCTTGGTACGGGCCTTGGGATCAAAGTCCCCCACCACGGCAATACGCTCGTCCCCCTGTGCCGCGTAGTATTTAAGGAACTGGTCCTGCCGGTCATAATCATTACCTACATAAACCAATTCGTACTCCACCCCCTTGCTTGTGTTTGGGCCTGCGGGGAACATGGGATCGTACGGGAAAAATAACTGGCCGGTTTGGTACCCCGCGCCTTCCTGCGCACGTGCGCACAAACTGCCCGTCCCGGTATGCAGTTCCGGCGCGGTAAACACAAGGCGTGCGCCAAAGTTCTCGGCATACTGCGGCAGTTCCTTGCCCAATATGCGCCCCAAGCGCCACGAGTATTTCTTTACGAACCGATCACTATCAAACACCACCACCGGTAAGCCGCACGCTAGGTGCAGGCAAACCAGTAAGTGGAACCAGAGCAGTTCCTGTGCACTGTTCAGGGTACTTACCTCGTAAAACAAACCCTCCACGCAGTCCAGGTTTAACCATTCCCGCAGCACCTTTAAGGCTGGCCCCCATACCTTACCCACGTAATACGCTGTGCGGCTTACCTTGGTAAACTCCTCGTCCGGCATTTTGGCCACTTCCCGCCACTGCGCATTGAGGAATGCGTTAACCGCGTGGAGGGGCTGGTCATGGTAGACAAACTCCTTATTGAAATAAATGTCATCGTAATACGGTATGCCCACCTTTTCCACAAGGCGCACGCTTTGCTTACGTGCATGACTACTGCGGCCAAGGTACTGCACGGTGTACCCGGCTTGCAGTGCACGGCGCGGGATCACGCTCTTGGTATTCATGCACTGCTTATTGTAACGGTTGGCGATCAAACACCCGGTGGCAAACATATTGAGCACCGGCTTCCCTCGTTGCAGGTTACTTGTCATGATAATAATCTCCTTTCTACTGTGTTTGGTTTTTCAGCACGGCCTTGGCTTTGCAGTGGTCACAGTATGCGGTAACCACCTTGGTAAGCAGTGTGTCCCAATCCCGGTACCAATGCTTGTATGATGGGCCTTGGGGGTTTACCATCTCCAGCCGCTCCTGCTCTATGTTATAAAGCAGCCACGTACCAAACGGCTTACCCCATACATACTTACCCTTGATAATAAGTTCGCCGTCAATGAAGTTTTCGTACCACCCGTGCCGCCGACCAATATCATCGTGAGTAATGTATCCCATGGGCTGTCCGTCGGCCTGCCAAAAGTCCCACCGTCCCACCATAATGGATCCGGCACCGTTGGGCATGGATCCATAGTCGCCGCGTGCCATGCGTGCGCCATTGCGGTAATAGTACGTGCATGGCCCGTTGGGCAACCCGTCCACCAAACGCATAACGGCGCGGCGCTTTTTGGGCATACCGAACAATCCTTGTTCGTAGTACAGCCGTGCGAAACTTTCACCGCTAAGCATCGTGTTCGTTTTCTGCATCGTCATCTCCTTTGCTTTTTGGTACAAGTAATTCATACCCCACGGCGGCATTGATCAAACGCATAACGTTTATAATGCGTCCACCCTTGCGCCGTGCAAACGGCAGTTCGTATGCCCTATGCTCACAGTTTTCATCCAGCCACAAGCACTCCCCCTGTATGTCACTAATGCGCACGTTCTGTGCCAGTGGCTCCGCGTTAGGAATTGGTATGGTGGGTACCACCACCACCACGTAATTGTCCGGGTGGTTTAGGGGCAACCCGTTTTCCTTGTGGTCGTTACGCTGCGCCAGTGTAACCGCCGCGCTATAGGCACCGGCAGCGGTAAAGCGTTTCAGTTCCTCTTGCTGGCGGGGGGTAGGGTACTCCGGGTGCACCTTTAATTCCAGCATTACCGCCTTGCCTGCTATTACCCCCATTATGTCCGGCAAGCCAATTTGCATACCGCTACCGCGCACCTTGCGGAAATAACTTACACCCGGGATACTTAACGCGGCAAGCATGTCCTTCTTAAATTCGTGCTCGGTACGCTTGCCCACCTTGTATCCACCTTTGCCTTTACCCATGGCCGTGTCTCCTTTTCATTTACCGCTTAAACTTTTTCGCAAACTACCTTTCCATTCTAGTTTGGTACCTAGCGCCTTGGGCGCTACCTCCACGTCCACCTTGATCGGTAAAGGAAAGGCTTCGCGCATACCGGGTACATCGCTACCAAAATCCTCCATAATGGGTACGATCCATTCCACGGCTTCGTCCACATAATCTTCGTCGCACTCGAAAATTAGTTCGTCGTGAATTTGCAGTAGTAAGTTAATCTTACCGTGCAAGTCGTGCTCCACCATGTACGCATTGATCGCGGCCATCTTTTCCTTAATCATGTAGGCCGCGCCACCTTGGCACAAACGGTTAACGCCCATGTATGCCAAGTCCGGCGGCAGGTAGTAACGCACACCGTACCAATTCATTATGTAACCGGTTTCCCGTAACGCCTGCTTTACCTCGTCGGTAAACTCCCGCACGCGGGGGTGCACTTCATGGTATGCGTCGAGGATAATTAGGGCGGTACGTTCGTTCACGTTTAACTGCGCCATAAGCGCCGCCACCCCGCCCCCATAAATCTGCAGAAAGTTACATGCCTTGCCACCATCACGGTCGGTAATTTCCCGGCCCACTACGCGGCAGATATTTTCAGTAGTTTCTTGATGCAGATCTTTGTCCTCGTTAAACGCCTGCACAACCAACGGGTCCTCTGTGTAGCAGCCCATTAAGCGGTACTCAATTTGGCTGTAGTCCGCCAGTATAAATACCTTGCCCTTACTCGGCACAAACTGGTCCCGGATATTTACACGTGAATTTAACTCCTTCCACTTTTTGTGGACACGTTCCCCGCGTAATGTGTACTTGCGCTTGGGCGGGTTCTGTAGGTTGGGCGATTCACTGCTTAGCCGCCCCGTTACCACCTTGGTCTGCCGGTAGTGCGTATGGATACGCCCATCCTGCGCGGCCAGTGCGGGCAACGGATCCACGTATGTGGACATAAAGGCGCTGAAGTGGCGGTAGTTTGTAACAGCATGGCCAAGGGGGTGGTCCAGTTCGTCCAGCACTTCCTTTTTCATGCACAAGCGCATGGGCTTTTCGTTATTGCGTGCACGCTTTTGGTTCTGTTTGTTAACGTATGCAGTAGTTTGGCAGAACTGCTCCATGTCTATATCAAAAACCTCCAGGAAAACTTCTGCCAATTGCTGCTCACTATTTGGGTTAAACTCCTTGCCCGCAAGTTTATGGCATTGCTGCAAGGCCCACGTGCGCAGTTCCTCTATTATTTCCATCTGCTCCCGGTTGGTTGTGGGGCTGTACGGTATACCAATGTACTCCATACGGGTAAGGGTTAGCATAACGATTCGCTCTTGCTCGTACGTTTGCTCTAACCCCTGCTGCTTTAGTAAACGCGGGTGCACGTCCATAAACAGCCGCAGCGTTAACTCCGTATCTGTGCAGGCATAGTCATACATTTCTGTGGGGCGCACGCGGTGGTAATGTGTGTTGTCCTTTGTATGGCCGCGCCGTTTCATTAACGCAATAAGTTCTTTTTCACTGTTCCCCGCGTCCGGCCACTGCGCTGCCGCCAAACGCTTTAAGCCTACCCACCCGTCCATCCGCATATTTTTCGCGGCAACCATTGTGTCGTGCCAGTTACCCCACAACACGGCTTGCTCCCACTTTTCCCGCTTTTCCTGCGGCGCATTGGGAAACCAGTGCCGTGCGGTCCATAGGGCCATGAGCAAGTCGTACTTGGTATTGTGGCCAACCTTTACACGCGGGCCGGTAAGCAGCGCCATGATCCGCTTAAACTGTTCAAGCGGCAGGTTACCCGGCCACAGCGTATCCACGGCAGGAAACTCGTCCACGCTGCTTATACCGTGCGGTGGATCCGTATCCTGTTCCCCGTCGTACCACTGCAACCATTCTGCCACCTTGGCCATACGTTTTTCGTCACTACTTTTAACATAAAGCGGTTCCGGATCCTCCTCCCCCTCGTCGTCGTACAGCCAAACTTCCGCACCCCCCGGACTTATGTGGTGGAACGGAAAATAAAAACTAACCTTGTCCGGTGTGCTAATGCTGCACCCGGCAATGTAGTCCCCAAGTTCCGGGTACAGGCCGCTTGTTTCTGTGTCGAACGCAAACACCGGGGCGGCTTTGCACGCGGCCAGCACGTCGTCCCAATTGCGCTCGGTTACCAATACGTTTTCAAACACTGGCGCTTTACGGCTGGAAGTGATCGGCATGGTAAAAACCCTCCAGGAACTTTGTTTCTGTTTTTCGTAGAATGTTTTCCTCATTAAGCGTATTGCGCAGTTTGCCGCCAAGCCGGTCCACATCCTTTTGGGACAATTCCTTGTACTCCTTGGGGTCCGCCATAACCACCGTCCCCCGTACACTACTTACCCGGTGTGCGTTTGCCTCCCACCACTTAGCCGCCCGCTTGCCAACCGTCACCACCATTAACGGGCTAAGCGCACGAACAATTTCAGGTGTAAGTAATGGGGTACTTGGTTCGTCACTGCGCCAAGCGTTATGAAAATACACATCCGCTGGACTTAGCCTAGCGGCGATCAACACCCGCAGCACGTGGTGGTCATACCCCCTGCCCCGTGTAGCGATAAAGGGAAGGTGCTCAATGCGGTTGCCGTGTCCCTTGCGGTTGAACACAGTAGGAACGGCATGACTGTGCGGTACATTGCGGTTACCGATCACCAATACCTGCGGGGTTACGCTGCCCCACCCTACAGCCCGCAAGGTACGCAAGTGCTCCTCCTTTTGCCGGGGGAGCAGTCCCAATTTACTTTCTAGTAAAACTTTATCGGCCAGTTCGTTGGGGTTGTGCTCATCGGTATTGGCCAATACGTTCCGCCCACAGCGCATGTGAACCAAGTGGCGGTACAGCCGCTCGTACTCCACCATTATTTCCTCGGCTGCGGCGATCTGGTTCTGCCGTTGCTGCGGGGTAAGGTTTAAGTCCCGGTCACTTTGGATACGCCCTTGTATTACCCCAAGGGGCGCATGGCAATGCACGTACACGGTTTGCTGTAGGAACAGGCCCACCATTATGAACATTTCCTCGCGCCGTAGCCACTGGCGTTTACCAAAGTATGTTTCGTACACAAGGTGTGAGGGCCACCACCGGTCCAACACCACGTCCTGTTTTTGGTACGCCTTTTCCATATCCTTATAATAGAAACCGATTATGTCCCTCTTGTCCGACTTTTTAGGCTTGGGGCTGTGGCGCATAAATACCTTACGCTTGCCTCCTAACTTGGCCTGTATGGCATTGCCAATGCTGGTCTTACCTGCCCCGTCTATTCCTTCCAGTAAATAGATCATGGTTACCTGCTCCTCGTTGGTTGCCAGTACCACCCCGCAAGGTTGCACAATGCGGCCCACCATGGATCCGGCATGCCCCCGCATACCGCGTGTCCACACTTGCCTACAATGTACTCCCGTTTATTTTCATCGTTAAACGTTTCCGGGTCGTCCCGCTTGGCAGCCTTGATCAGCCAATGCAGGAACACGGGGGTTACCAAGTCCCGCCAAAACGTACCACCCCCAAGGGGCCAATCGTCCACACTGCCCCTGAACAGGCTGCGCTGCATGTAATGTATATGGCCAAGCGTTTCGGCAAAGGTGGCGTGCTCTACCCGCTTGCGTAGGCTTACGAGCATTTCGTAATACAATAGCGCACACTGCTGGATCCGTATTACGTTGGTTGCCGCACCCTCTTCGCTTAACTCAGCAAAGGTGATGGTCATTCCTTCCGGGTAAGGTACTGCCCCTTGCCGTGGGAAACCGGCAAGAACATTTAACCGGTCGTCTTGGTACCCGGAATTGATTATACGGTGTAACTTTATTTCATTGGGGGCAAACTGGTTATCCCCGACGTACAGGTGCAGGCTTCCCGCTTGCCATATAAAACGCCCCGGCTGTAAGCATAGCGCGTCCGCTAGGCACTGCTGGATTATGCTGAACGTAAATACGTCGTACGGCATGCCCAACCATAGGTCGTTACTGCGTATGCTGAAAATGGCGTGCAGTTTATTTTCACGTATTAAGAACTGGATATGTGTTCCGCATATCGCGTCCTTGGTTTGCACCCCTGCGTCCTGCGGGTAGCGAAACATAACCACAGCCTGCCGCGTTTCTGGATCGTGTGTTAGCAGGCGGGCCACGTTTAGCAATTGGTTGGTACGGTTGCCCCCTACCACGTGCCTCGCGCCGCCGAACATACGTGCACCGTAACAGGAGCGCAAGTGCGTCCCGTCATCACTGAACTGTGCCATGCGCGGTACATAGTGCGTAAGTTCCTCCACGGTTGTTTGACCGGACAAATTCCACAAAGCCTCTACGCACGCAAAGGCAAGATGCAGTTTGCGGTCAGGGTAGAAAAGTGTGCGTGCCGTGCTGTTATCCAAGGAAATACTTTCCCCAATAACTTCAAAGGTGGCAAGCCCTCGGGGACTTGCCACCTTTGCATCCCGCAAAATGCTAAGCAGCACTTTGGGGTACACGGCAGTTAAGGTGCTGCCGTTCCACATGGTATGCTCCTACTTTTTGGTATAGGTCACCTTGGCCCAACCGAAACGCGGCCAGTGCAGGAAACATTCGTTCAGGCAGGTAACCGGATCACGCTTGGCACCGGCAGCCTCCAGGCTTTCGGTTGCCACATTAAGTACCTGTTCCCGGCTCAGCCCCTTGGCCCCCGCCTTGCACAGCGCATTGTAAATGTCCGTGGACCAACCGCCGTACACATTGTCCGCGCCCTTGATCGCGACCAACCGCTGCCGCGCCAGTTCCTCCGGGGGCTTGCGGTTAACGGACAAATCCACGTCCGTGTTAACCACCTCGGGCTTGTTTTTCTTGGGGGTGGGGTTGGCCTTGGCCTTGGCCTTGGGCTTGGGCGTCCGATTGGGGGCCGTGGCTGCCGCAGCCTTGTCCTTCTTGGCGGCGCTGCCCTTGGCCTTGGCCTTGGCGGTCTTGCGCCCCTTGGTCGTGGCGGGGGTTTCCTTGGCCTTGGCCTTGCCGTTGCCCTTGGGCGCACGCTTGGCGGTCTTGCGGGTGGGGGCCGTTTCCGGGGTCAGGTCCGTGGTGTTGTTTTCGCTGCGCATGATATTAACTCCTTGGTCTTGCAGTTCGGCAATGCTTGCCGTGTTAAGTAACCGAGCCTCAGGCACATTACCCGGCTCGTGTAGAAACTGGATGGAATCCGCGTAGTACTTGGCACCGTGGCGTTTGCTTTTGTTAATTCCTTTCTGTGACAAGTTTTTCAGGTAGTGCATGACAATAACGCGGTGGAGCCAACGGTGCCACCCGTCCACGGCGTCGTACCAACCCCGCATAAACAGCGGGGCATTATGCAAATTGGCTGTGCCGTTTACAGGCACCGGCTTGCCGGTAACCTGCCAGTACAGGGTAACCAGTTCATCTTCCCGCAAGTTCTCCGCAATGCGGTTATACTGCTCGTACTCCTTTATGGTGGTAGGGAAAACTTTGTAGTCCGCACGCTTGGTACCGGTAGCGCGGCGGTGGCGCGTTTTCCCATTGGGTACCTGCGCCTTGGTTTGGGCCTTGGTTATGCGGCGGGGGGCCATGTTACGCTACCTCCATTTCCTCGTACGCGTCCAGCACTTCCGGTTCACTTTCACCGGTAAGTACATCGTACCCGCAATGGCCGCAGCGGTGGTATTCCCGCACACACCTGTATGCGTCCTCGGTTACCGTTGCCTCCACGCGGCCCCCACAATCCTCGCAGTGCGTGGTGTACGTGGTAACCGTTTGTCCTATGTACTGTTCGTTGGTCATCTCTAATCTCCTTTGTTTACTGCATTAACTTTTCACGGCCCGCTCAGCAATGCTGGCCAAGCCAAACAAACCATGGGAATCCCAAGCGCCCTTGAACGCGGGGTACTGCCGTAAGGTGTTTAATGCGTTAATAATATTGACCCGGTCATCCTCCGGCAGCATTTGGAAATACCGTTCCCAGTCCGCCCACGTGCGGGGCGGGTTGTTTTCGGTAAAGCCGGGGGTGGTGGGTATGCGGTTGGCATCCTGCTCCTGCTTACCGTGGGCGGTAAGGGGTTTGTGTCCCACGTCCTGCTTACGCTTGCCATTGGCGTCCCGTTCACACTTGCACGCCTGCGCCACGTTGGCCGCACCCTTTACCAAGCCACCACACACCCCACACTGCTCGTTCAATTTGTCCACGTTTACATGGCCGTGGGCCTTGGCGTCCATGTCCGCCTGTGCCTCCAGGTGTTTACGGTATTTAATATTCGCCCGGCAGGCCAAAAGGTTGGCGGTGGTAAGGGTGTGCCAATCCAACCCTTTCCAAAACAGGGTGTACCGTTTTTGGATCAGGTTGGGGTGGAAAAAATCCACGATCACGTCGTAACGCATTACCTTGTGGTGGTGCGGGGCGGACGCGTCATTGGGGCATACCCAAATCTTAAACCGCATTGGCCTGCGGCTGTTATTGTCCCGGGTAATGTAATACGTCATGGCGGCAAAGTCCCGCGTGGTGTAGCGGCGGTCCGTTATTGCCACGTGGTTAAAAAGTTCGTCGGTCCATAAACGTTGGGACCGGCCAAAGGCGGCGCTATGGGTAAAGTAGAAATCCTTGCGGTTATACTGCTTGTACCAATCGTGCGCCCACGTGTACGCCTTGGCCACCACCGGGTGCAGTATACCAAACCACTTGCCCACTACCTCGTCCGGGTTGTGCAGTTCGGCAAACGGTACGGAAACATTAAACGCGCCTTGGGGGTTGCTGGTTTGGGCCGTGCTGTTCATCTCTTATCTCCTTTGGTACTTGGTTGCGTTTGGTTATACGTGTAAGTGTTTAGATCATTTGGAAAAAGTCAGCAATGTGCTGCTCCACAATGTTGTACGCCTTGCGGCTCATACCTTCCGCCGGTACAAAGGGTACCAAGGTGTGCAGGTTTTTGTTCGTGGCCCCCTGCACCCGCTGGATCACGGCGATGGGCGTCCAGTCATCCGTGTACACTACGCGGCCCACGTGCAGTTCCCACGTGGTACGGCAGGGGCATACCTGCCAGTGGCAGTTTTCGTCCCGCAGTGCGTGCAGGATATGCTGTATGTGTGCGGCGGGCCGGTCGTTGGCTTGTTTGTAGGCTGCTATGGTCATCTCTAATCTCCTATGTGGGGGGCTGCGCCCCGCGTTTTCCTGTATGCTGTGTAACAGCATACAGCAATCTGATCAGAATTGCAACCCCTGTCCCAAAAATTATTTTGGATACAGTGCTTTTCGTCCGATTTTTCCCGCCAATCATAGAAAAAATATCGTGGCCTATTGTACAGACCACAGCCTTTTTCCAAGGTACTTACACGTGTAAATTCAGATGCTTAACGTAGCAACCATTTCCCAACGGCAAAGCAAGGGCGGGGGTTAAACCCCCACCCGTTCCGGCGGCATACCGGTGCCGTTGCGCAGCCAATGTTCCCGCACAGCGCCAAGCGCCTCCGCCTTGCGCCCCGCCGCAGTGTTTAGGCCGTGGCCCGTGGCTTCCCATTGGTTACTTGCCACATTAAATTCCACGGTGTAGCCCAAGCGGGTGGCGCGGCTCACCGTCATACGCCCAAGCGCCTCCGCCCGTTTGCGGCGCGTATGCTTGGGGCTGGTCTTTTCCAATTTGCGGTAATACTTTGCGGGTGTACCCTTGCGCTTTTTCGGCATACGGTTTGCTCCTTACCCTGCGGTGGCGTAGTACTCTACCACCATTTTTTCCAGTTCCTTTGCCGCGATAAGTAACGCATAACTATCCAGCAAAAGGGTTGCGGATTTTTCCTGCACCTTAAGAACAGCGGCTTCCTCAGGTGTGCTTGGCGTGGGGTTGGAATGGGCCAAAGCGGTGATCATTTCCTTTAGCAGCACGCCCATGCGGCTTTCGGCCAAGTCCCATTCCTGCATAACGTTGGTTGGCATTTTCACGTCTCCTTGCTTACTGTGTTAACCTTTCATCTCATTGGCTGCAAACAGTACCTTACTCGGTAACTGATCTTGCTTGTAATGTTTCTTGCTCTTGGCCAGCATACGTTTCAGCAAACGTTTTTGCTCGGGGGTTGCTGGCGGGATAGGAGGCAAACACCCTTGCCGCATACCGCCAAAGTAATTGCAGCGGTAGCAGGGTGCAAAGCGGCGGTCCCCGTGGCGCAGCATGGCGCGGATCGCGGTCATTTCCTTACCCCACCACATATCCTCCACGGTGCGTTTTCGTATGTCCCCAATAACCAAGTCCCTACCAAAATCATTACAGCAGAAATCAACCACCCCGTCCCAATGTACTACGAACTGCCGAAACGGCAGCACGCATTTTTTCATCATTGGCTCCTGCGGGGTAGGCTGATCCG
>Ga0180432_10007946_pt1 | contig 13352 bp, 8 predicted proteins | sample SS_ome_10_FD_132414 | JGI IMG/M metagenome (GOLD analysis project Ga0180432, IMG submission 132414) | Hypersaline lake sediment archaeal communities from the Salton Sea, California, USA - SS_1_MS_2 metaG | ecosystem: Environmental > Aquatic > Non-marine Saline and Alkaline > Hypersaline >...
ATCCAGCTCGATATCGGGAATAGGTATAATTTCAGTGGGGTTGTGTGTGAAAAGAATCGCGGTTGAAATCTCGTCCTCGGGGATATCGAGCGCAACGCCCACCGCGCGACGGTAAGTAGCGAGCTGTATCGTATAATACTCTAATTTCTTCTGCCGCTCGGCGTCAACGACAGCATCACTCTTATAATCTACTATATGCCAGCCATCTCTATCCTTCCATAATCGGTCGATGACGCCGGTTATTATGAGTTCCCCCTCGCGCAGCACTACGCGCTCTTCTCGACGGTCAACCTCCGCGCCGACCGAGAAAAACGACTTTATTGTGTGGTCGTGGGTGAGAGCGACTAATTCTCGAATTGCCTCAGTGGGCGATGTTATCCCTGTATTTTGCGAGCTGACTGCCTTTTGGGCGATAGTTTCCAATTCATCATCCTCGGGTATTGGGCAGGGCAGCGTCTCGAGGAATCTGTGGACGACGGTTCCCCATTCTGTGCCGCGTCCCTCGCTCTCTTCGACTTCGCTCGGGGAGCGGAAATCCAGTCGTTGAGCGGAGTCGAAACGACCGTGCTGATTCTCGGTTACCAGCTCTGGCAAATCCGTCGCCCTGATATGCCAGAGACCTTCAGCCTCCTTTATCGGGGCAGAATCGAGCGGTGCTTCTCCATCTACTCTTAAACCGTCGTTTATTGCGACGAATACCGGTTCTCCGGGAGGCTTCTCCGGAGGATCTATCTGCCAGCTATCGAGACCGACCGAGAGTGTAATCTCGACAGTTCCTTCTTCTGTATTCACCTCGAGCAGATGTATTCCCGGTGTGCGTTCTCCGATATCGGTAGCTTCAGTGAGCAGAGTCATATATCCTTTGTTTGGCTCCGATGCCGAGAAGATAAGGTGGTCTCTTGCACGCGTTGCGGCGACATAGAGCTGGCGTCTCGCTTCGGCGTCGTCCTCACTTTTTTCGATAGCCTTTATCAGGTTGTAGAACTGGCCCTTCTCCTCGCCGTTGGCTGCCCTCGCGCACAGATGTGGTCCGGTCAGTCTGTGCCAGCGGAAGACTTCGTTCGAGCCACGATTTTTATTGTCCGATAAGTTAGCCACAACCGCAATTGGGAACTCGAGCCCCTTAGCCTGATGTATGGTCATCAGCTTGACCGTGTTTGTCCCCTCGTATTCGACAGCGGCTTCGCGCTCTCTCTCGTCATCGTCGAGCACTGCCCTCAAGAATGTCGTCAGCGGTCTTAATCCTCGGCTATCGTAATCGGTGCATACGCCGATGAACTTCTCGAGATTTGCTATTCTCTGTTCGCCGTTGAGCATTCCACGGAACGTCGCCCACGCGCCGCACATCTCGAGCGCACGGGAGAGCAGCTCTGATGGCGGGAGAACGGTCGCCAAATCCTCTAACTCTTCCAATATCTTCCCGCATTTCTCCGCCAGAGATAGCTCCTCTTTGGTCAATATTTCGCGGATTGTCACGGCATTCGGCGACCCTAAAGAAGCGATGCCCTTTCGGATATCCTTCTCGCCGGCTATCGAGGCGGCGATGATAACCGTATCTGGCAGGGCGAATAGCGGCCCGCGCAGGAGACCGACCAATGAGAGTGCATCGCGGCGGTCGGCGAGATAGAAGAGCAGGTTTATCGCGTAGAGCACCTCGTCGGTGGAGTAAAATCCTTGCCCGCCTATTTCAAGGTGCGGAATGTTACGTGTGAGCAACGCTCGTTTCAGATTGTCCAGTATTTTTCTCGTTGGGTATAGAATCGCAATATCGCCCCATTGTGCGCCGCGGATTTTGCCGTCGTCTTCGACTTGTAATCTACCCTCACCATTGTTATCGCCATTGACAGCGGCCCATACCCGGCGTGTGATAAGCTCGGCCTCGGCATCGTCTTCCGCCAGTGCGAGAAGAATTTCCACCGAGCCGTCGAAACTGGACGGCAGTTTTCTCCGTTTGCTGAGTCTCTGCGGTTTGGCGAGGAAATCGAAGTCCATCGGCGAATCGGGCGAAAAAATTCTGTCTCCTAATGAGTTGACAAATTTCACTATATTTTGGGTCGAGCGGAAATTGTCCCCCAATGGCCAGACATCACCCTCTCTGCTATCGAGCCATTCTTGCGCCCGTTTCACATTGGAGACATCCGCACCGCGGAAGCCATAGATAGACTGCTTCGGGTCGCCGACCCAGAAGAGCTGTCCGGAAGCCCGCTCTGCAATTTGGCTTATAATCTCCCACTGCAGCGGGTCGGTGTCCTGAAATTCGTCGACCAAAAATCCATCGACAGATGAAGCTATATCTTGCGCCACTCCCTTATCGCTTATTACTCGCCTGGCGCCAAGTATCATATCGGAGAAATCGAGCGAATCCGGTGGAAAAAGTATCTCCGTCTCGTCGCGGATGAACCGCTCATATAAGCGCGCGAAGAGACAGAGTGTCTCGGCGTCGTTACGGTCGAACTCTGTAAATTCAGTTGGCAAGAAAGGAGCGATTTCGGCAAATTCCGTAGCAAGTTCAGTCATAGCCGCCCGTGCGGTTTGTAGGGTCGCCCCTGCCGGCCAATTATTTTTATTGCCTTTGCCACCAAAGCTTCTGGCACCACCATCTTTCTTAACTAAATCCTCTGTTATATTTACAAAGCTCTCCAGACGCTCTGATTTTGGAAGTTTTTCTAATATGGAGTTTATATTCGATGCCAGCCCGTCAGAGGGGTCAACGTTCGCAGATAATTGGCGAAGCTCCTCGAGTCTTTGGATAAATGCTTTGCGTTTTTCTATGCTCCACATCGAGCCGATATCGCGCGATATTTTCCGCCATTTTTCGAGTAGCTCTTCTGGGTTCGATGGGTTATTCAATAGCATTTCGGTTGCGAGGCCGCGTTTATTGAATGCCTTCTCTAAAGCTCTTGGTAGTCGTTCCCAACCGAGCAGCTCCGAGAGCTTCTCCGCGATTGGACGTAGTTCCTGGTTCTCTTGTGCAATCGAGCGGCAGAACCTGAGTGCGGCGGCTCTCACCGGCACGGGTGATGGTGCGTTCTCGTCGAAAGCTATGTCGAAACCCGCGGCTGTCGGGTGCTCACGGATTATACCGGCACAGAAGCTATGAATAGTGCTGATTTTGGCATCCGCCATTCTGAGCGCTATCTCGTGCCAGAACTCTGATGGGTCGCCACATTTACCGGCTAATTCCTCGCACCGCTCGGCGATGCGTGTCGTCATCTCCGCCGCCGCCTTGCGGGTGAATGTTATCGCCACAATCGAGGATAGGGCGTCTTCCGGTGTTTTACCCGACATCCTCGCTTTTTCCAGTAGCTCGAGGAAACGCTCCGTCAGGACACGTGTCTTGCCGCTGCCTGCGCCTGCGAGTAGCCCCATCGCGCGGTCTATTTCGAGGCCGCGTCGTTGTTCGTCCGTCAGCTCTGGGTGATTAATCATTTTAGTTTTCGACACAGGGCTGTCACGCTCTGTGCTACGTCCTTATAAGGATTTTTGAATATATTATATCGGACGCACAGACTCCCCACCGCACTAACACCCCACTCTCGCGCCAGCCCTTTAGGCGTTGTGAGTTATGCGCTGTGCGCTGTGTATGTCTTCACCTCACAAACGATTGAAATCGTTCCCACATTTCCACGGTTAAAACCGTGGGCTATTTACTTCTCATCGGGTCGAATCCGCATATATTGCTGAATCCGCAGTAATGCTGGCACTTTCCCGCTACAGGTTCCGGTGGGAAATGGCCAGCGCGGATGTCTTCAATAATCTTCTCCGCTATTCCAAGATGACCATCGAGTTTTTCTGGCCATTCTTCAACCGGCACAGCGTTTCTATTGTAGCGATTTTTAAAGTCTTCGCGCTCGAATCGCCCGCCTGTTTTGGGGTTTTGCCCTTTGAAATTGTGCCAGTATTCGCTACCGACCACCTCGCCCAGCTTGCTGATAGAAATCAGGTAAAGCGGCATTTGCAGTGCTTCGCCATTTACAACTGCTGACTCCGATGGACAGTTGCTCAATTTGTAATCTACAATTCTCAAATGGCCTGCGGCATCGGCGTCTATTCGGTCGATTTTGCCGGAAATCTGGCAATTTGCGATTTCAATAGAGCAAGGTCTTTCGGTCGCTATCGGAATAAAGGCGTCTTTCTTCGACTCCACAACCTTTGCCAAATAAACATTCAACGATTTCTTAATAGTTTCCACGAAGCTCTTTTCGGCGAGCGCGTCCGGCCAGAAGGGGGAGCTCTCGTCAATGGCGGATTCGATGCAATCGGCAATCTCATTGCGGGCGATTTCAATATTATCTGGTGTGAGGGCAATAATTTCGGCGATGGAATCGTAATCTTTTCGGAGGGTATCGAGCCGTTTGCCGAGGTCGTCCGCCGCCCCGAAAGCCTTTTCTATACGCTTTCGCCAGAAGATTTCGAGCGTTTTGTGCAAGATAGAACCGGCATCTATCGGTTCGAGTTTTTCGGCTGGCTCCGGCGGGCCGCATATCTGGAGAACATTCTCCATAAAGAACGCGAATGGACACTGCCTACATCTATCAATTTTGCTCACGCCGAGTCCGCTTGTGCCCTCGATACGCTCCCATATCTGTGCACTAAACCTTTCTCCTATCACACCATCGTAGGCCCCCGGTGGGACCTCTCTCTGCACTTTCAAGACATTCAGTGCGTGTGCTGAATGCTTCAATGCCGGGAGTTCTGCTAATTTTTCGAGTTCGGATTCGGCGTCAGCGAACGGTTTTTCTAATATTTCTCCGGCTATTATCTGTCTTCTCCTGAGACTGAACGGACGGGAGAGAAGGTCGTCCGCAAGCTTTGCCATACTGTCTTCGTATAGCTTCCAGCCATCGCCGAGTGCGGGCTCGAGCGACACCAAAATCGGTGCGGGCGGCAACGGACGGTCCTCCTCGGCCAAGGGGTGCGTCAGGATAACGAGTTCGGCGCGTTCTATAAGACTCAAAAGGTGGAAATCCCAGCGGTAGGCATATCCTGGAAGTCTGATTCCAAGCGTCTCGGTGTCATGGTGATTGAGAAAAGGGTAGTCCGGTTCAGCCGGTGGCAGCTTGCCCTGAACCGCGCCGGTTATAATGGCAACTCGTGGTTTTAGTCGGTGTAAGCTAGAGAAATCATTGAGTCGCAGGCCCTCGCCGCCGCGGGATTCGATGAATTCGGAGCGCAACAGCGAAAGAAAAATATCACCGTGACCGATGAAACTGTCAGATAAGGGCAATTCACGGATTGCTCCTGCGAAAGATTCCACAAACTCCGTAACCTTATTATAAGCCTCTATCTGAAATTCGGAATAGGTTGAATCAAGCTGTAACCCTGTAATGGACGAGAGTATATCGAATTCCTTGAGAAATTGTTGCAAGCAATTGGAGAACTCCTGCCCGGAGATGCTTTTGCCATCGAAAGGCGTCATTGCGAACGAAGCGGAGCAATCCTGTTTTTTGGTGGAGATTGCTTCGTCGCTCCGCTTCTCGCAATGACCGGTTCCTATAGGTTTGAAGGCGTCTGCAATCTTACTAATAATATCAGCCAGCTCTTTTGCCGATGGATGTTCGCATCTTTCGAGCGGCGAGAGCCATACCGTCTCGAGCGGCAGACCACCGATAATTCCGGCCTCGCTGGCAGCTGTCTCCAAATCGCTGGTGTCGTCTATTCCCATCAGAGGATGCGAGAGCAGGGCGAAAAGCTCTCTGCTGCCGAACCGGCTGCGGACAAGCTCGATAAGCCGCCGGACAAGTTCGCCAATCATTGTCTCCGCAAGAGATGGAAATCTGCTATCCTCGAAAGGGAGCCCGTGCTCATTTAGCGCTCTGCGAATATCGCTGAACGAGCGGCTATCGGCGAAGATAGTTATCTCGCGCAGCGGGACGCCGTTGTCGAGATGGAGGGATTTTGCCGCCGAGGCGACTAGTTCGGCCTCTTTTACCGCGTTTCTGCCGGAGAGGACCGCAATTCGCGGCCAGTTGCTAAAAGACGACTCGGGAATCGAACCGATGTGCCCGCCGCGGTTCGCTATTGCGGAGACCAGCTCTTCGACAACCGGCGTAGGGGCAGACCTATGTGTCTGCCCTTCTGCAGGGCGCACACGTAGGTGCGCCCCTACGTCAAAACGCTCCGCACTTTCCGATAGCATCTTCTCTACCGCGTTCGCGGCGGCGATGTGCTTATCTCCAGCAGGAGAACCTTCCGACGCCGGTAAATAAAATGCTATATCCTTATGCTTAGAAAGCGCCGCGAAGAAATCGGCCTGAACCCTCTCGATTTTATCGAACCAGAGCGCCGATGCCGATTGGAAGCCGTCTAATTTTTTTGGCAAACCATTTTTAAAAAGATATTCTATAGCATCGAACGCCCGCTTGGGCTCGTCGCTCTTGCCAAGTTTATTCAACTCTTTGGAATACCTATCGAGCAGCTCGGCCAATATACGGTGTTTATTTTGCGGCCGCTCCAGTTTTGAAAGCAACTTGTTGCCGTTGAGGATATATGCTCGCCGAAGTTCCTTTATCAACTTCGCCAACGAGGACAAGAGACCAGCAAACCGTGCACCGTCCGCGAGTTCGGGGATTTCGGACATCAACCGCTTAACTAAAAAGATACGTTCAATTTCGGAGATAGACGGCTTTAAATCGAGGTTTCCTGCTAAATCCGACAAGAATGTGTAAGGTGTAAATGTAGCAGGACCGAGAATCGCTCCCCGGCGAGAGGTCAAAACGGCCGCCGCCTCACGAACAGCGTCGTCATCGGGGAGAAAGAGAAGACCATCCGGAATATCATTGGGGTAGCCATGATGGATTATGAGGGCCATATCGGTAATTAAAAGAAAAAAGTAAAACAGATTTCACAATATAGAAGGATATTACTCACCACAAAGAGCACGAAGAGATGAATAGCTCTTTGTGAACTTAGTAACCTTGTATCTTTGTGGTGAATACTTACTATATCTTATCCCACGGCCATCGAGTTCAGAAACTCCTCGTTTGTCTTGGTGGACAAGAGCTTGTTTTTTAAGAACTCCATCGCCTCGATGGGGTTCATATCGGCTAAAATCTTCCGAAGTAGCCACACGCGCTGAAGCTCCTCATCCGGCAATAGCAGTTCCTCCTTGCGAGTGCCGGAGCGGTTAACATCCATTGCAGGGAACATCCTTCTATCGGCGAGTCGGCGGTCGAAGACGATTTCCATATTACCCGTGCCCTTGAACTCCTCGAATATGACCTCGTCCATTTTGCTGCCGGTCTCGATAAGTGCGGTTCCGAGGATAGTAAGACTTCCGCCCTCCTCGATATTTCTTGCCGCGCCGAAGAAGCGTTTAGGTTTCTGCAACGCCGATGCGTCAACGCCGCCGGTTAGTATTCGTCCGGAGTGAGGTGCAACGGAATTGTAGGCTCTGGCAAGGCGAGTGATTGAGTCTAGCAGGATGACCACATCCTGCTTATGCTCCACTAAGCGCTTGGCCCTTTCGATGACCATATTCGCCACCTGGACGTGCCTGTCCGGCGCCTCGTCGAATGTGCTCGATATGACCTCGGCCTCCACCGACCGCTCCATATCTGTAACCTCCTCTGGGCGCTCGTCAATGAGAAGCACAATTAGTTTACATTTCGGGTGGTTTTTTGCCAGGGCATTGGCGATTTTCTGCAATAGCACCGTTTTCCCGGCCTTTGGAGGGCTAGTGATTAGACCACGCTGACCCTTTCCGATGGGTGTCAATAGGTCCATTATGCGCGTGGAGGCGTCGTTTGGCTTGAACTCGAGCGTTAATTTTTCATCGGGGTAGAGTGGGGTCAGGTTATCGAACAGTATCTTATGGCGCAGGTCTTCTGTATCTTCACCGTTGACGGCCTCGACTTTTAGCAAGGCGAAGAATCGCTCCGAATCTTTTGGCGGTCGAATCTGGCCGGACACCTCGTCTCCTGTGCGCAGTGCGAAGCGCTTTATTTGGCTCGGCGAAACGTAGATGTCGTCCGGCCCTGGAAGATAGTTGTAATCCGGGCTCCGGAGAAAGCCGTAGCCATCGGGTAGCACCTCCAGCACACCGCTGGCGTGGATAGTGCCGTTCTCGGCGACCACCCCCTCGAGAATCTTGAATATTATCTCCTGGCGCCGGAGCGAGTTCGGGTTTTCTACTCCAGCCTTATCGGCCATAGTTATCAGCTCGTCAATCTTCTTTTGCTTGAGTTCTTCGAGGTCCATTTTTACCCTCCGGATATTGTTTAGTTTAGTATTCTCGAATTAGAAATGTGTGTTTATTGCAAAGGCGTGAAGTTAAACCACAGAGTTCACAGAGAGAAATACAGAGAACACTGGGAGTAATTTTAAGGTCAGTTTAATATTATCACCATTTAAGGGTTATTTTACATATTCTCCGGTGCGGAAATCCCCAATAGCCCTAATCCCAGCGCTATCGCCTCTTTCAATGCGCGACATAGCGCGACGCGCGCCAAAGTAACCGCTTTATCCTCGCCCACTACGCGATGTTTAGCGTAGAAAGGATGGAAGAGCTTTGCCAATTCGAGTAAGTAGAAGCAGACATTATGCGGTGCCATCTCCTCGGCGGACTTCCGGACGATATCCGGCCAGACCGCTAACTTCCGCGCTAAAATCAGCTCCTCGGGTTCGGTTAGAGCGGACAGCTCTTTGCGTCCTGCAGACTTCGGCTCGATTCCCTGATTCTCGGCGAACTTCAGAATGTTGCATATCCGAGCGTGGGCATACTGGATATAGAACACCGGATTCTCCTCCGACTCCTCGCGCGCCAGGTCGAGGTCGAAGTCGAGGTGGGCCTCCATCCGCCGCGCGATGAAGAAATACCGTGCAACATCCACACCGACATCCTCGATTAACTCTCTCAGGGTAACTATATTGCCGGTTCGCTTGGACATCACTAGCTTCTCACCGCTCTCCAACAGATTTACTTGTTGCAATGTCAGGACATCGAATTTGCCCTCGTGGCCGAGCGCTTTCATTGCAGCCTTCATTCGTCCGATATGGCCATGGTGGTCCGGACCCCAGATATCGAAGACCCGCTCGTAACCACGGTCGAACTTGTCCTGATGATACGCGATATCCACTGCTGCGTAGGCGTATTCGCTGTCGGATTTGACGAGCACGAATGGCTCCTCGCGGTCGTCGAATTTGTCCGCAGCGAACCAAACCGCGCCTTCTTTCTCGATTAAGCTGTCCTGCTCACGGAGACGGTCGAGGACGCTCTCGACCTTCCCCGACTCGCGGAACTTTGCCTCAGAAAAGAATCTGTCGAAATTGGTGTTGAATTCCTGCAAATCGGTCTTTATCGAGGCGATAAGCTCGTTTAAGACCCATTCCCGGGCGTGAGCGGAATTAGGTTCTTCGTCTTTTTCCCAGGTCTCGATTAGCTTTCGATATTCTTTTGGCGAACTATCCGCGTATCTTGTTGCGAGGTCTTTAAGATATTCGCCATGGTAGCCGTCTTCGGGTGGGATTTCCCAATCTAGGCCGGCGCCCTGTCTGATGCGTGCCAAGAAACTTTCGTGCAACATCTCGACCTGTCCGCCGGCGTCGTTGAGGTAATATTCGCCATCGACATTGTACCCCGCATGGCGCAGGATATTTATCAATGAACTCCCAACCGCTGCGGCTCGAGCACTTACGACATTCAACGGCCCCGTCGGGTTGGCGGAGACATACTCGATTTGTATCCGTTCATTAGCGCCTAAATTCAGTTTTCCGAAATCCTCCGGCTCGGAGATTATCTCGGCGAGCATATCGTGTAGAAATTGCTCTGAATACCGAAAATTCACATATCCCGCACCTGCCGGTTCCGCGATAGCTATATCCTCGGGCAGTTCGATATTATCAACTATCTCCTGCGCGATTGTTTTTGGCGCTTTTTTGACAAGCGAAGCCAATTGAAAGGCCGCGTTCGTAGCCAAATCGCCGAATTCAAAATCGTCCGGGATAAGAATTTCCGGTGTAACCGTTTGTCCCCAAAGCTGTTTTACGGTATCGGACAGGGACTCGATTAGTTTCTGGCGGACTTCATTCATCATCAGTGTCGGTTGTAGCGAGTTCCTCGTCGATAATCTCCCTCGGCGCGTCTGCCCAGTAGTCGTCGAGTGCATAATATTCGCGGCGCTCGGGGATGAAAAGGTGCACTACGACATCGTAAAGGTCTATGATAATCCAAGATTCGCTGTTCAGTCCCTCGGCACGGAACGGCCCGATATTAGCCTCCCTTACCTTATCAATCAACTCTTGTCCCAATGTCCGAAGGTGCTTTCTGCTTTTGGCATTTGCTATTACGAACCAATCGGCTATATCGGAGAGACCGCGCAGGTCGAGAAGGTGAATATCCTCCCCATTATTTTCGGCAATCACCTCCACCAATGCTCGAGCCAATTCGGCCGGAGCAGGGCTTTGGGCTGGATTTTCTGTCATATTCAATTGTTTTGTTGGAGCTTCTTGAGTATCAGCGGATAATCGAGGCCGATAACAACAGTGGCATCAACAATTAAATCGTATCTTTGAATTACGACTCTATCCTTCGGCAAGCCTAACAAGTTCACGAGCGAATCGGTCAGCGCTGGGTTGCCCTTTCTATCCACCACGAGGCTTTTCGGATAAAGGTATCCGCTCTCTTTCTTGATTTCGGAAACATCTATTCCGAGTCTGCGTATGAGACTTGCGATGCGGATGACTTCACTGCCTCGTCCGCAGCCGCCGAATAGTTCAACCTTAATTGATTTTCCGTCGGGGAGAATCGGTTTAGGCGGTTCTATCTTCGTTGGAAGTATGTATCCAACTACGATAAAAATGGCAATTAGACCGAATAATATTATAACGGTCCAATCGAACAGCCCGGTTAATTTGCTCTCATTCGGGTTTTGTTTTTCTTTCCTACTTTCGCGGGTTGCTGCCATAAACGGAGGGTTACCGCCAAAATGACTTGTTCATCAGACTACTGCCCTGTATCTTGTCGGATAGTATATAGGACGGAAGTCTTAGGTTGATAGAAAGACTGGTGAATTTTGATGGCTTCCAATCGAGGCGGAATGTCGGTGTAATATCCGTGTGGCTCTGGCCGTTCGTTTGGAACCTCGACAGCTCGAAAACCATCTGTGTCCGGAGATTAGGCCTCAACACGTAATCTATTCGATGCGCGTAGCGTAGCAGTGAGCCACTGTTCTTGCCATCGGTTGTAAAACCCACCGTAAGGTTTCTAAATTGCGTTATCCTCTCCGGTGAAAGAAGGGACAGATGCTCGTTATTAATTTCAGACATACTCGCTTTTATAGAAGGCACATCCGTTTTGTCCTTCTTCACCTCGACCGAATCCTGTGAAAACGCAACGACAGCGAAGAGCAGGAAAACTAATAATAGCTTTTTATATGAGACTAACATCGTCAAATAGAGGTCATTGGTTTTGGTGCAAGTGGAGCCTTAAGGCTCGTAAAAACTTGGAGTCAGAAGCTTAAAAGTAAGGGGCACCGCACACCTAAACACCACCCACAATTTCTTTCCTTTGTTATTTGCTATCTATTCTTTTATGCCATCATTAACGATATATCATCGGCTTTTCAAATAGTCACGAATCAAGGGGAATTGTGATTAGGATGGACTATGCTAATTAATAGTTTACTCCGGATATTCAAAAAGTCAAGAGAAATCTTCATAAGGAGTTTCCCGACGAGTGCAAAATCCAGGGCTGGCGCGAGTGCGGGGTTCGGCGAACGGGGGGAGGAACTCGTGCGGTCGGAATTAATATAGCTACTACCTTACCGACCGTAGCACGAGGCGTGACAGCCCGTATTCACGCGAAAATCTAGAACTATTGTTTACCTCTACCTCTACATCCTTAATTTACTTTGTATTTGGGTTTTTATACTGTATATTAAGATTCGATTCTACTGTCTATGCTCGTTTTAAGATGAAACGGGATAATGCCCATATAGACGACACCAAAATAGCCGATAATGAACTCCATTACTATCAAAGCACCTGCTAAGATTAATCTTTTTCTCGAGGTTCTCGGCGAACGTCCCGATGGCTATACCGAGATTCGCACACTGTTACAAGCTGTATCGCTCTACGACGTGATTACGATAGAACGGGCTCCGACGGGTCTTACCCTATCGGCAAGCGATTCTGCTGTTCCTCTCGATAATAGCAATACTGCCGCTAGGGCTTGGGGAGTTTTCTGTCACGCGGTTGGGAGAGAATTGGGTGCGAAGATACATCTCGGGAAAAAAATCCCGATAGAAAGCGGTCTTGGGGGCGGCAGTTCGGATGCCGCAACTGTTTTGATGGGCCTGGCGAGACTCTATGATGTCGAGTTGAATAGGAAGAAGCTCGAAGTATTAGGAGCCGCTGTAGGAAGCGATGTCCCCTTCTTCTTCGGCACCGGAAGCGGGCTTGCCGAAGGCAGGGGAGAAAGAATAATCGATGTTCCGCTCAGCTTGAACTATGCGATATTGCTAGTAAAGCCATCATACGGTATGAGCTCTGCCGAGGCGTATGCGGCAGTGAGAAAAGACTTGACAGATGTAAATATGAGAATTAACCTTAAAAATTACGATTGGTCTATGGAGCCAGAAAAGCTCTGCAGGGTGGGGAACGCCCTTGAAAGAGTCTTTTTTAGAAAATATCGCGAAGCGAGATTGATAAAGGAACAGTTGGCGGAGGCCGGCGCCTCCTACGCCGCACTTACAGGTAGCGGCAGCGCTTTCTTCGGGATATTTGACTCTATCGAGTGTGCGCGAATTGCAGAAGCGCAGTTCCCAAAGTTGTGGACCTCAGCGGTGGTTCCTGTGAGAATACGACATCTTGAGAATATGCAAGAGGGTTTGGAAGGATGGAACCCCTAATTCCCAATTCCTAACCCCTAATTAAAACTTGGGGTGTAGGCAAGTGGCAAGCCACCGGTCTTTGGAACCGGTATTCGGAGGTTCGAATCCTCCCACCCCAGTGAATTAGTACCATATTAATTAGAGGACTTTGTCGGATGAAAAACCTTAAGCTGATAATTGGCAGGGCAAATCCCGAGCTTGGCAACGAAATTGCCAGCCATCTCGGGGTGTCCCCTTGCGAAACCAGACTCGAGAACTTCGCCGATGGTGAAATACGATTCCAAATAAAAGAGAATATCCGCGGGATGGATGTATTTATTATCCAGCCGACACTCCCGCCGGCGGATAATCTCCTCGAACTCCTCATTATGATAGACGCGGCGAAACGTGCCAGCGCAAAGCGTGTTACGGCTGTGATACCATATTTTGGCTATGCCCGCCAAGATAGGAAGGACGAACCGCGTGTCCCCATATCCAGCAAATTGATGGCGAACTTGATGGTTAGTGCAGGTGTAGATAGAG
>Ga0180432_10007947_pt1 | contig 13351 bp, 14 predicted proteins | sample SS_ome_10_FD_132414 | JGI IMG/M metagenome (GOLD analysis project Ga0180432, IMG submission 132414) | Hypersaline lake sediment archaeal communities from the Salton Sea, California, USA - SS_1_MS_2 metaG | ecosystem: Environmental > Aquatic > Non-marine Saline and Alkaline > Hypersaline >...
GACCACATTCCGGCCTACCGGCTGTCGGCGACATCCACACTTCCCGGCCGTCCGGGCCTGGCCACCCGATGGCGCGGCGTTCTGGAGCCGGTGCTGGCCGACCTGGCGGACCGTGAGCTCGTCGTCGATCTACGGTCCGGGGCCTACGTGGGCCTCGGGCGGCTGGACGCCGCTGTGCGGGTGGACGTTCTCGCCGAACATCCCGACCGGCGGCGCACCGTGGTCAGCCACTTCAACAAGGCCCATAAGGGCCGGCTGGCCCGGGCTCTGGCCGCCGGGAAGACCGAGCCCGATGACGCCGCCGCGGTCGCCACCGTCGCCCGCCGGGCCGGGATGCGAGTGGAGCGCGAGGGGAACCACTTGACCATCGTGGTTGCCGCTTAGCGGTACGAAGATTTCGCGGTGCGAAGATGATGCCGTGAGCAACTGCTGGAAGCTGACCGCCGCACTGCGTGGCGACGAGTACGACGCCCGCTGGCGGTCATTGGCAGAGGCCGGCCAGCACATTCACGGCGAGGCCGACCTGGTCGAGGCGCTGCTGGCCCGAACCGGCGGCACCACGGTGCTCGACGCCGGCTGCGGCACCGGCCGGGTGGCGATCGAACTGGCCCGACGCGGGTTTACCGTCGCCGGTGTCGACGCCGATGACCGCATGCTCGATACGGCCCGGGCGAACGCCGCCGATCTGATCTGGGTCACCGCGGATCTGGCCGATCCGGACGGGATCGACAACCGGCTTCCGGCGACCGCCGACCTGGTGCTGCTGGCCGGCAACGTCATGATCTTCACCGATCCCGGTACCGAGGGCCGGGTGCTGGCCAACCTGGCCGCGCGGATGGGCCCGGGCGCCATTCTGGTGTCCGGCTTCAGCCTCCTCCCCGACGGACTCACACTAGATCGCTACGATTCCTTGGCGGCGGCCGTCGGGCTGGTACCCACAGATCGCTGGGCGACCTGGGACCGTCAGGCGTTCGACGGCGGCGATTACGCTGTATCGGTGCATCAGGCCCCCTGATGAGGTTCTTCGGCACCGAAGTCCCCGACCAGTACTACGCGATCGTGGCGAGGCTCGCGGCCGGCGGCCATCAGCGAACGACGATGCGGTTGATAGCCGGGTGCATCATCACCGTGACCGTGCCCGCACTACTCGCACTGGCCAACCCGGCCGCGACCAGATTGCCGGTGCGCGGGGCGGCGCTGATCGCGGTCGCGACAGTCTGCCTCGGACTGACCGTGCCGTGGCTGCGCCGCCGGTGGCCGGCACGAGCGGAGTCCGTCGTCGCCGCGACCATCGCCACGTTTCTGCTGGCGGCCGGCTGCGCCGTCGCCGCCAATCCCCTGGTCGGACTGCTGACCGCAACGGCATTCGCCTTCATCCTGGGGTACGTGGCGTTGTTTCACGGCACCCCCGTGCAGGTGTGTGTCGCCGCCGTGGCGGCGCTGACGGTGGCATGGCTGACAGTCCAGATCGCCGCGGACGGCCTGTCGACGGCCCTGGCCGTATCCATCCCGGTGGTGATGCTGATCGTGGCGGTCACGCTCGTGTGGCGGGCCCTAGGCGGTATGGCCGCCGCCGGGATCAGCTGGGCCGCGGTGGAACCGACGACCGGGCTGCCGATCCGGGCGTCCATCGACGAGCTGGCTGCGACGATGCTCGGCGCCCGCTCCCGCGACGACGACCGATTCATGGTCGTGGCCGTACTGAGTATCGACAGCGTCCCGGCCCTGCTGAGTCTGCAGGGCCGCCGCGGCGTCGACCGGGTCCGCGCATCGGTCGCGCAGGCAGTTCGGGACACCGTTCGCCGGGACGCCGTGATCGGCCACCTCGATGCCACTGACTTCGTCATCGTCGACATCTTCACCGGCCCGGATCCGGTCCCGATGGCCGAGCGGATCCGGAGTTCAGTGGCTACCGCTCCAGGCGGCATCACCGCCAGCATCGGGGTCGTCAGCACTCCGCTCGGTCCACTGGCCGAATGGTCGGCGCACGACGTCCTCGGGGCGATGCTCCCACTGGCCGTCGCGGCGGCGGCCCGGGCCCGCGCACGTGGCGGCAACCAGATCGATCACTCACCGCAGGCGACCCTCGGCGGACCGCCCGGACCGGATTCCCCGCCGGATCAGGTCTGAGCGTGCCGTCTGGTGGTCACACCGGGATGAACACCGGCGACGAACACCCCGGGGCGCTCAACGCACCGCCGGATCAGTCTCCGACGATCTCCAGTTCGGTCTCCTCCGCGACCACCTGATCACCTTCGATAATGATCTCGGTCTCTTCCAGCGCCGCCTCGTCGCCGCCGACAATCACTTCCTCGTCGATGATGGTGGTCTGGTCGCCGTCGACGATCACCTCCAGCTCCTCGACGGTCGTTCCGACCGCCGGTTGTTCCCACACGATCAGATCCTGACCCAGCGAGTTGTAGACGACGCTGCTGGGGTCGGCTCCGGTTACGTCGAAGTAGATCTTTCCGCTGGCTTCCTGTCCCTGCGCGATAGTCGCCGGGCTGATGCCCAGGGTGGTCGGGACCTGGAAGAGGGCCCGGTAGTTGTCGCCACCATCGGCGCGGGCGTTGAAGTCAGACACGATCGGGGTCACCGAGCCCTGGACGGCCTCGTCGGTGACGACGGCCTCCCACAACGTGCCCTGGGCCTGATACGGGATGAAATCAAAACTGGGCTGCAGCTCGAGCACGGTCCAGGCCTGCACCACCGCGCCGTCGACCAGTTCGGCTTCGGTACCGATCGGAGTCACGGTGATCTCAGCGTCATCGGCAGCGGCCGCCGGGGCACCGAAGATGGCCACCGCGCCCGCGGCCGTGAGAAGAATTCCGGTTTTCACTGAGGTTGCTCCTTGGTCGGTCCGACTTTCCGGTGCGAGTGTAGCCACGGCCCGCAGGGAAGTCCGCATCCGCTTCAGGCGCCGCCCAGTGCTCGTCGCAGCAGGTGCATCGCCACCGTCGTGGACCGGTCCCGGACATCGGGACGCTCCCCCGGTACCTGCACACGGCGGGTGATGGTCGGTCCGTCGTTGAGCCGCACGCAGAACCACACCGTGCCGACCGGCTTCTCCGGTGTGCCCCCACCGGGACCGGCGACCCCGGTGATGGCGACCGCGGTGTCGGCGCCGAACCGGTTCAGCGCGCCGGCCGCCATCGCCTCGGCCACTTCGGCGGACACCGCGCCATGCTCGGCGATAAGCACCGGGTCCACACCGAGCAGTCCGCTCTTGGCCGCGTTGGCGTAGGCCACCACCCCGCCGGCAACGTAATCCGACGAGCCTGGGCGGTCGGTGAGCCGGGCCGCCAGCAGGCCGGCGGTGCAGGACTCGGCGGTCGCGATCCGCCGGCCCGCCAGCAGTCCCGCCACCTGATCGTCGACCGACGAGCCGTCCTCGGAGAAGATCGCCGTACCGTGGCGCCCCCGAACCAGTTCCAGCAGCGCGCGGTAGGCCGCCTCGCTGCCGGGCTCGTACCGGGTGACCATCTCCAACTCGCCGCGGCGAAGGCAGGTGGTGATCTCCAATCCGGTGACGCCGTCAACGTTGTGCTCGGCTTCCCGCAGGGTCTGAGCCAGCCCGGACTCCGCGACGCCGAACATCAGCACGGTATCCCTGCGGTAGACCGTGCGCTGGGCGACCGCCTGGCCGACGGCCTCGGTCGCCATCGCTGCGGGCCACATGGCCTGCAGTTCTTTCGGCGGACCCGGCAGCACCACCACGGTCGGGCTGCCGGCGATGACGACCCCGGGTGCGGTGCCCACCGGATCGAGGACGGTCGCGCCATCGGGAACCATCGCCTGCTTGCGGTTGGCGGTCTGAACCGCATCGGCGTCGATATCCGGGAACCGCGCCGTCCACTTCGCCACGATCGCGCTGATCCTGGCTTCCATCTCCCGGTCCAGCACGAGGTCACGGCCACAGAACCGGGCCACGGTCGCCACCGTCATATCGTCGGCGGTGGGCCCCAGCCCGCCGGTCGTGACGATGAGATCCACGCCCTCGGTCTGCAGGAACCGCAACTGCGCCTCGATATCCGCCGGCCGGTCCCCGCAGATGGTGATGTGGGCCGGATCGACGCCCAGGTCGAGCAGCCGGTCGGCAACCCACGGCCCGTTACGGTCGGCCACCCGGCCGGTCAGTACCTCGGTGCCGGTGATCACCACCCCTGCGCGCGCGCTCATCGGTGTGAAGCCTACGCAGAAGGTTTCGCGACCCGAACGCGCAACTACCGGCGCAGCGGGGTCGCGGCCTCGAACCGCGCGGTCCGGCCGCGGGACTGCCATCGGTGCCAGCGTTCCCAGCGGGCCATGCCGAACCGCTGCCAGCGCCCGTCGACCCCGGGAACCAGTCGGCGCAGCACCTCGACGGCAGCGACCAGCGGCGCCCGGGCCAGCAGCATCGCGATACCGACCGCGGGCGACGGCAGCTCGTAGCGGCGCCGGTTCCACGGCAGCATGAACAGTCCGGCGTACCCGGCCTGCAACCGGTAGTGATAGCCGGCCCGCACCCGGTCGAGACAACGCTGAGTGGCTTTCGGGGCGAACGCCGGCACGAACGACTCCACGAGTTCGGTGCCGATCTGCGACGAGTCGTAACTGCGGGCGGAGTCCGCCATGAACAGAATGCGCCAGGCGTCCAGCACCGTCTCCGGAAAATAGCCGTCGCAGCGCACACCGACCAGATGCCCGCAGTAGCGGTTGAAGTGCAGTACCGCGCGAACCTCCCGGGGTGAGGTGAGGAATCCGAGTGCGGTCAGGCCCAGCGCCGGCGCCACACTGCCGCCCAGCAGGGTCAGCAACATCGCCGACTGGCTGATCGGCAGGCCCCACCGCCCGACGTCCCATTCCGGGTGCTCCCGGACTCGGGCGCGGACGCTGACGTGCATGATCCGTACGTGCAACGAGATGGCCCGGGCCGGCGAGCCGGGCCGCAGCAGCGCCCCCGCGCGGGCGACCTCGATCCACCATCGCGAGGTCTCCATATAGCGATGTAGCGCCCGCTCGCCGGCGTAGCCGCCGGACAGCGAAAGGGGAAGCGCCAGCCAGCTTTCGGTGTAGGTATCCATCGTTCCGGCGTTCCCTACCGCCCCGAGCGCGTACGCCCACCGTCGCCACACGGCCGCGCCCTCCTCGATCAGGCCGGGATCGGCCCAGTCCGGAACGGTCTCGAAATCGGCGAAGAGCGCTCGCATCGACTCCGGCGCCTCGGGGACATTCTCGATCCCCAGTCCCACGGCCCGCTCGACGAGCTCGCGGGCTCGGGCCGCGCCGATCCCGCCGTGATAGGTCTCGGCAACGAACCGTTCCGCGACAGGATCGCCCGTCGTCAGGCCGAGCGCGAACGCCTCGGCGACGTCGTCGCCGGGGAACAGATCGACTCCGGTCAGCCGCAGCAGCCGGTCCCGAAGCCGCGCGTGTGAGCTGCCTGCGCGGGCTTGCGGATACCGGAAGGCCGTCGGTACCGCCGGGGTGCCCTCAGAAACCGGCACCCGGAGCGCGCACAACCAGCGGCACGGCCGGGAAACTGGCCGCCAGCTCAGATCGGCACCTGCGCAGCGCGGCGGTTCCGTAGCCCTTCTTGCGGTGTGCCGGGTGGATCCAGATACGAACGTTGACCTCGCCGCCGGCGAGTTCGCCGAACACCATGCCGACCTTGTCGTCACCGTCGAGGGCGACGAACCAGGCCGCCTCCTCGGCCTTGAGCCGGTTTCGCGCGGCGCGGATCTCGTCCTCCAGACTGCCCGCCGGGGAGCCGGAGCCGTCACCGGCCGCACCCACCTCCTCGGTGCGGGCGGCGAAGATATCGAGATCGGATTCGTCGGCGAAAGCCCGCAACCGCAGGCTGTCGTCCGCACTGGCGGGGCGCTCGGACACGGTGAAGCTCAACTGGCTGTTCAGGTCATCGAGTTCCGCGGCGATCCGCCGCCTCGACTCCTTGGTGAGCTGGTCAAAGGACATCCCCATCACTGCCTCCGCACCGACCCGGGACTTCCCGAGCAGGTCGGTCACGGCGGCCACCGCCGATTCCCGGTTATCGGATTCGACGATCGCGTCGAGAACTTCATGGCGCCGTTCCAGCGCGGTCAGCAAGGCATCGGCGATGGCGCGTCGCGTGACGGCACGGTCCTGGTTGGTCATTGGATCAGCCTAACGCCGGACGGCGCGGGGCACTTCTCCGCCACAAGGGCGCCCACCACGCGACCTCCGTCGCCTACATTCGATAGCGGCGGCATCGGAGAATCCGATCCGGGCCACGAGCCGCCCACGCGCCGAAGGGACACCGACTTTGCTGGAGCACGCCCTGGCCGTGGCCGCGGCCCTGGCCAGTGCCGTGTTCCTCGCGATCGGGATCGTAATCCGTCAGCGGGCCACCATGGATGTACCGCCGGACCAGGGCGTCAGCACCGTGATGGTGGCTACACTGCTGCGCCGCCCGCTGTGGTGGGCCGGAACCGGAGCCGCCGTCACCGGCTACCTGTTCCAGGCGGTCGCGCTGGCTTTCGGTTCGCTGCTGCTGGTCGCCCCACTGCTGGTGTCGGCACTGCTCTTCGCGCTGCCGCTCAGCGCGCGACTGGCCGGGCGGCGGGTCAGCCGGGCCGAATGGGTCTGGGCCCTGGTTCTCACACTGGCCCTGGCGGTATTCGTCGGTCTGGCCCGGGCCACCCCCGGCGACTACCTGGGGTCCGAAAAGCCGGCCGTGGTGGTTGCCGCGGTAGCTGTCGCGATCGCCGTCGGCATCGTTCCGTTGGCCATCCGGCTGACCGGCTGGCGGCGGGCACTGTTGCTGGGCAGCGTGGTGGGCGTGCTCTTCGGTGTGGTGGCGGTGCTGACCAAGATCGTCATGAACGCCGTAACCGAGGGCCATGCGGTGAGGCTTCTCACATCGCCGGTCGGCTACGTCCTGGCCCTGGTCGGAGTGGTCGCCACCCTGTTGCAGCAGTCGGCGTTTCATGCCGGCTCGCTGCGGGCCTCGGTTCCGGCGATGCTGGTTCTCGAGCCCGTCGTGGCCGTCCTGCTCGGTCAGGTCATCTTCGGGGAAAACCTCATCACCAACCCGCCGACGGCCGTCATTTTGGGGATCACGCTCGCCGCGATGGCCGCCGCCACCGTCGCGCTGGGCCGCGACGAGGGTGCCTATGAAGAGGCCCTGGAGGCCGGGGGGGCCAACCCGGCGGCCGCAGGCCGGGCGATATGACCCCCACACCCGACCCGCTGGCCCAGATCGCGGCAAGCCCGTCGGGTCCGGCCGTCGGCGCCTTCTTCGACCTCGACGGCACCCTGGTCGCGGGGTTCACCGCGGCGGCCCACGCCAGCGATCGACTCCGCCGCGGACAGGCCCGCGTCGGGGAGGTGCTCGGCGTCATCGAGGCCTCGCTGCGCTACAAGCTGGGCCGGATGCAGTTCGAACGACTGCTGGTTCGCGCGGCGGGCTACCTGCGCGGTGAGCCGCTGGACGAACTCGACGCGGTCGGCGAGCGGGTCTTCACCGAGCAGGTGGCGCAGAAGGTCTATCCGTTGATGCGGCAGATCGTCGAGGCCCATCGCGACCGCGGCCACACCCTGGTGATGAGTTCGTCGGCGCTGACCATCCACGCCGAACCGGTGGCCCGGGCTCTCGACATCCCCGCCCTCGTCTGCAACACCTTCGAGCTGGACTCCGACGGGCTACTGACCGGCCGGATCACCCGCCCGGTCGTCTGGGGGCGGCAGAAAGCCGCTGCGGTACAACGGTTCTGCGAAGAACACGGTGTGGATTTGCGGCAGAGCTATTTCTACGCCGACGGAGACGAGGATGCCGCGCTGATGAAATTGGTCGGGCACCCCAGGCCGGTCAACCCCCGGCCCGGGCTGCAGAGCCTTGCCGTACACGAGGGCTGGCCGGTGCTGCACGTCACCACGCCCGGCCAGCGCGGGCCCGCTGACGCGCTCGGGCATCTGCCCGCCATGGGGCGGGCCGCTCTCGGGGCGGCGTTCAGCACCGTGGCGCTGCGCGGTCGCCGACGGTGACGGCGGGGATCAGATGGCGCGGTGAGGGACGTCGGTGATCAGCCCGCCGTCCACCACATACTCCGATCCTGTCGAGAATGACGACTCGTCGCTGGCCAGGAACACCATGAAGGTGGCCACTTCCTCCGGCGTCCCGGCCCGGCCCATCGGCGCCGTCACGATGTCGTCGGGCAGATGCTTGGTCATCGCGGTGCGGATGAAACCCGGATGGATCGAGTTCACCCGGATCTTCTCCGGTGCCAGTTCCAGTGCCGCGGACTTGGTGAGTCCGCGCAGTCCCCATTTCGAGGCGACGTAGCTGTGCGCCCATGTCGCGCCACGCATGCCCTCAATGGAGGAGATGTTGATGATCGAACCGCCGCCGGCGGCGATCATCGGATCGATCACCGCCTGGATACCCCGCATCGCCCCGGTGAGGTTGACGTCGAGCACCTTCTGCCAGCGTGAGATATCCGCCGTTCTCAGCGGCGCGACCTGGACGACGCCGGCATTGTTCACCAGGACGTCGAGCTTCCCGAAAGCCCGCCCCGCGGTCTCCACGGCGGCCGCCCAATCCTCGGCGCTGGTCACATCGAGGTGTACGTAGCGGGCACTCTCGCCCAACTCCTCGGCCAGCGCCGCACCCTGGTCGTCGAGGATATCGCCGATCACCACCTTGGCGCCCTCCGCGACCAGCATGCGGGCTCCGGCGGCCCCCATTCCCCGGGCGCCTGCCCCGCCGGTGATCAAAGCCACTTTGTCATCTACGCGTCCCATGGGCGGTGAGGCTACTGGAACCTGTTCCAGTTCTGGCCCCGGCTGCCCATACTGGGCCCATGGCAATTCGTGTCGCGCACATCGCAACCGGGAACGTCGGCCGTCTCGCACTGGGTGAGTTGATCGAGAATCCCGCCTTCGCGCTGACCGGTTTGTGTGTGTCCACACCGGAAAAAGTCGGCAAGGACGCCGGCGAACTGGCGGGGGTGGACATCGCCACCGGGATCACCGCCACCGACGACCTCGAAGCGGTGCTGGCGACAGAACCGGAATGCGCGGTGTACTGCGCCATGGGCGACACCCGGATGCCGGACGCCATGCGTGCGGTCGGGCGAATCCTGGCGGCTGGGATCAACGTGGTGGGCTCGGCCCCCGGGATTCTGCAATTCCCCTGGCAGGTGATCCCGGACAGGTACATAGAACCGCTGGAACTGGCTGCCCGGCAGGGTAATTCGAGTATCTACATCAACGGTGTCGATCCCGGATTCATCACCGACCTGGTCCCGCTGGCATTCGCCAGTACCTGCCGCAGTATCGAGCAGGTGCGGTGTACGGAGATAGCCGACTACGCCACTTACGACGGCGCGACGGTGATGTTCGACGTGATGGGTTTCGGTAAGCCACCCGGCGAGGTTCCGATGTTGTTCCAGCCCGGGGTGCTCAGCGTGGCGTGGGGTTGCGCGATCCGCCAACTCGCGGCCGGACTGAATGTCGCCGTCGACGCGATCACCGAGAGTTACGACCTGGAACCGGCCCCGGAAGCCTTCGAGGTCGCGGCCGGCCGCATTCCCCGGGGCGGTGTCGCCGCGGTGCGGTTCCAGATCACCGGAATGGTCGACGGCCACCCCGCGATCGCCGTGGAGCACGTCACCCGACTCCGGGGCGATCTGCGTCCGGACTGGCCTCAGCCGGCCCAGCCCGGCGGCTCCTACCGGGTCGAGATCACCGGCGAACCGTCCTACACGGTGGACATCTGCCCCAGCAGCCGGCATGGCGACCACAATCATGCGGCCATCGCGGGTGCTGCGGCCCGGATCGTCAATGCGATCCCCGCGGTGATCGCCGCGCCGCCCGGCATCCGCACGACGCTCGACCTTCCGGTGGCCTCGGGAATCGGTGTCTACGCCAAACCCGCCGACTGATCTACGGCCGGTGGCCGGGCATCGATTGCTGTCCGGGCGAACGATCAGCGCGCCCGCGGCTGCGCCGAGGATCCCGGCGATCAGCCGCCCGGCACCGATAGACTGGTCAACTAGAACACGTTCCAGTCGCCCCGGCCGACCTCGAGGAGCCTCATGCACACCCCCGTTTGCGACCAGCTCGGCATCGAGTTCCCGATCTTCGCGTTCACCCATTGCCGCGACGTCGTCGTCGCCGTCAGCCGGGCCGGTGGCTTCGGTGTGCTCGGCGCAGTCGGGTTCACCCCCGAACAGCTTGAGATCGAACTGAAGTGGATCGACGATCACATCGGGGATCACCCCTACGGCATCGACATCGTGATCCCGAACAAGTATGAGGGCATGGACGCAGGGATGTCCGGCGAGGAACTCGCCGAGATGCTCAAGAAAATGGTGCCGCAGCAGCACCTGGACTTCGCCAAGAAAATCCTCGCCGACCACGGGGTACCCACCGACGACGCCGACTCCAATGCCCTGCAACTGCTGGGCTGGACCGAGGCCACGGCAACTCCGCAGGTCGAGGTTGCGCTGCGTCATCCCAAGGTCACCCTGATCGCCAATGCGCTGGGCACCCCCCCGGCCGAGATGATCGCTCACATCCACCAGTCCGGCCGGAAAGTCGCGGCGTTGTGCGGCTCACCGTCGCAGGCCCGCAAACATGCTGAGGCCGACGTCGACATCATCATCGCCCAGGGCGGCGAGGGTGGCGGCCACTGCGGCGAGGTGGGCTCGATCGTGTTGTGGCCGCAGGTGGTCAAGGAGGTGGCGCCCCGTCCGGTACTCGCCGCCGGCGGTATCGGCAGCGGGTATCAGATCGCCGCAGCGCTGGCGATGGGCGCCCAGGGGTCCTGGTCGGGCTCGCAGTGGCTGATGGTGGAGGAAGCCGAGAACACCCGGGCGCAGCAGGCGGCCTATGTCAACGCCAGCAGCCGCGACACCGTGCGCAGCAGATCATTCACCGGTAAGCCCTGCCGGATGCTGCGCAACGAGTGGACCGACGCCTGGCAAACCGCCGGAAACCCTGAGCCGCTGGGAATGCCGTTGCAGTACATGGTTTCCGGGATGGCGGTGGCCGCCACCAGCAGGTACCCGGACGAGACGGTGGATGTGGCCTTCAACCCGGTCGGACAGGTGGTGGGTCAGCTGAACCGCGTGGAGAAGAGTTCGGCCGTGATTCAGCGGTGGGTTCAGGAATACCTCGAGGCCACATCTCGGCTCAACGAGATCAACGAAGCGGCCGCCGCCGTCTGACGGCCACTCGCCAGCCTTCAGTTGACCGGATCGAACTGACTGCCGTTGCCCCAGGGGCCGTTCCGCAGATAGCCCGTCTGCCAGCCTTGCGAGCCCCGGCACAGCATCGGCAGACCATCCGGCGACTGCGCCGCCGCCTGTGAACCAGGGCACGGCGATCCGACCATCTGCACCCCGTAAAGCTTCGGCGACAGCACCCAGAAGCCGGTTCCCTCCGGTGGCCGGTCCATGCCGATGTAGGACTGACCGACGATCCAGTGACACGCCAGCGCCTGACCGGTAGGACCGCGGCCGAAGATGTAGCGGTCCCATCGGTAGCACGGTGCGCTCAGGTGGGCGTCGTAGCTCATCTCGGGGACGTCACCGGAGTAAGACGGTTTGGTGCCGTCCGCGGCCGCCGACGGAGCCACCCCCAGCGCGCTGCCGACCGCGACAGCGGCGGCGGCGGCGATCACGAGTTCGCGCAACATGCCCAGAGCGTAACGGGTGGGCATCAACTCGCTCGCCGAAACGGGCCAGCCACCCGAAAAATTCGGACGGCGTCGTTGGTAGGCTCCCGGGATTGTCCGATTTGGGCCGCAACGAGGATTCGAAATGGTGGATGAGGTGCTCGGTTCCGGTTCGGATATCCGCGCGCAGACAGCCCCGACATCCAACGGAACTCCCGGCGCCGTCGTCGCGCCACACGGTTTCTCGGTGCGCTACTCCCCCGGTGCCCCTATCGGACATTGGCACGATGTGATCGTCATGGAGGATGGCCGGACGGGGATCCTGATCGGCCGTTGCGCCGATGCGGACATCGCCCGCCAGTCCCGCTCCGCGGCCAGGTCGGTGCTGCTGGCGACCGCCGACCCGGTTCGGGCCCTCGACCGTGTGCTGGGGTCGTCAGCCTCGGTCCTGTGCGCTGTGATCGACGGCGAGAAGATCGGCTACAGCGGTCACGGCGACTCGAACGCTGCCATGTCCGGACCGGACGCGCCGGGCTCGATCCTGAGCCCCGCCGATGCGCGGCTGCGCGTCGTGGACTTGACGCCGGGCGCTACCGTGCTGCTGTGCACCGGCCCGGCCGGGCCCGCCGCCGCCGCTCTCGACCGCTGTGAGTCGGTACATCCGGATCAGGTCGCCGACGAGGTGATGAATCAGCTCGCCGGCGCCGCGGTGACCGCGGTGCTCTACCGCCACCCGCCGGAGCCGCTGACGATCACCCTTGCCGCCCAGCCGGCCGGCCTCGCGGTCAGCCGCGGCCGGCTTCGCCGCTGGCTGGAATCCGCCGGCGTCGACGCCGAGGTTGGCGGCGACGTACTGCTCGCGGTCGGCGAAGCCACCGCGAACGCCACCGAACACGCGGTCATCGGCGCGACCGGCGATGTCGCGATCACCGTCACCGCCGCTCTGATCGGTGGCCGCCTGCGGCTCGCGGTGTCAGACAATGGCGTGTGGAAACCGGCGTCGGCGCTGCCCGGGCACCGGGGCCACGGAATCCGGCTGATCAATGCCCTGGTCGACTCCGCCGAGTTGACCACAACCCCGGAAGGAACCACCGTCGAGATGGTCAAGGAGCTGCGCCCATGACAGACGCCCGATTCGCCGCCACGGCGGCATCGGCGGATCAGCCGCCGCTGGTGGTCGTGTCCGGGGACATCGACCTCGCCAACGTCGATGAATTCGAGAAGGCGATGGTCAGGGCGTGCAATGGCTCGGCCGCGTTGACGGTCGACCTCACCGAGGTCAGCTACTGCGACAGCGTCGCGGTGCGCGCGCTGTTCACGCTGGCCGCCGGGACCGCGCTGACCATGATCGTCAAACCGGTCGGCCATATCAAGACGCTGCTCGGCATCTCCGGACTCGACCGCGTCGCGACCGTCATCACCCGGGCGTAGCATCCCGATGCCGGCTCCCCCCTTTCATCCCCGGGATACGACCGCCCGCAGCGAACTGTTCGAGCGAATACTCGACCGGGTCTGCCATGACCTGCCGACGGCCGTCGGGATGGCCGTCACCATCCATGCCAGAAACGGCGCTATGACCGGGCTCGCCGCCCGGGGCATCGGGCGCGAATACGTCGACGCGCAGCTATCCGGTCTTGGTGGTCCGGTCGTCGATGCCGTCGAGCATCAAGTTCCGGTGTTGAGCTTGGACCTGTGGGGTGACGACCGCTGGCC
>Ga0180432_10007950_pt1 | contig 13349 bp, 8 predicted proteins | sample SS_ome_10_FD_132414 | JGI IMG/M metagenome (GOLD analysis project Ga0180432, IMG submission 132414) | Hypersaline lake sediment archaeal communities from the Salton Sea, California, USA - SS_1_MS_2 metaG | ecosystem: Environmental > Aquatic > Non-marine Saline and Alkaline > Hypersaline >...
AGTGGCGACCCGGCATACCAGAAGGCCTTCAAGGAGGCCTATGGGCGTGACGTGAACTACGAGGACATGGGCCGAGCGATCGGCGCCTTCGAGCGGACGCTTGTGTTTATCGACTCTCCGTTCCGACGGTTTCTCGAGGGCGACACGAACGCCATCTCCGCTGAGGCCCGCGCGGGATGGGACCTGTTCAACGGCAAGGCCCGCTGCGTCACGTGTCATCACATGAACCTGTCCAACCCGCTGGGCACCGACAACCGGTTCCACAACGTCGGCGTGTCCGCGCGCCACCAGGACTTTGAGGGACTGGGGCAGCGCGCGCTCAAGATACTCACGGAAGACCCCTCGGAGCAAAAACTGGAAGAGCTGGCCTTGAACACCCCGATGAGTGAGCTCGGGCGGTTCATGGTTACGAAAAGCCGTTCCGACATGGGCTCCTTCCGGACCTCGATATTGCTGAACATCGGCATCACGCCGCCGTACATGCACGACGGCTCGCTGCCGACGATGTGGGACGTCATGGACCACTACAACAAGGGCGGTGAGCCGAACCCCTTCCTCGACGGGGGCATGGAGCCACTCGCCCTGACCGAGGAAGAGATCAACCAGGTCGTGGCCCTTCTGTTCAGTATGACCGATAGCCGGTTCGCGGCCGAGAACGCGCGTCAATTCGAGGCCCAGAAGGCGGCGGCGAAGACCAGTCGCAAGTTCCGGGACGAGGCGATGGCGTTCCGCAAGAAGCTCGCGTTCGAGGACCGGGTCATGGGCCCCAAGAAGTGATGAGGTGATCACAATGAAACCCAAGCACAAAGGCGTTGAAACCCGTTACATGGAAAGCCGCAGGGAGTTCTTTGACTCGATGAAAGGGCTCGATCGGCGTTCGTTTCTCAAGGTGTCCTCGGCGGCCATGGGGGCGGTTCTGGCGAAGGGTTTGATTCCCCCCCACTCGTTCATGCCCGTGAGTGTGGCACAGGCCGCTGGCACGTCAGAGGCGTCGCCCGCATTCCGTTTCGCCTACATCTCCGACTCGCACCTCTACGGGCGAGACCTGAACGACCGCTTCGCGCGCGCGCTGCTCCGCGCGGTGGACGACGTGAACAACCTCGATCCGCAGCCGGACTTCGTGTTCTACGGGGGGGATCTTGCGCAGCTCGGTCAAGCCCATGAGCTCGACCTGGGCGCGCAGATCATCAAGAACCTCAAGGCGCCCCTGAAGATCATGGTCGGCGAGCACGACTGGTACCTCGACATGGGAGCGAAGTGGAAGGCGCTCTTCGGCGAGCCCACCTACTCATGGGACCACAAGGGCGTCCACTTCGTCGTGCTCATGAGCGTGGTGGAACGAGACTTTTGGACCAAGCGGGGCATGACCCCCATGGAACGCATGCTGACCGTGGCGGGGTTGGACAACGGCGTGCAGAGCCCGTTCATGGTGGGCGCCGAGCAGCGCGAGTGGCTCAAGAACGACCTGGCCAAGTACCCCAAGAACACGCCGCTGATCGTGTTCTCACATTCGCCGCTCTACAAGCTGTACAAGAATTGGAACTTCTGGACCGACGACGCGGAAGAGGTCCAGGCGCTCCTCCGTCGGTTCGACCGGGTCGTCGTCATCCACGGACACACGCATCAGCTCCTGACCAACCGCATCGGCAACATTCACTTCCACGGCGTGTTGTCGACGGCGTGGCCATGGCCGTATGCGCCCGAAGGAATGCCCAAGCTGACCATCGAGATGAGCCGGCCCGACCCGTTCAATCCGAACGATGGCTGTGGTGACGGTGAGGTGCTCGTGCACGCTGACGGGCTGGTCGACAAGGTCTACAACCTGTGGAACCGGAATCCGATGACCGTGGCCAAGGGCTATACGGCAAGCTGGGGGAAGGCGTGTATTCCGCCGAAGCCGAATCGGCCCAGCTACTAGGACAAGCGAGGAATGCAACGATTCAAGGAGATCGCCATGTCTTCGAGTGTAGGCAAATCGCTCGTTGCTGTCGCATGCGTCGTCGTGGTCGGCATGATCGTCGCGTATGCATGGGGTCCACGATCGTCCGTTGCGGCTGAGGCCGAGAAGGGAGCGAAGGCAGAGGCGCAGGCCATTGTTCGCGACCATATGGCTCAGTGGAAACGCAAGAACCCCGCCCGAGTCAGCGACTGGATCAAAGAGGAGAAGGAGCGTCACAAGATCCAGCCGCCGGCCGACAACACCCATCTCCTGAAGGGCGAGCAGGGGAAGGGGCATGCGTACGGCAACTACACCGAGCGGGACATCCTCATGTGGGCGCGGGAGACCGAGAAGCTGGTCGTGGAGGGGTCTCTTGTCTTCCACAATGCGACGTTGCTGGGGGGTACGATCGGCGTCTCCTGCGATATGTGCCACCCCGACGCCTCGAACACGCATCCCGAGACGTACCCGAAGTTCCAGCCCCAGATGGGGCGGGTCGCGCTGCTAAGGGACATGATCAACTGGTGCATCCAGCATCCCGTTCGGGGCAAGGCCCTGGCGCCTGACGATCCCAAGATGCGGGCATTGGAGGCGTACATCCTCGCGCAGCGAAAAGGGGTCGAGCTGAACTACGGCAAACACTGAAGCAGGGGACGGCTGCGACTTGCAGACGCGAGGCGCCCGGTCCTTACCACGAGGCACGAAGTCGGGGACCTCCTGCGGCCGACCTTCGGGTAGCGGGTGGAGACGTCCGGGTACCGCGACGTCACAACCCAGCATCTCCTCGACCCGGAGTGGGCGTCACAGAGCACTGCGGGCCCTACCGAATTCGAGCAGTAGGCGGGCTACTGCCACGGCGGCCCGGTCGTCGCCACGAAGAAGGGCGTCCGCGTGCTCGAACGGGGCAGCCAGGTCCACTTCATGGCGGCGTTTATGTCCATTGTAGACTTCCCGCCCGCGCCGAAGCTGGGCATCTACGGCATGCGCGATCCCCGGGAGGTAACTCGGGTCGGACTCCGGAGCCAGGAGCTGTCCTCCAGCAAGGTTCGGAAACGTTCGACCTGGTTGATCATCTTCAGTTCGCCCTTCGGTACTTGGGGGCCTCGTCCTGGTCGGTCGCAGGAACGATCCGTACCGCTTGGCCACCTTGGGCAGACATCGCCGTCCTGAGCACCGTCTCGGACGTGACGAGAAAACGCTCGATCTTGACGTGCGTGCGCGTCGGCACGGCCGGGTCGTCCGAGTAGATGTGGGCCACGTAGCGCTTGGGCTTATCGAGAAATCCGAGCGGCACGTCGAGCGTCCGCGGCGTGCCGGCGTTCATGCATCCGATAAACCAGTTCTGGCCGCTTCGGCGGGCGATGACGGCGTACTCGCCGATCCGGCCGTGGACGACCTTGGTGTCGTCCCACACGGTCGGCACATGGTCGAAAAACTCCAGCTCGGGTTCTTCGCTGATAACGTTGTGCGGGTAGCTGCCGTCGGGGTTGCGTGACGCGCCGCGCGAGCCTAGCGGCCGGTCGTACCAGTACAAGAACTGTAACGGACTATAGAGGCATACGGCCTTGGCCAATTGGTAGGCGTGGCTGGCATTCTTCTCGACACGCTCGTCGAAGTAGCAGATCGTGTTGTCCGCCGCGCCCGCCAGCATCCGCGTGAACAGGATCGTGAGCGTTTGCGTGTTGGACGGCGCGGTCTCGTCACCGGCGATGCCTTCCTGGGTCATCAGGTTTGGATAGGTGCGGCTATAGCCGGTGGCGCGGTACTCGTCGTGGACGTCCACCATGAGGTGGTTGTCGGCGGCCTTACGGACGGCCATGTGCAGCCACGAAGTCCACCGCTGCGAGCCGACGTTGACGAAACCGTACTTGACGCCTTTCACGCCCCATTTGTGATAGAGCGGTAGGATCTCGTCGAGCTGCCGCTCCAGCGCCCGTCGGTTGACGTAGACGATGATGCCGACGCCGCGCTGCGTTGCGTAGCGGATCACCTCGGGGAGGTCCAGGGGGCCTTTCGATCGCCTCGGGTCCAGGGAGACGGTCCTCGCGTCGGCCTGCTCATCGTTTTCGTGACCGTACCAGCCGGCGTCGTACTCGACGTATTGCAGGTTGTGTCTGGCGGCGAAGTCCACGCACGCCTTGCCGCCCTGGGTCGTCAGCGTAACCTCGCGGATGACCTTGCCGGGCTTGATCCACGACGGGTCCTTGATCGCGCACGGCGCGTTGAGGTTCAGGATGATGTCGTTGTTCCCGAGCAGTTCACCCGGACGGTCCGCCACCATGATGACTCGCCAGGGCGTGGTCAGCGGCAGATCGGCCTCGACGTTGCCGCTCAGGTCGGCCACGAGGCCGTGGGGGCTGCCCTTGAGCGGCGCGAGCTTCGTCCGGGCGTAGTCGACCAGGCGCGCTTCGGCCACAGCGACGTAGACGTCATCGGCGACCCGGATCGTCAGAGGCCGCTCGCAGCCGCGCTTGATCTTGCTCAGGGGCACCTTCGCGTAGCGGCCCTGCGCGCTGTAGACGGCCCAGGCGGTGTAATCGCCCGGGAACCGGAACTCGCTGAGTTCCCCCGCGATGCGAACCCGCTCGAGCCCCGGCTGCTTGGGAAAGGTGTAGCAAAACGCCACGCCTTGGTCGTAGGCGCGGAAAGCCATATGGAACACACGATGCGGTGGCCGGGCCTCCTTCAACTCGATGACCACCTGACGATACCGGTCGCGGACCGTGCTTCGCTCGCCGTAGACGGGCTTCCATGTAGTATCCCGTTGATCGGTCGACTGTCGCACGATCTGGAGCCCGGTCGCCAGCGGCGCGCCGTTGATCACCCACCCCAGCCGCGAATCGGTCACAATCGGTTTGCGCTTGTAGGTGACGCTGTACACGAGGGCTCGCCGTTGCCCCTCGAGGTCGGTCACCCGGTAACACACCGACAGGTTTCCGTCCGGCGAGCGGATTTCCTCGGCACGAACCGGATTCGCGCCGCAGCAAAGGGCGAGAGCAACCCAAGCGAAACCTGCAAACCACCTTCTCACGTCATTTCCTCGCATGTTCTTGGCTCTCCAACGGCAGCTTTCTTGCCCGGCCCTTTCGACGGTTGATCGCTCCCCATAGGGTGCAGTGATGTTCTCCCTTTGTCGATAACCGGCAAAGTGAAATGTCCCTTTCCTTGGGCCCTTTGCAAACCGGTGCTCATCTGAGTAGATTGCAGCGACATCGTCGGCAAACGCGCCGGCGTCGGGCCGGGAATCGACCGGCAGGCCATCATCCATCACATTTGAATCGAGGTGATCGTTCATGTCATGGCTCGAACGTTCCGTCAGTGCTGCCGGGTGGCTGATCTACGGGTCGCTGGGCGTGGTGGTGATCGGGGCATCTTCCGGTTGCGTGATCGGCGGTCCTTCCGAGCGGACCAGCCGGTTCTGCGAATACCAGAAGGATGCCGACGCGGTCGACACGTCCGAGCCGCGGTTTTCGTGGTACGTCAACCGGCCTCGGCGCGGGGAGATCCAGACGGCGTACCAGATACAAGTCGCCACCGACGAGCGCCTGCTGGTCGCCGGCGCCCCGGACGTCTGGGACAGCGGCAAGGTGACCGGTAGCGCGTCGGTGCACGTCCCCTATGCGGGATTTCCGCTGCGCAGCGGCAGGACCTACCACTGGCGCGTGCGGACGTGGGACGCCGACGACGCACCGTCGTCGTTCAGCGGCCCGGCGAGCTTCGGCGTGGGGCTGCGCGAGCCCGTCGACTGGCAGGCACGGTGGATCCACGTCCCGCCCGTGAAGGTCGACACGGGGGGCGATCCGCCGGGGTGGAAGCACGGCAAGTGGATCTGGCATCCCACCGAAAAGGGCGACATCGTGATCGTTTACGTGCGCAGGCAGTTCGAGCTGGGCAAGTCGGCCAAGGTCAAGGAGGCGCGGATTCGCTGTACGGCCGACAACCAGTTCGTGCTGTTCGTGAACGGGCAGAAGGTCGGCAACGGCGACAACTGGGAGAAGACCTATGACTTCCGTGCTGCGGCGAAACTGCGTCCGGGCAAGAACGTCATCGCGGCGGCCGCGGGCAATATGGGTGGCCTGTGCGGTTTCCGGCTCGCGATGCGCGTGGAGCTGGAGGACGGGCGAGAAATCTGGGTCCGCTCGGACGCCGGGTGGAAGGCCGCCGGCCGGGAGGCACCGAAGTGGACGGCCGTCGATTTCGACGACGGCAAGTGGGCCAAGGTCGCCGTGATCGGCGACTACGGATGCCAGCCCTGGGGGGGGGCAGTGGCCAAGAAGCGTCCCCTGCGATCCATGATGTTTCGCAGGGAGTTCGCCTTGAGCAGGGGCGTGAAGGACGTCCGCCGGGCCCGGGCCTACGTCTGCGGGCTTGGCGCCTACGAGCTTCACGTCAACGGCCAGCCCCCCTTGCCCGTGGACCACGGGCGGTTGGTCCCCGGGTGGACGCAGTTCCACAAGCGGGTTCAGTATCAGACCCACACCGTGACGCAACTGCTGCGGAACGGCCCCAACGCGATCGGCCTGATCCTCGGCAACGGTTGGTGGCACGGCCGGATCGGCGGCGAGCGGGATCAGCCGGGGCGCGACTCCCTGCGATTGATCCTGCAACTCGATGTGGAGTACGTCGACGGGTCCCACGAGCTCGTCGTGGTGACGGATACGGATTGGAAGGCCTGCTTGACCCCGATCTGCAAGGACTCCATCTACGACGGCGAGACGTACGACGCGCGGCTCGAGAAGCCCGGCTGGGACCGGCCGGGCTTCGACGACGCCGATTGGCTCCCCGTCGAGGCGGTCGATCAGTCCCTCGACACACTCGTGCCGCAGGCCAAGGACGTGATGGGGGTGATCCAGGACATCCCGCCGGTGAGCATCACGGAATCCGAGCCGGGGGTCTACATCTTCGATTTCGGGCAGAATCTGGTCGGTTGGGTCAGACTGAAGGTGCAAGGCCACCGCGGTGATAAGGTCGTGCTGCGTCACGCCGAGGTGCTCAAGGGCGGCAAGTTCTACACGGACAACCTCCGCAGCGCCAAGGCCACCGATGTGTACATCCTCAAGGGCGAGGGTGTCGAGGTCTGGGAGCCGCGGTTCACGTATCACGGGTTCCGGTACGTGGAGGTCAGCGGGTACCCCGGCCGGCCCGGGCTGGACGCGCTCGTCGCGCGGATGGTCAGCTCGACCGAACGGCAGATCGGCCGCTTCGAGTGCGCCAGCGACCTGCTCAACAAGATCCAGCACAACATCCTGTGGGGTCAGCGGGGCAATCTCTACAGCGTGCCGACCGACTGTCCGCAGCGCGACGAGCGGCTCGGGTGGACGGGCGACGCGCAGGTGTTCTGCAGCACGTCCTGCTGGAACCTGGCGATGGCCCGGTTCTACACCAAGTGGATGCGCGACATTGCCGACTGTCAGGGCCCCGACGGCGCCGTCCGCGACGTGAACCCAACGAACAGCCGGAGCCCCGCCAAACCCGCCTGGGGCGACGCCTGCGTCATCGTTCCCTACCAGGTCTACCGACACTATGGCGACACGCGGATCATCGAGGAAAACTACGACTGCATGGTCCGCTGGGTCGACTACATGACCAAGCACAGTAAGGATTATCTGTATGAACGCGACGGGTACGGCGACTGGATCGCCGTAGTGCCCTCGCCCAAGAAACCCATCAGCGCCGCGTATTATTACTACGACTGTGTGCTGCTATCGAAGATGGCCCGCGCGATCGGCAGGGACGCCGACGCGGACAAATACGCCGACCTGGCGCACCGCATCAAGAACGCCTTCAACGACAAGTACCTGAACACCGAGACGAACCAGTACGTGGGCGCGACGCAGACGGCCAATCTGCTCCCGCTGTTCTTCGGGCTCGTGCCGCTGCACCGGGTCGACGCGGTGGCCCGGAACGTCGTTCGGGACATCGTCCACCACGGGCTGCACCTGACCACGGGGTTTCTCGGCACGGGCTGCATCAACCCCGTGTTGACGAACACGGGTCACCACGACGTCGCGTGGGGTCTGGCCGCGCAGGCGACGTATCCGTCATGGGGATACATGGTCAAGAAGGGCGCGACGACAATCTGGGAGTTGTGGAACAGCGACACGGCCGGTCCGGGCATGAACTCGCGGAACCATTTCTGCCTGGGGGCGGTCGGCCAATGGTTCTACGAGTCGCTGGCGGGCATCGACATGGAAGCGCCGGGATTCCGCCGGATACGGATCCGCCCGCGGCCCGTCGGCGGGCTGACGTGGGCGCGGGCCAGCGTTGAGTCGATGTACGGCACGATCGGCAGTGGATGGGAACTCCGCGGCGGCAACCTGCACATGAGCGTCCGGATCCCGTGGAACACGACGGCGCGGATCTACGTGCCGACGTTCGGCCGGCGTGAATTCACCATCACCGAAGGTGGCCGGCTCATGGTCAAGGACGGAGCGTACGCCGGCAGCGTGAAGGGGATCACGTTCGTCGGCACGGAGGACGGCGCCGCTGTGTTCCGGGCCGGAGCGGGCGAGTACGAACTCGTCGCTCACGGTGTGGGCGTGCCCCAGACCTTGTCGTACGATCGGCCGCCCCCGCCGCCCGCGATCACTGCATTGACCGATGAGTTCTCCGGCAAGCAGATCGACCAGGCAAAGTGGGAGGTCATCGACCTGGGCCTGGAGAGCGTGGCCCCGTCTGGCATCCGGGCGACGCTGGCGGACGGCAGGTTGGTCCTGTCCGGCACGACCGGCGTAGACTATTGGGGCGGCAGGACGCTGAGGTCCCGCGGCGCGTTCTCGATCCCCAAGGGCAAGCGGCTCGAGGTCCAGATCGACCGGCTGGGGTTGGAACCCAAGGGCACGGGCGCGCGGACCGGTCTATGGCTGTGGGTCCATCCGTTGAGCCACATCATGTTTTCGCAGGACACCGAGGCGGGAACGTGGTCCTACAACCTCAACGGTCGCAAGGGCGAGGGCGTCAAGTTGGCCGAGGCCCCCGACCCGGGCCCGCACGTCATGAAGATGATCCACGACGGCGACTCGGTGCACCTGCTGCTGGACGGCAAGGAGCTGGCCGACGTGGCCGTCGGATGGAACGAGCACATCCGCATCGCCATCACGGCCCAGGCCCGCAAGAAGGGCGATAGTCTGGTGGCGCGGTTCGACAAACTCCGGGCAGGTCTCTGACCGGCGGGCCCGGCGCACCTACCAACTGAAGCCGAAGCCCATGAAGATGCTGTGCTGGATCTGCGTGACCTTGCTGTAGCCGTAGTCGATCCCCAGCGGGATGTTGCTGCGACCGTTGCCGCTCATCGACGCGGGCAACCCCAGGATGTACCCGCCTCCGACCCACCAGTTATCCCGCTTGTAACGCAGGCCGGCGGTGAGGTGATGCTGCGTGATGATGGACGTGACCGGAAACAGGTTCTCCCGCGGCAGCGGGTTGGTGCCGTAGTTGTAGCCCAGCCCGAGCGTCCAATGCTCGTCCAGCTTGAACTCGCTGCCTAGGATGAAGATCCACTGGTCCTCGTAGCCGGCCGGTAGGGGGAGGCCCAGATTGACCCACCCGTCCGTCGTGACGGACCCCGGCCGAAACGCGTCGTTCGAGTAGTTCAGCCAGCGGATCTCGCCGATCAGCTTGAACCAATCCGTCACGTCCCAGGCCGCCCCGCCGGAGATCTCCTGCGGCAGGCGGTACTTGTCGACCCTGAATTCGCCCAGGCGGTATCGCCGCCGGCCGTTCAGCGACATCTCGGCCTTCCCGCCCTCCAGATCGGTGAACCAGCTCGGTGACTGATAGGCCAGACCGAACGTCAGGTCGTCCCGCGCCTTGTAGTGCAACCCGAGCTGCGCCCCGCCGCCATAGGCGTAGCCGCGACCCAGTTCCACGTCGGCCGGGCCGATCACGGCGCTCATCTCGCCGGTGACGATCTCGCCGCGGACGCCGGCGCCGACCGAGAGCTTCTCGGTCAACTCGTACGCGGCGTTGAGCACCAGCGCCCCGTTCTTCATGTCCGAGTAGACGCGGCGCTCCATCCACCGGATTCGTAGGTGCCGCATGTGATAGCGCGTCGCGAGCCCCGACTTCGAGTGAAACGCCAGCCCCCACGTCAGCTTCTCGTCGACGGGGAAGGCCAACCCCAAGTTGGCGTGTGGCATTACGTTGATCTCGGAGTCGGCCGAGTCGATCGGGCCTCGCCAGTGGATGTCGGGCATGAGAAGCTGGCCGGTAAAGTCGAGGCGATATGCGCCGCGTGGCGAGAGCGTCAGCGCGGCGGGATTCTCGATCTGCGACAGTGCGGAGTCGCCGACGGCCACGTCCGCCCCCCCGCGGGATCGGGACTCCATGCTCACACCGATCGGCTCGTTGCCGTTCGTGCCGACCGAGACCTGGGGATGGACCAGCAGCGCTGCGGCCGCAACGGTCCCCGCCATCGCCTCGAACGCGCGTCCTCGAGGTCGTCGGAACTGAAGGTCCCGCCCGCGAGGTGTGTCGGTTGTCTGAGAGGCGCGCATCTCGCCGCCCCCGGGATTTCCCAGCAGGGCCAGTGTATGGACTTGGATCCTCTCCGCGACCGGCAGTATACCGGACCGGCGCGAGGATCACACAAGGTCTGGGGGTGTTATTTGGTGGACCTACTTCGTACTTCGTTCTTCAGTTCGAGGAGCTGCCCGCCGCCGGCGGGGAGGTCCAGCTTGATCGTGTTGCCGTTGACCGTCCGGGTCGCCGCCTTCTCGGGGACGCCGATGGACGTCACCGTATCGGCGAAGCGGATCTCGGCGGCTCGAGGCCCGGTGCCCTTGAAGCGTGTGTCGACCCGCTTGTCCACGACCATGGCCAGGGGCGCATGGCCGTCTTTCTCGAGGACGCCGATTAGCACGTCGTCGCTCATCCTTACGATGAGCTTGTCGGGGCCGGGACGCTCAGTGCGCCGCCACAGCAGGGGCGACGTCCGCGCGGGCCACGGGCCGGTGTGGTAGACCTGGCCCGCCTTCCGGCCGAGCAGCTTCGGACCCCAGGCCGCCACGCGATGGTTCGCCCGCTTGGCCACGGACCACTTGGGGTCGAGCTGGGCCTTGACCTGCTCGACCGTCTCGAAGGCCTTGCCACCCTCCTTGCCACCACACAGGCTGCCGTAGCCGCGATAGGTGAAGTACCAGATGCCCTGCGCCCCGTACGCGAGCGACGCGTAGACCTGGAACCGCACGAGCGAGTCGCTCTCGATCTTGGCGTTCGTGTTGATGCCCGAGACGTTGAACATCGGCCAGGCGATCAGGTCGTAGCGGAGGCAGCTCTCGCGGAGGCGCTCCAGCGCTTCACAGAAGCGTTCCGCCTGCTTGGCGGCCGGCAGGTCGCGGTTGTAGAGCGTCGGGTAGATCTGGGGGTTGGCGAGCGGGTTGCCGCGTTGCGCCAGGCTCTGCGGGCTGAACCGGTTCTGGCAGATCCAGGGAAACAGGTGCGGCGCGTTCTTGCGCAGCCAGTCACTGGTCTCGATCAGCTCGGGCGGCAGCGCCCCGTAGTCGTCGCCGAGCAGATAGCCCGCCAGGGCCGGATGCTTGCCGTACCGCGCGTGCAGCCACTTCAGCTCGGGCAAGGTGGCCGGGTGATGGTTCGGATGCGGCGTGTACTTGCCGGCCTTGCCGCCCCAGGGTTTGTTGTTGGGTGTGTAGGTATCGATCATCACCATCAGCCCGTGCTTGGCCGCCAGCGCGAGCGCCTGGTCGGGCAGCGGATACCGGGGCCCCATGACCAGGTTGAACCCCGCCTCCTTATAGAACCGATACTCGGCGTCGGCGGGCGCGGGCGGGCACCACGCGGCGATGACGAAGTCCTTGAACTTGAAGTCCCACCCATCGCGCGGACTGCGCCCGGTCTCCGCGCCCAGGCACGCGGCCCCCCAAGCCACCATCCACGCCGTTGCCAGATCGGTGCGCCGTCGGCTTCTTTCGGTCATGCCAGGTCCTCCCAAGGTGCAAGAAGAGATTTGCGATTCCATCGTAGGGCCGGCTGTGCCGGCCGACCCGTCGCCGTCCGTCTCGCCCCGCAATTCTAACAGAGCGTTCCCGGCGCGTCCGCCAAGATCACGGCAGTGCGCCCAGCGTCTCGGGCTCCGGGCACGCCGTGATTTGTGAAACTTTTGCCGGCCACAGGCTGTAGTATGGATGAGAACGGGAACGAGACACCAGGTGCCGAAGATCCAGGACAACGCGAGCGACGCTGATCTGGTCGGCGCGGTGCGTGCGGGCCAAGGTGCGGCGACCTTTGGTACGTTGGTCGAGCGTCACCTGGCCAGCGTGTATTCGGTGGTATTGCGGGTCGTCGGCAGCCGGGCCGACGCCGAGGACGTCACCCAGGAGGCCTTCGTGCGGGCCTTCGAACGACTGGACCGGTATGACGTGAATTATTCCTTTCGAAACTGGCTGCTGAAGATCGCGACGAATCTGGCGCTGAACCATCTCCGCTCGCGTCGTCGCGAGCACGTCGGCCATCGACGGCTTGCCGAGGCCCGGTCGGACCCCACGGACGGGTCGAATCCCAAGACAGAAGGCCCGAGCACAGCAGATTGGCAGCACTGGCTCGGCCAGCTCGACGGGTCGCAACGGGCGGCCATCGTGTTGTTTCATTTCTGCGAGCTGCCATATGTGCAGGTCGCCGAGGTGCTCGACGTGCCCGTCAATACGGTCCGCACGCTGCTGCACCGTGGACGGAAGCGATTGAGGGAGCTGTTGACCGCCGGCGTGGCACGGGAGACCCCGTCATGGAATGTCGCGATCTAGAGCGGCTGATCGATGCCTATCTCGATCGGGAGCTCCCGGCCGAAACGGCCGGTGAGGTCGATTCGCATCTGTCGAGCTGCCCGAAGTGCCGTCGCGAGCATGGGGCGTTGGTAGCGATGCTCCGCCCGCCGGGCCCGGCGACGGTGCCGCGGGACCTGGGCGACCAAATCGTCGCGGCCATAGACGAACGGGCCGCGCCGCGGACACCGTGGCGGCGCCTCAGGGCCGTTCGGTGGGGCGCTGCCGTAGCCGCATCACTGGCGCTGTTCTTTACGGGTTGGGCGAGTTCGCGGTACTGGACCGAACCGGCTCGGCCTGTGATTGAGAGGGTGGCCGATTCGCCGCGGGAGCCTGCGACGGTGGTAGTCAGTCCCTGGCTGATCAGCAGTTGGGCCCAGGCGATGTTGTTGCGTGGCCCGGCCAGCCCCGTGCCGTTGTTCGTTCAGGCGGTCGCTATCGAAGAGCTGACCGCACTGAGGGCCGAGCCGATGCCGGCGAGCCGCCCCCGCCGCCGGGCGGTCCATCGCGCATGGCCCCCGCAGCAGACCCCGGCCGAGGTCGACGTGTCGGCGCTGGAGTTACTCCTTCTCCCTCCGCTTTCTCGACTCTAGGAGCGTGATATGCGTTGTCCAGACAGACAGTCAGACGTAGGG
>Ga0180432_10007952_pt1 | contig 13348 bp, 22 predicted proteins | sample SS_ome_10_FD_132414 | JGI IMG/M metagenome (GOLD analysis project Ga0180432, IMG submission 132414) | Hypersaline lake sediment archaeal communities from the Salton Sea, California, USA - SS_1_MS_2 metaG | ecosystem: Environmental > Aquatic > Non-marine Saline and Alkaline > Hypersaline >...
CATTTCCGTTCTCCTTTGCTTTCCAGCGGGACCATCCCGCCGTGGTGATGGTAAGGTAGCACCTAGCTACCACGGGGCATACTCCCCTGCTATTCCGCCATGAGCCTCGCGTGGAGGTAATCGACGGCGCGGGGAAAATCGTCCCCGTCCACCGCGCCCATGTAGCCCTTGCCGGCAGGGTCAAAGGCAAATCGGCCCGTGGAACCAATTTCCCATACCTCGTACACGACCGTGGCCCGCTTGGCAGGCACGTACATCGTGGCGAAATGCCGCCCTGCGGCTTCCCACACGCGGGTGTTCGCCCGCGTGCGGTCCGACACGGGGTGGTCGAAGCAAAGCTCCACACGCGCCCGTGTAGGGGCCGTTTCCACAGCCCGCTTGACGTGGGCGTAATTGGCCGGGGAGTCGGCCTTGAGAGCGGCGAATATTTCCGAAATTTCCGTTTCCATGTTTGTCTCCGTGTTTGGGCGGGGGCTTCCCGCCGTGGTGATGGTAAGGTAGCACCGGGCCTGTACCGGGCATACTCCCCTGCTTACACGTATCCGAGGATACGAAGGGGGGAGCCGACGGCATTTTCCCCGCACCACTCGCAGGGATAGTTTTCCGCGTCGGGCTCCACGTCTCCGGCTTCCTCGCCGCACGCGGTGCAAATGCCTTCCACGACGGACTCAAATGCCATGTGGCTTAGCTCCTCGTGGGTGTACTCGCGGCCTGCAATTTCTTCCGTTTCCATGTTTGTCTCCGTGTTTGGGCGGGGGCTTCCCGCCGTAGGTATTACGGTGCCGGGGGGCTCCCGGCGGCGGTGTCGCGAGTATAGATACGGTCGCGTGAGGGTCCAACTCCCCTGCTAGAACCCCTCTAACGGGCCTGTAAAGCCCTGAAATAGTGGAAATTTCCAATATTTCCAATATTTCCAGAATGGGGGACTGCTCATTTGTTCAGTCCCCTATTTTCGCCCTCTAGGTGCTGGCTTGTGGAAATCTCTGGTAAATCCCCAAAGTTGGAAAGAACTGCTCACTTGTTCAGTCCCCCCTGTTGTTTAACTGCTCACTTGTTCAGTGCCCTGTTTGGTTTGGGCGGGGGTGGCATAAGCGTTGACAGGGTACGCTATGTGTGTATTATGCCCCTACCCCTCACGGGGCATATCACTTCGGCCCACCCATCTACCACAGGACTCTAAATGGCTGAAAACACTGATTCTTTCGAGAAGCTCGTCCAGAAACTCCGGGGCGTCAACCTTCCTGCGGAACTCCTGAGCGCCCTCGGGCTGCCCTCTGAGGAAGTCCGCGCCTCGGCTCACAACGTTGTGGCGCGAGCAGCGCGAACGGCTCACGACTTAGAGGCGTTGTCGCAGACGCACCCTTCCTCCCCGGTCGGGCAATTCCTGAGCCAGCGCTCGGGGAGAGACGTGGTCCGCATGGCGGTGGACCTCATCTTCATCCACATGACGCTTCGCGAGATGGGCGCAAAGTTCTACATCGGGCTCGATCTCTACGCCAACCACCCTGCGCTCCTTCGTTCTCACACCGATGTGATGCCTGTGTCGGAAGAAAACCGAGAGGAAATCTTCCGGTACCTCCGTGCAGAGACGTGCCGGCTACCCGTCGCATGGAGCGCTCACTTCTCCCACCTTCTCGAAGGGCTCTTTGACGGGTTCCCGTTCGGTGGAGACGACCATATCAAGGTCCGGCTGTCGTCTGAGGATGAAAAAGCCTACAACGAACAGCAGATTGAGGGCTCGCACTTGGAGAACATACGCATCGGCACCGTTCCCGCAGTAGCCGAGACGCGCGTAGGCGGCATGATCGACGGCATCCGGCACGACGAAAAGCGTTTGAAGGCGCTTGCCGACAAATTCGGCACCGATCCCACGACCCTGAGCCAGATCATCGACGGACCACCCCTGATGATTCACGGGTTTACCGGGTACGTGTTCGCCGGCCTCGGTCCTGCGGACCCCGACAAACAACCGGCGTGCTCCGAAAAGGGGATGATGTTCGCGACGTACAGCGAATCCGAGACAAAGCGGCTCTACGGCGACGCTGCGCAGAAGCTCAATTGGACGGTCCACCGCTTTGAAGAAAACCTCAAACTCTTCATCGCCTACGTTCACACCAAAACGTCGATGTTGACGGCACTCGTTTTGCAGGCCAACGAGTATTACTCGCGTACCGTGATCTCACGCATCGTGGACCACGAGCCCGAGGCGAACATTCCGGGGACGCCCGACGTTCCGTGGGAAATCCTCGGTGCGCTGGACGAGAACGGTAATCTCCGCGCGGGTCACAACCCGATGCAGCACCAGCAGAGCGTCATGGGCATCGCCAGCCTGCCTCTCGTGATACAGGGTGTCGAGCGTCCTACCGAGGAGTTGACTGAGTTGACCGACTCCGTGCATGGCAAGCTCGCAGGGCGGCTGTGGCGTGACACCGAAGCCCGCGAGTGGGTGATCTTTTGGGGACCGCTGGATGCGCCGCCGGCGTTCGCCATCGCGCACAACGATCACGACCACTGCCCGTACTGCGTCGAGCGCATGTCGGAAGATGATTTTGTGCAACGGTTCTCGAACGACGAGTGGCTGATTTTGTAAAAATCGCAAAACCCGCACTTTGGGCTTGCAGTGAATCTGCGCAGAGTCTATTCTTTGCTCCAACTGGCGAAAATCCCCCACCTACGGAGGTCGCCATGAACGCTCGTACACGTACCATCGCGCCTCGCGCCCCTCGTCCCCTGCGGACAGGTATCGTCACCTCGGACGGCACGCTCTACGAACTCGTGACCGACGGCTACACCCTGTGGGTGAACGCGCCGCTCTTCGTAGCGCGCTACAACCCGCTCTCCGGGTGTGACGTGATGCGTCCCGACGGCGGCTGCGACAGCTACCCGCCCGAAGACACGACGTGGGCACGCTTCGTCACGCGCCTCCATGAGTCGCACGGTCTGTGGATCGACGACGAGTGGGAGCCCCGCGTCTGAAATAACGCGCCCGCAGCGCAGTAAGCGGTTCCTTCGTTTGGTACACGACACAACCCGCTTGCGACACTTCCTCGGGCGCTTACACTCACACCCTCCTGTGTGTCGCCAAGCCCTCGGATTGCCTCCTGATCCGGGGGTTTGGTGCGTTTAGGGGCGGATGCCGTAGATCCCTGCGATGTAGAGATAGATAGGACGCCCTCCAAGGGATGCCTCGAAGCGTGGACTATCAAGCATCTCTTGGGTAAGCTGGTCTTCGCGCACAAGACAGGTGCCGATGCCTGCGGGAAGATCGGGAGTGGGTCCGGTGCCGAACGAGATAGGCGTCCCGAGCGTTGTCACGCCGGGTGTCCAGAAGGTGACTCCGTAGTCCCTCACAGTAGGAGGAGGGCCGCCGTTGCCGTTCGTCCACCCGTTATCCAACACTCCCCCTTGCCCCCCGTTGGAGAAAGCGTATCCATAACACGTAAGTCCAGAAGATGTCTGGTATTCTCCAATTTCTCCGAGGTAAGCGTCCCTTACGGCGGAGAAAGGGGCGCTTCCCGAAAGCTCTTCCACGGGACGGAGATAGTTCTGAAGGTATACGCTGCCGGACGCAACTTGTGTCGCTCCAAAAAAGAACCCTGACGAGGCGCTAAGGGCGTACTCTTGAAAAACCACAGAGGGTAGGTCTTGAGTAAACAAGACGAAGTCGAGAACGTCACCTGCCGCGATTCCCGATGAACCGAGCGCTCCGTCGGAAGCGATGGTGTAGCACCGTGCAGTACATCCTCCCCACGGGCCTCCTTGGGGACCGTTCGGGGAAGGTTGGGGGCGGGAGCTGATCGGAGTATTTGAAAACTTCTGCGTTGCCATGATGAACTCTCAGGATGCGGAGGTGAGGATACCGGACGTGAGAATGGCTTGAGCCAGCCAGATGATCATCGCCGTGGCGACGGTGATCCAGATGCGCCGTTGGTCGGCCTGCCTGCGCTTGGCCTCTTCTTCGTTCTTGGTCGCGATGGCGCGAAGCTCGCTCACTTCCCGCTCCTGCGAGTCGCGGACGTGCTGGATCTCCCGCGATACCGCCTCCATCTTCGCCTCGAAGGATTTCTCCAAGCTGAGGACGCGCGTCTCGATCTCCCGCTCGCGGTCGCGTGTCGCTTCTTGCTGCTTCTCCAGCTTTTCTTCGAGACGTTGCAGGGCTGCCGGTACCGCTTCGAGCGTCTTCAGCGACGCACGAATCTCGACCAACATGTCGGGTTGAATGCCCAGCCCGTTATCGTTGGGACCGCTCATCCCACTGCCTCTTTGTTCTGAGGCTTCTTCTCGTCAGCGCGCTCGACCTCGCGTGTGATGCGCGCCTCCATGCGCTCGATAGTCTTGGGGACGCACTGAAGGTCTTCGAGTACGATGCGCAGGTGCTCCAACGTCTCGCGCAGCGGGTCACGACCATGCCTCGTGTATTCGAGAGTTACTGCGCTCATTGCACCACCAGTCGGCCAGAGGACACATCCCAACAGTCAATCCAGAAGCCCACGGCGATACAGCACTCGGCCTCCGAGCCGTCCACCATTTCGTCGCCGCGCTGAGCGTTCGCCGCGCAGTCGATCTCGATGCTCATGTTGTACCACTTGATGTCGATCTCCACGCTGCCTCGAACGCGGGCCTTCTCCAGCGACGGCGGCTGAACCGGGGTGATACTACCGCCGCACCCCCCGAGGGTGCTGAGGATCGCCAGCGTACACCAGAAGAGCATAAAACCAAGAGTCCCCACGATGAGGGTCTTGAGGTTCTGGCGAGTCTCGTCGGTCATCGGACGCTCCATGACAGGAAGCTAAGCGCAGAAGGGGAATTTTCTACCCTTTCTTACCGTTGGCGATGTGAGAGGCAGCGTTGCCGCCGACGAACGCGGCGTAAAGCCACGTCACGGTTTCGAGGACTTGCTCGGAGATATTGAGTCCCGCGAGGTCGAGTACGACGAGCGCCACGGTCAGCAGGACCACGAGCACGAACTTCCGGCCCCCGAGCTTGTCGGTCGGAGAGAAAGCCTCGCGGGTACGCTCGTAGACCTCTTTGCCTGTCTCGATGGCGTCGGAGATACTTTCCGCGTTGGCTTCGGCGGCCTCGCGGGCTTCAGCGGCTTCGGTTGCGGCGTCGTCGCTCATTGCAACTCAGGGGGCATCGGGGGCATTCCGCGCGGCTCGTCTTCGAGCCCACGGCGGGATAACTCGCGCTGAACAATACCACGGACAGTGCTGCGGTACCACTGCTTTCCGTATTGCTTCGTCGGAACTTCCTTAGCGTTCAACTGCTTAGCGATGAGGTTGTAAGACAGTCCGTTGAGGTACAGACGCACCATCTCGTCAATCAGAACTTTCTCCGCGTCCGAGTCCACGACGAGGCCCTCTTCGTTCTCCTTCCCGAACTGCGCTACGGCATATGTCCTGCCATTGGCCTTCCGGCTGGCCTTGTTCTCTCGAATACGCTCCGCGATGCGGTGCCGCTCGAACTCCGCGAAGGCCGCCTGCAACGTGAACAGGAGTCGGCCCATCGACGACTGCGAGTCGAGCGACATCCCGCCGAAGTCCACCAGATGAACGCCGACGCCGAGGTTGTCGAGCTGCTCCATCGTCATCAGCGCGTCCGTCGTGTCGCGGAAGACACGGTCCAGACGCAGCGCAACCAGCGCGTCGGCTTCCCCGAGGTCGAGGCGCTCCATCATGCGCCCGCCGGCCTCCCGCTCTCGGATTTTCTTCCCTCCCGAGACGCCCTCGTCGATGAACCATTCGGCAATCTCGATGCCGGTCATCTTCGCATACGCCTCGATGCGCTCTTCCTGCATCTTGAGCGACTGGGAGCCCGTCTCGTGCTCAGGGCGCGAGACACGCAGATACGCAAAGGCTTTCTTCGACTCGGTCAAGGGTAGTCTTCCTCGTCGTAATGCTCATCGTCCTCGTATGTGGCAACGTGCTCCCACGCCCCGTAAATCGCATCTATGAACGCATCCGCCTCGGCCCGAGTCGAAAACTCCAGAGCAAAGACCTCCGTCAAAAACCACTCGTGGTATCTCGATACCTTTTCGAGCATTTTGTCCAAATCCTCTTCGGATGCGTAATGCGTACTTTCTTGGCTTTCAGGACCGAATCCCGTAGACACTTCCAGTTTGTATACCGTTGCCATCGTTACCTCACAGGGTGCGCGTCTTCGCCCGCTGTTGAAGCAGGTAGACAAAACGCTCGTTCGTGTTGGCGTTCGCCATCAGGAGGTCGTCTACGCCGAGGGTGATCTGCCCGGATTCTTTCGCGGCGTGGTAGCACCGAGCGATGCGCTCAAGGTGATCTCGCATCACCACGAGCGCGCCTTGTGCGATAGCGTGCGCGGGTTTACCCGCGAGCAACGGGTACTCCATGCACAGGCCCGTCACAAGCGGCATCAGCACGCGAGGCGACGCGACCGACTCGTCATTGGAGAGCCCGAGGTTGCGCTCCACGTAGGCGTCGAACTCGTCGCTCGCTGAGTTGTAGATTTCGTCGTAGAGGATCGCGTGATCCCCGGCGAAGCCCGCGCCTTTGGTCAGGTGGTGCGCCGCTTGGAACCACATCTGCATCGCTCGCGTCGCGGCGGAAAGCGAGAGAAGTTCTTGTGTAAGTACGGTGTGTCGGCGCATTGGTCTTACTCCTCGTAGACGTCGGCGTACCCCTCATAGAGAAAGGCGAAGTAGTCGGCCAGCCCTTCGGCAGCTTCAGAGGTACTGATGGTGCCGTCTTTCTCAAAAAACACCACGATTACAATATCGTGGCTATCTTCGGGATTGGCGGCGGGCGGCACTTTCACTCGCACTAGCACCGACGGGGCCAAATCGAGGAACATGTATTCGAGATGACTCAGTATCTCTCTTTCATACTGATGGACCCAGCCACTAGCGACCCACGGTCTACGCCCGTAATATTCCTCCAGTCCATTGGTGGCGGCTTCTCGACTATCCGCAACGAGTATGGAAAACCTAGAATCTCCGGGTGTGTGTCTTTCCTCAAGCACCTCAAATGCTTCCACGATGGTCGCCTCCATCGTGTCGCCTTCGGTAAAGAGCTTCAGTGCCTTGTTCATGGTCGGTCCTAGATTCTACGGGTGCGCTTGAAGCCTGTATCGCGCGCCTCGCGGCGGGAGCGAGGGGCCGGATCTTCTGGGAAATCTGAGTCGTCTTCGCCTTCGACGAAGTAGATGTCCACAAAACTGCCAAAGAGCAACTCAAGGTACTCTGCGAACGCTTTGGCTGTCCGAGGGTAGCCGTCGAAGAGGATGAGGGCGTAGCCGAAAGGACCGTTCCCCTTCATGTATCGGACTCGTACATCCCGAAATTCCTCAAGCTCTGAATACTCAAAAGGCGTATCGTCGTAATAAGAGGGCATCTTTTGAATCGGTATTAAATCCTTTGCTCCCTCTTCTTCGGCAGCCTCGACTAGCGCGTCTGCACTATTCCCGATCAACCACACGAAGCGGGCATTTTCAGGAACTTTGGGGTACCGTGCGCGACTCCCCGCTCCTCGGCTAGCGGCGTAGCCAGTGTGATATAACAAGGAGGGGAACTCGAAGTCCCCGTAATAAGCGAACACCGCTGTGTCGTCTATTCGGGCTTGGAGGTTCTCAGGAAGCCCCCGGATGCCTTCAAGAAGGAACGGGTTCTCTTCGCGGTCGTACACGGGGTCCTCCTCTCGGTCTTCGGAGTCGAACGCCACGTTACGCTCCGAGGCGAAGGTGAAAATCTTGTTGGGGTAGAAGGTGGTCTTCACAGGGCCTCCGGGTCAGTAGTACGGCTCGTCGGGCTCCGAAGGCCCCAGACGGTGCCCCGCTCCAACAACGCTCCCATGAGGGCGTTGTCGGGGTAGTAGTCGTACTCGTACTTCTCGAAGTATTCGAGCAGTCGGTGCAGGTCATTTATCTCTTCGCTCATAGCTCTGTCTCCAGCTCCCAAGGTCCGTAGTGCTTGAACTCGCGCAACATGCGGAGCGCCTCCCCGGCGTCGTACTCGATGTACTTCAGGGCTTCTTGCGCCTCGGGAGAATCGTCGATCTGCCCGAGTTGGTAGTAATACCGCTGCGGGATCACCAGCTCGCGGCCCAGAGCCCGCTCGTGGACCATTCGCTTCTCCGGGTCGAGCACAAAAGCATGACCGTAGCGCACGCCGTCGAGCCGGCCTTGGCCCACCACCTCGGCGTGGACCAGCCGCAGGGGACAGTCCTCAAGGTCGATGTCTTCGTTGAAGATTTCCAGCATCCAGCGCGGCCCGAGGCACGACTGCATGAGGAACTCCAACGCTGCTTCATAGCAGTCTCCGAGCTGCTGACTCACGTCGCGGACTCCAAGTGACGGAAGTGGACAATGCGGTAGCTACTATCCGAGTTTGGGGCTTCCTCGTCAACGATTACTTCGACGTAAGGGGCCTTTGTATCAGTGATTTTTGCCCGCTGGAGCCGTCCGTTTTCCATGTACGCCACCGTACTCCCGAGAGCGGGGAGGCGGCGTTTTGCCTGCTCGCGGAACACTCCGGGTCCGTACCGGAGCTTGGACAACCCGTGAGCGTAGAGGTCTTCAAGGCGCGGCGGCACGTAGCCCTGCTGCAAGAACCGGATGAGGATCTCCGGGTTCACGTAAGACTTCACCGTCGTCTTGACGTCCTTGTGGTTCAGCGCTTCCTGCGTACGCTTGTAAGCACGGGCCACCGCGCCTTCGAGCTGCTTGGGACGCAGGTTCTTTTCTTGATACAGCCGTTTTTGCTCTTCTCGCAAACGGCGCAAAAGTGTCTCGTTCGCTTTGAGCTTGCGAAAGTCCGTGGGGTTGAAGTCCCGCAGCGCGCCCTCTCGGAAGTACCGCGCGAGATCCGCGTAACGCACACTGGGAAACAGCTCCTCGGAGGGCCTTGTCTGCTTCTTGAGCCGGCGTAGCTCGCGCACCACCACCGGATTGCGTACCACCGCGCGGTTCACCGTGCCCTTCTTGCCGACGAACTCCAGCCGTGCGATGTCGTCCACAAACGTTACGTGCTCCCCCAAGAGGTTCACCGCGCCGAAGGTTTCCTCGGGCTCCTCGTCGCCGTCTTTCTCCACCGGCGTGCGCTCGCCCTCCTTGGCACCGGGGCGAATGCCGGTGTCCATGATGAGCGCGGTGATGAGCGCCGGCTCGCTGCCCCGCCGCAGGTCGCGGTCCACTTCGGCCTCGATCTCAGGAAGCGCACGGACCAGCGCGTGCTGCGTGTCAATCTTCTTGCCGAGCGTCTCGAACTCATTCTCGAAGCGGTCGGTGATGCGGTTGTTCTCGATGACCATCTTCGGTGCGAAGTACCCCTTGAGGATTTCCTCGGGGTACACGTCGCGCAGCGGCTTACGAAGCTCCCACATGCGCTTGAGCATGTGTCCCCGCGCGCCGATCTTCTTTGCTTTGTCTTTGAAATCCGAGACTTTGAGCCCGCGAAAGTGGGCGTCCCTCAGTAGATAGAGCGCACTGTTGCGACGGCTTTTTGCGAACGTTTCCGGCCCGAAATACTGGTCGAGTACCGACGTGTAATCCGTGTCGTCTTTGAGTTCTTTGACGAAAATCCGCTCTGTGTCCGAGCGTGTCGCGAGGTCTTTGGACGCCCTACGCAGCCGGTCCCACTCCTTCGCGAACGCCTCGCCGGCCTTCTTCTTGGCGCGCGTGTCCGCCTTGTACTGACGACTCTCGGGCGTGCTGGCGCGGGGATTGTGCTCGCGGTAGGCGTACATCACCCCTCCGGTAGCAAAGGCACTTCCGCTCGCGTCAGGACTTTGTGCGCTGCGAACTGCGCGACGTGAATGCTCGCCACGGTCGATCCGATGAACGACACGAGCGGGTCGTTATGCTCGTGGCCCTTGTAGACGAGGATTGCGCCGCCGATCCACGCCAGCGCATCCGTTGTCCACGGCGAGAGGTACGAGCAGTTCTCGTCGGCGGTGATGCCGCGCTCTCCCTCGAAGAAATACGCACCGCCGGCGGCCATGCCGAGAATGGTAGCAACGGTAGGACTCATGTGTTCTCCCATTCTTCGGTGTAGTCGAGCCACTGGTCCTTCTGGTACTCCGCAAGCGCGAACTCGTAGATGCGCTCGTTCTCAGGGCTCCGTAGCTCGAAGTCCAGCTCGCCCGTCAGAGCGAGCAGCGCTTGCTCAGGGCTCGTGAAGCGACGCGCGGTGGGGTTTCCCATCGCCTGCATCGTCGCAAAGAAAACTCCCTCCTTCCCGCTCTTGAACGCCTTGTAAAGCCCGAGAAGGACGTTGAAGGCGGAAGCCTGCCTTGCGCTATCGACGATCAGTCGAGAGGGCTGAAGGTCGTTCTCGATGGCAAAGAGGACCCCTCGAACGCCAACCCGGTACGGGATGTCTTCCCAGTAGACGTTGTAGACGTTGCCGGACGGATGCAGTTCGCCCCGGTGGAAGTCGCGGATCGCCTTTTCGGAAAAGAGGAGCTTCTCAGGGCGAAGGAGTACCTCGTTGATGCCCACGTCACGGGTGTGCCAGTAGCGTTGCATCGAAGAAAGCCGCTCGACGTCATACCCTACGTCCTCAAGGTCGCGCACCTCATCGGGGAGTATTTCCCCGAAGTAGATGAGGTCCACGTCTCGAATGCGCGGAATACGGTGGTACGACTCCGCGTCGAAGTTGCGCTTGGCCCAGTCTAGGAACGTCGCCCGTGCGCCGCCTCCCTTGATCCACAAGTCCTGGTAACGACGGAAAAAACTTCCGTACCGGCGAAAGAGGTCGTCTACCTGATCCGGGTGGCGTAGCGACGACGCCGGAATCTCGCGGATTGTCGGGTTGGGCAAACGCATCATGCAGACGCTTCGAGTGGGGGCTCGGGGGTTTCTTCGTCTTCCTCTTCGTCCTCGTCCTCGAACTCGTCGTCGAGGTCCGAGTGGCCAGACAGCTCGACGCTCAGAGGCGAGAGGTCTTCCCACTGGTCCACCGCGCCGGTGAGCCAGCCGTAAAGCCCCTGCCGCGCGCTCGGCTCGTCGCACATGACCACGAGAATCACCCCGGCGCGCTCTTCGGAGAGGTAGAAATTGACGTCCTCGACACCGCAGCCGAGGTCTATGAAGCGGTCGGTCAGCAACGCTTCATAGAGCTGCATCTGGTCGTAGTCGGTGGGCACCGCCATCGGAGAGCCCGTGATGTAGAGCATCGCCTCCGCGATGTCTTCTCCGAGGTAATTCTCGGCGTTGTCCATCGTCTCGACCAGTGCTTCGAGAATCTCCTGCCCGATGATCAGGGCGTCGAACAGATCCATCTCGAACTCGGCAGCGTTGTTCTTGCTCATGCTCTCTCCGTAGGTGTCGGGGTTATCCTCTACACTCCCCTCGGGGATCACAGGCGAAGTCCCAGATAAGCGGAGTGCCGCGTTCCTGTATACTCGCCCGTGACAGAGGCACAAGAGCGTTGGTAAACTTGCGGGCAAGCACTTGGCGCGCGGCACCTTGGGCCGCTCGCCATCCGGCTTCGAGTCCTTCCGCGCTCGCTGCCATCTCGGCTTCCCCTGCGGTGCCGGCAATGCTCATCGCGAGCTGCGTGGCGTTGATCGCGCCGCCGTCTCCGCTCGGACCAAGGTACCACGGGCCGGCGTTCTTCCCGTAGGTATTGACAGCGGTATTCGGCGCGACGGCGATTTTCTTCTCGCTCTCGATGATCTCCTGCACCGTCGGAGCAATAAGCGGCCAACGCTCCCCGCTGTTGGGGAAGAGAAAGAGGTACTCCGTCCACGTCCCGGCAGTCAGGGAGCCACCGTACACGCCCGCCTCCGTGAACTCCTTCACCGTCTCGATGTAGTTCACCCAGTCGGCTTCGAGCGCTCCCATCGTGTAGAGATTCCCCGAAGAGGCAGGCTTCCACCGCGTCATCGTCTCCCAACGCAGGTGCGCTTCCTTGTTGATCTCGAACGTGATCTCGTTGAGCACCGAGATCGACGCAGCACGCTCAGCTTGGCCCACGCTCGCAGGAACAGGGAAATATGCATTGTCCGGCCCGTAGATGCGCGCAACGCCCGCAGAGACGTGCTCAAGCTGCTTGCGCACGTAGCGCCACGTATTCGGCCCCACCCTCGTCATCACTGCCGGGACAAGTCGCTGCGCGATCTCGTCCAACTCGGCGGAAATCTCCGCTTCGGACATCCCGTATATCTCTGCCGCGAGCGCGGTCGGTGGCTCAGGTAGCCCGTAGAGCGCTTCGCGCGACTGCACATTGCTGGCGCGCTCGACATCGCTGTCTGCCCCAAAACCGCCGCTGTCTGCCCCAAAACCGCCGCTGTCAGAACGCTCTTCACTGCTGCCCCCACGGGAGGCGAGCAGGAGAGCCCCTCCCGCTGCTGCTGCGATTGCGATTTGCCAAGGTTCCATTCGTTACTCGAAAAAAGGGTGACATGCGCTCAGTCCCTCACGGGCACCGAGTATCCAAGGCTCTGACCGGGAGCGGTCTTTGTCGCCTAGCACAATCGCAATTTGCCGCCAGACGATGAAGGCGGCCCACCGAGCGCTTTTGCGCCCGTAGGAGTCGCCCCAGTATGCGCCCGCGAGGCAATCCGCGACTTCGTCATGGTCGAGCCCGTCGCCGGCCTCTGCGAGCATCGTGTGGTAGACGTGCTCGCCCCACTCGTGAGCGAGCGTTGCCTCATGGGCCATCCGCATCTGGAACTTCGGGAACATGAAGATCCAGCTCCCCTCCGTCGTCACCATGCAGATTTCCCCCATGCGCGTCGCGTACACGGGGCCGCGTCCCTTGGCGTGACACCAAAAGAGCACGATGGGCTGCCGCTCGATGTCATGGTCGTCCCACCACGCCCGCAGGCGCTCCTCGTGCGTCGGGAGCGTAAGGCTCTCCCACGGCTCCGGGTGATGCACCGGGCCGCACGCAACGAAGAGCATCGAAATGATGACGATGGGGACGAAGAGTCTCATGGCACTTCCGGCACGTCTGGCACGAGCCACGAATAGTCCACCGTCACGTTCTGCGTGATCGCCTGCACAGCATAGGTCACGCCGTCGAGCGGATACCGGAACCGGAAGTCCGTGGGCTTCAGCACGAACGACGAGTCGGGCTGCGAGCCTCGCACCGTCACAAACGGAGCGCCCTGCGTATTGAAGCCGATAGCGGCGACGGGCTCCCCGTTCGCGTAGAGCAATACGCCCGATGCGTTCGCGGGAGTCGCCCCCTCGAACGTGAGGTCGAGATAGGCCCACGGTGCGCCGTCCCGTTGCACGGCAGAAGGAAGCACGAGCGGTCTGGGTGGCGCTCCGGCAGTGAGAGGCAGTTGCGTCTGCGCGAACGGGCGCAGTGGGGCGTTCTGCCACCGGAGGATCTGGTCCAGCGACAAGTCCTCGCCGTTCAAGTTCTGAG
>Ga0180432_10007953_pt1 | contig 13348 bp, 10 predicted proteins | sample SS_ome_10_FD_132414 | JGI IMG/M metagenome (GOLD analysis project Ga0180432, IMG submission 132414) | Hypersaline lake sediment archaeal communities from the Salton Sea, California, USA - SS_1_MS_2 metaG | ecosystem: Environmental > Aquatic > Non-marine Saline and Alkaline > Hypersaline >...
CAGGCAGGAGTAGTCGCTGATGTTGTTCCAGTTCCAGCCGGTTTCCCCCCAGTCGTAGCCGCCGCACTCGATGGTCAGCGGACTGCTGCAGGTGTCGGCCGCGGCGTTGGCCGAGGCGAGCAGGCCGAGGATACAGATCATCATCATGAGATTTTTCATGGTACCAGCGTAGCCGGATGGTCCGGAAAGTGTCAATCCACAAGGCGGTTACAATTGGTGGAGATATTGCGTATAGTTATAGGATGCGACGGTATTGCTGGTTGATCTTTATGCTGATGATCTGTCTGGCCGGATGCGGGAGCACTTCCGCGCCGGACGGGGGAACGGATGCCATAGAGGATGCGGACGGGGTGGCGGATAGTGGGGATGATGGGGGGGATTTGCAGCCCGGTGATCCGCTTGAAGAACCAACTGCCGGCGACGGCGACGGAAACGGCGACGGCGACGGTGGTGGAGATGATGGGGGGATGGGTGATGACGGGGGACCGGGTGATGATGGGGGGCAAGGAGATGACGGGGGACCGGGTGATGATGGTGGGAATGGCGATGACGGCGTACCAGATCCCTGTCCGCAGATGCCGCCGGCCAGTCGGCTGCCGTTTTCGTATACGCGGCCGGATGTGGGAACGCCGCTCACTCAGGCCGAATTGGAAGGCTTCACCGACGCTTACCTGGCGCTCCTGGATGGCACGCGGTACTTTGAGTTCGTGGAGGAGCGGGTGCACGGGTGGCCGGAGAGTGATCCGCAGGGGCGCTACTGGTACGGGACCTGGTGGAGCGGGGCTACCATCCACAAGCGCAACGGGCAGATCATCTACTACCACCAGGAAGTGGGCGGAGACAACAATGGGCTGCGCACCGCGCCTTTTTTGGAAGGGATCTGCTACGCCTACATGCTGTGGGACGAACCCGAACTCGAGCATCTGACCCGCAAGATGGTGCGCGGATTCAACTCCTGGATTCTGGGGATGGAGCGCACCGGGGTGTCGAACCCCGTCCTGATGCACCGGGCGGCATATTTGGAGAACGTGGTCTCCACCGACGACGGCCGGACCTACACCATCGACTACAGCCAGAACCGCCCCGGGGTGGACAACAGCGCCACCGAATACGCCAACGTCCCCGACAACCCCTACTGGGGCGACATCTGGATCAAGAACAAGCGCTCCAAGGACTGCATCGGCGAGATGTTCCGGGCGGTGGCCCAGATGCGCACCTGCCAGGGCTGCATGACCGCGGACGGCGAGGCGGATATGCAGCAGATGTTCGACCTTTACGCCGCCTGGTCGCGCCAGGTGGAGGACGACGGCTGGAAGATCGCCACCTTCGACAAGAACCTCGACATCTACATCCCCATGGAGGACCTGGCCCGCTTCGTCCTGGCAGCCGACGCTGAGTGCGCCGGAGTGCTGGCGCTCAGGCTCCTGGGCCGCGGCGACCCGGGCACCCTGGACTGCGAGGACGGCATTCCCTGGCCCGAGGATGTTGCCTTCTTCAACAACGATCTGATGAAGAGCGGCAACAAGCAGATGCTGCGCTCCTACCACCAGGCGGCCGTCAGCTTCGCTTTGGACACCGGGCACCACGCCGTGGCCCTGGCGCTTTTGGAGGGCCTGGCGGATCGCCTGGACCGCAACATGGACTACCTGGAACAAAACGGCGTGCTGGCCGACAACATGCACACCGAGGACTTCGTCACATTGATTCTGGAAGCGGCCACCCTGGGCGTGCCCTTGACCTCCCGGGAGATCCGCTGGGTGCACCAGCAGATCGCCCTGGCGGCCCAGGATTATCTGTCCTCGCGATGGCACAACCACTTCTACGTCTTCGACGCCGCGGTCCCCGACGGCGACTACCACTACAAGCCCCACAACAACGATATGCTGGTGAACGACTTCGGCCTGCCGTTGGGAACCTGCGCTTCCGAATGGCGCAACCCCGCCTCCCGCCCGCTCTTGGACTGCGACCGCGTTCTCGACTGGCGCTAGAAGATCTCCAGACCCATCTGAGTGAAATAGGAATACAACAGAAAGATCAATCCTCCGTAGAGGATGAAGAGAACCGTCCACATGAGCACCCGCACCACGCCGGAGGATTTCTCCTTGGGGGCTTTGGGCTTCTCCGGCGGGGGCCGCAGGATGGCTGTCTCGTCCAGGGACTTGGCCGATGGTATCTCGCCGCGGGTGGGGGCCTCGCTGCCGGGGGGATTCTCCGGCTCAGGATCCTGAGCCGGAGGTCCAGGGGCCGGAGTCAGGTCGGTTTGGGCCATGTCGGCGGCGGTCTGCTCGGACTCGGCGGTCTCGACCTGGGAAACAGCGTCGGGAAGCGCCTTGGGTTCGGATGACTCCTTCTTGATGGCCTCCAGCTCCTCGATGCTCACCCGCACGGTGCGCTCCGAGGCGACCTTGACCGGGCTCTTTTTCTGGCCGGGCTCGGTGGGGGCCGCGTCGGGGCGCAGGTCCTCGGCCAGCTTGAACTCCTCGGCCAACGCCTGGCGCTCGGTCTCGATGGAGGCCTTGAACAGCTCGCCCATGAACTCGGCCAGCCACTGGCGGGAAAGCTGCAGGCGGTGCTCCTCGAGGTACTCGGTGAGCGCGTCGCGGAACTCATCGGCGGTGGCAAAGCGCTGGTCGCGGTCGATGGCTAGCGCCTTCAGCAGTATGGCGTCCAGCTCCTTGGGGATGGCCGGGTTGAGCTTGCGGGCCTTCTGGTAGTCGGCCCTGCGCACCCGCTCGAGCAGCTTGACGCCGCTGGTGCCGCCGTACATCTCTCTCAACGTCAGCATCTCGTACAGGCAGATGCCCGCGGAGAAGATGTCGGTGCGCTGGTCCACCGTCTCGCCCCGGGCCTGCTCGGGGGACATGTACTTGTACTTGCCCTTGACGATCCCGCCCATGGTCTGGATGGTGGTCTGGGTCGCCTTGGCGATGCCGAAGTCGGCGATCTTCACCTCGCCCTCGTAGGAGACGATGATGTTGGCCGGGGACATGTCCCGGTGGATGATGTTCAGGTGGGTGCCCAGGGCGTCGGTCTGGCGGTGGGCCTGGTCCAGGCCGTGCAACACCTCCAGCAGGATGGTGCAGGCCAGCTCGATCACCGCCGAGGGGCCCCGCTCCTTCATGGCCCGCAGGATGTCCAAGAGGTTCTTGCCGTGGACGTACTCCATGCAGTGGTAGAGCGCATTCTCGATGCGGCCGAAGTCGAAGATCTGAACGATGTTGGGATGGCTGAGGTTGGAGACGATCTTGGCCTCGTTGATGAACATGTCGATGAAGTGGTAGTCGCGGCACAGCTCGGGCCGGATGCGCTTGATGGCCACCAGCTTCATGAACCCCTCGGCCCCGTAGGACATGGCCCTGAAGATCTCGGCCATGCCGCCCTTGGCTATGCGCTTGAGCAGCACATAGCGGCCGAACACCGGCTGGTAGATCATCTTGGTGGGCATTTAGTGTCCCATGGTGGCCTTCAAAACGAAGACGCCACCCAGAAGAACCGCCATTACGTAAACCAGAACCGAGACTTCCCTGCCCTTGCCGGAGCATAATTTTAGCAGCGGGTAGGCAATGAAGCCAAGCGCCAGACCGTCGGCGATCGAGTAGGTCAGCGGCATGCCTAATATGATCAAAAACGCCGGAATGGCCTCGGAGGGCTCGTCCCAGGGGATATGCTTGACCGCCTTGACCATCATCGACCCCACCAGGATCATCACCGGCGCGGTCACCGGGTGCAGGAACACACCCTCGGCCACCTCGACGCCGCCGCCGACCATCTGCACCAGTGGGTAGAAGAACAAGGCCAGCAGGAACAAGATCCCGCAGACCACCGAAGCCAGGCCGGTCCGGGCCCCGGCGGACACCCCGGCGGCCGACTCGATGTATGACGACACCGTCGAGGTACCCAGCATGGCCCCGGCGGTGGTGCCCACCGCGTCGGACAACAGCGCCCGCCCCACCCTTTCCAGCTTGCCTGCCCTCATCAGGCCGGCCTGCTGGCCCACACCCACCAGGGTGCCGATAGTGTCGAAGAGCACCATGAAAAGGAAGATCACCACCACCGGGATCATGGCCACGTCCAAAAGGCCGCGAAGGTCCATCTGCAGAAACACCGGGCTGATGTCCGGAGGCAGGTCCACCACTCCGTGGTAGCTGGTCAGTTCGAAGGGCAACCCCACTAAGGTGGTGACTATCAGACCGATGAGTATGGCACCCTTGACCTTGAGGGTCATCAATACAGAGATCAGCACCAGGCCCAAGAGGGTCAGAAGCGCCGGACCCGATGACAGGTCGCCCAGCTTGACCATGGAGCCCTTGGCGGCCACCACCAGCCCGCCCTGCTGCATCCCGATGAAGGCGATGAACACGCCGATGCCGGCGGGGATGGCGAATTTGAGCGAAAGCGGGATGGCGTCGAAGATGGCCTCGCGCAGCCTAAACAGCGACATGACCAGAAACAGCACCCCGGAGACGAACACCGCCGCCAGGGCCGCCTGCCAGGAGACCGCCGCGCCGGTGACCACGCCCAGGACCACGGTGAGAAAGAAGAAATTCTCGCCCATGCAGGGGGCCAGGGCCACCGGGTAGTTGGCCCCGAAGGCCATGACGAAGGTGGCCAGCGCCGAGGCCAGGCAGGTGGCCACCATCACCGCGCCGAAGTCCATGCCCGCCTGCGAAAGCACCCCCGGCTGGACGAAGATGATGTAGGACATGGTCAGAAACGTCACCACGCCCCCGCGCAACTCCGCGCGCACGCTGGTCTGGTTCTCTTGTAGCTTGAACAGGCGCTGGAGCAACGCGCTCACGAACCCTCCCCGGACTCCATCATTCCCTCGATCTGCTCGATCAGGAATTTCACTTTCTCAAAAAGCACCCAATCGGAGTGCTCGGCCTGAAGTTTTGAGAGGATCTCCTCGGCCCGCTTGATCAGATCCTCGTTGGGCGTCCGGTTGAACTGCGCCAAGAGCGAAACCGCTTCCAGGTACTTGCGGTACAGGGCGGGCTTTTTGGCGCCGGCCTTGACCTCCTCGATGCCCTCGCGCGCCTGCAGCGCCAGCTCCTGGTCGTCGGGCTGTGCGTCCAGGAAGCGCTGGTAGCAGCCCTGGGACTCCTCGAAGTTGTTCAAGTGCCGATAGGTGTCGGCCAAAATAAGCAGACACAGCCCGTAGAACTTCTCCAGCTGGTAGCGCCCGCGGTAGTACTCGCACTTCTCCAACGCCAGCAGGTAGCCGGCGCGCTCGCCGGTGGCGTGGGCCTCCTTGGCCTGCAGGTAGCAGGCGGTGTGGCTGTCGCAGGGCGGCGGCTTATCGGGGTCGAAGACCGGCCGCTGCACCACTTCAACTTCGGGTTCTTCCGGCTTGGGAGGAGGAACTTCATCCTTAGGTGGAGGCTTTAATTGCTTGTCGGGCTTGACCTCTTCGCCGGAGGGACATCCGGAAATCAACGCGGCGAACAGGAGTATAACCGGGAGCCTGCGGATCATTTGGCGTTCCCCCTGCGGTCCAGGTAGGAGCCGATGGGCTCGGCGAAGCTCAACCCAAGCCAGGAACCCTCCTTGGACAGGTTGAAGCGCAGCACTCCGATCACCTTTCCCTCCCGATCGATCAACGGCCCGCCGCTGCAGCCGTCGGCCACGAAGGCGTCGGTGAGCAGCAGATCCTTAACCGGCCGTCCCTCGTACACTATCTTGCGCCCGCTCCCGGCCACGTGCCCCGCGCTGATGGCCGGTTGCTTGTCCCGGAATATGTCCACGTAGGGGAACCCCACGGCGTAGACCGTCTCGCCCAGCCCGGGCTTTCTGGAGCTCAATATGAGCGGCTTGGTCTTTCCGGCGTCCACCAGCAGGGTGGCCAGGTCCACCTCGCGGTAGACCGGCCCCAGCCGGGCCTGCAGCGGGCGCCCGGCCACGTATACGGTCAGCTTGCGGGGATCGTCCACCGCGGCCAGCACGTGGGCGGAGGTGAGGATCTTGCCGCGTTGACTAATAAAAAAGCCGGTGCCGTACTCGAAGCTCTCCTCCACCTTCCCCCGGCTGACCTTCTCGGCCACCTTGACCTTGATCTGCACGATGGAGTCGAACACCCCGGCCAGGTCCAGCGGGCTCTGCCTCTCGACCTCCTCGGTCTCGACCACCCGGACCGGCTCCGGACACTTGCAGGGAGGCGGTGTGGACGCGCAGGCCGAAAGAAAAACACTCAGAATTATTGCCAGGTTTTTCACCGCCGACACCTCCGGGAGATCCGGCCGTATCCTATCAGAGCGATTTCCGGGCAAGCAAGGGATGAAATATGGCAGGAATCCGGGAATGTGTTAGAATGCTCCTATACACGGGAGGTTGACATGAAACGCGCCGGGATAGCTATCGCCATTTGTTTCCTTTCGGCAATCGCCATCGCCTTGTGGACGCCTTCCTGCAGCGAGGACAAGCCCGAAGGCGGCATCGAGAACTGCGCCGACCGGATGGACAACGACGGGGACGGCAAGGTCGACTGCGTGGACGAGGACTGCAAGGACAACGAGGTCTGCCAGAACAATCCCGAGTTCTGCTCCGACGGCCTGGACAACGACGGAGACGGCGACGTTGACTGCGTGGACGCCGACTGCGCCAACAACCCCGTCTGCTCGGAGAACTGCACCAACGGGGTCGACGACAACGGAGACGGCCGGGTTGACTGCGACGACCCCGAGTGCAAGGGCGTCCATCCGGACTGCGGCGAGATCTGCGGCAACGGGGTGGACGACGACGGGGACGGAAAGGTCGACTGTCTGGACGAGGACTGCTTCGACGTGATCCCCCCCTGCGGCGGCGGGGTGGGCCCCGACGGCACCATCTGCAGCTATGGCGGGGAGGAGCCCCATGTGTGCGAGTGCGCCGACGGTGAGGACAACGACGCCGACGGCCGGATCGACTCGGACGACATCCACTGCTTCGGCCCCTTCGACGACGACGAGTCCAGCTACGCCACCGGCATCCCCGGCGACAACATGGGTTCCAAGGCCGACAAGGAGTGCGCCTTCGACGGCGACAGCGGCACCGGCAACGACGGCTTGTGCTGCAACCCTGAGGACCCCTCTCAGAACGTCACCCCCAACGGCTGCGACGACCGGGGCTGCTGCGAGATCGACGTCAACGGCAACGGCTCGGGCGAGCACGTCTACGTCCGCGACGACTGCGTCTTCGCCCCCGAGTGCGGGCAGGAGGGCACCCACGGCTGCCCCTGCACCACCGTGGCGGACTGCGACGCCGGCCAGTTCTGCGTACCCGACAACGACGTGGGCCCCAACTTCTGCTCAAGCTGCGAGTCCTGCGAGCCCAACACCCCCTGTGAGAACCCCTGCGAGTGCGGCGAGCAGTGCTACGGCGGCTTCGAGCAGCCCCCCGAGGAGTGCGGAGGCGAGCCCCAGCCGGACGGCGGCGGCGGCGAGGACGGCGGCACCGCTTCCAACTGCCCCGCCGGCGTCACCGAGTGCTCCTCGGACGCCGACTGCGACATGAACGCCAACGAGCGCTGCTCCAACGGCTGCTGCTACCAGCAATGCCCCGACGGGGTGGTCCCCTGCGAGACCTCCGCAGACTGCCCAACCGACACGGCCTACTACTGCATCACCGGCTGTTGCATCGAGATACCCAACTAGGGTAACAATTAAACATGGCCGATCCGGATCGCCTTTTGAAGATCAAGGAGAAGACCGAGCAACTGGAAGAGCAGCTGGCGCGATCCGAGCGGATGCTTGACGAAATCCGCGGCAGGCTTAAAGGACCCAAAGCCGACCCGGGCTCAGACGGACAGGTGGCCAAGCTGCAGAAGGATCTCGAGGATCAGCGCCTGGAGTTCGAGGCGCTGATCGGCCGGCTGAACGAGGAGCTGCGGGCGGTCTCGGAGGAGCGCGATGAGCTGGCCGGCCGCCTGGAGAGCGCCGCCGCCTTCGACGACGAACCCACCGACACCCACTCCCTGAATGATTTGAATAAAAAGGAAGGTTAATTCTCTAGCTCGTTCTTGAGCGCCTCGACGGTGGACTGGACCCGGGAGGACAGCGCCACCATGCGCTCCTGCAGCCTCTCGATCTCCGACTCGCGCTCCACAAGCATCTGCTCCCATCTCTCCAGCTCGGCGCGCGCCGCGTCTATCTCGTACTTCTTCACGGTGAGCGCGTCGGCCTGGGAGGCCAGCTCCTTCTCGCGCTCGCGAAGCATTTTCTCCCGCTTGAGATACTCCTGCTCGTCCACCGACAGCTTTTCCCGGTCTTCGCGGACGCTCTTCTGGCCCTCCTGCAAATCCTGCAACTGCTCCTCAACCTGGCTTCTCTGCTCCCCCAGCTTCCGGCTCTCGCCCTGCTGCTCGCCCCTCAACGCAATGATCTCAGCCCGCTCCTGCTCCAGCTTCCCGCGCTGCTTCTCAACGTCGGCAACCAGCAGGCTGACCTCCTGCTCCTGCCATTCCTTCTCCACCTTCTCTTTCTTCAGCGCCTCCCGTTCGGCTTTCAGCTCTTCTTCGCGGCGTGACAGATCCGCCACCAACTCCCGGGAGCTCTCCAGCTGCTGTTCCACCGACCCTTCCAGCTCGCCGATCTCGCTGCGGCGGGCCTCAAGCTCCTCTTTTTGCTCCTGCAGCTGGCGGGCAAAGGCGTTCAACTCCTCCCCCCGCCTGGCCTGCTCCACTTCGTTCTCCTCCACATGGGCCCGCTTTTCCTCCAGGTTCTCCCAGTCCTCGGCCAGCCCCTCCTGATCGTTGGCCAGCCTTTCCCACTGCTTCTCCAACTCCTCTTGCTGCGCCTCCAGGCGGCCGGCCAACTCGACCAGCTCGGCGTCGCGAGCCTCGATCTCCTGCTGCCGCTTTTTGAGATTCTCCGCCATGTTGATCAGCTTGTCCTTGGATTCGTGATGCTGGGCCTGCTTGGCCTCCAAATCCTGCCGGGCCTTCTCGACTTCACCCCGTTCCTTCTCCAACCGCCGGCTCTCTTCGTCGAGCTTTTCCCCGGTTTCGTTCAGCTCCTGCTCCTGTCCTTCGACGTTCGTTTTCCGCCCTTCCAGCTCCCGTTCCCGCCCATCCAGGTTCGCCGCCCACTGGCTCAACTCCTGCTCCCGGTCTTCGACGCCCGTCTTCTTCCTCTGAAACTCCTGTTCCCGCTCCTGGATATCCGCTTCTTGTTGATCAAGCTTTTGCCTCTGCTCTTCGACGTCCGCTCTTTCCCGGTCCAGCTCACCGGCGCGCTTCTCCAGCTCCTCTTCGCGTTTGTTGAGCTCCGCCTCCCAGCCTTCCCGGTCCTGCGCCTGCTCCTCCATCCGCAGCCGGGCCCGCTCCACCGCCGACAGGTCCTCCTCCAGGCTCGCCTTGGCCTTCTCCAGCCGCCGGGCCTCTTCGGCTACCCTCTCCTGCTCCTCATGAAGCGCTTCCTCGCGCGAGGTCAGCTCCTGCTCCCGCTTCTCCGCTTCCTCCCGCGCCCGGGTGAACGTCTGGCGCATCTGGGCAAAACGCTCCTGCTCCGCGGCGCTCTCCCGCTCCCTGCCCTCCAGCTCCCGCTCGCGATTTGAGATACCGGCCTCACGCTCTTTTTGACTCTTCTCCCTCTCCTCCAACGAGCCTTGGGCGGCTTCGATCTCCGCCCGCCGTTGGTCCAGCGACTGCCCCTCCTCCTGAATCCGGCCCTGCAACCCGGCCAACTCCTGCTCCCGGTTCTCCAGCTCCTGCAGCTTCTGCCCGACTGCCGCCTGCTCTTCGGCCAGCCTGGACCGCTCGGCCTCGAACTGTTTCCGCTCTGCGGCCAGCTTCACGCGGTCTTCTTCAGTCTGCCGGCTCAGTTCCTCCGCCCCCTGGTGGGTCGACTCGTATTCCTGCTTCTCGGCCTCGAACTGCTCCATCTCCCGGTCCAGCTTATCGCGCAGTTCCTGCAGCACCTGCTCACGCTCCTCGAAGGCCCGCAGCTTGTCCTCCAAGACCCGCCGGGCCTCGGCCTCCTCCTCGCGGTGATGCCGCTCGGCCTGCTCGCGGGCGCTCTTGAACCGGTCCAGCGCCTGCCGGCAGTATTCGCTCCCCCGCTCGAACTTCTCGTCCTCCACCACGGAAGCGGCGATGCCGAACAGATCCAGCGCCTCTTTGTAGAAGCTCTCGTCGTCCCCCACCACCGCCTTCTCCAACAGCAGCCCGGCCAGCAGCCCGTGGACCTCCGACGCCCGGCTGTCAATCTCCAGCACGTCGCGCAGCAGCTCCTCGGCCTTGATTAAATCTTGCCGCTCGGCGGCGATCTCGGCCAGCTCCACCAGGTAGCGGGCGTTCTTGGGATTGGCCTGCAGCCGCTCGCTGGCTGTGGTCTCCAGTGTGGACAGCACGTAGTCGGCGATCTTCTCGACCACCTCCTCCTGCCCCCTCCGGGAAAACGAAATCCCCAACCCGTCCTCGCGCCCCTTGCCCTCCCCGGACTCCTCGATCCGGGTGACCTTGCCGCGCACCACCAAAGGCTCCCGCCCGCGCTCCAGGGTGATGGCCAGATCCAGCTCGCTTCCCACCGGCACCTTCAAGGACGTCCGCAAAAAGGCCCCCCGCGCCCCCATGTCCCGGGTGAATCCGAACACCGGCTTCTCCTCGAACTCGAAGTCGATCCGCTTACTGACCTTCAGCCGCTTGTACTTCCGCCGCGATCTCCGCTTGCGCCGCTCGCCGCCCGCACGCCGGTCTCTGTCGGTGGTCTCATCCATCTTTTGTACCGAGGCGTTACCATAGCCATACGGTGAACTTTCGTCAATCGGCAGATAAAAGCCCAATCCGTGTCGGAAACGCTGAGAAAAAGAGGGAGGTTGGCTAAGTGAGCGGCTTTAGATCATCCAGGATACGCGAGATGGCCATGGCTTCGATGGTCTTATCCAGCGGAAACGTATGCTCACCGGCATGGATTACGGTCAGTTTGTCGAGTTTGAGATCCTCCATGGCGATTCGCATGGAACGGGTCGAGGACGGTGAATCGGTGTACTTGAACTCGAAGCCCAGCCTCCGGTTGCCGCGGGTCACCAGCAAGTCAAGCTCGGCCCCCGCATGGGTCGCCCAGAAAAAGCATTCTTCCGGCCGGGCTCCGAGATGATTCACAACCTGCATGAGGGCGAATCCTTCCCAGGAAGCGCCCAGCTTCGGGTGGGCCTGCACGTCCCGCTTGACCCCCAGTCCAAGCAGGCTGTGGAGTATCCCGCTGTCGGCAATATAGATCTTGGGTGCTTTTACCTGCCGCTTCTTGATGTTCTCGTGATAGGGAAGCAGCATTTGAACAACGAACGTGGCATTCAACAAGTCGAGGTACCGCCTCACCGTAGTATCCGCCACCCCGAAGGAGCGAGCGAAATCCGAGGCATTCCAAACTTGTCCGTGGTAGTGCGCCAACATCGACCAGAACCGCCGCAGCGTCGCCGATGAGATCGTGACGCCGAGCTGCGGAATATCCCGCTCGAGGAACGTACGGATGAAATGCATCCGCCACTCGGCACTTTCCTTCTGCGTAGGGGCCAAAAACGAACGAGGGAAGCTGCCCCGTATCCACAGTTTCCCGAGCTGCCGCGCACCCACTTCATCCAGGGCGAATCCACTCAATTCATGAAAGGCAATTCGCCCGGCCAGCGTCTCGGAAGTCTGCCTGAGCAGTTCCGGCGAGGCGCTTCCCAGGACAAGAAACCTGGCCGGAGCTCTCGGTCGGTCCACCAGAACGCGAAGAGTCGCGAACAGATCCGGCTTCCTCTGAATCTCATCGATGACCACCAGCCCGCGCAGTTCCTTCAACACCAGCATCGGCTCGGACAGCCGCGCCAAGTCTTGCGGATCCTCCAGGTCGAACACCTCCGCCCCCCCCGGCAGGGACTTGACCAATTGCCGGGCCAGGGTGGTCTTGCCCACCTGGCGCGCGCCCAGAATCGCCACCACCCGATTCCGCCGCAGTAACATCCGAACACGCTCCCGATGCCGGGCCCTCTCTATCATGATATGAATATACCTTGAAAATTCTGCGGCGTCAACAGAGCTTTCAAGGAACATATAATGGGGCCGCATGGGGCGTCAGCCCGACCAAATCGACACAACAAGTTAATCTGGTCAGAAAAAAAGAGGGACGAAGACACCTGCACCAGAAATAGCTGGCCTGGACTTTTATGGCGGCTTTTCCTGAAAAGTCTTAACTTTTCGGGAATAGCGGGCAGAATAGTCATATGGACCGTTTTCAAAAAGACCGCATCCTCAATGACTTGGGAAAAAAGATTGTGCTTCTGTCCGGACCGCGGCAGGTGGGCAAGACCACGCTTTCCAAGATGCTCACCGACAGCTACGACTATTTGAACTACGACTATCCCGAGCACCGCCTGCTGATTGCCGACCGGGCCTGGGACCGGAAGAAACAGCTGGTGATCCTTGACGAGCTGCACAAGATGAAAAACTGGAAGTCCTGGCTCAAGGGGATCTACGACGTGGAGGGCATGCCGCCCGGGCTGCTGGTCACCGGCAGCGCCCGGCTGGACATGATCAGAAAGACCGGGGATTCCCTGGCGGGTCGCTACTTCCATCACCGCCTGCACCCGCTCGACGTGAAGGAGTCACGCGGAATTCTAGATCCCGATCAGGCCCTGTCGCGCCTGCTCGAGGTGGGAGGCTTCCCGGAGCCTTTCCTGAAAGGCGATCCGGTCTTCTACGGGCGCTGGCGCAGAACCCACCTGGACGTCATCCTGCGCCAGGACCTGGTCGATCTTGAATCGGTGCACAGCATCCACTCTATCGAAACGTTGATCGAACTCCTGCGACGCCGGGTCGGCGCGCCGGTCTCTTATGCCAACCTGTCCGGGGACCTCCAGTGCGACGCCAAGACCGTCAAGCGCTGGATCCTCATGCTCGAGAACCTGTACGTCCTGTTCCCGGTCCGGCCCTACAGCAAAAAGATCTCCCGCTCCCTGCTCAAGGCGCCCAAGTACTACTTTTCAGACAGCGGCCAGGTGGAAGGCGACCCGGGAGCCAAGCTCGAAAACGCGGTCGCCTGCGCCCTGCAAAAGGAGATCCACGCCCGCCAGGACCGCCTGGGGGAATCCCTGGCATTGCACTACCTGCGAACCAAGGACGGACGGGAGATAGATTTCGCCCTGACCCGCGACGGCCAGGTCACCCAAATTATCGAGGTGAAGCACAACGATCCCCAGCCCAGCCGCCACTTCAAACATTTCCGCCGCCACTTCCCCAAAGCCCGGGCGGTTCAACTGGTACAGGATCTCGACCGCGAACGAACCTACCCCGACGGCCTCGAGGTCAGAAAAGCCTCAAACTGGCTCTGTAAACTCGATTTGTCACCGCCACGATGAATCCCAATATTTCATTTGGTTGAAAAATAGTCTTGAC
>Ga0180432_10007955_pt1 | contig 13346 bp, 3 predicted proteins | sample SS_ome_10_FD_132414 | JGI IMG/M metagenome (GOLD analysis project Ga0180432, IMG submission 132414) | Hypersaline lake sediment archaeal communities from the Salton Sea, California, USA - SS_1_MS_2 metaG | ecosystem: Environmental > Aquatic > Non-marine Saline and Alkaline > Hypersaline >...
TCCGGGGGCGGCGGGTCCGACCCGACCTACTCGAAGCTGGCCGGCAGCGACGACTACCCCGACATCTTCGTCGGCCGCTTCTCCGCCGAGAGCCCCGAGCACGTGGACACCCAGGTGCTGCGGACGATCCGCTATGAGCGGGATGCCGACGACCACGATGGCTGGGCGCAGTACGGTACCGGGATCGCCTCCGATCAGGGCGAAGGCATCGGGCACTATGGGGAATCGGACATCACGCACGAGAATCTGATCCGCGATGATCTTCTCGCCTATGGCTACGTTGGGGTCGATCAGATCTACGACCCCGGCGCCACCGCCGGCGAAGTGGCCACGGCGGTCAACGCCGGGCGTGGGATCATCAACTACACCGGGCATGGCAGCACCACGGCCTGGGGCACGACCGGCTTCAGCAGCTCGCACGTGAACAGCCTGACCAATGACAACATGCTCCCCTTCATCTGCAGCGTGGCGTGCGTCAACGGCAACTTCACCAGCTCGACCTGCTTCGGGGAAGCCTGGCTGCGGGCCACCAACGGCGGAGAGCCGACGGGGGCGATCGCGACCTACATGTCCTCGATCAACCAGTCTTGGGCCCCGCCCATGGATGCGCAGGACGAGGCGGTCGATCTCATGATCGCCGAGGAGATGTTCACGATCGGCGGCCTCTGGTACAACGGCTCCTGTCACATGATCGACCGGAATGGTGCTGGCGGATCGAGCATGTTCCTCACCTGGCACATCTTCGGTGACCCGTCCGTCATGGTCCGCACGAAGGCGCCGACCACGATGACGGTCAACCACCCGGGCACCCTCATCCTGGGGCAGGGCGACTACACGGTGAGCATTCCCGGCCACGGGGGCGCGCTGTGCGCGCTCTATGCCGACGGCACGATCTACGGCAGCGCCGTCACCGACGCCGCGGGCACCGCGGTCATCACGATGGATCCGGCCCCGGAAGAGCCGATGAATCTCCTGCTCACCGTCACCGCCTACAACAGCGTCACCTACCAAGGGACGGTCGAGGTCGTGCCCGCTGAGGGCCCCTATCTCCTGATCGGTGAGGTGACCTACATCGAGGATGCCGGCGACGGCATCATCAACGCCGGTGAGTCGGTGAGCATGCGAATGAAGCTGCGAAACGTGGGGGTCGAGGATGCGATCGACATCAGCGCCCGGATCACCGACAGCATCGAGGATGTAACCCTCACCGTCGATACCCAGACCTTCCCCAACATCCCGGCGGGCGGCGAAGCTTGGAGCAACGGCTACTTCGAGTTCGAGGTCGCCCCGCAGTGCCCCGATCAGACGACGTGCACGCTGCCGATCGCGATCCAGGGCGGGGAGCGCCTCGACTGGGACTCGGACGTCACGTTCATGATCCACGCCCCGGCGATCTCGGTTTCCTCCGTCGACATCGACGACACCGTCGGCGGAGACGGCAACCTGCGCCTCGATCCGGGCGAGTCGGCCACGGTGGCGATCACCCTGCTCAATGCCGGCAGCGGCGCCCTTGATGAGATCGGCGCCCTGTTCACCTGCAGTCATCCCATGATCACCGTCACTCAAGGATCGGCCACGCACGAGGGGTTGGGTCAAGATGAGAGCGGAGTGCTGCAGCCGGTCTTCGAAATCTCGATCGACCCGCTCTTCCCCGCCTACGAGGGCGATTTCGACCTCGCTGTCACCGGATCCTACGAGTACGACCAGACCTTCGAGCTCCGCATCCCGATCGGCGGCTTCTACGAGACGGTCGAGAGCGGCTCGCCCGATTGGACACACTACTTCGTCACCGACGGCTTCACCGACCAGTGGCACATCTCGACCCAGCGCAACCACAGCCCCAATGGCGCCAGCAGCTGGAAATGCGGCGATCAGGGCGCCGGGGATTACGCCAGCCTGCTCGACGCCGCCTTGGAGACTCCCGCGGTCGAGGTGTCCGAAGGTGCGGAGGTGGTCTTCTGGATGTGGATCGACGCCGAGGAGAGCGGCGCCTACCCGGGGCGGGCCTACGACGGCGGTCTGGTGGAGATGTCGGTCGACGGCGGCCCCTTCACGCAGATCACGCCCGAGGGTGGCTACACGCACACGATCCGCACCGGCAGCACCCCGGGGCCGTTCCCCGAGGACACGCCGGTCTTCTCCGGCAGCGCCGACTGGCAACAGGTCAGGTTCAATCTGGGAGATACCGCCGGCAACGTCGCCCTCCGCTTCCGCTTCGGTACTGACGGCGCCGACACGCGGGAGGGCTGGTTCATCGACGATATCGAGATCATTGGCTTGGTCGCGCTCGCGGGCGTCGATGACGAGCCGCGCGCATCTCTCCACCTGAGTCTCGAGCCGAGTCGCCCCAATCCGACAGCCGGCGCGAGCGCGCTGAGCTTCGCGCTGCCGCAGGCCGGCCGCGCCTCACTCGAGGTGTTCGACGCCAACGGGCGTCTGGTCCGGACCCTGGTCGACGGTCAGCTCGATGCCGGTGCGCACCACACCGAATGGCGCGGCACCGACAATGCGGGACGGCCGGTGGCGAGCGGTCTCTATTACTTCCGGCTGAGCACGCCCGAGGGCGCGCGTCGCCGGACGGTGGTCGTATTGCGGTAAGTGAATCGAACGAAGCGCACAGAGAAGACCCGCGCCGGATGCCCCCCGTCCGGTGCGGGTCTTCCCGCGAGTCAGGGACGGCTGGCGCTCGGTCTGGCCCTACTCGCCCTCCTCATTCGCGCGGTCTACCTGCTGGAGAGCGGAGACAATCCGTTCCGGCTTCATCTCGACCTCGACCCCGAGATCTATGATCAATGGGCCCGTTCGATCCTCGGCGGGACCCCCTTTGGACCCGGGCCGTTCCGCCAAGCCCCTCTCTATCCCTACTTCCTCGCACTCATCTACGCCGTCTTTGGCGCCCATACGGGGCCGGTGCTTTGGGTGCAGGCCGTGCTGGGCGCCGCGACGACCTATCTGGGTGCGCGCGTCGCGGGACGGTACTGGGGACGGGCCGGTCTTCTCGCCACGGGACTGATGCTGGCGCTCTACAAGCCGGCCATCTTCTACACCGGCGTGCTGCTGGTGCCCGTTCTGGCCTCCCTGCTCCTCGCTGGCGCTCTCCACGCGGCACCGCGTCGCGGTCTGGTGGCCGGCCTGCTGGTCGGCGCGGCCACCTTGGCCCATCCGGTCATGCTGCCTGCCGGGTTGGTCGCCACCACCGGAATGGTGCTCCATGACGCCCGCGATTCACGCTCCCGGCCACGGCGCCTGGTCCCGCTGCTGCTCGGGGTCGTGTTGGGGATCCTCCCGGCAACGATCCACAACCTCGCCGTGAGCGGCCGCCTGGTGCCGATCTCGGTCAACGCCGGCATCAATCTGTACATCGGCAACGGACCGAATGCGAACGGCTTCTACAACGCGCCGTATGGGTTCCGAGCCGAGGCCGATCAGCTGGGCATCGGCGAGGCCTCGCGTCTCGCCGGCCGGCCGCTGAACGAGGTAGAGGCCTCTCGCTTCTGGACGCGGAAGGCCGTTCACGCGGTGAGCGAAGACCCCGGCCGCGTGGTGCGTCTCTACTTCCGGAAGCTCCTCTTCACGCTCTCCGCCTACGAAACGCCGCAGGTGGAATCGCTCGACTTCGAGAAGCGGTATTCGGCGCTCATGCGCCTCCCCGTCCTCCCGAATTGGATCGCCCTCCTGGCCCTGGCGGGAGGTGCGATCATCCTCCGCCGGCGCGATCCGATCCCCCGCGTCTTGGCCGGCGGAGTGCTCGCCACCGCGCTTCTCATTGCGATCTTCTTCGCCACCGGACGATTTCGTTTGCCGATGCACGTGCTCCTGGCGCTGGCCGGGGGAGCGGGGATCGCCAGCATTCCCCGGAGCCGCTCGCGCCTGCTTCCGGCGGCCGCGGCGGCGGTGGCGATCCTCGTCCTCTTCGCCCCCAATTGGCTCCGGGTCGCCCGAGATCTCACCCACGGTCAGCAGCTCTACCGTCTCGGCGTGATCGCCGAGGGGGAGGGCCGGGCCGAGGAGGCAAGGCGGCTCTATACCGAGGCGCTCGCGATCGACCCCCACGTAGCCCGGGCGGCGATCAATCTCGGTATCATGGAGGCGCGCCAGCGTGATCTCGAATCCGCCGAGCGGCTTCTCGAGAGGGGGGTCGCGCTCGACCCGAGGAGCGCGCGCGGACTCCTCGCCCTGGGTCAGATCCATCAGATCCGGAACAACCTGGAGGCGGCGTGCGACCTCTACCGGCGGGCCTGGGAAGCCGACTCCAGCTTCACCCCGAGCCTGGAATCGCTCGCCACCGGTCGGTACCTCCAGGGGCGCCTACCGGAGGCGGAAGCGCATGCGATGCGTCTCCTACGGCTTCGGGGGCAAGGGGCGCCGGGCACGTCTCGGTGCGCCTTCTTTCTCTCACGCTTGGGGGAACGACGCCGCAACGGGTGGCCGCCTTGGACCTCACGCGCGCGGGCGGAGGGCGACCTCGCCTTCTCGGTCGGGAAGCTTCCGGAGGCGGTGCGATGGTACCGGCGTGCGGTGGAGATCGATCCCGGAGATCTCGCCGCGCTCCTCGAGCTCGCCCGGCTGGCCGCCATGCACCGCGATGAAGAAGCCGGCGGCACCTGGAGGCAACGATTCTTGGATCAGGGGGGCGAGTCGGAGATCATCGAGCAGCTCTCACCCTGAGCCGTCTTGAGCTTTCTATCCAACCCATGGTATGATTGTAACTTGTATGAGTTTATCGGGGACACCCTCACCACTTTAATGGAGGACGACAATGATGTACCCCCCCTCTGTGCGGTGGTCATCGGTCGGCGCACTCGCGCTCACCCTGCTCATCACCACATCGGCCACGGCGGGCTGGCTGCCCCTGGACGGCGGCGTCAGTGAGCGCCCGCCCGAGATCACGATCGTCTCGGAAACGGCCGACCAACTCCAACTGAGCATCCTGATCCCGGGCATGACGGCGCATGATCGCGCTACTCCCACCGGTGCAGAGAGTTGGCTCGAGATTCCAGGCCACGGCCACACCATGATCGAGGGCGCCCCGGCGGTGCCGGTGGTCCGGCTGCTGGCTGAAGTGCCCCTGGGCGCGTCGGTGGAAGCCCAGGCCACGGCGGGGGGCAGCGTCTCCTACGCCATGGGGGAAGGGATCCTTCGTGACCGCCTCTTCCCCATGCAGCCGCCGCAACCGAAGAGCCGGCCGCGGGAGGACCTGAGCAGCTTCGTGCGCGATGCGGACGCCTATGCCCAGTCGGGGACCTACCCCGCCGGCTTGGTGGAGGTCGAGGAAGCGGGCATCGTCCGCGGCCGGCGCCTGGTACTGGTCGAGATCCATCCCGTTGCTTACGATGCGGCGGCCGGGATGCTGACCGCCATGGAACAGGTGGACGTGACGCTTCACCTGCCGGGTAGCGACATGGAAGCCACGTGGGCCGCCGCCGCGCGTGGATACTCGGCACCCTTCGAGGCCCTGTTGGAGCAGATCACGGTCAACCATCGCAACGTGATGGACGGAGACCGGGAGATTCTGCCCCTCCCGCTCGGGGTGCTCATCATCACGCCCGACGTGTTCGAAGCTCAGCTCGAGCCGCTCGTCGAATGGAAGAAGCTGAAGGGCTACCACCCCTACGTGGCAACGCTCTCCGAAACCGGAAGCACCAAGGAACAGATTACCGCCTACATCGAAAACGCCTACACCAACTGGGAGCTCCCCCCGACTTGGGTGCTCCTGATCGGTGATACGAACCTCATCCCCTGCTACACGGGCTATTCCTGCCATACGGCGAGCGACCTCTACTTCGGCGCCATCGAGGGCGCCGACTACTTCCCCGACATCTATCCCGGCCGCTTGCCCGTGCGCGACGCCACCCAACTCGAGTACGCGGTGGAAAAGCTCGTCGACTACGAGAAGATCCAACTCGCCAACGGCGTCGACTTCATGAACCGCGCCACCTGGATCGCCTCGTCCGACCAGGGGGCGATGGCCGAGGACACCCACAACTACGTCATCGAGCACTACTTCCCCGAAGAAATGGAACACACCAAGATCTACGAGCGGCTGGGGGGATCGAGCCAGGACATTCGGGACGCCCTGGCCGCGGGCACGGTGATCATGAACTACTCGGGTCACGGGAACGAGTCGGGCTGGGCCTGCATCCCCTTCGGCATCGGAGATGTCCGCAACGGCGGCAACGTCGACGCCTGGCCCTTCGTGATCAGCAACGCCTGCCTCACGGGCGACTACGCCGTGACCGAGTGCTTCGGTGAGAGCTGGATTCTGGATGATCAGGGCGGCATCGCACATCTCGGATGCTCGAACTCGAGCTACTGGACCGAGGATGATATCTACGAGAAGGAGCTGTGGAAGGCCTTCTGGCGGGGCGAGTGCTATGACCTGGGCCAGCTGAACGCCGAGGGGCTCTTCGGCCTCTACCAGTATCTCGGAGGCGGCGGGCGGAGCCGGTACTACTACGAGAGCTACAACATCATGGGAGATGCCGCGACCGATCTGTGGGCCACCCTGCCCGATCCGATCGCGGTCGATCACCTCGATGTCTTCCGGATGGACTGGGACGAGTTCACGGTCACCGTAACCGAGGACGGGGACCCAAGCCTCAGCGCGCTCGTCTGCCTGTACATGGAGGATGAGGTCTACGAGACCGGCTACACCGACGCATCCGGCGTGGCGGTGATCCCCGTCGATCCGGGTCCGCAGCATGTCGGCACGTTGTACGTCACGGTTACCAAACACGACCGGGAGCCTTACTTCGGCAGCGCCGCCGTGCTGCCCGCCAACGGCCCGGTGATCCTTTTCGAATCGTTCGCGGTCGATGACGATGCCGCGGGGGGCAGCCTCGGCAACGACGACGCCGGAGCCGATTGCGGAGAGACGATCGAGTTGTCGGTCGTTCTGCACAATTACGGCGTCGATCCCGCCAGCGGCGTCACCGCCACGCTGACGAGCGACGACCCCTACATCGCCATTCTCGATGGCACCGAGACGTTCGGCACCATTCCGGCCGAGACCTCGGTCGCGTGCGCGGAAGACTTCGACGTCCGCATCTCGGGAATCTGTCCCGACGGCCACGTGATCCACTGCACGCTCGATGTGACCGACGACCAGCGGCAGCTGTGGGATTGCTCCTTCGATGTCACGGTCGATGCACCCACGCTCGTCGTCTCCGGGACCCTGATCGACGACAGCGTCGGCGGCGACGGTGACGGCCGGGCCGAAGCGGGCGAGAGCTTCGCCTACCACGTCTGGCTGACCAACGCGGGAGGCGAGACCGCATCGTCGGTCGATGTGACACTCCTCTCGGGTGACCCCAACGTCACCGTCCTGCAGGAGGGTGCCGGCATCGGCTCCCTCGCCCCGGGCCAACAGGTGGAGCTCAGTCCCGCCTTCGAGCTGTCGGTCGAGGCCGGCTCCGCGCAGTTCGGCGAATACCCCCTCTACTTCCAGGCGCTCGCCGAATGGGGTTATCGCGAGGACCTGACGGATGATCTCGTGGTCGGCGGGTTCGCCGATGACGTCGAGGCGGGTGAGGGCAGCTGGTCCCATCATGCCGAGACGAACGGCTTCGTCGACCAGTGGCACCGATCCTCGCAGCGCAATCACTCGGACGGCGGCAGCTGGGCTTGGAAGCAGGGCGCAACCACCGCGGGCGGCTACGCGGGCTATTGCGATGGATGCCTCGAAAGCGATGTTCTCCCGCTCGACGAGGGGGGAACGATCTTCCGCTTCTGGCACTGGATGGATGCCGAGATCCACGCCTCCTTCGACGGTTTCTGCTGGGACGGCGGGATCATCGAGCTCTCCATCAACGGCGGCGCCTGGGAGCAGGTCACGCCGGAACCCGCGTACACCCACCAGATCATCAACAGCTCCGACATGGGTCCTTTCCCCGGGAATACCTGGGTCTACTCGGGCTCGTTCGATTGGACCGAGGCGCAGATCGAGCTGACCGGGCTGTCCGGCACCGCGCAGTTCCGATTGCGCTTCGGTTCGAACAGCGACGGAACCGCCGAGGGTTGGTTCGTCGACGACCTGCAGTACAGCGGGCCTCCCGTTCTGCAGGATGCGGAGCGCGACTGGCATGCGGTCGCCCTCCATCCCGTGTTGTCGCAGAACGCACCCAACCCCTTCGCCCGCGGCACGGTGGTCGCCTTCCAGCTGCCCCGCTCCCAAGCGGTCAAGCTCGAGGTCTACGACACGGCGGGGCGCCTGATCCGCACGCTCGCCGATGGTCTCCACGAACCGGGCGCGCATCGCCTGGGTTGGGACGGGCAGAGCAACCGTGGAGAGAGGATGCCGTCGGGAGTCTACTACTACCGGTTGAGCACCGATAACGGCACACTGACCCGGAGCATGCGGTTCCTTCGAGAATCGCGATGCGGCCCGGCCCGGGACTCGCCGTCCCGGGCCGGGCCGCCACCCCCCCGGGGGGGCTTCTCCTTGCGCTCGGTGCCCCCACTCCCTACCATCGGACCCTGTTGCCCGAGCGAGCCGAACCTCACCCCGAGGAGGGTCTGATCGATGGAAGCGCGCCCGCCCGCCACCCGGCACGAACCCTTCATCCCCGCGGATCAGAGTCTGCCGGAAATCACGCTCAAGGCGCTCATCCTGGGGATGCTCCTCTCCGCGATTCTGGCCGGGGCGAACGCCTACCTGGGGCTGTTCGCCGGCATGACCGTCTCGGCCAGCATTCCGGCGGCGGTGATTTCGATGGGACTCCTCCGCGCGCTAAAGGGGATGCGGCTCGCCAAGCAGGTCAACATCCTGGAGAACAACATCGTTCAGACCTCGGCGTCGGCAGGTGAGTCGGTCGCGGCGGGCGTCATCTTCACCATGCCCGCGCTCGTCGTGATGGGCGTCTGGAGTGAATTCGAATACCTCAAGGTCACCTTGATCGCGGGCCTGGGCGGACTGATCGGCGTCCTCTTCACGATACCCCTCCGGCGGGCGCTCGTCGCGGGCAAGAGCGCGCTGCAGTTTCCCGAGGGCGTGGCCACCGCGGAGGTCCTCAAGACCGGCGAGCGGGGAGGAACCGGAGCGATCTTGATCGCCATCTCCGCCCTCGTCGGCGGCGCGTACAAGTTCTGTCAAACCGGACTCCGGATCTGGACCGACACCTTCGAGACCGCCAGCCGTGTCGCCCTCGGGGGGCGTCAGGCTTTGGAGGCCGCGGTTTCCTCGGGCAAGGCGACCATCGCGTACTTCGGTTCCAACCTCTCCCCGGCGCTCCTCTCGGTCGGCTATATTGTCGGTTTCAACATCTCGGTCCTGATCTTCATCGGGGGGGCAATCAACTGGTTGGTCGCGATTCCGCTCTATGCCGCCTCACACCCTTGGCCCATGGAGGGTACGGATCTGGCCACCGCATCCGACTGGGCGAGTACCATCTGGTCGACCCAGACCCGGTACCTCGGCGTCGGAGCGATGGTGGTCGGCGGTTTGTGGGCGCTGATCAGCCTCCGCGGGCGGATCATCGAGGGCATCCGCTCCGGCCTGCACGCCGCGCGCGGCACCGACCCGGCGACGGGACTGACCGCGACGACCACGGTCCAACGCACCGAACGGGATACCCCGATGAAGTGGGTCCTCTGGGCGCTGGCAACCTCGGTGATTCCGATCTTCTTCATCTATATGACCGTCGTTCAAGGGATCGCCATCTCGCTGGTGATGGCGGTCATCATGCTGATCGCCGGGTTCCTCTTCTCGGCCGTGGGCGCCTACATGGCCGGCCTCGTCGGATCCTCCAACAACCCCATCTCGGGCATCACGATCGCCACCGTTCTCTTCTCCAGCCTGACTCTCTTCTGGCTCATGGGGTCAGGCGCCGAACATGGGCCCGAGGCGGCGATCTTCATCGGGGCGGTCGTCTGCTGCGCGGCCGCGATCGCGAGCGACAACATGCAGGACCTGAAGACCGGTCATCTCGTCGGCGCCACGCCCTGGAAGCAACAGGTCATGCAGGGCCTCGGCACGGTGAGCGCGGCGCTGGTGATGGCGCCCGTACTGATGCTGTTGCTCAAGGCCTACGGATTTGGAGAGCCGACGCCCGAGCATCCCAACCCCCTCGTCACACCCCAGGCCACGTTGATGGCCTCGGTTGCCGACGGGGTCTTCAACCAGAACCTGCCGTGGACGATGGTGGGCATCGGGGCGCTCATCGGGGTCGGCATCATCATCCTGGACGAAATCCAGAGGGTGCGCGGCGCATCCTTCCGCTTTCCGGTGCTGGCGGTCGCGGTCGGGATCTACCTGCCCTTCAACCTCGCGGTGCCGATCTTCCTCGGCGGGCTGGTGAAGCTCATCATCCAGGGACGGCTTCGGGCACGGGGAGCGGCACAGAAGGCGATCGATGCGGTCTCGAACCGCGGGCTCCTCCTCGCCTCCGGATTCATCACCGGGGAGGCGCTGGTGGGGATCCTGATGGCGATCCCGATCGTGGTCGCCGGTCGAGACGATGTGCTGGCGCTCCTCGCGAATCCGATCGGGGCTTGGCCGGGCATCGTGATCCTGCTCGGGATCGCGTTCTGGTTGCTGGCCGACGGATTGCTGCGGGAGGAGCGGTAGAGGGCCGCTCCCCATCAGCGGACCTTGACCACCCTCCCTTGCCGGGTTCCCTCCGGCGTCCGCCATCGGAGGAGATAGACGCCGGTTCCCACCGGACAGCCTCGACCGTCCCGTCCGTCCCAGGCGAACGGGCGATCGATGAGCGCCAACCGCCGGACGCATCGGCCCGAAGGGTCGAAGATCGACAACCATCCCCCATTGCTTGCGGACGCGTCCATCCGGAACCAGACCTGCTCCCGGAAGGGATTGGGTCCCCACCGTAGCCGAGACGCGTTGACCGGCCCCCGGCGCGGGGCCGCACTCACGACCCCGCCCCCGTAACGCCGGCCGTAGATTTCGGCATTGCCGTCTCGGTCGTCCTGCCAAACGACCTGCAGCAGGCTGTCCCCGCCGGCGGCGATGAAGGGCCGCCCGGCGCTGGTAGGGGATGCCGACACGCGATGAGGCAGCGACCACCCGCGGTCATCGCCCGTGCGAACCCACACCTGCGCTTCTCCCAGGCGGAGATCACTCCAGACCACGTGCCGGCGCCCATCGGGCGTCACGGCAAGCGAAGGGTGAGCGGCATCGAGGCCGTCTTCGGTCACCGGTTCCGCATCCGTGGGTATGTCCAATCGCTGGGTGTAGACGCGGACGCTCCCGTCTCGTTCGTCCAACCATCCGAGATGGATGACGCCGTCACCGTTGCTGGCCAGCGTGGGAGCAAAGGACGCTCCCGCATCGTCGGTGATGCGGATGTCCGCACCCCAGCTGCCGTTGGCGTACTCGGTGGCGTAGATCTCGTAGTTGCCGTCTCGATCATCGGGCCATGCGGTGCGGACTCCGCCTCCCCCGTCGCCCGGGGTGGTGGGGGGGCGCGGGGCTCCCGCGTCGTTCGTCACCCGGTGGGGATCGGTCCACCCCCCCCCGGTCCATTGGCGGTGGTAGATCTCATAGTTGCCGTCGCGACCATCCTGCCAGACGACGTGGATGCCCCCGTTGCCATCGGCGGCAGTGGCCGGGAACTCGGAAGGTGCCGGATGCTCCGACAAGCGCACATCATCTCCCCAGAGACCGTCCGTGCGAACCTTGGCATAGATCTCGTAGTTGCCGTTGCGCGTATCCTGCCAAGCGGCGATCACGTCACCCAGCGCCGAGGCGGCCACCGACGGTTGGGCCGAGGCCGCCACGTTTACGGTCAGGCGCTCATCATCACTCCACACCCCATCGACGGTCCTCTTCCAGTAGATTTCCGCATTCCCCTCCCGGTTGTCGCTCCAGACCACGTGGATGGTGCCGTCGTCATCCACCGACGCGGCCCGCCCTCCATACTCGGAGAGAAGCGAGGAACCGGCCGCGTTGGTGAGCCGCTCCTCGTCACCCCACGGCGTGGCAAGAAGCTCGAAACCGCCCGCGAGCGTATCGGTCTGGCTGTCGACCGCCTGCAGGATGACCGACCAGTTTCCGGGCTCGATGTCGGTGAAGTCGAACCGGGCGATCGCGTGGGTTGATGAAGCCTCCAGAATCGTGCCCTCGATCGCCTCGCGCTCGGCCCGTTCCCAGCGCTCGAGCCTCACCTGAAGGGGAAGCGCGAATCCCTCGCCCCACAGCGTGAGATCGTGTGTGCCGAAAGCCTCGGCTGAGGCCGGGCTCACCTCGTCGAGGCGAGGAGGCGCCATCGGCACCGAATCCCGGAACATCCAATAGAGCGTGGAGCCGCCGAGGTTCCTCTGCCAGGCCAACACGACTCGGCCGGCGCCGTCCACCGCGACCTCCGGGTAGTAGACTTCCCAACCCATGGAGGTCCGCTGCTGTCCGTGGGTCCAGGCGACGCCGTCGAAACGCATGTAGAAGAGTTCATTGGAGGAGGTCCATGTGATGTGCAGTCGGCCGTCGCCATCGGCGCACACGTCCGGGTACGCCACCGAAGCGGCGGCCTGATCGAGCTCCTCGGCGGGTGACCACTGATCCCCCTCCCACACCCGTGCCAGCAGCACATACCCCTCACCCTGCACCCACTCGGTGTAGAGGAGATGGGCCTGCCCCGCGTGGTCGCAAACCAGGGCGGGTTGCGCCGAGCCGTATTCGCTTTCGGTCAGCCGCTCGGGAGCGGACCAGACCTCGCCGTCCCAAACTCGGCCATAGACCTCCGGGTTGCCGTCGCGTTCGTCGGTCCACGCCACGTGCACCCGGCCACCGGCATCCGCCGTCACCTTCGGATCGGAGGATTCGGCGGCGTTGTCCGTGAGGCGTTGCTCTGCATCCCAGGACGATCCGTTCCATCGCCGGTAGTAGATCTCGGTATTCGGGTAGCCGTGCCGACCGTCGCACCAGACGAGATGGAGATCCCCATCTTCATCCGCCGCCAGATCGGGCAGATCGGAAACCCCAGGGTCATCGGTCAGTCGTTCGTCGGCACTCCAACTCAACCCATCGAAACGCTTGTAGAAGAGGTCGCGGTTGCCATCCCGATCCTCGCTCCACACCAGATGGACATTGCCGTCCGCGTCCGCGGCGAGCGCGGCATCCTTGCACAGGTTCGACCCGAAGGTGAGGCGCTCGCCCGCAGTCCAACCGTCTCCCAGCCACCGGGCATGGTAGATCTCGTAGTTGCCCCCCGCGTACTCGCTCCAGACCTGGTGCACCTGCCCGCCCGCATCGGTGGCCAAGACGGGCTCGAAGGCGCTGCTCGTCGGCAACAGCGCGGGCTCGCTCCAGGGCAGCGCCGGTTCCACCTCGAAGCCGCCCGGAAAGACGACCTCCGAGTCGTCCGGGTTGGCGACCACCAAGTCCCAGGGGCCGA
>Ga0180432_10007958_pt1 | contig 13340 bp, 8 predicted proteins | sample SS_ome_10_FD_132414 | JGI IMG/M metagenome (GOLD analysis project Ga0180432, IMG submission 132414) | Hypersaline lake sediment archaeal communities from the Salton Sea, California, USA - SS_1_MS_2 metaG | ecosystem: Environmental > Aquatic > Non-marine Saline and Alkaline > Hypersaline >...
CCCGGCATCACCCGGCTGATGGTGCAGGTCCCGGGCCCGGAGGATCAGCTCCACCGCCTGGTCGGGCGAGAAGCTGTCGAGGTTCAGCGTCAGCTCGTGCCGGTCGGGGGAGCAGGCCTCGATCTTGAACTGCCGGCGCACGAACTCCGCTCGCTCCTCCTCGATGCGGTCGAGTTCCTCGCGGGCCGCCTCCGGATCGAGGGAGTGGTGCTCCGCGTAGCTGCGGACGCAGGATTCGCGAGAGGCGATCAGCCGCACGCGGAAACCCCGGCCGCGAGGCAGGATCAGGTCGACGGCCCGGCCGCGGAAGACCGCCGGTCCCTGCCGGGCCAGGGCCAGCACGGTGGAGGTCAGCTTGTTGAAATAGTCGTTCTTCTTGAAGGTACCCTCCATCAGGCTGCGCAGCGACTCCTCCAGCCAGCCGATGTCCCGCTCGTCCAGCGAGTGGTACAGCCGCTCGCGGGTGAAGTCGTCCTCCGCCATGGCCTGGAGGATCTCCTTGTTGAACACCGGCCAGCCGAGGGTCTCGCCCAACAGGCCGGCGATCCGGGCTCCGGCAGCGCCGCCGGCCCCCACCGCCCGGGAAACGGCGATGAAGTCGGCCACCTCGGGCCGCCGGGTGTCTACCACCGGCCCCTGGCTGCGGGCGATCTCCCAGTTGCGCATCTGTTTCTCGACCAGCTTCGCGATCGCGGGGTTCATCGGTGGCATGCGGTAACGCTCCCTGCACTCGACGCCAGACGACCCAGGTTCGAGGGACACGAAGTGCCTGTGCGCACGGGATTCTAGCACAGCGGGACGGCGGTGGGCCAGCCGGAGAGGCCGAGCCCGCTCGCCCGGTGCATCCCCCGGGCCGTCTCGTCAACGGGCGCCTGCCCGGCCCGGTCGGTGGGCGCGAAGCGCGGGCCGGCCCCGGAAGTGGGGCACCCGGCGGGTGCCCCCGGGCCTTTCGCCGCGCCCGCCGCGCGGGGCCACCACCTCGTGCAGGTCGAGGGGGCCGGCGTCCGGTCAGAGCACTCCCGGCCCGCCGGGACAAGCCTGGTGACCGGCGCGGGTGACACGCTCCGCCATGCCCTGTCCGCGGGCTTGCGCCGCGGGGCTCTGATCGCCGGGCGATCCGGCCTTTCAGGGCTCGGGTCTGTTCGGTCCCGCGGGGCACCCAGGGCTACGCCCTGGGCTATGTCAAAACGCCCCTTCGGGTCGCGTGGCCGCGGAGACGTGGCGTTCCCGGTCCGGCGCGTGGTCAGAGCACTCCCGGCCCGCCGGGACCAGCCTGGTGACCGGGCCTTCCGACAACGCCGCCACCGGCGCCGACGGGCCGCCCCAGACCGCCACGCCAGCCCCTGTCCGCGGGCTTGCGCCGCGGGGCTCTGATCGGCGGGCGATCCGGGCGTGCCGTGCGGACCCCCGGTCTGTCCAGGAGCCTCCGGGCTGCATCAGGGTACGGACCGGAGCCAACTGGAGATTCAGGTCTTGCTGAATTCGGGGCCTGGACGCGGGCACGATCGCGACTCGGCACTCCGGAGGGTTTTGTTGTTCGTTGGGGAGCGCCCCCTACAGCGGAACCACTTCCAGGTCCTCGCAGGCCTGCTGCACCGGAATCGGCTGCATCAGGCCGGCCGGTGTCGGGGCGTGGTCCGTGACGGCCGAGCGCAGCCGCGGGTCGAAGCGGCGTCGGAACTCGTGCGGCGTCATCCGGGCCGCCCGCGCCAGGGCGTCCAGCTTGGTCGGAGAGTCGAAGTCGTCCTGCTCCAGCCGGATCATGTACGCCCGGGCCACCCGGTAGGAGTCGGAGTTGAGATCCACCTGCCGGATGCGGGTGCGGTTGGTGTCCGGATCGACCATATCCTGGAAGTCCATCGGGCGGATGTTGCCGTCCTGGATGGTGACCATCAGCCCGGCCGGGTGCTCGCGCCCCGAGTCCAGCAGCAGCCGCACGGCGCCGTGCCCCAGATCCCGGCAGTACGCCATGTCGAACGGGGTGGGCCGGGCGCAGCGCAGCTCGTAGCCCAGGGTCTCGGCCACCAGGGTGACCTTGTCGCCGCGGGCCTCGAAGCGCTTCTGCAGCTCGCTCTTGAGCATCTGGTCCAGCGGGAACTCGGCCAGCCGCGGGTGGCCGGCCGCGTCGACCGGCACCTCTCGGCCCAGCAACCGCTCCAGCTCCTCGCGGTTGCCCAGCTTGTAGGCCAGCCCCTCGGCCAGGACGGCCACGCCGTCCGGGCGACCCATCGCCCGCCGCTTGAGGATCGAACCCTCCAGCACGTCCACGATGTCGCTCAGGCGGATGTTGTCCGGAAACTCCTCGTTGATCAGCGTCACCGTCGCGCCAGCCGCCTTGCCGATCCCCAGCGCCAGGAACCCCGCGTTCCGCCCCATGGTCACCGCGATGTACCACCGCCCGGTGGTCTTCGAATCCTGCATCAGGTTCGCCACCAGCTCCGCACCCAGGTGCCGAGCCGTGGCGAACCCGAACGTGTTCACGTCCCCGGGAAGGGGAAGATCGTTGTCAATGGTCTTGGGCACGTGCACCACCCGCAGGCGCCCGCCCGAACGCTCCGCCACGAAGCGGGCCGACAGGGCCGTGTCATCCCCCCCGATGGTCACCAGGTAGGAGATGTTCAGGCGCTCGAGGTTGGCCAGGACCCGCTCCACCTTCTGCTCGTCCGGGGCCACCACCGTCGAGGCGCTCACCCGCTGCTCGTCCAGCAGGCTCCGGCGGGCCGTCCGCAGGATCGACCCGCCCTCGAAGTGCACCCGGGCGACGTCGCCGATGTCCAGCTCCAGGCTGTGGGCGGCGGGGTCGAACTCGCCGGAGGTCAGGTGCCGGAAGCCGTCGTAGAAACCGCGCACCTTCAGGCCGTTGTTGATCGCCTCGATGGCGGCCGAGCCGATGACGCCGTTGATGCCCGGTGCGGGCCCCCCGCCGACGATGATGCCCAGGTACGATTCACTCATGCCGCTTGTCCTGTCAGATGATTTCCAGAGCCAAGACCGTCAGATCGTCGACCGGCCAGTCGTTCCTCGGCGTCCCGTCCAGCAGGTCGGTGAGTTCCGCCAGGCGATCGGCGATGTTGCCCTCACCCAGGCTGGCGTACCACGAAGTCTGGTCCACTTCGTGAATCGTGCCGCGGCCCAGGCCCTCCACCAGCAGGGCTTCCAGGCCGTCGGTGCAGAACAGCACCACGTCGCCGGGCTCGAGGGTCCGCTCCGCCCGCTCGAACAACGCGAACGGCTCCACGCCCAGCAGCAGGCCGGTGCTGTCCAGTCGCCGCGGTGGCTGCCCCGGGCGTACCAGGATGGGCAGCGGTGCTCCCGCTCGCGCCCAGCACAGCTCCCGGGTCTCTTCCTCGTACACCGCGTAGAGACCGCTGACGAACTGGCACTCGGTCAGATCGGCCGCGAACATCTCGTGGTTGAGGTTCTCGAGCACCTCGTCCGGCGGCAGAATCCGGTAGGCCCCCTGGTAGACCTCCTTGCCCCGCAGGGCCCGCCGGACAAACATGGTCAGCAGCGCCGCCGGCACGCCGTGTCCGGTGGCGTCCGCGCAGAAGAGCGACACGTGGTCCTCGTCCAGCCGGGCCACGTCGTAGGTGTCTCCGCTCACGCAGTCCGCGGGCCGGTAGAGGGTATGCAGCACGGCCCCGTCGATCCGGGTCAGGGGGTTGGGCAGCAGGTCGCGCTGGAGCTTGCCGGCCAGGCGCAACTGCTCGTCCAGGGCATCCCTGGGGAACTCCGCCTGGTTGCGCCGCCGCAGTTCGGCCAGCTCGTTGTGCAGCCGGCTGAGCGGCTGCTGGAAGGTGCACATGGTCGCCAGCCGGCCGGCCAGCTCCTCGGCCGAAAGGCCGCTGGCGAAGCCGATCAGCGGGGCATCACCCGATAAGGTCACCCCGTTGTCTTCAACGGGTCCGGGCGTGAGCACCAGCGTGGCGCAGGTCGCCCGGCCCCACCGCTGGCACAGCGCCTGGAGCTGCCGGCCGCCGCCGTTCGGGCGCTCCGAGGTGATCACCAGCCGGGCGTCCGCCGGCACGTTCGTGGGGTGCAGCAGCTCGCTGTCCAGCCGGCTCAGCCGGACACCGGCGTCGATCCTGCGCAGGGCTGCCGCGATTTCCGGGGGAACAACGGGGTCGTCCAACAAGACGTGGATCTGGGGCTGGGCCACGCTCAACACCTCCGCCGCGCCGCCGGGCACCAGCGGAACGGTGCCCGTTGGTTCCGGTGCTTACCTATTTTGTCGGCCCGATGGAGGCGGAACTTGACCCTTCGCCCGATAACTCCTGAATACACCCCGAGCGTCCGATAACTCCGAACCGGGGGCAGGTGTGTTACTTACTTGTCAGCTCGATGCTTGCGTTCCAGTCGTCGGGAAGAGGCCTGGTCCGCAGCTCCTCGACCCGGCCGCGGTAGAGAGCCAGGGCCGGGTCGCGGTCCCGCGATTCCGCACATCGTCGCACCGCCGCCAGGACGTCGTCCCAGCGACGCTCCTGGTAACAGCGGACCACTTCGCCGAAGGCTTCGGCGTAGCGTCTCAGGTCGTCCGGCACCTCGCCGGGGCGGCCCAGCAGCTCGAACACCGCCGGAGCCTGGCGCTTCCCGAACACCTGGAGGCGGCCCAGCGGCCGCACCTCGAACCCCTCGCCGACCGCGGTCCGGGTGGCTTGCGAGATCATGATGCGGGTCCCGAAGGCCTTGTTGGCCGGCTCCAGCCGGGCGGCCAGGTTCACCACGTCCCCGATGCAGGTGTAGTCCAGCTTGTTGACGCTGCCGTAGTCCCCCACGAAGACCGCCCCGCTATTGATCCCGATGCGCATGGACAGGGCGGCGATGTCCTCCCCCAACGCCGCCCCGGCGTGCTCCGACTTCAGCCGCTCCAGCGCCGCCAGGCTGTCCAGCGCCGCCTCGCACGCCGCCCGGGCATGATCCGGACACGGCAGGATCGGCGGGTTGAAGAACGCGAAGATGCCGTCCCCCATGAACTTGTTGACGATCGCCCGGTGCTCCACCAGCACGGCGGACATGACCTCGAGATACGGGTTGAGGATCTCCCGCGTGCGCTCGGCCCCCAGCCGTTCGCTGATGGCGGTGAATCCCTTCAGATCACTGAAGAAGCAGGTGACCTCGCCGCGGCGCGGGGCCAGATCCTGCGGGTCGGCGCTCTCGGCGATCCGGGCGGCCACCGCGGGTGAGGTGTACTGCGCCAGGGCCCGCGAGAACTGCCGCTTGGCCCGCTGCTCCACCAACTGGCGGTACAGCGTGATGAAGGCCCAACCCACGAAGACCGCCGCCGCCGACACGATGCCTGCCACGAACACGCCCCACCCGCCGAAGACCACCAGCGAGCCGGTCAGGATCAGGGCGATCAGCAACAGCACGGACGCCAGACTGAACCACGGCCCCCGCGACACGGTGACCACGGTGACCACTGCCCCGAACAGCAGGATTCCCAGCACGTTCACCCAGCGCGGCGCCACCTGCGGAAACCGGTTCAGCAGCAGGCCGTTGATGACGTTCGCGTGGGCCATCACCCCCGGCACGACGGGGAAGACCGGCACGCTGACCAGGTCCGCCACCGCCGACGCGGTGTAGCCCACGCAGCAGATGCGGTCGGCCACGCGGGCCCGAAGCTGCTTCGCCAGCTCCGCGTTGCGGGCCCGCAGCGCCGCGTTGAGTCGCTCCGTCTCGGCCCGGGCGGTCGGATCCGACAGCTCAGCCAGAATGGCCGCGATCCGGGCAAGCAGTTGCTCCTCTTCCGCCGAACGGTCCCCCAGCCCTTCGAGCTGCCCCGCCGCCTGCTCGAGAAACTGCACCGCCTGCGCCTCGCGCGTCGCGATCCGTTCGTTCAACCTTTCAACGACCGCTTCCAGCTCCTGCCTGCGCGGCGCGTCCGACCTCGCCAGGTAACGCAGCTCGCGGCGCAGGCGGTTCCGCTCGCGGACGTCCCCCGCGTAGTCCTCGTACACCGCCCGCTGGTCGCCGCAGGCCACCGCCACTGCCTGGCCCCGCCGGATCGCCCGCCGGGCGGCGTTCTGCTCGATGGCCCGCCGGTTGAAGACCAGTTCCATTACCGCGGACACCGGCAGATGATCGAAGCTGTGCTGCCAGCGGGGCCGGGCCCGATCGATGTGCCAGTTCAGGAGCGTCCGCCCGTTTCGGCCCACCGGCACCTCCGCGACCGTTGCCCCCGCGGCATCCGGCAGGATCAGCCGCCCCCGCTCCAGCCGCACGCCGCCCTCGTCGATGCCCAGTACGTCGCAGGCCACGGCAAACCCGAGCTGCGGGACCAGGTGGCCCCCGACGTCGATCACCAGCGGGATGCGGCGCAGCACGCCGTCGGCGTCCTTCTCGAAGGTCACGAACCCCACCCGCCGGGCGACCTCGGCCAGCTTGTCCAGCGGGGGGGTGAGGTCCGTGCCCTGCTCCACCCGACCCCGCAACGAGGCGGGCGTGGCCGGTCGCGAACCCACCACCACGCGCCGCGCCCGCATGCTCCGAAAGGCGCGGAGCACGTCCTCCCGGTCGGCGGACAGCGTGTCGATTGATTCGGCCGGCAGCACCCGGGCGTGCACCTCCGCCCAGCCCGCCCCGGGCTCGTCCGCCAGGATCCTGCCCGCCAGCTCGCGGGCCACCCGCCGCTTGGCCTCCGCGAAGTGCCGGTCCAGCTCGTCGGACGACGCGTCCAGGCGTTCGGCCAGCTCCTCGCGGGTCAGCGTGAAGTCCTCCAGCAGGAACCGCCGCAGCCGGTGGTAGTGGTAGAGCCGCTCCAGCCCCTCCCCCGGATCAAAGGGCAGCGCCGCCCGGAAGGTGGCCAGGTCCGCCCGCGGATCGGACGCGAAGAGTTCCCCCGCCGCCCGCGCCAGGCGCGCGAGGGGCTGATCCGGAGAGACCGGGCGATAGTACATCGCCAGGTATACATTGCCCCCCGCCGCCAGGGCCGCGGCCAGTTCGTCGTCGTCCCGGATTGCGTCCTCCGGTGTCAGGCTCCCGTGCACCTCGCCCGGGACGTCGACGTCGCCGTCGCGGTGCAGGCGCGGGTCCTCCAGCCGCGGGGCCATCGGTTCGGCGAAGACCACGTCCATGAGAATGGCGCGGGCCCCTAGTTCGTTGAGTGTGGTGATCAGCTCGGCGTGCAGGCGTCGCGGCCAGGGCCAGCGGTGGATCCGCTCGACCGCGTAGTCGTCGATGTCCACCATGACGATGCGGTCGGACGCCGCCAGCCGGTTGACGTGGCGGAAGTTGACGTCCAGCCACCGCAGGACGGCCCAGTCGAGCGTCCCGCTCAGGTAGGCGGCCACAGCGCACCCCGTCACCGCCGCCCCGACGATCAACCCCCAGGCGTGCCGCCCGATCCAGCCGCCGCGCTTCATCCCCTCACGCTACCGCGCCGCTCGCTAGGGTGCGAGCGTGAAGGGGACGACGGCCTCTTCCACGTCGTTGCGCAGGTAGACGGCCTGCCAGCCCTCGCCCGGGGGCGACAGCGAGTTGCCCGTCCAACTGAACCGCCAGAAGCTGTCGGCCAGGCCCTCCTCGGCCGGCTCGCAGAGCCGCCCCGCCAGCGCCACCTCGCCGGCAGGATCACGGATCTCGTAGCGGGATACGTCCCCCCGGTGAACGTTCAACAGCCGCATCCACAGGGTCACCCGTTTGCTGGCCGCCTCGAGGGTGCCGTCGGAGGCCGCCTGGCAGCTCTCCAGGTCCTCACACTCCTCGTCGGTGACCCCCACATCGCTGACGTGGAAGGTATCCACCAGCCAGTACTCCACCTCCGCGGGCAGACTCATCTCCACCCCGTCGGAGACGGTGACCTGAAACCGCACCCAGGCCGAACCCTCCCCGGGCGCCAGGGTGAACGTGGTCTCCGCCGCCGAAGCGTCGGCGATGGTGGCCGGCGGCCCCGAGACCTGGAACCACTGATAGGTCAGCACGTCGCCGTCCGCATCGCTGCCTGACGCCCGCAGGGTCCCGGTCGCGTCCACGTCCAGCAGCGCGTCGCTCGGCTGTTCGGCGGTCACCACCGGGCGCTGGTTGCCGCCCGCCACCGGCGGCCGCAGCAGCACGTACACCGGCGCCGCTGTGCCCGTGTTGGAGGCCACGCCCAGGAGGTAGAAGCCCTCCAGCTCGGTCGGGAAGCTGAAGCTGAGCTCGAACTCCCGATCCGGACCGATCAACTGGGGCTCGCAGAACACGGTCTCCTCCGTGTCGGGTTCGACCAGGGCCATGCACACGCTGGCGGCCCGGTCGGTCACCCGACCCCGCACGCTGTGCTCCACGCCGGTGGTGTAGAAGAAGGCCGGCGGTGTCGGCTCGATGAGCTCGATGTTGTTCATCGAGAAGGTGTCCACCGGCAGCGTCGAGTCGGCGAACCCCTCCAGCGAGGAGACGTCCAGCGCGTTCTGCGAGGTCAACTCGTCGCCCTCCACGGCGATGCCCTCCGCCCGCTGGGACTCGTGAAACCCGGTTGACACGCTGTTGTTGGCGGCATCGAGGACCTCGTAGTGCAGGTGCGGGCCGGTGGTGTAGCCGCTGTTGCCCACTCGGCCGAGGTACTGCCCCGCCGCCACGAGCTGCCCCGGCTCCACCGCCGCCCCGTCCTGATCGAGGTGGGCGTAGATCGATTGAAGGCCGCCGCCGTGGTCGACGTGCACGACGTTCGCCGGCGCCTCCGGGTCGACCTCGGCGTCCGGTGGGTTGTTGGGCAGGTCCTCCACCACGTGTGTGACCCGTCCCGCGGCGACGGCCACGATCGGCGCGCCGATGTCCTGCGTGTAGTCCCAGGCAAAGTGCCCCTGGTGGCTGAAGGTGCCGTTGTTGTCCTGGCCCGTGACCAGCGTGTAGCCCTGGGCCCACGGCAGGTGGAAACGCGGCAGATCCGCCGCCGGTTGCTCCCCGAAGACGGCGGTCACGGTCTTGTTATCGTTCATGACCACGGTGGTGGTGGCCGTGTCCGCCGACACGTCGCCCGTCCATTCGACGAACCGCCAGCCCGCATCCGGGATGGCCGTCACCGTCACCGTCGAGCCCGTCGCCTGAACGCTGGCGGCGCCCGCCGCGGGCACCGTCCTGCCCGCCCCCTCGACACCGAGCACGAGCTCGAACGTGGCCGGGCGGGCGTCGATCACCGTCAACACCACCCGTGTCGTGGCGGTCGCGCCACTGGTGTCGGTCACCTGGAGGGTGATGCCATGCTGGCCCGCACCCAACTCCGCCTGGATGACCTCGCCGGAGCCCAGCTCGCCGCAGACCTCGTCCGTCCAGGTGTAGTCGACGATCCCGCCGCCCGGTGCAGTCGACCCGCCGGCGTCCAGCGTCACGCTGGCCGTCGCGCCGGACTCCAGCAGGGCCGTCTGGGTCGCGGGTCCCGCGTCGGCGGTCAGAGCGCTGCCGCCGTTGCCACCCAGGTTGTCGTCCCCGTTGCCGCCCCCGCCGGCACCACCGCCGCCGCCGCCCCCGCTGGCACCGCAACCGGTCATCGCCAGAAGCCCCACGGTCAGAAGTACGCCCGCTCGATGCCTGCTCACCGCCATACTTGCTCGCCCTTCTCCTCAGCCGGTATCGGCCGGTTCTGTTCCCCGCCCGCACCTCGCCGGGCCCAACAGCCGGCGGAAACCGCCCGCCGGTGCCGCAGGAACGAAGGTAATGTACAGGATTCCGGACCAGATCGCAGGCGGCCGCCCGCCGGACCGCCGACCACGGCCCCGAGAGCATCGCGGCCGCCTCGCGGCCCGCCGGCGCCGGTGCGCCCGGCAGGCCCGTTCATGCCGCTGGCTGGAATGGTCCGCTTGCCGGCTGCTGGACGCCGGTCTCGACCCGGGGGCGGCCCTCCCCGTCCGCCCCCGGGCCGATCCGACAATGGGCCGTCAGGAGGTGCGCTTGCTCGTGCCCTTGAGGTGCATCTCGCCTTCGCTCCCCTTCTCGGTCCACGTCCACTCCATCGTGTCCTCGTCGATGAACGTCACCGTGCCCTTCCCCTTGGTGGGATTGCCTTCGGCGTCCTTCGATTTTCCATAGTAGCTCCAGGTTTTCCCGTCGTCGGAGACCGTCATCCACGACTCGCCGGCCTCGCCCCAGTTGCTGAAGTACCAGCCGTGGTACTTGCCGGCCTCCGCGTCCCAGGTGACGTACTCGACGTAGTGCATCTTCTGGCCGCCACCCATCTCGTGCCAGCCCTCGCTCTTGAGGTACATGCCGCCCAGGGCCCACTCGCTTGTGCTCTGGCCCTTGAACGCAGTCTGGGCTTCGTCCCCGCCCTCGGGCGCCGGGCTGATGATCTCGGCCGTGCCCGTCCAGGTGCCGAGCATGCACTTGAGCCTGGCCATCTCGGGCCCGGGCTGCGGCTTCTTCGGCCCGTGTTCCTCGCCGGCCCGGCTCTGACTCACCGCCAGTGCCAACACACACACCACTCCAGGAATACTCCGAAGCATCTTCTTCCCTTTCTCTTAGAACGTAAGGACTTGAATCGCCGAACGGAACGATAGCTTACCACACGGCGCCGGGCGGCCACTACCCGGCCCACGCCGCTAAACGTCAGATTGTGTCAGCCCCGGCCCGCCGATCGCCCGACCGTCCGCCCCGAGCGACCGGTTTCTGCACGCGCCGGACGCTCCCTGCCCCGTGCTACCCCTCCTTCGCCACCCAGGTCAGGTGGTAGTCCGGACCCTCGATCCCCACCGCCGTCTTCGTCATCCGGAGCTGCTTGTAGGTGTCGCACATCACGGCCAGCTCGCCGGTGCGGTCCGTGCCGATGCTTTTCTCGTAGGTGCCCGGGTGCGGCCCGTGCGGGATCCCCGCCGGGTGCAGGCTGATCGATCCGTTGCTGATTCCCCGGCGGCTGGTGAAGTTGCCCGCCACGTAGAAGAGGATCTCGTCCATGTGCACCGACGCATGCCCGTAGGGGCAGGGGATGGCCCCCTCGGCATAGTCCACCTTCCGCGGCACGAACGAGCAGACCACGAACTCGTTGCCCGCGAAGGTGATGTGGATGGTCGGCGGCAGGTGGATCAGCCCGGTCTTGGGCTGGTAGTCGTGGATGTTGAAGGCGAAGGGATACACGTACCCGTCCCAGCCCACCAGCTCGTACGGGAAGTGCTCGTGCAGGTGCACGGTCAGCTCGTCGGCGCGCTTGACCACCAGCTGGTACGGTGCCTTGCCGTGGCAGTCCGCGTCGTGGGCCAGCAGCGACTCCGGCAGGCGGAAGTCGCGGTGGGTGTAGGGGGCGTACATGGTGATCTGCCCGGAGCGGTTGCGGAACTCCCTGGGGATGTCGATGTAGCCCCGCCCCTCGAACACCAGCAGGTCCGGGGCCTCACCGTCCCAGTGGAGGCGATACGGTGTGCCCCGCGGCACGTGGACGTAATCGTGCTCGCGGAAGGGCAGCACGCCGAACAGCGTCTCGAACCGCCCGCTGCCCCGGTTCACGAAATACAGCTCGTCCCCGTCGCCGTTGCAGAAGAACCGGGCCGACCGCTCGGTCGGCCGGGCCATGCCGATGTGTACATCGCTGTTGAACAGCAGGGTCCGCCGGGCGGCCAGGAAGTCGCCGCTCACCTGCAGTTCGAACGTTTTGAGGTGCCGGCGATGCAGGGCCTGTTCGGCCGCCGGCTCGAAGGGGCAGAACCCCTTCAGGGCCAGCCCCTCGACCGCGTGCTCGTCCGTCGGTGGAACCCGGTAGTAGAGGATCGAGAAGGGCCCCTCGAACCCCTCGCGGGTGTGGCACTGCTCCATGAGCAGCCTGCCGTCCTCGTAAAACGCCGTATGCGGCTTGGGCGGCACCCGGCCCAGTTGATGTCTGTGGATCATCAAAGCCCTCCCGTGTCGTCGGCCCGCCACGACGTGCCCGGCGCTGGGCCAGGGCGGCGGCGGTTGTCCCGGCCCTGCAAGTGCTGGCCTCAAGCTACCCGCCACCCCCACCCTGTCAACCGCAGCGCGACCGGGGCGTTGGATTGCGGTCGGTTCTCCGCCTGCGGGCGCAGGCTCCAGCGGGGTTCCCCCGACCGCCGGACGCTGTTCACCGCTGCCCGAGGCGGCAATGAGCCCCAGGAACGGCCTTTTGCTCCTGGTCCCGGGTACCGGCGACGGCGTCCGCGAAGACTCGGGTCGCTCCTTGAGGAGGATGACGCAGCGGGACCCCGGCCAGGCGCGGCGCACCCCGGGGATGCTTCACAGCCCCCAGTTCTCGCCCCGGCCGGTGGTCAGCAGGGCATCGACGAAGGTCAGCACGAAGTACAGCGTGCTCACCCCGGTCAGCAGCACGATGATGGTGATGCAGACGGTCACGAAGGTCGACCCGCTCCAGGGCGAGTCGGCCTTCATCGTGGCGATGATGTGCGGCCGTGCCAGGATGAACATCGCCACCAGCACGGCGCCAACCGTCGGCCAGATCGATATCGAATGCACGAAGCTGTAGATCCACGTCGCGGGCCGCACCTCCCGGGCCACGCCCTGCGTGCCGTGGATGAAATGCCCCCGGACGAAGTAGTGCCCGTCCTCCACGAACCCGTTCTTGGCGTCGCCCTGGACGTACCAGTACATCACCGTGTAGCAGACGAAGTTCGCCAGCCCCAGGATGATGATCCAAAGCAAGACCCAGTTGCGCCGCTGACGGGTCATGCCCGGGATGCTAACACCCGCCCGCGCCGGGGTCACGCTCCATCGCCCGCCCGGTCACCAGGCTTGTCCCGGCGCGCCGGGAGCGCTCTGACCGGCGTGCCGATCAGAGCCGTGGGCGCCAGCCCACGGACAGGGCCGGCCGGAAAGGCACCCGTCACCCCGCACCGACAGACGCGCACCTGCCGCGGGCCCGGGCGGGCGCGGCGAGCAGGTTCGGCCCGCCCGGTCACCGGGCTTGCCCCGGCGCGCCGGGAGCGCTCTGACCGGAGGCCCACCGCACGCCCTTGACTTCTCATGGAAATGCAGTATATTTGCAGTAGAAAAGGCGTAGATAAGGAGGCGGTACGATGCCCAGAATGACCGTCGATTTTCCGGACGACGTCAACAAGATCCTCCAGAAGCTCGCCGACGCGGACCAGACCAGCAAACGCGAGATCATCCGCCGGGCGCTGGCCCTCTATGACTACCTCCACGAGCAGAAGGTCAAGGGCCGGGAGCGCAAGCTCTCGATTACGGACGCCAACGACGAGATAATCAAGGACATCCTGTTCTGATCCCGTTCCGGCGGCAGGGTGGTCGGGCCGGCGGAGCAGGATGGCCGCATCTCGATTGATCGGAGACTGCCATGCCCGGCGGAGAGCAACCCGACCGCCAGAGCGAAAGCCTGGCGGACATCATCAAGCGCTGGCCGTCGCGGCCCCAGCCCAAGACCTACCTGGAGTGGAGCGGCATCCGTCAGA